>Ga0302245_1001282_pt1 | contig 17490 bp, 15 predicted proteins | sample AAG_UR_Thr_MG_FD_193512 | JGI IMG/M metagenome (GOLD analysis project Ga0302245, IMG submission 193512) | Enriched activated sludge microbial communities from anaerobic digester in WTTP, New Holstein, Wisconsin, United States - AAG_UR_Thr | ecosystem: Engineered > Bioreactor > Anaerobic >... | reverse complement strand
GGAAGCGCTGCGCCTGCCGGAGGAAACGAAGACGCGCCTGGACGAACTCCTCAGCCGGGGGGTCTTCCGCGTCCTGGTAAAACGCCTGCCGGGCATCCTCAGCGCCTTCGAGGTGGAGACCCTGGTGCGGGACCGCATCGACGAACTGGATGTGGCCGAAGTGGAGCGCCTCCTCCTGGATGTGATCTCCCGCCACCTGGCCTACATCAACCTTTTCGGCGCTCTCCTGGGATTTCTCATCGGGGGGGTGCAGGTTGTTCTGATGATTTTGCGGTGAGGGGGGATGAGGCGGCGCAGTCTGCCTGGAATACCGGGCCTAGAGTGATTTAATCTGCATACCTTGCCTCCTGGACTTGTCCGCACTGTCAAATCTTGGTTTTTTTGTAAAGTAAGGGCTGTTTATGTATAGTGATAACCGAGGAGCTGCAGGATGGATGCAAGCACTAAAAAGGAACTGGATAGGATAGTCGACGCAATCAGAAACAACATTGAAGTAAGCGAGATTTACCTTTTTTGGCTCCTCTGCTCGCGGGATTTCAGCATCTGACAGCGATTTTGATATTTATGTTGTTATCCCTGACAATACTGTCAGACCCTTAATTGCCATGCAGCAGCTTGGTCTGGCAATCAGCCCTTTTCAAAAACGGCCTGTTGATTTGCTTGTGGGCAGTAAAAGCACCTTTGATAAAAGGAAACAAGTTGCCTCTTTTATTGAGCATGAAGTTTCCAACAATGGGATAAAACTGTATGCATGAATTTTCAGAAGCTGCCAAAGAATGGTTTGCCTATGCAGAAAGAGATTTTCATACGGCAGAGCACCTTGCCAAAACAATGCATCCTGTTCCTTATGAAACTAACTGTCATTTTGCTGTCAGTGGGCACGGAAGCACTCTTTTTGTTTCATTACAGGAAGGACTGAGCTTCCAAAAGCCTCAAACCTCATCAAACCGCCTCAACGAAAACCCCCGCATCCCGTTCGGGGTAGCTCTCGTAGACATGCTCGAAGAGGGCGGTGCATTTCTGGGCGTAGAGGGGGCGGTCGTAGTTGGGGGGGAGCCGGTCCAGGCTGTCTTCGATGGCCAGGCGCACCTGGGAGCGGGCGGCGGATTTCTGCCGCCAGTTCAGGACCAGCAGGGTCTTGATCCGGGCCAGGAGGTCCCGCGCCACCTTCTTGACCTCGTCCCGTTCGGCGGTGCTCAGTTCCGGGGCGGGGCGGGTGAGGATGTCGAAGATCACCAGTTCCTCTACGCTCAGATTTTCCCGGATGTGGCGGTCCTGCTCCTCGTCCAGGTTTCGGGAGAGCTGGAGGAGTTCCTGGAAGAGCTGCTCGATATTGCGGCTTCCGCTGTTGTAGCTTTCGATGAGGGCTTCGAACTTTTCGGCGAAGTCGGTGCGGGTGCGGTTCAGGCGCACCAGCCGTTCCAGCCGGGCCTGGATGGCCGCCTTCAGGGCTTCCAGGTCGGTGTTCTTGTGGGGGGACTGCCGGAAGCGCCGGGCCAGGGCTTCGAAGTTGATCTTGGACAGATCGATGGGGGGAGGCCCCTGGTCGTGGATGGTGTGGCCGGCGATGGACTGGTCCAGGACGGTGGAGATCTCCCCTAAGATCCGGGACATGTCCGGCGGGTTGGGGCTGCGCTTGGCCCGGATGGCCGCTCCCAGGGTTGAGATGCCCGAGACCCGGGGAGAAAAGGCCGCGGCCGCCGGGTCGGGCTTCACCGCCCGGTAGAGGGTGGCCACCAGTTTTTCGTGGCCGAAGAAGTCCCGCCGCAGATTGTCCGGGGCGATGAGGGCGTCCACCGCCCCTTCGATGGCTTCCAGGTGTTCCATCCCCCCCAGGGGCAGGGCTTCCATGGCCGCCAGGTCCACCCCCTGGGCGGCGCAGAAGGCGGTGGCCCCGTCTATGGCCTCCCGGAGGTCCGCCACGAGCCGGGCCTTGTCCTTCACCGGTCCTTCCCCGCCCCGCCCGGAGCCGTAGATGGCCAGGGCCTGCTCCAGGGAGGCGAAGACATTGGCGTAGTCCACGATGACGCCGCTGTGCTTTCCCGGGAAGACCCGGTTGGCCCGGGCGATGGTCTGCATCAGGGTGTGGTTCCGCATGGGCTTGTCCAGGTAGACGGTGGAGCAGCTGGGGGCGTCGAAGCCGGTGAGCCACATGGCACAGAGAAAGACCAGGCGCAGGGGATCCTCCGGGTCCTTGAACTTCTCGTCCAGGCCGGGCTGGGACTCGTTCATCCGCTTCCGGTGGGGGGCGATGTCCAGGCCCAACTTCTTCATCTGCTCGATCTCGTTCTGCCCCGGCGAGACGATGAGGGCCATGTCGGTGCCGGTGAGGATCTCAAGCCGCTGCCGCAGCTCCGCCCGCTCCGCCGGGGGGAGGTCGTACCGGCCCAGCTCCTCCGTCACCCGGGCGGTCTCATCCTGCCAGTGCTTCCTCACCTTGTCGTGCATCTTCAGGGCCGTGGCCTTGTCGATGGACACCACCATGGCCTTCCCCACGAAGCCCCGCCCCAGGAAGTGCCGGACGATGTCCGCCGCCACCGTCTCCAGCCGCTCCTCCCGGGTGATGAGGTGGTACTGGCGGCCTAAGGTCTTCTCCAGCTTCTCCTCCTCTTCCTCGTCCAGGTCCGCCTCCTCCATGAGGCGGTAGATGTCTTCGTTAAAGTTGAGGTTCACCAGCTCCAGCTCGGGGGTGCGGTTCTCGTAGTAGAGGGGCACCGTGGCCCCGTCCTCCACGGACTGCTGGAAGTCGTAGATGGACACATAGTCGCCGAAGACCTCCCGGGTGCGCTCCTCGCCGGCGATGAGGGGCGTGCCGGTGAAGGCCAGAAAGAGGGCCCCGGGCAGGGCGCTTCGCATGTTGAGGGCCAGCTGGTCGTACTGGCTCCGGTGGGCCTCGTCGGTGAGGACGATGATGTCCCGGCGATGGGTGAGGATCTCCGGTGTCTGGAACTTATGGATGAGGGTAAAGACATAGCGGTGGTTTTCCCGCAGGAGCTCCCGGAGGTGGGCCCCGCTTGCGGCATGGCAGCGGTCCCCCTCGGCCTGGCTCACGGCGCCCACGGCCTTGAAGGTCTTGGCGATCTGCTCGTCCAGCTCCACCCGGTCGGTCACCACCACGAAGGTCCAGTTCCCCGCCAGTCGGCGCAGCACCTTCTGGGCGAAGAAGACCATGGAAAAACTCTTGCCGCTCCCCTGGGTCTGCCAGAAGACGCCACCCCGGCCGTGCCCCTCCCGGCGGGCCTCCAGCATGGACCGGATGGCCCGGTTCACCCCTAAGAACTGGTGGTTCTGGGCGATCACCTTCACCAGCCCCGCCTTGTGTTCCGAGAAAAGGGTGAAGTTCTCCGCCAGGTCCAGAAGGCGCTCCCGGTGGCAGGTGCCCCGGAGCATCACCTCCAGGGAAACCCGGCGGGGCTCCTCCTCCCGCCGGATCCTCTTCCACTCGAAGAAGCGGTCCCAGTCGGCGGTGAGGGAGCCCACCCGGCTGTCGGTGCCGTTACTGGCGATGAGGAGGGCGTTGTACCAGAAGAGCTGGGGGACCTCCTTTTTGTAGTGGCTCAGGTTCTCGTCGAAGGCCGCCCGGGCGGGCACCCCCGGTTTTTTCAGCTCCACCACCACCCAGGGAAGGCCGTTGACGAAGCCCACCAGGTCGGGCCGGCAGGTGTAGAGCTGCCCCACCACGCTGAACTGGCTCACCAGGAGGAAGTCGTTCTCCTCGGGCCTCTCCCAGTTCACCACCCGGAGGCGCAGGGTCTTCTGCTCCCGCCCCGCCGAGGCGGGATCGGGGATGGAGAGGGGGATGCCCTCCTTCAGGAGGCGGTAGATCTCCCGGTTGGCCGCCTCCAGACTCATGGCCGAGCGGTCCCGGCTGAGTTCGTCCAGGCCCGCCTGAACGGCCTCCTCGGGAAGCCCCGGGTTGAGCCGCCTCAGGGCCGCCCGAAGCCGCGGGGCCAGCACCACCTCCCCCCGAGTCTCCCGCCCCAGGGCCCCCTCCGGACCGGGAACCTCCTCCTGAGCCGCCACCGTCTCCCAGCCCAGCTCGGCAAAGAGCTTTATGGCCGGCTGCTCCACCAGCTGGTATTCGGTGAAGGCGTGGGGGGTCATTCCGGCATCGCCTCCACATTGATCTTACCAGAGAGCAGGCGAGGAAGCAGCAGGTCCCGGGTGCGGCTGTTAATACGCCGTTGTGACGACCACAATAATTCTCTCAACGGTGTTGAGAGTTTTTCGGGATGTGGGTAGACCTCATAAAACTGCCGCATGCGCCATAGGTTCTGTGCTGAAAACCCCCGCAAGCCCGATTCACTTCGCGCAATGTAAATCGCCAATTGCTCGACTGTCCCCTTCGCCCAGCCATCGGTTTTAATACGCTGATGGACATACTTGCCTATGCGCCAGTACAGGTTGATGAGCTCGGTATTGATAGTTTTTACAGCGCGTTGGCGAGCCTCACGGATGAGTCCTATTACTTCAGCAAAAGCGTCATCAAAGAGAGGACCCTTGGAACTGGTTTTTTTCATGGCAGCTCTCCATTGGGTAAGGCCTCCACATCGATTTTACCAGAGAGCAGGCGGGGAAGGAGCAAGTCCCGGGTGCGGTGGAGTGTTTGGATTTGGCGTTGAAGAGCAAGAACTTGCCCCGCTATTGGAGCTGCAATGGATTCGAACTGTTTGACCAATTCTTGTGGTGGTTGTAAAAATTGAATTGTCTTGAATACTCCACGGCTGATTTCTTTGAATGTAGCGCCTGATGCCATGCGCTGGAAAGTCAAGACATTTTCTGTGAGCCAATGGTATAGAAAAAAGATAGGCACGCGTTCATTGGGTATGCAAGTGATAAAACCCTGGTTGGTGCAGGCTTGATGCGTGTTTATTGCAATGGCGCCAATGGTCGCACGGCTGGTAAGCATGACGCTGTATGCCGGGAATAGACGGGCAGAACTTTTTTTCAATCCGAGATCAGTAATATGATCCTTGGAATCGTCCATGAACATCGATCCTGCTCCGGTCAGATCACTTGGTGAATACCATTGGATCGTGCCACCTTCCCAATACTCAGAAATTTTTCTAGAAGGTGTACCACCTCCTATTATTGTAAACGAACCTTCAACCAACCTCACCTCCCACCCCCGGGGAATCTCCCCCAAGGGGGAGGGGACGAGGGGAACCTCCTCGTGGCCGGGAAAGCGGAAGTGGACGAACCACTCCCGATAGAGGGCCCGGGCCATGGACTCCAGAATCCTGATGCGCCGCTGACTGTTTTCAATCAGCTCGTCGTAGGCCGACAGGATGCCGGCAATGCGGCGCTGGATGGGGAGGGGGGGGACAGTGATCTCAATCTCAGAAAATGCTGTCTTATTTATAATTGGAGTTGCAACGCCACTTGCAATTGATTTGAGGTGATCAACTTGAGTTAATAATAGATAGTAAATAAAGAATGGATCATGGAAATTTAGATCAACCACAATGGAATTAATTTGCTGGTTTGTAAAAGAAGGACGATTTGTAATACATATTTTACCTACAGAAGCTATGCAGGTTACGCAGATTGACTTCTCAGGTAGCAAATGATTAGGCTGGCTTTTATACCCCTGTTCAGAAAGATAACGGGTTGGTTCACAATAGCGTAAGTTTCCAATGTCTGTTGGCGTAATGAATGGGTAAGCTTCGCCATACAAATGGAGTTTTTCAGTTGGCGGTGTTTTGCCAGTAACTACTCGTCCGAGATCGGCAATCGTAATGGTTTGATATTTTACGAGCACTCTCACTCCCCCAAATTCCCCGCCACAATAGCCAAAATTATTCCCATCAGTTTTCTTTCCTAGGTCCTTTCGATTAACCCGCTCATTGAGACTCCCTGGAATCAAGGCTTTCCGGCTTTTCCAGTGATTTCTTCTTTTGCGCTGCCAGTCTCCGTTCCACTTTTTTCACATCTTCGGCGGCGGGCAGAGACTCAGGACGAATGCCGCGCGTCAGCAAGGTTTGGCGCACGGCGCTGTTGTTCCGGCTGCCGGAGCCGAGGTCAACCATTTTGTTGACGCCGACAAAATGGTCTGCCACCGGGTGGCCGGAAATTTCGCAGGCCGTTTTTGCCTTGGAGATGGCGCTGCTGTTGAAGTTCCGCCATTCCGCATAGCCCAGAAGGTGCTGAAGGTCTCTGGCCAGCCAGTACTCCACGCCTCCGTCGGTCTGTTGGGCATGGGCTTCAAATAATCCTGTGAGTAAACGGATCTGTTCGGTTTTCATGTGTTCAGTATCCCCGCCACATTCGCGGCAATTGTTTTCTCCAGCTCCCGGGCCTGGGCGTTCAGGCTTTCCAGCTCCTCGTTCAGGGCCTGGAGCTGTTCCCGGAAGTCTTCGTCGCTCAGGCCTTCTCCCGGGGTCACGCCCACGAAGCGGCCGGGGTTGAGGGACCAGCCCTGGGCTTCAATTTCGTCGATGGTGGCCGCCTTGCAGAGGCCGGGGACATCGCGGTAGGCGGGGGCGCCGCCGGAGTCCCCGCCGAAGACCTCCCGCAGCTTCTCCGCCGTTTCCCCGCCCCCCAGGGTGAGGTCTACCTCCTCCCCCCGGTAGAGGCGGACGATGTTGGCGATGAAGCCGATCTGCGCCGGAGTCCAGTCCCGGTGGGCCCGGTCCACCTGGCGGTAGATGTGGCGGGCGTCGATGAAAAGGACCCGGTCGGCCCGGGGGCCGCCCGCCTTGCCCCGGTCCAGGAACCAAAGGGTGCAGGGGAGGGTGACGGTGTAGAACATATTGGGGCCCACGGCGATCATCACATCCACCGCCCGGTTCTGGATGAGCTGCTGCCGGAGGTCCTGCTCGCTGGCCCGGGCGTCGGAGGCGGAGTTGGCCATGACGAAGCCCGCCCGTCCCTCCTCGTTCAGGGCCGAGTGGAAGAGCTGGATCCACAGGTAGTTGGCGTTGTCCGTGCGGGGAAGGCCGAAGGGGTAGCGCCGACCGGGGCCCACCATGTCCTTCAGCCTCTCCTTGTCCACGGCGTTCACATTGAAGGGCGGATTGGCCAGGACGAAGTCGAAGGCTCCCACCGCCTGGTGGGGGTCGTCGTAGTAGCTGTTCACATTGCCCCCGTGGCGGATGTCCCCCTCCAGCCCGTGGACCGCCAGGTTGAGCCGGCAGAGGCGGCCCGTCTCGTCGATCTTCTCCACCCCGCAGATGGCCAGCTCCGCCGCGGGGTTCCGCCGGTGCTCCGACACGAAGCGGGCGGACTGCACAAACATGCCCCCGGAGCCGCAGGCGGGGTCCAGGATCCGCCCGTGGTAGGGTTCGATGATCTGCACCAGGAGCTGGACGATCCCCGCGGGGGTGTAGAACTCGCCGCCCCCCTGACCCTCGGTCATGGCGAACTTTCCCAGGAAGTACTCGTAGATGCGCCCGAAGGCGTCGAAGTCCAGGCCCGCGGGAATCTCGGAGATCTTTTTCAGAAGCTCCTTCAGCAGCGTGGAGGTGAAGAGGTTGAAGGTCTTGGGCAGGACTCCCGCCAGCTGGGGGTTATGCCGTTCCACCTCCCGCATGGCGTCGTTCACCCTGCCTCCGATGTCCGCCCCCTCCGGCAGAGTGAGGAGGTAATCGAAGCGGGCCTCCGGGGCCAGGTAGAGCACATTCTCCGCGTGGTAGGCCGCGGGCTCATCCACCCGGCTCCCCCGCCGGGAGGACACCTCCCCCTTCTCCAGAACCGCCCGCCGGGCGGCAAAACGCACCTCCGCAAATCGCAGAAAGATGAGTCCCAGAATGGGCCCCGAATACTCCTGGGCCTTCAGCCCCGAATTGGCCCGAAACTGATCCGCCGCGTCCCAGAGATTCTTTTCCAGGGCAGAAATATCCAGATCCTTTTCGCCGGGAGCAATCCAATGCACGAGGCCGCCTCCTTGGTGCCGGGGTTATTCCCCATTTTAGTGCCTCGGGGGGGAAAATGCAATTTTGAAAAATCTGAAATGAACTATCAGAAATTCCTTGATAATGAATCCCAGATGGAAGAGACTAGGTGACGAGCCATTTTAAAAAACAATTCATTGCCATAGGTTGGACATGAAACTGAATGAAACATTTATAGAATCGTTCAAGGGCTTCAACTTCAGGCTTTACGGAACTCTTATCCTGATATCCTTTCTTCCTGTCGTGTATTCCACTGTACGCATTTTCTTTTTAGGAGATTTGCCCAGCGACTGGGGCTTCAACATTGCGTCCCAGTTGGCATGGGTGAACATCTTTTACGAGGTCGTTCAGGAAGCTCTGATTCTCCCACTTTTCTTCCTGATCAGTAAGGCCCTGGACAACAAGAGTGAACTGGCTAACCGAGTTCGAACCGGCCTGATATCATCCTTCCTCGTTTTTCTGTTCATGTCCATCCTGATTTCAGTCTTTGTCTTCCCCCTCCTCAGCTTTATGGAGCAGAAGGCTGAAATAATTGGCCCCACTGCCAGATACATTCGGCTGGAAGCTATTGCAATCCAGATTTCGGTACTCTTTCAGTTTATCTCGATAGTTCTGATCATCTTCAGAAAAAATGATAAGCTGCTGATTCTTCTGGTGGCTCAGATGCTCATGACGATTCTTTCGGACACCTTCCTTGTGAGCACACTGCCTGTGTCGCTGAAGCTTGGTGTGAATGGCATTGCCATTGGCAACATCATCGTAAATCTCATCCTGGTCGCGATTGGCGTGGCAATGCTCCATGGTGAAGGGATAAGGGTCGTATCAAGGGAAAAACTCAATTTCACATGGCTGAAAGATTGGTTCAGGATAGGTGGAATTTCAAGACTCGAGTCTTTCGTGAGAAACGCGGCATTTACTTTGATGATCATCCGCATGATCAACATGGTTCAGGAGCAGGGCACTTTCTGGGTCGCCAACAACTTCATCTGGGGGTGGCTGCTCCTGCCGGTTCTCAGCCTTGGTGAGCTGATTAAACGGAACACAGCCGAAGATTCCCAGAGTATCCGCAGAGCAATGCCCGCCTATCTCATAATAACCACGAGTATATGTCTGGTTTGGCTGGTGACGATGCCTGGATGGAGTGCCTTTTGCCGGAAGGTCATGAATGTCGCTGCATCTCAAAGCGTTGCAAGAGTGGCCATGATCTCGATTGCCTTCTATATGATTTTTGCCTATAACAATATTGTTGACAGCATATTCTACGGTCTTGGCAGAACCGATCTGATGCTCTATCAGTCTTTATTGGTAAACACCTTTTTCTATGGCGGAATGTTTGTTGCTTACAGGACCGGCACCTTCATTCCCACCCTCGATCGGATCGCCATCATGTTTGGTGCCGGGATGGCCGTGGATTCCGCAATAACTTTCATCATGTATTGGGTCCTGGAAAAGCAGAACAGATTGATGCCAATGAAGACCTTGTTGTAATTGTTGAGGAAGAGCGGAAAAAACTGGCCTGAAGCGGGTTAGCACTTAGCGCAGCTGAAATATTTCGATTGACAAAAAGTAACGAAAAGCGTTATCTTCTGTGTAGTGGCCACAAGAAACTACACAGGAATAAAAAAGCTTAATTATCTCCTGGAAAAAAACGCGGGCCCGGAGCAGTATCTTTTTTCTGTACATGATTTTTCGTCGGTGTTTCACGAGCTAAGTTTCCCTGCCCTTAAAATGCTTTTTAAAAGGGCGGTGGATAACGATATTTTCAAGCGGGTGTGTCGGGGCGTATACCTTTACGATAAGGTCGATTGGCCTCGGGGGCTTTTGCTGTATCACACCGCGGCAAAGCTGCGTAATAATACTTTTAATTATATCAGCCTCGAGTCTGCCTTGAGCGACGCGGGTATTATCTCCCAAATGCCTTTGCAATGGCTTACCCTGATGAGTGGCGGACGGTCCAACCAAATTGATTGTGGCTCCTGGGGCACCATTGAATTTGTGCACACCCGACAAAGGCCGGAAGAACTGCATACCCAGCTTGTCTACGACAGGCGGTGCCGGTTATGGCGGGCAACGGTATCTCGTGCAATTTCCGACATGAAAAACTGCAGAAGGCCCCTGGATTTAATTAACTGGAGTGTGGTGGATGAGCTTGTTTGATACCCTTGTATCCGGGGTTCTGGATGCAAGCCCCGAATACGCTAGTTTAAGACCCGTTGTAGAAAAAGAACTCCTGCATCACGATATTCTGCGGATGATGAGCGTGAATGGTTTTTTGCAGAATCTGGTGTTTATTGGCGGCACCTGTTTGAGGAACTGCTATGGGTCACATCGCCTCAGCGAAGATTTGGATTTTACCGGCGGCCTGGATTTTAACAGAGCCGATCTTACGCAATTGGGAAAAACACTTGTTGGGGGAATAAAAGAAAAATACGGTTTAAATGTTGAGGTTTCAGAACCTGTCCGGGAAGAAGGGGATGTGGATACATGGAAAATTAAAATTGTTACCCGCCCGGATTCCCCTCACCTTCCATTGCAAAGAATAAACATAGATATCTGTTCTCTCAGCAGTTTTGATGCTCAGCCGGCAATGCTTATCAATCATTATGGGGTTGATTTGGGAAGTACAGGTCTGCTTCTGATGGCGGAAAGCAGGGAGGAGATTTTGGCCGATAAAATCATCGCTCTGGCCTTAAGACCGAACAGGGTCAAGAATCGGGATCTGTGGGACATCCTTTTTTTGCATCAGCAGCAAATAAGGCTCAATCCCCATTTTATTGAGAACAAATTAAATGAGCGCAAGGTTCTCAGGCAGGACTTTAAAAATCTCCTGAATACCCGAATCGCTTTTTTACAGGACAATTTTGAAACCAGTTTTAAAGACTACAGTTTTGAAATGGCTCGCTTTTTGCCAAAAAAGGAACTTGATGCAATATCGGAGAACCCTCTGTACTGGCAGTATATGCTGAAGGTTCTTCAAGACCTCGCAAGATGAAATAAGCGCGGCACCGACGGTGTTTTTATATATTTCACAAGCGGGACAGAATTTTACGGCGCGCAAAAGAAATCCTCGATGATGGTATCAAATGATACTATCATCAAATGCTGTGAAACCTTCCTACATTGAAAAGACTACATGAATTTAAACAAGGGAATATCTACCGCAACGGCAAGTCGTGATCTAAAACGGCTCCTTGAAGAAGAAAAAATTGAATCATCCGGTGAAGGTCGAATGACTAAATATAAGAAGATTGGCTGACAGAAGAGAAAACCAGTGTTATTCGACCAGGACAGTCTAAGGTTGACAGTTCCATTTGGTGTGTATTATGATACACATAGAGAGGTGTATCGTGAGAACAAATATAGTTTTAGATAATGATCTCGTAGAAGAGGCTTTTAAATATTCTCCATCAATAAGGACTAAAAAAGACCTGATTGAAACAGCTCTTCGAGAATATGTTCAAAATCGAAAGATGAAGGATATAAGGGATTTAAAAGGGAAAATACAATTTTCTGATGATTATGATCATAAAAAAATGCGAATAGGAAAATGATTTTAGTAGATACCTCCGTATTTATTGATTATTTAAAAGGCAGGAAGAATGAATCAACAAATAAACTTGATTACATATTAGAATCAAAAATACCCTATGGAATAAATGACTTTATCTATCAGGAACTTTTACAGGGATCAAGAGATTTAAAGGAATTTACGCTTTTAAAAGAATATTTTGAAACAATTCCATTTTATTATTTAAAACATGGAAAAGAATCTTATGAAAAAGCATCAATGATAAATTTACTATGCAAAAATAATGGAATTACAATAAGAAGCACCATAGATTTACTAATAGCTGAAACAGCAATAGAGAATGAATTGTTTCTATTACACAATGATAATGATTTTCAAAATATGTCCAAAATAATAACAGACCTGAAAATATACGAAGAAAGAACTTATTGAATAATATCGTATAACACCTTTTTGGCAGTCCCCCCCTAAAATTTCTCCGCAAACCACGTATAAAGGGCCTTTATGCGATTATAAAAACTGGACTGGGTTTTTTTCTCCATGCCGAACATGCTGAAGGCGTCCACGCCGATGCAGCCGTAGAAGAGGATGTGGTCGTCCCCGGGGAGGAGGGCGATCTCCAGGCGCAGTTTCTCCGGCTTCACCAGGGGGAGGATTCCGTAGTACATGGTGGTGAGGTTCCGCATGGAGAGGCGGACGGAGCCATCCTGGCTCCGGTAGCGGGCCTGGTAGACGTTCTTCCCGAAGCTGGAGTCGTGCTGAAAGATGAAAATGGAATCGTCCCCGGGGATCTCCGTCACCAGGGGGTCCGGCAGGGGGCTGCGGCTCTTTTCGTCCTTCACCACGAAGGAGTCCTGGAACATCACCCGCATCCTCTCCCGGCTGGCGGACCAGTATTCGATCCCCTTCATGGCCGAGACGGAGCGGAGGGTGTTGTAAATCCGAAGATGGAAGTCCTCCCGGGCGGCCTCTTCCGGGCTCACCGGGATGATGAAGAGGGCCTCCACCAGGACGAGGATGTCCAGGTCCTTCATTTCCCCCTGGATGGCCCGGGCGATCCCCGGGACGGGCAGAAGGAGGGGGCCGTGGTCCCGGCCCTGGAACCGGCTGATTTCGCCCCGGGCGCGGAGTTCCTCCTGCTGGGCCGCCGGGATGCCGTAGAGGGCGCCGGCCTTTTCCACAAGGCCCGCGGGAAGGGGGGGGAGGGCGGGCTGAGGGAAGAGAGGTCCCGTCAGGATCAGAAAAACCGCCGCGATTGCACAAGAGGATTTCCTCATGTATGCTATTATACGAAGCCGTGTATGGAGAAACAAGAGCGGGCGTCAACCATCGTTTTTACCGGCGGCGGAACCGGGGGCCATGTCTACCCGGGCATCGCGGTGATCCAGGTTCTGCGCAGAAAATGGAAGGGTTCCTTTCTGTGGGTGGGTTCCCGGTCGGGCATGGAGAGGGCCATCGTGGAGGCCGCGGGGATACCCTTCGCGGGGATACCCGCGGGGAAGCTCCGGCGGTATGTCTCCTTTCAGAACCTGCTGGATGTCTTTCGGGTCGCCCGGGCGGTCCTGGCCTCCCTCCGGCTCTTCCGGCGGGTCCGGCCGGTCCTGGTCTTCTCCAAGGGGGGCTATGTGAGTTTCCCCCCGGTCTTCGCCGCCCGGCTCCTGGGGATTCCCGTGCTGGCCCACGAGTCCGACGCGGACCCGGGGCTGGCCACCCTGCTCTCCGCCCCCTTCGCCCACCGGATCCTGGTCCCCTACCCGGAGTCGCCGGAGCATTTCCCCTCCCGGTTTCGAAAGAAGCTCATCGTCACCGGGAACCCGGTGCGGGAGGATATCTTTTCCGGTCGGGCCGAGGAAGGCCTCAGGATCGCCGGCTTCCCGGGGGACAGGCCGGTGCTGCTGGTCCTGGGGGGAAGCCAGGGGGCCCGGGAGATCAACAGCCTGGTCCGGGAGGCCCTGGACGAGCTTCTGGCCTTCTGCCGGGTGGTCCACCAGATGGGGGAGGGGGATTACCGGCCCCTGGAGAAGGAGGGCTACTTCGCCCGGCCCTACTTCTCCGCCGAGCTTCCCCACCTTCTGGCCGCCTCCTCGGCGGTGGTGTCCCGGGCCGGGGCGGGGTCGCTCTGGGAGTTCCTCAGTCTGGGGCTTCCGGCCCTGCTCCTTCCTCTCCAGGGCTCAGGCACCCGGGGGGACCAGGTGCGGAACGCCGAACTCTTCGAAAGGCTCGGCGCGGCCCGGGTCTTCCGGCGCGGGGGTGGAGAGGACGGGGAGGAGCGGGGGGTGGAGAGCGGAGCCTTCGTCCGGGAGGTCCGCCGGATTCTGGAACCCGACACGGCGGCGGGGATGCGGGAGGCCATGGCCCGGGTTTCCGACGGGGGCGCGGCGGAGAGGATCGCCGGCCTGATTCTTGACAGCGTGACGAAGGAGGCTCAGTGATGGCCTGGAACAGTCTGGACATCGTTTTCGCCATCATCATCGTATTTCTCACCGTCCGGGGACTCATCCGGGGGTTCCTGGGGGAGTTCTTTTCCATCGGTTCGGTGGTGGCGGGTCTGGGGGTGGCGGTCTTCTTTTCCTCCCTCCTGGCAGGCCCGGTGGAGCGGGCCCTGGGCGTGGCCGGCTGGGGCCAGATCATCTCCTTTCTGGCCCTCTTCCTGGTGACCTATCTGGTGATGAAGCTTCTGGAGAAGGTCCTCAGAAGGGGCATGGAAGGGGTGAGCCTGCAGAACCTGGACAAGGCTCTGGGGTTTTTCCTGGGTCTGGCCGAGGGGGTGGTGGCGGCGGGCCTTCTGGTCCTGGTCCTCCGGGCCCAGCCCCTCTTCGATTTTTCCGCCGTCCTGCAGGGGAGTCTCTTCGCCCGGCTCATCTCCCCCCTGGTCTCCATGGGGGCCCGGACCTTCAAGGTCAGGCTCAAGTAGACCGGGATGTTCGAGAACATCATCCGGCAGGATGAGGTCACCGGCCTTCTGCGGGAGGAGCTGCGGGAGGGGCGCCTTCCGGCGGCGCTTCTTTTTTCCGGGCCCGAATACTCGGGCAAGCTCTCCACGGCCCTGGAGCTGGCCCGGGCCCTGTGCTGCGAGAACCCCGAAGCCCCCTGGGGCTGCGGCTGCCGCTCCTGCGAGTCCCACCGCCTCCTGGAGTACCCCCACCTGCTGATGCTGGGGGGGAGGTATTTCCACCGGGAGATCGCCGCCTGCGCCGACACCCTGCGCCGGACCGGCAGCCCCTCCTCCCGCTTTCTCCTCATCCGGGGGGTGCGGAAGCTCCTCCGGCGCTACGACCCCATCCTCTGGGAGGGGGAGGAGGCGAAGGTCCAGGGCGCCGCCGCCCCGATGCAGGCGGCGGAGGAGGCCCTGGCGGAGCTGGCGCCCCCGGCGGAGCTTCCGCCGGCGGACAGGCTTGTCCGGCTCTCCGAGACCCTTCTGCAGTCGGCGGCCAGGATCCTGGACGCCCGGCAGCCGGACCCCGTCCCCATCGCGCAGGTCCGGCGGGTGTCCGCCTGGGCCCGGATGGGGGCGGCGGGGGCCCGGAAGATCGTCATCATCGAGAACGCCGACCGGATGCTGGATTCCGCCCGGAACGCCCTCCTGAAGATCCTGGAAGAGCCGCCGGCCCGCCTGACCTTCATCCTCCTCACCAGCCGCCGGGGGGCCATGATCCCCACCATCCTGTCCCGCCTCAGGGCCTACTCCTTCCGCCCCCGGGACGGGGAGGCCGGGAGGGAGGTCCTGGAGCGGATTTTCCGGGAGGACTCCGGCAGGTTCGCCACGCTGGACGATTTTTTCCGCAGCTACCAGGAGGTGGACCCCCAGGTTCTGCGGGACGCGGTGGGGGCCTTTCTGCGGGAGGCCCTGGGCGCCCCCGCCGGCCCCCGGGGCCCCGCGCGAGGCAGCTCCCGGGACTTCTCCCGGGTCCGGCCCGGGGACGACGCCCTCTTCAAGGACCGGGCGAAGTTCCGCCTCTTTCTGCGGGAGCTTCTGGAAGCGCTCCGCCCGGGAAACCCCGGAGGGCCCGCCCTGCCGGAACTGCAGGATCTGTCCCGGCTGGAGGACTGGGCCGCCCTGGCGCGGAGGACCGCGGACTCCCTGGAGGCCCTGAACATCGGGCCGGAAATTCTTGCCCAGCGCCTCTTCGCGCTGTTCGGGAGGGCCTGATGGGCCCCCTCATCCGCCGGCGTCCGGACGGGGGCGGCGCGCCGCCCCGCCGGAACTGCCCCGGGAGGCCCTGATGCGTCTTTTCATCCGCCGGGCCCTGGAGAAGCTGGACAAGCTGGACAGCCGGCAGATCCACCGGCTCATCGTCGACCTGGCCACCGAGAACGAGCGCATGGAGGCCGTCTTGCAGTCCATGACCGACGGGATCATGGTGACCGACGGGGAGAACCGGATAACCCTCTACAACAAGGCCGCGGAGCGGTACATGCCCTTCTCCCACGACGGAGACCCCTACGAGAAGAAGGTCTGGACCGTCATCGCCGACCGGGAGATCGCCGACTTCGTTCGGACCACCCTGGAAAGCCAGGAGACCGCCACGGACAGGGAGTTCACCCTCTCCGCCGGCGGGGAGATGCGGGTCCTCTCCTGCTCGGTGATGCCCCTGGTCCGGGGAGGCTCCATCCAGGGAAACCTCTTCCACATCGAGGAGGTCACCGAAAAGCGCGCCAAGGAGGCCCGGCTCCGGAGGGCCGAGAGCCTGGCCTCCCTGACCACCCTGGCCGCGGGGGTGGCCCACGAGATCAAGAACCCCCTGGGCTCCATGGGCATCCACATCCAGCTGATTAAAAAGGGAATGGCCGGGAAGAGCCTGGTGGAGGCCGGGAGCGTCCTGAAGCACCTGGACATCATCACCGAGGAGGTGGAGAGGCTCAACAAGATCGTGGTGGATTTCCTCTTCGCCGTCCGGCCCATGGACATGGAGCTCAGGTCGGCGGACCTGAACGCGGTGGTGCGGGATTTCCTGGACTTCGTCCGGGTGGAGCTCGAGGAGGCGGGGATCGGGATCCGGGAGGAGCTGGAGGAGGACCTCCCCGCCCTGAATCTGGACGAGAAGTTCGTGAAGCAGGCGGCCCTGAACCTGGTCAAGAACGCCATCTCCGCCATGCCGGGAGGGGGGACGCTGACGGTGTCCACCTTCCGGAGAGGTGATGCGGTGAAGCTCTCGGTGGCCGACACCGGGGTGGGCATCCCCCGGCAGATCCTGGACAAGATTTTCGAGCCCTACTTCACCACCCGGGACTTCGGGTCCGGCCTGGGGCTGACCATCGTGTACAAGATCGTCAAGGAGCACCGGGGGGACATCGCCGTGGATTCCCGGGAGGGTAAGGGAACCACGGTGACCATCAGCTTCCCGGTCCCCCAGAAGGACCGGCAGCTCCTCAGCTACGAGGGGAAGAACCCATGAAGTTTCACGTTCTCATCGCGGAAGACGAAAAGAACATCCGGGAAGGCCTGGGCCAGGCCATGGAGATGGACGGCTACGAGACCTTCCTCGCCGCCGACGGGCTGGAAGCCCTGAAGCTCTTCGAGGAGGAGGTGATCGACCTGGTGATCACCGACCTGAAAATGCCGCGGCTTTCCGGGGAGGAGCTGCTGCGCCGCATCGTGGCGGACCACCCCACCGTGCCGGTGATCATGCTCACCGGTCACGGCACCATCGAGACCGCCGTCAAGGCCATGCGGGACGGGGCCTTCGACTTTCTGACCAAGCCGCTGAACCTGGACCGGCTCTCCATGCTGGTCAAGCGGGCCCTCTCCACCCGGGAGCTGGTGCTGCAGCATCGGGCCATGCAGGAGGAGCTGGAAAAACGCCGGGGCTTCGACCGCATCATCGGAAACAGCCCCCAGATGCGGCGGATATTCGAGGTGGTGCGCCAGGTGGCGGCCACCAAGGCCTCGGTGCTCATCACCGGGGACAGCGGCACCGGCAAGGAGCTCATCGCCGACGCCATCCACAACCTGTCCAACCGGAAGGACAAGGCCTTCATCAAGGTGCACTGCGCCGCCCTGACCGAGACCCTTCTGGAGAGCGAGCTCTTCGGCCACGAGAAGGGCTCCTTCACCGGGGCCCTGTCCCG
>Ga0302245_1001279_pt1 | contig 17524 bp, 10 predicted proteins | sample AAG_UR_Thr_MG_FD_193512 | JGI IMG/M metagenome (GOLD analysis project Ga0302245, IMG submission 193512) | Enriched activated sludge microbial communities from anaerobic digester in WTTP, New Holstein, Wisconsin, United States - AAG_UR_Thr | ecosystem: Engineered > Bioreactor > Anaerobic >... | reverse complement strand
GCTCACAACCATATCGAACACCTTCTTCAACGGCGTTCTGAAATGATTTATTTAAATATCCATAGGACACTTTGCTTTCATAGCGCAGTCCAGTTCCAATGGGAAGCGGTTCGATTGACAATCCTATGGATGCCCAAAAAGGATTAGGGGTGACCTCAATATGGGCAGTAAAGTCTGCCTTTTTCAAAGGGCGTTCTTTATAAATGGTTGTTACATTCTCGATATTGACCTGAAGATGGTATCGGTTTTGTAACAAAGAAACGATGACTTCCATTTGTACTTTTCCGAGGAATTCCATAATAATATCGTTGCTTCTGGAATCCAATTTATATTGCAAAAGAGGATCTGTTTCCGCCAGTTCCGATAAGGCTTCTAACAGAAAAGTTCTGTCGGAAGAAAGGACAGGGGAAATGTTCACCTGCATGATCAGATTATTGTTGTGTAGAATCAAATTCCTTTCAGGAATTGTTCCTATGGAGTCCCCAATCTTTAGTCGCATTTCATTTGGAAAAATAGCAATATCACCGCATTCGACTTTTTCGGTTTCTACCATTTTTCCATTGCTTGAGGTCTCTAATTTTTTAATTTTTATACTGTCAGAATGATCTTGCAGGGTTAGTACGTCACGTGATTTAATGGAACCTCCAAAAATGCGCATATATGTGCGTTTGTTTCGATTATCATCTCTTTCAACTTTGTATACCAATGCAGCAAGATTAGAGTTGGGTGGAGACATAAATGGAGTGAATTCCATGAGAATCGCATCCATGAGTTCTTTCGTGCCAATATGTTTCAGAGCACTGCCGTGGTAAACAGGCAAAAGAGTACCATCATTTATATTTTTTCTTCTGCTCTCTAACAGTTCCTCCGCCGTAATGGGCTGATCCATAACATATTTTTTTAGCAAAGCATCATCCGTTTCAATAATCGTGTCTTTAAATTCTTCAGACAACGGATTCAGAGTTTTGGGCAAAAGAGAGATTCTATTTGTAATGCTCTGCATGATAAGAATATGAGAGGACAATTTAGCTCTGATATCCTCATAGAGGGAATCAAAATCAATATCCGGTTGATCGATCTTATTAATAAAAATCAAAGCAGGAAGTTTCCTTTTTCGTATTGCATCGAAAAGGATACGTGTTTGTGCCTGAATGCCGTCTTTGGCAGAGATCAGCAAGATAGCGCCATCCAACACATTCAATGAGCGCTCTACCTCTGAATAAAAATCGATATGTCCAGGCGTATCAATCAAATTGACTTTGACATGGCCCCATTGATAAGATGCTATGGATGCCTGAATTGTAATGCCCCTTTGCTTTTCAAGTGCCATAGAATCTGTAATCGTTGAACCCCTGTCAACACGCCCGGACTCAGTAATGGTACCGCTGGCATAGAGAATACTCTCTGTTAATGTTGTTTTTCCAGCATCTACATGAGCCAAGATGCCGATATTCATTATTTTCATAAGTCACACCTCATATGATCGTTAAAAGATAAAAGTATTCTTAAATTAAGGTACAAAAATCAAACCTATTACAGATGTAATAAGGCCAAATCATTCGTACCTACCATCATTCAGTTGATTGTTATTTAAGAATACCTTGCCGCATAGTAGTTAATCTCCTTTTAGTGCTTTTCTCATATTACCCTATGAACACTGGATTTGTCAAGTTCACTTACAGCTACCAAAGTGACTATAAGCAAAAAGGATATAAAAAAGATGTTAATGTGAAACAAAATAGAATCAGACATGAAAAGTACTCAATTAGTGCTAAAGCTATTTTTTTATCAGTTTCTTGCTCTAGTAAATCTTCACAAAATTGCTGTAGTATTTCTCGGTCAAATCTCTGTTTTTCTAGCAATTTAATAAACTCATTACCTACATTATTATTTTCATGAAATGTGGTTTCAAATATCTTAATTGGCTCTTCCTTATCATTGGGGTCATCATAGAATAATTGAAGTGTGTCTCCGATAAACAATCCATATTCCAATTTCAGCAACTTCATATATGACGAAAGCTGTCTAATGTGCTTATCCTGAGAAGGTTGATTTGGTCTTTTTAATTCTACTACCAAAATTTTGCTTTGCTCGTCTTGCAAAACTATATCTGCCCTAACCTGACTTACGCCTGAATCAATGGAATACTCTGATAGAATTTCATCCTTACGACGAGACCAACCTAATTTTTCAAATATATGTTCTACTTCAACTTGAAAATATTTCTCTTGAGAATTCCTTTCTTTCAATTTGTTTATTGCAAAACAGATTTCATTCCATTTATCCATAATTTCTTATTTATCAATTATGCAGTTCGTTTCTTTTGGTTGCTTGTAACGGTTACGTATATGAAACGTTTGGCATTTCGAAGCACATTCCTGTCAAGTTACAACTACTTTTGATACGAGCTGAAACCTTCGATAACCCACTGACTGCCAAATGTTTTATATACGATGTTGTGCACTGGCGTTCATTTTCGTCCGACTTATTGTCTTTAAAATTTGCTGCACTTTCCTGTCTGCCGTGCGTTGGGACAGACACACTCTTTGACAAGTTTTGGTCGTGCGGTTGGCTTTTTGTGCGACTTGGCAATGTGTGTGGCTGTGAAGCGTGGGCTGTATGTTTCATTATTCCAGTCATTACGCAACTTTCTGATTGTAAAGATGTTCCTGAAATTCGATGAACAGTCGGCTTATGTTTGCTACGTCTCCCAAAATTTCTTTTGCATCTTCTAATGATTGATACTTGTTTGTCAGCAAGATTGGTAATTTTTCTTGGTCGAGTTCGTCAACTCCTGTTTCAATGTATTTGCTCAATACGAATGAAATAAATTCTTTCTGCTTGTCATTAAGTAAGGCAAATATTGTTGCTTCGGCTGCTTTGGCTCTGGCTTCTCTTGTCATTGCGATATAGTCGCCATTGAAAACGTATTCCAATACATCGTACAAGTCGCTTTTTTCCATATCTACCAACTTTTGCAAAGTCAGTAAATCGTCTTTGGGAAAACCTGCAGTGTCTAAATTTTCTAATAAAATCCTGCGAGTTATCGGACTGCTCCAAAGTTTCCGCAGTTCTTCTTCGTCTTTGAAAAGTTTAGGCAACTCACCAAACAGATTATTCAAAAATTCTTCTGCTGAAATGGGTTTGCCGTCAGCACTCCAAAAGGAAGTGGAAACCATGTGTTTAATTTCTCTTTCTTTTCCGTTTTTGAGTTTGATTTTTACTTTCTTCTTGCATACGCATGGACTTTGACCACATTTGTAACAAGGTGGTGGCGGTTCACTTATACAAATACAAGGTCTTTGACCACAAATTAGACACGGTTTGGGTGGTTGTTTCTCGCAAATGCAAGGATTTTGACCACATATTTTACAAGGTTCTTCTTCTATTGGTTCACCGTCCCATTCAGGGTCTGAAAAGTGTTTGTAGGCATCTACAAAGTCGTAAATGGTAAAAAACTCTTTGCCGTCAAACAAACGTGTGCCACGACCAACGATTTGTTTAAACTCAATCATTGAATTGACAGGACGAAGCAATACAATGTTACGAATGTTCCGTGCATCAACTCCTGTTGAAAGTTTTTGTGAAGTTGTCAGAATAGTTGGTATTGTTTTTTCGTTGTCCTGAAATTCTCTTAGCAATCTTTCGCCTTCTTCTCCATCATTGGCTGTTACACGAACGCAATAAAATGGGTCTTTACTTTTGGCATTTTGGTTTACCAAATCCCGAATTAATGCAGCGTGTGCTTGATTTGCACAAAATATAATTGCCTTTTCATTTTGGTTGGCTTCTTCCAAAAAGATATTTACTCGCTTGGCTTCTCGTTCTACAATTTCAATGGTGCGGTTAAAGTCCTTTTCTTCGTATAGTTTGCCTTCTTCAATTTCGCCTTCCACAATGGTATCGTCCGAAGTATAGCGGTAATCGTCCAAAGTGGTTTTTATGCGTTTAACTTTGAAAGGCGTGAGGAAACCATCATTTATACCTTCTTTGAGCGAATAGATATAAACAGGTTCGCCAAAATAGCGGTAAGTGTCAACGTTGTCTTTTCGTTTGGGAGTGGCGGTTAAACCTAGTTGAACGGCTGGACTGAAATATTCTAAAATTCCCCGCCAATTGCTTTCATCATTGGCTCCGCCACGATGACACTCGTCAATAATTATAAAATCGAAATAATCGGCAGGATATTCGCCAAAATATGGTGCAGGCTTCCCTTCTGCATCCGTGCCACTCATAAAGGTTTGAAAAATGGTAAAGAAAATACTGCCATTGGTTGGTACTTTGCCGTTTTTCTTAATTTCGGTTGGTTTTATCCGTACCAAAGCATCTTCTGGAAATGCAGAAAATGAATTGTAAGCTTGGTCGGCTAAAATGTTTCTATCGGCTAAAAATAAAATTCTCGGTCTGCGGTTTCCGTCTCTATTCAAATTCCAACGAGTTTGAAACAGCTTCCAGGCAATTTGAAAAGCAATTGCCGTCTTTCCTGTCCCTGTGGCAAGGGTTAGTAAAATTCTGTCCTTGCTTTGTGCAATTGCTTCAACGGTTCTTTGAACGGCTATTTCCTGATAATATCTTAATTGCCAGCTTCCGCTTTTATCTTCAAACGGAACATTGGCAAATTTTTCTCTCCAATCGTTTTGTTCGGCAAAGGTTTTATTCCAAAGTTCATCAGGGCTTAGAAAATTTGTTACCAATCCTTCTACGCCAGTTTTCATGCAGATTTGGTAAATTTCTTTACCATTGGTGCTGTAGGTAGTTTCTAATTGAAGTTTTTCTGCATATTTTTTAGCTTGCATTACACCTTCGCCAACTTCCAAATCATCGCTCTTGGCTTCTACAATAGCCAACTTGATGCCTTTGTAAAACAATACATAATCGGCAATTTCTTTTTTGCCACGCCCGCCACCTGTTTGTATTTTGCCTTGGGTTATGTGGTATTCACGAAGGATTTTAGAGCCTTCTGTAACACCCCAACCGCAAGCCTTTAACTTAGGGTCAATTAGTTCAGCTCTTGTTTCCGCTTCGTTCATTTCGTTTCTTTAGTTTGTTTTCTATTGCTTTTATTTCCTCAAGGTCGTTTTTGTCGGCATTTAAAGCTTCAAAATCCTTACGTTTTTGGTCGAATTGTTCGTATAACTTTTCTACATGGCTTTCCATTTGTGCATTTGATACCGTTCCGCTCCCTTGCAAAATTTTCTTGTTCTGAAAATTCAATAAGCGGTCAACGTTTTCTTTCCAAAACGACATGGTTAGGTCTTTTCGCTCTTTTACCGTAAGCTCGGCTGTTTCGAGGAAGATAACCACCAAACGGTTCAAGGTATCAATTTCATCTTCGGTAAGGTAGTTCTTGGCTGTAATAATATCCTGTTTGCGAACAATTGCCCCTTTCCACGATGTTAAGCCCATGTTTTCTTTTTGTGCATCGGCACGGCCAACAATCAATTCGGCTGCGGTTTTGCCGGTAACGGCAAACAGCAATTTGTTTTGAGTTTCAGCAAAAAACATTTGGGTGGCTTTGTCGGTAGCATCGTAATCGCTGCTAAGGGAAAACAAATCACGTACTTTTTGGTAAAAGCGTTTTTCTGATGCACGAATATCCCGAATGCGACTGAGTAATTCATCAAAATAATCGGGACGACCATCGGGGTTTTTCAAACGCTCATCGTCCATTACAAAGCCCTTGCGCAAATACTCGGTAAGGTTGCGGTTTGCCCATTGCCGAAATTGCGTACCACGTACCCCACGCACCCGAAAGCCAATAGCCATAATCATTTCGAGCGAGTAAAACGTTACGTTATAGTTTTTGCCATCGGCGGCAGTTGTAAAGTAATTCTTTACAACTGAATCGGCATCTAACTCGCTCTCTTTTAATATACTCGACACATGCTGCCCAATATTTTGCTTCGAGGTGGCAAAAAGTTCGGCTATTTGCGTTTGGTTAAGCCACACACTGCCATCTTTGGCATACAGGGCAATGGAGCTTTTGCCATCGGGGGTGTTGTATATGATTAGGTCGCTCATAATTATTCAATATTTATAGGTTCTTCAACCTCAGGACTAATGCCCATCATCATGTTGTAATGTTCAATATGTTTAGTTCTTTCAAAGATTGTTTTAAAAACTTTCAGATATTTTTCGCTTTCGGTTGCAATGTATAAATCATCGTTCAGTCCATGAGAACCAGCATTAGACCATGATAGCAACGAAGCTGCTGTCATTTTATCTTCATCGTCAAGTCTGTTCAAAATATCATCGGGCGAAATACCACCAAACATTTTAAAATAGTTTTCGATTATCCGTCGTAACGAGTTTTCAATTGTAATACTATCGGGATTTTCTTTTACTTCACGCCAAAGCAGTTCGTATGATGTTTGGACAGGATTTTTTTCGTGCAGAAAAATTTTAGATACATCGTTTTTCTTGCGCAATACCCAAAATGTTTCATCTTTCAGTCTGTTTGCTTCCTGCCTTTTAATATTAAAAGTTACTTCTTTGTGAAAATATACGTTATGTGTTAGAATGATGATTTGTTTGATATTACTTGTTTTGGAGCGGATTTCATCTATTGTTTTCCGTATTAAATGACTTACAATAAACAATACATCACAATCTAAGCTTGAAATTGGGTCATCGAATACAACAACCCTGTCAACACTTATTAAATCCTTATCAATACTCCCTTTTAACCAATGATAGAAATATAGGAAAGTGATAAATGTTTTTTCGCCTTCGCTTAAAGTGCGTTCAACCCGCTCACCTGTAGGACGAATAATTTGATAACTTCCCTTTTCTTCGGTGGCTTCGGTTAATTTAAAATTGGTAAAGCCAAATTTTTCCAATAGGGTGTTGATTTCGTTTTTTGTATGCTCAACTCCAGTGTTTAGTTGCTCTAATTCGGAAATCTCTGCTTTTAATATTTTCAATTTATCATCATTTGCTTTTTTGCTTTTTTCTAATCCCTCTATTGATTTGGTGAAAGTGATGTTTTTTGCATTGTAGTTTTGATAAACCGATTTGAGTTGCTCAACTATGTACCGCCAAACTTCTTTTGTAAGCTGGGAACTTTCTCGTGTAATGTTTTTAACCGTTTCGTTATGAAGCTCAATTTTCTTTTTTGCTGTTGTTATCAGCTCATTTATTAAATCCAGCTCGGTTTTAATAGTATCGAGCGTTATGGTGCTACTTGGTTCTTTAATTTTTGCCTCAATTTTGCCTTTGTTGGCTTCAATTTTTATTTCCAGCATTTTCTTTAACTCTTCCAAACGGACGTTATCAATAATATCGTTCTTTGAGTTTAGAAGTGATGCTATTTCGGAAACAATTATGGCTGTTTGGGTTGAATATTCTGCCTTTTGGTCGGTTAGTGTTTTTAATTGATTAACATAGGTTTCGTTAAAATATTCATTTAATTTACTTTCTAAATTATTAGGCGTTTTTTGTTGGCAAAAAGGGCAAAAGCCATCGTTAACAGAATAAAAAGAACGACCTTGTTTTACCCAATCGCTATTATTCAATTTCTTAATCATAGCGGCAATATCAACATCTTCTTTGCCCAATATTTTTTTCCCAAAAATAAAGTGTGTTTCTGTTTCTTCCAATGTTTTAAAATCGACTAACGAAATATCACCTTTGGGTTCTGTGGAGCCGGAATAAATGCGACCTGCTTTTTCCTTTAATACTTCGAGGTTTAATAAAGTAGAAGTATTGTTAGCCTCTGCTTTGCAACGTTCTTTAAACGTATTTTTATAGGAACAACTTTTAAATGCAGGTTTGAAAATATCTTTTAGTTGTTGGTATTTAACCCAGCAATCGCCTTCAAATTGGGTTTCGTTGGCTTCTTTTTCGTTTTTGTGTTTTTCAATTCCGGCAACATTTGCAACAATATCAGCATTCACTTTGTCAATTTCAGCCTTTTTTGCATCAATTAACTCCTTCTCATCTTTGCCGCCTTTGCCTAAGGTAAAAACTCCTTTCAAATATCTACTCTTGCTGAAATTTTCATCAATAAAGTTGCGGTTGTAAACAAAAGGTTTTAGCTCGAAGTTATTTTTCCATGATATTTGGCATTGCGGATAAGCGTGTAAATTAGCAATAACGTTTGATATGGTTGTTTTACCGCTACCATTGGCCCCATAAATGAAATTAACTTCCTTCAAGTCATTCAGTACAACCCCTTCTGGGTCGTAACTTGCACAGTCCTTAATTTCAATTTTGGTAATCATACAACAACAGCTTTTTCAATTTTCAATTCCCCCGCAAATGCTTTTTGCAAGATACTCTTTTTCAGTTCTTCCAAATTTAAAAGTTTTTGCTGATAAATAGCTTCTAATCTTTTAGTTTCGGCTCTCAGGGCATCTAATTGGTGAACGATAGCTTGTTGTTCGTTGATTGGAATATTTGGGAAACTGAAATTCCTTAACGACTTTAAGGAAACTGTTTTCTGTGCAGTCCCTGTTGCTGTTTCATTTGCTTGTAAAAATGCTTGTGGAGATAAAATCCAATAATAAAGCAATTTGCTATTAAGTTTCTTACTTGGTCGTATCAAGCCAATGTGTCGTTGGAAACAGAATTTAAAATCATCTTCTATCAATACAGGAATACCATAAGAACCTGTAACAGTATAGAGAACATCGCCGTTAATTGGTTTTTTGTTTGGTTTTAAATCATCATAATATTTCTGAGGCACTTTGAATGTGTCAGAAAAATCAATTTTATGAGTTTGTTTATTGATATTTGAAATGGTAATGAATGGCAAACCAAATTCAGATTTAGGCGGTGGCATATGGTCGCCATCAGAAATGTCAGTTGCCATTTCTGATAGCGTTACAAAACCCCAATGCCCATTCTCAAACACGCCCTGTAAATAGCTTTCAAAAAGTTCTTTGGCGTTTTTGAGGTTTTGTTCGGCATTATTTCGACTACGCTCAATAGCCGAAAAGGCTTCATCTAAGATGGAAACAATGCGTTGTTGTTCGGGGAGAGGCATCCACAAGAAAGGTTCATTCTTATAGTCCTTGAAATAAATATGCGGAATGGCAGCACCTGCAACATATTTTTTGAAATCGACAGACATCAAAGAGTAATTCAGGTAATCCAAATCAATATTTTCTTTTGGCAGAATGTATTGCAAAGTTCCAATAACAGAAGTGAAAGCATCCATTTTTGTAACTCTACCAACACCTGAACCATCTTTTACAATTGATAAATACGGTTTGTCTCTATGATAAAAATTTACTTTTTTAATCAAACCGCTTGCACCAAAAATTGGATAATCGCCTTCGTCATCGGCTAATTTATTTTGCGATACGTTTGATGATGCACTAATACAAACATCACCAATTGTTTTTAATTCCCAACCTTTTGGCAAACTCAATTTTTCTTTCATAACAATTCCAAAATTGAGTTTAAAATTTCAGCACTTTCTTCGTCCAATGCTTTCATTTCTTCCAAAATGGCTTGCGGTTGGCGTAGTGCAGTTTCTTCTTTTTTATTCGGGTTCTTTACGCTCAAATCAAACGTACCTTGGTCAATATCTTTGATGTTAATTGACCAAGAGTTTTCGCTCTCGGCAAAGGTCTTTTGCAGTTCTACAAATTCTGCCAAGTCGTTTTCGTTGAGAGGATTGGTTTTGCCCAAGTTGCGGTCGAGGTTAAGCGAGTAAAACCATGTCTTTTGTGTGGATTTACCCTTTTCAAAAAACAACACAACGGTTTTTACGCCTGCGCCAGTAAAAGTTCCGCCTGGCAAATCTAACACGGTGTGCAGGTTGCAACTTTCCAATAAAGTTTTACGAATGGCAACCGTTGCATTGTCGGTATTGCTCAAAAATGTGTTTTTAATTACAACACCTGCTTTGCCACCAGCTTTCAAAATTTTAATAAAGTGCTGCAAAAACAAACTGGCGGTTTCGCCAGTTTTTATTGGGAAATTTTGTTGCACTTCGGCTCTTTCTTTTCCACCAAAAGGCGGATTGGCAAGCACTACATCGTAACGGTCTTTTTCCTGTATGTCGGCAAGGTTTTCGGCAAGTGTGTTGGTGTGTATGATGTTGGGGGCTTCCACACCGTGCAAAATCATATTCATAATGCCGATAATGTAAGCCAGCGATTTTTTCTCTTTGCCGTAAAAGGTGCTTTTTTGCAGTATCTCGGTTTCTTTGGTAGAAAGTGATTTGCTGTTTCGCAAGTAGTCGAACGCTTCGCACAAGAAGCCCGCAGAACCTACTGCACCGTCATAAATTTTGTCGCCAATTTTTGGGGCAACCACTTTTACAATGGTTGTAATAAGCGGTCGGGGTGTGTAATATTCGCCACCGTTTCGCCCTGCATTGCCCATGTTTTTGATTTTGTCTTCGTACAGATGGCTCATTTCGTGTTTTTCTGCATGGGTACGGAAACGTAACTCGTCAATGCGGTTTATCACTTCACGCAAATTGTAACCGCTTTGTATGCGGTTTTTCAGTTCGCTGAAAATCTCGCCAATCTTGTATTCTATGGTGTCGGCACTATCGGCACTTAGTTTAAACTTTTTGAGGTAAGGAAACAGTTTGTTGTTTACAAAGTCAGTAAGGTCATCGCCTGTGAGTGCGTTATGGTCAATTTTTAATGCTCCGTTTCCGTTTGTAATTTTTGGAGCAGCCCAATTATTCCATTGGTATTCTTTGTCAATAATGGTAGTGTATGTTTTCCCTGTAAGTTCGGCTGCTGTGGCACGGTCACGCTCCAAGTCGTCCAAATATTTAAGGAACAATACCCAAGAAGTTTGCTCTACATAATCTAATTCGCTTCCACAACCAGCATCTTTGTGCAGTATGTCGTCTATATTCTTAAAAGTTTGTTCAAACATTATTTAATCCTGTCTTAAAATCATCATTAATAAACGCAAATGTACCAATTTCCAAGGGTGCGTCGGCAAGAAAACTGCTCTTTTGCAAGCTGAAGCATCGGCTTGTGTGTCGGAGCTTGCAAATGTGCAGTTTTGTGCGTGGGCTGTTCATTATATCGTTTTTTTGTTTTTGTCTTTTTGCAGCAAATTTTTCACTGTCGCACTGTCTTTTTCTACGCTTGTGCACAACGGTCGAGTGTATGTGCCGTAAGGGATTGCGGAGCAGTTTCCTGTCCACAGACACGGAAGCTTGAGCGGGATACTACGCTTGAATACCCACTGAAACCCTTATGGCATATACACTTTGTTAGCGTTTCGTTGTTCATTTTTCTCGTTATTTTTTTTCATTTTTGCTGCATTGTCTTTCTGTCTGTGCGTTTGGGTAGGCAAGCTCTTTTGTAAGTTTGGGTTATAGCGTTGGCTGGTGCGACTTACAAATGTGCTTGACTATGAAGCATTGGCTACTTGGCATTTTCGGTTTCATAATCTAATTTAAATAGTTCAACTTCTTTGCTGTCAATAACCTTATCAATTTTTTCAATTATTAGTTCATCAATTATTGTAGTTTCAGCTAATAGTTTTTGAAAGTCTGCATTTAGCCAATCACTATTCCAAATCTTTACTGTCTTGTCATTAACTTTCTCGCAAAGAGGCTCTTCATACTTCTTGTTTCGGTCAATCTTTATTGTTATCCGTTGTAGCCAAAGTTTTATATGACCTGTGTTTGGGATTTTATCAAATTTTTTAAGTGTCGCAATTAAAATCTTTTCCTGAACTTCAACTTTTTCAATAAGTGATAGAAGTTTACTAAGAATTGCTGATGCTATAGGATACGTTTTCGGATTTTTATAGGCAATATCAACCAAAACACTAATAAGAACTTCAATATTTTGTTTATATTCCTTTATGTTTTTTATGCGGTTAAAAAATTTTGTTAGTGCTTTGATTAAACTTCCAGAATTTGGAAATTTGTTTGATAGGTCATGTATAATTAAAAGATGCTCCTGTAAACTACCTGCGCTTTTTTTAGATGTTATCCAATACAATTTGTCAGGTTTAATAGAATCACGAACTACATTGCTGGTTACTAACGTTTTTTGAGCATTTAACCTCAAACCTAAATCAATCAGTATTTCTGTAAGTAATTTAGTTATAAGGTCTGCATCTTGTGGATTATTTGAAAAAATCCTGTAATCATCTCTATATCTGATTATTTGATAATCCTCTATCTTAGCTTGTGTTATTTTTTTGGAAAGCTCAAGGTCTGCATAACCCAACACAATTTCAGCAATAAAGTCCATCAGTACACTTCCTTGAGGGATTCCATTTGTTTGCCCATATGTCATGTTACGAAGATTATCGTCAATTACATTGCCAAGTAGTGACTTGTTTCTGTCTGCTTTAGCAGTTGGCTTTGAATGAAGTGCCCATGGAACAGAATGTGTGTAAATTGAACCGTAACAATCTGAAATATCAGTATGTAGAACATATTCAAATTTTAAAGCCAATTCTATTGACTGTTGTTCGATTAAATGCCACCATTGAGTAACTGTTACCGCTTTATCTGATTGTTCGCTTTCTGATTGTATAGGAATACTGTGACATTTTATTTTTGGATTTGCCTGAAATTCTTTGAACTTATCAATAATTATTTTCCAATTATTTTCCTCAGTAATTTTATAAACAAGTGAAACATAAATTGCAGGATGGATAAGTTGAAGTGGTCGCCAAGCAAATTTACCATCTTTGTTGTTAAGTAAAGTATAATTGACACTTTCGCAATCAAAAGGCTTAATTGACTTTTGTTTACCATTATCTGTAGTAATACTTGCATAAAAATCCGATAACAACTTGCCATCAAGCTTTTTAGCAACTTCTTTTAGTATTTTTTGAAATACAAAATACTGAGGAAGGTCAAAACTGAAATAACTTTCTTCTTTAAGGAAAAAAACCTTGGCTTCCGTATAATTGAGTTCTATAATTCTTTTCATCTATTTACAATATGTGCTAATGGCTTCATATGCTTCTAACCTTCCCAACTCTCCAGCTTTTGATAAATCGGAGCAACCTTCGGTTTTTTTTCCTAGTTTCACTTTAGCTAACCCCCTTATGTAGTATGAGTTGTCGCTTTCTTCAATAGAAATTGCTTTGTCCATATCCTTAATACACTTTTCATATTCGCCCAACTTGAAATAAGCTTCACCTCGAGTATCCCATATATATGCCTCGGACTTGTCTAAATCAAGTGCTCGTGTAACAATAGGTAATGCCTCGCTTGGTTTTCCTAGTTCAACAAGACAATATGCCTTATTATTATAAACTGTCGACATTTTGTAGATACTTGGTTTAGCTGTTTTTTCTCGTTTAATTATTTCATCATAATCCGAAATAGCGCCTTGTCTGTCATTTAAATTCGATTTAACTAACGCCCGCATAAAATATGCGTCTGTATTTTCTTTGTTTAGGCTAATAACTTTTGAAAAATCCTTAATGGCTTCTATATTCTTTTCTAAACTTTGATAAGCCATACCACGATAAAAATACGCACCTTCAAAATCTGGTTCCATCTGGATTGACTTATTAAAATCGGATATTGCATTATCAAAATTTCGAATACCATATAAGTACACAAAGGCTCTAAAGTAGTATGAACCCGCATAATTTGGTGACGCTTCAATTGATAAGGTAATTTGTTCTAATGCACCTTTAAAATCCTGCTTTTCCCAAAGTTCTTCTGCTTTTTTATAATAGGTAGCAGCCTGTTGGTCTGAATTAGAAGTTGAGTTTTGGGTTGAACTGCTACTAGATATATTTGGACTGCTAGAATTACTAGAACTACTTGTCTGATTATCTTTATCATTTAGAATTATCAGATAAGTGAAGTTAGATGCAATTTTAACTTGTTCTGTAAGACTTTTACCGTTCAAAGAATTTACAGATGGCTGATTAACCGTAATAGGTAATAAATCCATCAAGGTTAAAAGGTAACTGGCTTTTATTGCATAACCTGCATTTTCTGCATAAGAGTGTTTTGCATTAATCACACCCAAAAGATTTCCGTTTTTATCAAACAATGGACCACCTGAATTGCCTGGCTGAACAGGAGCGGAAATTTGATATAATGAGATGTCTCCTTTAAATCCTGTTTTAGAACTAATAATTCCATTAGTTAGTTTAACTTCCTCACCCATTGTTGTTGTCAATGGATAACCCAAAACAAAAACGTTTTCTCCTACATCTGCAATTCCTTTTCTAAAGGTATAAGGTATTGTGCCAAGTGATGTAAATCTACTGTCTTCAATTTTGATTATTGCCAAATCATTTCTCTCATCAGATACAACAACTTTAGCAGAGAGTTTACGAGTGAAATTTCCGTTTATTCCTTTAACTTCTATTGACTTAGCGTTTTGGATTACGTGATAATTAGTTACTATATAACCATTTGAAGAAATCGCAAAACCTGTACCTGATGATTTTTGACTGCCTGAAGAAATTGAACCACTGCCAGTTGGATACATTTTTAAATACCCACTTTCTTCACCTGCAACTACTGTTTTCAAAGTATTACCGTCAAAAAATATATATGCATCTGAATTTATAGACTTGTCTGCCATATACCAATCACCTTTGAATACACCTGTTGTTGCACTCGGCCTTAGTGTTGCTTTCACATCCCCAACTTTCCACCAGCTCATATAAGTACCTCCATAGCTTAGATAAACAATCTTATATGTTTCTCCATCTTTTATACAACCCAATTTGTATCCAGATTTATCAAAAGGTTCATAAATTCCCACAATACCATCATTTTGCTCATCAACTTTTTGTTTGAGTGTATATTCTGAAAGACCTGTTTTGGGATGATTATCTGGATTATTAAGAGTGTAGTTGCTGAAACCATATCCGCGACAACCAGAATAAGAGCCTGCATCTATTAGAGAAAAGTCCGTTAAGCCTGGAGGAATTGCACCATTAAAAACATAAGTAATAAAATATGAAGATTCACCAGTTTTAACATTATCCCAACCCCAATTGTCACTACAGCTAGACCTTCGTATAGTACCATCGTTTTGCAATACACCTAAATATTCTGCTTCATAACTCCCAGATTTAATTTTTGTGTTAAAAGAAGGTGTTACAGAATTCATTCTTCTCATATTTTTCGTTGGAACTTGCTGGATTTGAACGTAAGTATATCCTTTACTTCTATCAATTTTAACTTGATATAATGCACCTGTGTAACCATCTGATTGAACTTTACTTGTGCCAAAAAAATTAGTCGTCTGAGCATTTGTTGTAATGCAGTTGAAAAACAGCACTACAAATGTTAGCACTTGAATTGTTTTAATTCGCTCAAATATTTTACTCATAATATCATTATTTGAATAGTTTATAATTCTTGTTCTAAGGTTGGCAAAAAATGGCTCTTTTGGTTTTGGGAAGAGTCGGCTTGTGTGTCGGGCAAAACCAAATGTGCCATTTGTGCGGCTGGCATTTTCTTTGTTTTCAATCTTGTCTTTATGCAGCAAAAATTCGTTTGTCATTCTGTCGTCTGTTTTGTCTTTTTACAATGAACGCTAACGGGAAACGGCTTTGCGAAGGAGCGGATTAAAAAGACTAAACTTTCAATTTAGCACCAATGTAAGCAAAACCATTTTTTCTATTTGCTAATTTACAGTTTAAAAGCAAATAAAAAATGGTTTTGTGGATTAAATGCATAAAACTTGAATTAATCACTTAAACCGCTCTTTTGCAAAACCTTTGTTGGTGGCAGTACTGGTTGTTCAAAGTGCTATTTTCCGTTTAATATTGATTTGCTCCAAAAAAGTTTCATCGTGAGAAATGACAAGCAATGTTCCCTGATAATCGTTGATTGCATTCGTCAGAATTTCAATATTTTGAATGTCTAAGTTGTTGGTCGGCTCGTCCAAAATAATCATATCGGGTGATTGATTGCCGATACTTAAACAGCATAGCATTAAACGCATTCTTTCGCCACCACTCAAAGCATTACAAGATTTACCCCAATCTTCTCTTGTGAACAAAAACCGGTTCAACCGAATTTTAATTTCGTGTTCCTGCAATGCAGTCGTATTAAACACTTGTGCCTGTTCGTAAACTGTCAGATTATTGTCAATCAAAGAATAATCCTGGTCGATATAAACCGATTTATTTTCTGCGATAAAAACCGTCCCGATTTGTGGTTTCAGATTTCCCAAAATCACTTTTATCAAGGTTGTTTTTCCCGAACCGTTTGTACCTTTTATGGCAATTCGTTCCCCACTTACAATTTGAAAGTTAAGATTTTCCGTCCACAAATAATTTCCGTTTTCATAACTAAAATTGATATTTTCGGCAACGAACAACTTTTTGCCTTTATGTAGTTTAGCGTTGTCAAACCCGAATTTCATTTGGTCGGTTTCCGAAAGCGAAGAACGCAGGTTTTGAAGCTCTTGTTTGATGTTTCCAATTTTTTCTGTGTGAACACCCGCAATTTTGGCGGTACTCCGCTCTGCACTGTTTTTCCACGTATTTGAAACTATTTTCGGAAGTCCTGCTTTGCCTAAATTTTTTTTGGCTCGGACATCTAATCTTTGTTGCCGTTCGATAGTTTCACGTTCTTTTTCTTTTGCTTTCTTCAACGCTTTTTCTTTGCTGTGTATATCTTGGCTTAACGCATTGATTTCAATTCCTTTTTGCTCTTTGTAAAAATCATAATTACCTCCATAAACTTTAATTCCATTTTTATTCAGTTCGCAAACGGTATCCAAAATATTCAATAATTTCCTGTCGTGGCTTACGATAATCAAGGTGCTTTTTGTGTTTTCAATGAAATCGTATAAAATATCTCTCCCCGAACTGTCCAAATGATTGGTTGGCTCGTCCAACAAAACTAATTCGGGCTGATGAATGGAGATTCCTGCCAAAAACACTTTGGTTTTCTGCCCTCCGCTCAATGTTTCCATTTTTTGCGATAAGTCCAAATCAGATAAATTCCAATAATTCAAGGCTTCCTCGGAACGGTCTTCTATCGTCCAATCGTCATTGAGCAAATTAAAATTTTCTTCCGATACATTTCCGCTCAGAATTTCCTTTAAAGCCTTCAGTTTTTTATCAATTTGCAAAGCTTGTGCGATTGTCAAATGATTGTATTGCCCGAAAATTTGCGGAATATAATACGGTTGCGTTTCGACTTTCAACAGTCCGTCTGACGGTTGTGATTCTTTGGCAATAATTTTCAGCAAGGTAGATTTTCCAACACCATTGTTGCCAATTAGTGCAATTTTTTCGTGATTATTTACTGTCAAATTGATGTTGCTGAACAGTAAATCTTTGTTGAGATGTGTATATGATAAATTTTGAATAGTAAGCATAATTTCTTCCATTTAGAGATTAAACAAATCAGCCAAACTCGATTTTGAGTTTACTGTTTTCTGAAAGTCTGAAAGAAATTATTTTTTACATTTTTTGCTTACTTTTAATTTATGGTACAAAGCTACGATTTTTTTCGAGAGTTCGGTTCGTATTGCCACCAACGGTCCGGGCTATGTGCAGTGGCGGATTTGCGGGAGATTTTCTGTCGAAACGACAAAGAAAATCGAGCGGGAATCAGACCTGCACCCACCACCAAAACCGCCAT
>Ga0302245_1001257_pt1 | contig 17760 bp, 16 predicted proteins | sample AAG_UR_Thr_MG_FD_193512 | JGI IMG/M metagenome (GOLD analysis project Ga0302245, IMG submission 193512) | Enriched activated sludge microbial communities from anaerobic digester in WTTP, New Holstein, Wisconsin, United States - AAG_UR_Thr | ecosystem: Engineered > Bioreactor > Anaerobic >... | reverse complement strand
GCTTTTGATATGCTAAATCTATCTGAAAAACACGGCATGATTCGAATGATTGCTGAAAAGATTGCAAATGAAAAGGTTGCCCCAAGGGCAAAAGAAATAGATTCAACAGGTGCATTTCCGTGGGACCTTGTTGATGTGTTCAAAAAACAGGGATTTTTATATTTGATGCTTCCCGAGCGATTTGGGGGGCTTGATGGGGACATAACATCTCTTTGTCTTGTAATTGAAGAACTTGCCAAGGTGTCGGGTGCGTCTTCACTTATACCTCTTGCACATAATGTTGGTTTGATGCCCATTATGGTTGCTGCAAACGATGAACAGAAAGAGTATATTTACAGCAAGGTTGCTGATCCTGATAAAATGAATATAGTAGCCTTTGCCTTGACAGAACCTGATGCAGGCTCCGATGCATCGCACATGAGGACGAGTGTTACTAAAAATGGGCAATACTATTATCTTAATGGAAAAAAATCTATGATTACAAATGGTGCAAATGCACAGATTTATTCTGTTTTTGCCAACTCGAACCCAAAATTGAGAACTAATGGAATCTCAGCATTTTTTGTCGAAAGGGACTATCCCGGTGTTACTATTGGCAAGAGTGAGGACAAAATGGGTATGAGGGGATCAGATATCACTGAGCTTATATTCGATAATGTAAGACTCTCAAAGGATAATCTTCTTGGTAAGGAAGGCGATGGGTGGGATATCGCCATGTCTACATTGAATTTGTCGAGGCCTGCTGTCGGTGCCCAGGCGGTAGGAATTGCACAAGGGGCGCTTGATTATGCAGTGGAATACGCATGGAAAAGGGTGCAGTTCGGGCAGAAACTTGCTGATTTTGAAGGGATCCAGTTTATGGTAGCTGATATGGCAACAGGTGTTGAGGCTGCAAGGGCGCTCGTTTATGATGCCGCTCATCTGCTGGATATGAAGGTATATGAGAGGGATAAAATGAGCGCTATTGGCGTAGATAAACTTTCCGCAATGGCTAAGGTATATTCTGCGGATGTTGCGATGAAGGTTACCACCGATGCGGTTCAGATTCTTGGAGGATATGGCTATACAAAAGAATATCCCGTTGAAAGAATGATGAGGGATGCAAAAGCAACACAGATTTATGAAGGTACAAACCAGATCCAGAGAATTGTTATTGCAAGGGATATCTTTAGAAAATTTATGGTTTAAGAACTAACCGAACATCTTATCTTCATATTCCTCAGGAATTTCCGGTTGTTTTGAAAAAGCTGGCGGTATAAATGGTGCCTCCATCTTTTCTATGAACTCAAAGATGGGGATTGCTGGCATAGTTACTATTTGAACTGTACCTCTTGAACCAAGTTCAATGGACACCCTTGCTATAGTTTCGTTGTTTGGTGCTTCGAGAATATTTATAAAGTCATACAAGCCAAGGGTTGCATATTGTACAAGCACCTTTGCGCCCATTTTTTCAATCTCTTTGTCGACTTCCTTTATGCGTTCAGCGTTATTTTTAATTGTTGCTCTACCTTCGTTTGTTAGTCTGCTGAACATTATATATATCGGCATTTAAATCCCTCCTTTTTTTATCTTTTATTATACCATAAGCCTTCTGATGTCAACAGGTTTCTTAAGAACTATATTTTTTAAAAGGTTCCTATTGCAAAGCCCCTAAGATTTCAAGACAATTTATTTGCAAAAATACTTTATCTTGAAAAATTTATCATACATATATGGAGGTCAGGTTTTTTTGCATTACCACCTGATATATTGATTTTATGGCCCGGCCTCTCCGTTTAGAATACTCTGACGCTTTCTATCATATCATTTCTTAAGGGAATACCCAGCAGGACATCTTTTCTGTTACAATAACCGTCAACTTTTTTACCATTCTTGAAGAGGTGGTAAAAAAATTAAAACAGCCAAAGTAAATGTATTGTGATTGACCTGAATTTTATGGTATTAGACAAAGTTAGACATTTTAGTAGGAACACTTTATGCTATAATTGTATAAGGGGATGATAAAACAGATGAATGGAAAGCCGGTAAGGATATGGTACTACTATTCGTGCGTATCTCCCATAAATACAGAGTAAATTTGGAAGGATCAATTTAATACATCTTCTGCCGCCCGGAATGGAGACGTTTTCTTGCTAAGGCAGGAGAAAAAACAAAATCAAGGAGGTTGCCATGTTTGAACCAAAAAAAATTCTTGTACCAACCGATTTTTCTGAGTTTTCGGATAAGGCTCTTGAGAGTGCAGTCGACGTTGCAAAAAAAGAGAATGCTACAATCGAACTCCTCCACGTTATCAGCGTTATCCAGACCTGCAGTGTCGACTACTGCTTTGATCAGCAAACCTTGGATATGCTTGAGAAAAACAGTATCAATGCATCTATGGATCAGATGAAGAAAGAGATTGATAGGGTTCCCGGAGCCAGTTCTGTTCAGATCGAAACCGTTATCAGAAAGGGCACCCCATACGAAGAGATTTTGAACGAACAGAAAGAGAAAAAGATCGATCTCATTGTCATCGGTTCCCATGGGAAAACGGGACTTATCCACCACCTTATGGGAAGCGTTGCCGAGAGGGTCATGAGGGGAGCAAAATGTCCTGTTTTGCTCGCGAAGATATAACATAACCTTAGGAATGACACCCTTTTTTCTGCCATCGCCGAGTGGTTTTATTGGGGAACCATGCTCCTTTGTCATGTGGAAATGACGAAAGGTTTTTGAAGCAATTATTCAAGGGTCTTGATAAAGAGCAAAACATGGAACGAGCGGAAAGGCTAAAGGCGTTAATTGTAAAGGTTGCTTTTTAGGGAATACATTGAAGCGTATGTTTTTTACATTATGTAGAAAGATTCTATGAAGTAGCCAAATATCCGGCAAAAGGACATTATCCTGAATCAGACGAGGCGAGACATACACATTGACTAATGCTTCAAAAAAATGCCTATTAGGAGACTGACCAATGAACAAAAAGACATTTCAGAACCGCATAGAAAGGTGTACAAGCATAATGAAAGCAGAGGGTTACAACATCCTCCTGCTCATCAAGCCTTCCAATATGTATTATCTCACAGGTGATGGACGTCTCTGTGCATATGCGATGGTCACCCATGACGGGAAGGTTGCCATTGGGGTGCCCAAGACAGACATTGATGATGTAAAACGGTCCGCCTATTTCGACAGCGTTGTCGGTTTCGAGGATGAGGTGGGGATGATCCATTCAATTGCCCATTACTTTGAACACTTCGACATAAAAAAAGGGACTGTAGGTTTGGAATATAGCTTCCTTACCCAGTCCATGATGGGCATTGTAACCCATCCCCATGCAAAACCAAGAGATGTGTTGCCGAAAGATTGTACCCACATCATGTCCGGACTTCGTGTTGTGAAGGAAAACCAGGAAATCGACCGTCTCAGGCAATCTGCTCTTGTTGCTGACATTGGAATAAAGGCGGCAATAGAGGCGGTAAAACCAGGAACATCGGAGAGTCGGATAGCCGCAGAAGCAGAATACGCCATGCGGTATGCCGGCGCAGAGGGGTTTTGGCGAACCTACGTGTCATCTGGTTCCCGCACCGGTATTGCCCATGGGCTGCCCACAAATCGTAAACTGGAATCTGGCGACCTGGTGATGATCGATGTCCATCCTGTTGTCGATGGATATAGTTCGGATGTTTGCCGAACGGTATGTGTGGGAAAACCATCGATTGAACAACAGTCGGCGTATGATGTCTATCTGAAAGCCCAACAGGCAACTGTTGCAAAGGCAAGGGCCGGTGTCGGCATGGTTGAGTTGGGCGAAACAATGCATGGGATCATGAAAAATGAAGGACATGGAGAACATATTTTTGGGCCGCCTATCCATGGGATCGGGATCGATTTCGAAGAATCTCCCCTACCTCCAGGCCATGCATTCTTCCATGGTGAAAAAGAACCACCACCCCTTCCTGCGAATGTAGTCATTGCCATCGGCAATTGCGGACTCTATTCGGAAAGTTGGGGGGTGAGGGTTGAAGATACGGTCGTAGTTGGAGACGAAGGGCCAATAATACTAACCACGTACCCGTATTTTCTGAACCTAACATAACAAAGAAATACAGTTTTTGTGACTTTGCAGGTCATCGTTAAATAAAAGGAGGTATTTGTCGTGTTTTTAGCTATCGTTAATTTTCCACCTATAAAATCGGGAAAGGACAAAGAATTTCGGGAATGGTTTGCCGCATCGAATCGTGAGTTCGCATCCTTCAAAGGATTCATTAGGCGTCGACTTTTGAAACCCGAAAAAGGCGGCAATTATGCAGCCATCGTAGAATTTGAAAACCGTGACGCCTTTATGGCCATGCATTCCAGTCCCACCCACGACAAAGCGGGAGAAAATGTCCGGCCGTTGTTTGACGGTAGCCCAACGCCAACTTTTTATGAAGTTGTCGTTGAATAAACGGAAGGCAACAGATGCTGTTCATTGGTCCTTGATAATCAATTGAACATAGGCAATGATAAGGGTTCTTCAAAAGAAAGTTGAAGTGTAGAAAAAAAGATAGATAAAAACCTTGATTTATGAGGTTTTCAAGGCCAATGTTCTTATCTGGACTAATGGTTCTGGTTGAAAGCGAGAACACCCATGATAACAACAAAAGTCCTTTCCTCTGCCATCTGCCCAGAAATGTCTTGCAACTATATGATATATATGGCATAACAGTGAATACTTTACCTCAAGGAGACCTTCTCATTGAAAGTCCCTTAGATAAAAGATACAGGAAGGTTGCAAGCGCAGATGATAGACCTGCATGTCTGGCACTATATGTTCAAGTGTTTGCCGCTCCAGAGATGGAACAACATAAGCGATCCGCAAAAAAAAGATGGCAGAGGGGTATTGGATAATAAGATAGCCATAGAGGCTCAAATCTCTATCAGATTAGACAGAAAAAAGCAGACCGTGTAGACCAAAAAGATTGTCGGATCAGTTTGCTTTAGAATATCGTTTTTTATAGTACATTGAAATTTTATACATAGTATAGTATTATCCTTTGGGAGGATTTTTTATATGAGCAAAAAATATAAGCTGTCTCTAAGTTTTTTTCTTGTTGTTGTTTTTGTCCTTGGATTCCTTATGGGAGCACAGGGAAAGAAGGTGTACTCAGGTGGTGACAGCAAAGAGATATATGAATACCTAAAGACGTTTTCTGATGTTATAGATCTTGTAAAGAAAAATTATGTCGATGATGTCAAAGACAAAGAAATGGTATATTCTGCCATAAAAGGGATTCTGGAGTCGCTCGACCCGCATTCATCGTTTATGACCCCAGACATGTACAAAGACATGCAAACGGAAACAAAGGGTGAATTTGGAGGCATTGGTATTGAGATTACAGTAAAGGATGGTTTTCCGTTGGTAATTACACCCATCGAAGATACCCCTGCATATAAAGCAGGTATAAAAGCAGGCGATCATATTGTAAGAATTGATGGAAAAACCACAAAAAATATGAGTCTTATAGATATAGTCAAGATGATTCGTGGAACTAAAGGCAAACCGGTTTCTCTGACGATTATGAGGGAAGGCTTTACGGTTCCCCAGGAGTTCAAGGTGGTTAGGGATGTGATTGTTGTTAAGAGCATAAAATATAGGATGCTCGAAGATGGTTATGGATATATAAGAATTGTACAATTCCAGGAAAAGACATCAAAGGATTTTGATAATGCTATAAAAGATCTGATACAAAAGAATAATGGTAAGCAACTGAGAGGTCTTTTGCTTGATATGAGAAACAACCCCGGGGGTTTGCTTGAACAGGCAGTTGAAATATCTGATAAATTTCTTACCGATGGTCTCATCGTGTCAATCGAAGGCAAGAAAAAAGAAAAGAATGACATGAAATTTTTTGCTCAAAAGAAAGGTGATTATATCGGTCCCCTTGTTGTTCTGGTTAATGAGGGAAGTGCAAGTGCATCCGAGATTGTTGCCGGAGCCCTGCAGGATTATAAAAGGGCTATTGTGGTAGGTGCAAAGACATTTGGCAAAGGCTCCGTTCAGACGATATTTCCACTCGGTGACGGTTCTGCCGTAAGGTTAACTACTGCAAAGTATTATACACCAAAGGGGCGTTCTATCCAGGCTGAAGGTATAACCCCTGATATCGCCGTTGATAGTAATATTATTAGAGGTAAAGAAAGGGGTATGGTGCTGAAGGAAAAGGATCTTGATAAACACATTGAGTTCAATAAAACTGATAAAACTGATAAAACTGAAAAACCTGAAAAACAGGAAAAAGGTGAAAAACTGCCCATTAAGATAGAGAATGATAAGGTCTCAAAAGAAGAAGATTTTCAACTTGCAATGGGATTGCAGATACTCAAAAGCTGGGAGGCGTTAAGGGGAAAGCAATAGCCTAAAAGGCTATTAATAATAGCGCATATCGGACATCGAAATGCGACAAAGCGATAGAAGAGGGAGAACGCTTTAAAGGGGTTGACGAGAGACTGGTGCTGTATTGGCAAGCAAATGTTCTTTGAATTCCTCTGGTATGCGTTTTGGCTTGCCTTTTCCATTGATGCAAACCATCTTGGTTTCGCCTTTTGTGATTGTTTTACCGTCTTTGTTTACGGTGTGGGACAGGATAAAGTAGGCGTTTCTGACCTCTGTTATCGATGTGATTACCTGGATGATATCTCCGTATCTGAGTTTTTCGAGCAGTTCGAGGGTTACATTTCTGATTATAATATATGTGTCCTGCCTTTCCCATTCAGGAATAGAAATGCCGATCGAGAAAAGGTATTCGAACCAGGATTTCTCGAAAAATTTCAGATAATTGGCAAAATAAACAACACCTCCGGCGTCAGTGTCTTGATAGTAAATACGTGTTGTGTACATGCTTCGCTCCTTTTTGCCTCCGCTCATTTTTTAAAATAACCTTCTATTGCATCAATCAGACCCTCTATATCGTATCTTTTTGCTTCAACATGTACACCAACATTATGTTTTTTCAGTGTATCGGTTGTGACGGGACCTATTGAAGCCACTATGCTTTCATTGAGGGCATCTTTTCCGTATAATTCAATAAAGTTGTTTACCGTTGAAGAACTTGTAAATGTTATGATATCAAACCTTTCATCTATTGGGAGTATTGATGCCGGTAACACGGTTTTATATAAGGGTATGGTATCGCATATCCCTTCCTCGTTTTTGATATAATCAGAAATAACATCCCTTGCCTGTGCTGCCCTTGGAAGAAGAAATCTTTTATTTCTAATGTTCATACCCCTTAGAATGTCTATTATACCCTCTGAGACAAATCTTTCAGGGAGGAAGTCAGGTATAATGCCGTTGGATCTGAGCAGTCTTGCAGTTGCCTCGCCTATAGGGATAATCTTCGTGTTGTGTAATGCCCTGATATCCATACCGATGCCAAAAAGATTTTCAATGAAGATCGAAACGCTGTTAACGCTGGTGAAGACAATAAAGTCATATCTATCAATACTTCTGATGGCTTCTGTTAGCGCATTGTTTGGTTCTATCGGCATGATTTCGATTGTGGGAAGATATATAATATTTGCACCTTTTTCTGAAAGAAGGTTACTGAGTCTTTTTGATTGGTGGAGTGGCCTTGTTATTGCGACCTTTTTTCCGAAAAGCGGTCTTTTTTCAAACCATTTTAATCTATCCCTCATTTTAATTACATCACCAACTATAATTATCGCAGGTGGCTTTATTTTATTGAGTTTTGCGATTAAATCTATATCAGACAGTTGCCCTGTTACAACTTTTTGCTGGGGAAGGGTGCCCCATTGGATGATGCAAGCTGGTGTCTGTGGGTTTCTGCCACCTTTTATTAGATTATCTTTTATTTTTTTGATGTTTTTTATGCCCATAAGAAACACGAGCGTATCAGGCCCTTTTGCTATTTCATCCCATTTGATTGCCGATTTTTCCTTTGTGTTGTCTTCGTGACCTGTTATGAACGCAACCGTTGATGCATAAAGTCTGTGCGTTAGCGGTATACCTGCATAGGCAGGTGCAGATATTGCAGAAGTTATACCCGGGACGATTTCAAATGCTATCCCGTTTTCAAATAAAAACTCAGCCTCTTCGCCTCCTCTTCCAAAGATAAAAGGATCCCCGCCCTTTAGTCTGACAACAACATTATTTTCTTTCGACTTATCTACAATGAGTTTATTTATTTCCTGTTGGGGTAGTTCATGCTGCGATGCCTGTTTTCCCACATATATACGTTCAGCTTTGTGTTTTGAATAATCCAAAAGATGCCTGTTAACCAGATGGTCATATATGATTACATCTGCCCTTTGTATAAGCTCTAATCCCCATAATGTTATGAGGCCTATATCACCTGGTCCTGCACCGACAAGATAAACCTTGTGCATGCTGAATTATACGTTGTAATGTGCATATATTCAAATATTTTGTTAGAAAGCGCCGTGACTTTTTACCTTTACAATAATGCATTTTTCTGTTAATTTTCCTTTCTGAATGAGGACTTTCAATACAATCACTACCTTCGTTCTGGTTATATTTATGTTTTTGCCATTATTGACGCAGGCAAAAGATGATCAGGATAAGATCTCAAAGATAAACGTAACCGGAAACGAAAAGATTGACACTGGTTTTATCTATAACAACATTAAACTGAAGGAAAATGATCCATACGACCTTGACAAGATCAGAGAGGAAATGAAGAATATTTATAAAACTGGTTTTTTCAGTGATGTTCAGGTTGATGTGCAGGATACTGACAAGGGAAAGGTTTTAACCTTTGTTGTTGTAGAAAGGCCCCCGATAAAAAATATTCTTATATCTGGAAACAAAAAGATTAAAACGGCTGATATCTCGGATAAGCTTAAAATCAAAACAAATTCAGTGCTGAATATAGAGAAGATTAAAGAGAGTCAGGATGAGATAAGAAAATTTTATTCAAGTAAAGGCTACTATGCAACAAAGGTTAGTTATGAGATTGATTATGAAGAGGGCTATGACGCCAGTGTAAATTTTTTAATCGATGAGCCAGAGAAGGCGTATGTAACCAAAATATCGTTTACAGGTAATAAGACGTTCAAGGACAGTGTTCTTAAGGATTTCATGAGGACGAAGGAAAAGGGTATTTTTTCTTGGTTTACCGGTTCCGGAATTCTCGACGAAGAAGCGCTTGAAGATGACAGGAAAAATATTGAGGCATATTACAACGATAATGGATATATAAGGGTTAAAACCGGTGTGCCTGATGTGAAGATTTCAAAGGACGGTAAAACATTGAGTCTCAGCCTGCCAATCGAAGAGGGGAATCTTTACAAAATAGGCACGGTGGATTTTTCAGGAGATATACTCTTTGATAAGGATACAGTCAGTAAAACGCTTAGCAGCAAACCAGACAACACGTTCAGATCAACATTATTTCAGAAGGATGTTATAGCAATTAACGATATTTATCAAGATAAGGGCTATGTATTTTGTGAGGTTTCTCCTCTCACGATGATAGATGATGAGGCGCAAAGGATAAATATTACATTCAACATAAAGAAGAATGAGGAAATATTTATCAACAGAATCAATATCCTTGGCAATATAAAGACAAGGGATAAGGTGATAAGACGTGAATTGAGAATTGTTGAAGGCGACCGATTTTCAGGAACAAACCTCAAAAGAAGTCAGAAGAGGATTAAAAACACCACATTTTTCAAAAATAGCGATTTCAAGATTGTAAAAACTGAAGAACCAGACAAAATAAACATGGATATTGCCATAGAGGAAAAACCTACAGGTTCTTTGAGCGTTGGTGTTGGTTATAGTTCATATGACAGGCTTGTCCTCTCAGGGAATATATCACAAGAAAATCTACTTGGAACAGGCAGGAAGGCATATCTGACAGCCTCTCTGGGTTCAGTTACCCAGCAGTTCGATTTTTCATATCTTGAGCCTTATATATTCGATCTGAATATGCATGCAGGTATGAGTGTATTTAACTTTGGAAGGATAATGGATACATATAATTATGACAAGTGGGGCGGAAGCGTATCCCTGATAAGACCACTTACCGATGATATTAAAGGAAGCGTTAGGTATAGATATGAAACCACGAGTGTTACAAATATCGATGCAACGGCAAGCAGCTATATTAAAGATCAAGAGGGAACGCTATCGACAAGCAGTATGACGTTTGCATTGGGAGAAAATACAATTGATGATGTACTGAACCCCCATATGGGAATCAATACAGAGGCATCGATTGAGGTTGCCGGAGGACCTTTTGCAGGTGATAACTCTTTTTACAGGATTGTTTCATTTTATGGTAAATATATACCCGCAGGTTTTTGGGACAGCACGTTTTTTATAAGAGGTACTGCTGGTACAATACAAGGTTATGGCGGCAAAGAAGTGCCTGTTTATGAAAAATTTTATGTAGGTGGTTTACAGACTGTAAGGGGTTTTAAATACGGTGAGGCAGGTCCTAAAGACGATTCCGGTGAAGTTGTTGGAGGAAAGAGCCAATTATTCTTTAACTTGGAGTGGGTCTTTCCGATATATAAACCGGCTGGCTTTAAGGGTGTGGTGTTTTTTGATGCGGGCCATGGTTTTGATGATAAAAGTGGTTGGCTACTTAGCGGTGTACGAACCGCTGCAGGTTTTGGGGTGAGATGGTTTTCTCCACTCGGTCCTATCCGTCTTGAGCTTGGATTCAACCTTAACCCGAGGAAGGATGAGAGAGGAAGCGTTTTTGATTTTGCAATGGGTACACAATACTAAAAGGAGGCGGTATGAAAAGATTTATTTTTACTATCCTGTGCACTATGTCGATTCTTTTTGCTTTTATATTTTCAGTTAATGCGCAGAGTCTGGGTATAACCTATGTTGATCTTCAGAGGGTGATGCTTGAGTCAGACAAAGGCAAAGAGGCTAAGAATTCATTGACAGGCGAGGCAGAAAAACTCAAAAAAACATTGGATGCAAAACAGGCTGAATTGCAGAAGATGAAAGACGCTATAGAGAGACAGAGTGCAACAATTACGCCAGATGCAAGGGCAGGTAAAGAAAAGGAATACCAAAGCAAATTGAAAGATTATCAGAGATTGGCAAACGATTATCAGGGTGAGTTGCAGCAGAAAGACGCAGAATTTACTCAAAAAATTTTAAAGGATGTTGAAGAAGTGATTAAGACTATTGGCGAAAAGGACAAGCTTACGCTTATTCTTGAAAAAAGCCAGGCAGGTATATTGTTTGCGAATCCGGCCATTGATATAACAAATAAGGTGATTTCCCAGTATAACGATTCTGTCAAAAGAAAATCTGCACCGAAAAAATGATTACATTAAAGGATATAGCTGAAAAGACTGGTGGTGTTTTAAAGGGCGATGGAAACGTTATCATCAGACGTATTATGTCCATGCATGAGGCGCAAGAAGGTGACATAACCTTTTTATCCCAGAAAGGCTTCGAAAAATATCTCAAGGACACAAGGGCATCGGCTATTATCGTTGGCAATGACGTTAAGGCGGATGAATATGCAGAGAAAAACCTTATCATTGTCAAAAACCCAGGAATAGCGTATGCGAAGGCTGCTCAGATGTTTCACAAGGGGTATCCTAAGGGGATGGGCATCAGTTCTTTGGCGTGCATATCAAAGAGCGCTGAAATCTCTGACACCGCAAGTATTTATCCGTATGTTTTTGTAGGTGAAGGTTCCAAAATATGTAAAGACGTTGTTTTGTATCCTTTCGTTCACATAGGTGAACACGTTTTAATAGAAGACGGCACAATCCTCTACCCGCATGTAACGGTTTATGATGATGTTAAAATAGGAAAAAATGTAATCATTCACAGTGGTGCTGTTTTAGGGAGTGATGGATTTGGTTATGTTTGGGACGGTTCAAAACATATGAAGATACCACAACTTGGCACTGTTGAGATAGGTGATGATGTTGAGATTGGTGCAAATACTTCAATAGATAGAGCCTCACTTGGAAAGACCATTATAAAGAAGGGTACGAAGATCGATAATCTTGTGCAGATCGCACATAATGTCTCTATCGGTGAAAATTCTATTGTTGTATCGTTGGTGGGAATTGCGGGGAGCACCTCAGTGGGTGATAATGTAGTTCTTGCCGGACGGGTTGGTGTCAAGGATCATGTACGCATTGGAAACAATGTGAGGGCAGCAGGGGGTACGGGTATTACCAAAGATGTTCCTGATAATTCGATTATATCGGGCACACCACATATGCCGCATAAGGAGTGGTTGAAGCTTCAGGGGTATCTGAAAAATCTTTCAAAGATGTATGAAAGAATAAAAAAGATAGAAAAAACATTAAAAACGGAGGCACAGGATGATTGATATAAATGAAATAATGCAGCTTATGCCTCACAGTTATCCATTTCTGCTCGTAGACAGGATTATTGAATTTGAACCGGCAAAAAGAGTTGTTGGCATAAAGAATGTAACCTTCAATGAACCTTTTTTTACCGGTCATTTTCCTGGCAGGCCGATTATGCCTGGGGTGCTGATTGTTGAAGCATTGGCTCAAACAGGGGGAGTGCTTGCATTTAAAAGCTTTCCAGACAAAAAGGGGCTTGTATTTTTTACTGGTATTGATGACGCCCGCTTCAGGAAACCTGTGATACCCGGTGATCAGATAAAACTTGTTTTGGAGGTTGTAAAGCACCGCAGAGAAATATGGGTTTTTGAGGGCAAGGCATATGTGGATAATGATATTGTTGCAGAAGCGAGAATTATGGCTATGTTAAAACAGGAATAAAAACCGGATAAGGAGAGTACATTGGTAGATTCAACTGCAATTATTCATAAAAATGCTCATATCGACTCCGATGTTGATATTGGGCCTTATTGTATCATCGAAGAAAATGTAATAGTCAAAAAGGGAACTGAAATACAGGGACATGTTGTCATACAGAGCGGTACAGAGATTGGAGAAGGTTGCAAAATCAGTCCCTTTGCTTCAATAGGAGGTCCTCCGCAGGACATTACCTACAAAGGTGAAGACACGAGGGTGTTAATAGGTAACAACAACATAATCAAAGAATATGTCACAATAAACAGGGGAACTCCGCACGGAAAAGGTATAACAAAGGTAGGGGATAATAATTTTATTATGGCCTATGCACATATTGCACATGATTGCGTTGTGGGTAGTAATGTTATTATGGCTAATTGTGCTACGCTTGCGGGTCATGTTGAAGTGGATAATTATGTGATTTTCGGCGGTTTATGTGCCGTACATCAGTTCTGCAGGATTGGCAAATATGCATTTATAAGTGGGCTTACAGGCATACCTAAAGATGTGCCTCCATATATCATTGCAGCAGGGCCAAGGGCGAAGCCATACGGACTTAATGTTGTTGGTCTTGAAAGGCACAATTTTTCAAAGGAAGAGATTTTAATATTAAAAAAGGCATACAGGCTTTTATTCAGGTCGTCATTGCCGTTAAATACATCTCTGAAGATTATTCAGGAGGAGTTGGAAGGTAAACACATAGAAGAATTGGTCGATTTTATAACAAACTCAAAGAGGGGTATATGTCGATAAAAATTGCCCTTGTCGGTGCCGGCCATATGGGCAGGATTCATCTTGGGAAATTGATTGAATTAGAAGATGTAGAAGTATTAGGTGTTGTAGATGTAGATAGAAATGCCCTTGACAACGTATATAAAAATCATCGTTTGCCAATTTATGAGGATTATAAAAATATCTCTGACATAATTGACGGCGTTGTTATATCAAGCCCAACTGAATCCCATTATGAGATAGCAAAATACTTCCTTGAAAGAGGAGTCCATGTATTTATTGAAAAACCTATAACAACAGAGATAGCCCAAGGTAAAGAGCTTGTCGAAATATCGGACAAGCTTAATCTGGTTTTACAGATTGGGCTTTTAGAAAGGTTCAATCCTGCCATAAAAGAAGCTATGAAACATATTGAGCGACCCTTATTTATTGAAGCCCGCAGAATGAGTAGTTTTACGGGAAGGTCAACGGATATCGATGTGGTTTTGGACATGATGATCCACGACATAGACCTGACCCTTTCTGTTGTGAAAGATGATGTTTATGAGATACAGGCGTATGGCATGCCTTTTGTGTCAGACAAGCTGGATATGGCTTCGGCATGGATTAAATTTTCCAGTGGTTGTACGGCATGTATAACCGCAAGCAGGGTATCTGTGAACAGGGAAAGATCATTTGCAATCTACGAAAGTAAAAAAAGATATTTTGTTGACCTGTTGAGCGGCCGACTAACCGGTACAGTCATTGGACATGGTGGGGGTGTTGATACATTTGAATATGAAGCGGATAAGGTTGACTCCGTGAAGGAAGAGTTGTTGGAATTTATTAGCTCAATAAGTGTTGGAAAGAAGCCCAGAATTAGCGGTAAAGAAGGGGTGAATGCCCTTGTCATTGCCGAAAAGATCAAAAAAATTGCTGCAAACAAATCATAAAAGAGCGTTCAACAAAGAGATAGTCATCATAACGGGCGAGTTATCCGGGGAAATACATGCATTCCATCTCGTAGATGAGCTCAAAGCCTATTGTGATTTTCATTTCAGCGGTATCGCAAGCAACAAACTCAGAAACATTGGTGCAGAAATTATCTATGATTACAAACATATATCTATAACAGGTCTCAGTGAGGTGTTTACTAAACTACCTTATATTCGACGCGCCTTTCGAGAAATCAAGAAACATTTAATAAAAAGAAGACCTTCTCTTGTAATACTTGTTGATTTTCCTGGCTTCAATATGAGAATAGCCAGGTTTGCCCATGATAACGGTATACCAGTGATCTATTTTATCCCTCCTCAGATATGGGCATGGAGAAAAAAACGGATACACAAGATAAAAGAATATGTAGACAGGGTAATCTGCATATTACCATTTGAAAAGGCTATTTATGATGGTTATTCTGTTGATACGATTTATGTGGGGCATCCCTTTGTGGAGATAGTACGGCCGTCGCTAACTAAAGAGGATTTCTGCAGGGCGGTAGGTATTGATGTCAACAGCCCTGTTTTAACGATTATGCCTGGAAGCAGGGAGAATGAAGTGAAAAGGCATATGCCGATTATGATGGATGTTATTGAGAAGATAACGCAAAAGGTTAAGAATCTTACAATATTGCTACCATTAGCGGAAAACATTGAACGGGAAAAGATCGAGCAATATAAAAGGGATGGGGTAAGAATAGTTTATCTGAAAGGTGCGTCATATGATGCCCTTAATTATTCTAATCTTGCGATAATAGCATCAGGCAGTGCAACGCTCGAGGCTGCGATCCTTGGAGCACCGACAATAGTTATCTACAAGGTTTCATTCCTATCGTATGTGGTTGCCAGGTTGATTGTAAATGTAAAATACATCAGTTTGCCTAACATAATCGCGGGAAAGGAGGTTTTTCCTGAATTTATTCAGACCCTCGAGGCTGAAAAGATTGCAGAAAAAGCACTCTATATGTTAATTAATGGCAGAGAAAAGATAAAAAACGAATTAGAAGATATTAAAATGAAACTTGGCAGAAACAATGCGTATAAATTGGCTGCCAGGCATATAATGGATTTTCTGGAAAATACATATGGCTCTTTATCTTAGACTACTCAAATATTTAAAACCATACTGGCCCAAACTCGTTTTTGCAATGATTTTTATGGCGCTTGTTGCCTCTACAAATGGCCTGACAGCATACATTGTAAAGCCTGTACTGGATAACATTTTTTTCGAGAAAAATGCATTGATGTTAAACGTTATACCTTTTGGGGTGATACTGCTATATCTTTTAAAGGGCATTTTTGATTATTTTCAGGCGTATCTGATGGGCTTTGTAGGTCAAAAGGTTATTACGGACCTGAGGGACGAGATTTTTAATGCATTGCAGAAACAGCCTCTAATGTATTTCGACAAAACGCCTACAGGTACAATAATTTCAAGGATAATAAACGATGTTACTCTCGTTCAAAGTGCTGTTTCAGATGCTTTTACTGCAATACTCAAAGATATCTTTACCATCATAGGTCTTGTCTGTGTTGTGTTTTATAGAGATTGGAAGTTGGCCACCATTGCATTTATTGTTCTTCCGTTTGCGACGTACCCAATAGTAAGCTTTGGACGAAGATTGAGAAGGATAAGCACAAGAACACAAAAAGAAATGGCAAAACTGACAAATTTTTTACACGAAACCATAACAGGTCAACGCATTGTCAAGGCATTCTGTATGGAAGACTATGAGAGCAGACGTTTTAAGGATGAAAACGAGACTCTGTTCCGGATTATATTAAAACGATACAAGATAAGGGCACTTTCTTCTCCCATTATGGAGGTGCTCGGGGGCATAGCGATAGCTGTTATAATTTGGTATGGCGGTAGCGAGGTTATATCTGGTAAATCAACACCAGGAAATTTCTTTTCTTTTACAGCAGCGCTTCTGATGCTCTATGAGCCGATTAAAAGACTGAACAGGGAAAATCATAATATACAGCAGGGGCTTGCGGCAAGCCAGAGGGTGTTTGAGATTATTGACCGTGAACCAGAAATAAAGGAAAACGAACACGCAATTAACTTAGAAAATGTGAAGGGTATTATTGAATTTAAGGATGTTTATTTTAAATATGAAGAAAAGATGGTGCTCAAAAACATAAATTTGAAGATCGATCAGAATGAGGTTCTTGCAATAGTTGGAGAAAGCGGTGTAGGAAAGACGACGCTTGCAAATCTCATCCCAAGGTTTTACGATGTAGCAAAAGGTTCTATAGAGATTGATAATATTGACATAAGAAACATTACGCTTAATTCTTTGCGAAAGAACATTGCTCTTGTCACACAGGACGTTATCCTGTTCAATGACACTATAAAAGCGAACATCTGCTATGGTGAAAGCCAGGATATGGAAAGAATGGAAGAGGCTGCTGCTATGGCATATGCAAACGATTTTATATCCAAGCTTCCTAAACAGTATGATACCATAGTAGGCGAAAAAGGTATCCGTCTGTCAGGTGGACAGAAACAGCGAATAGCCATTGCAAGAGCGCTTTATAAAAATACCCCGATCCTTATACTCGATGAAGCGACCAGTTCTCTTGATGTTGCCTCTGAGGTTGAGGTACAAAAGGCATTTGACAATTTGATGAAGGGCAGAACAACTATCGTGATTGCACACAGGCTTTCGACTGTGATGAATGCAAACAGGATTATTGTTCTTGATGGTGGAACAATTGTTCAAACAGGTTCGCATGCGGAACTTATTGAAACAGATGGCCATTATAAACGGCTTTATGAACTGCAATTCAGGGATGCACCTGAAAAAAAGGTGATAAAAATGTCTAAGAAGGTAAAAAATGCTTAAGAATATAAAATATATTTTAATGCTATATGTACTACCGCCCTTGGTTTATGGCTTTATAACATTTATAAAACTGACATCTAAGCTCGTTCATGTACATCAAGAAACCGCATACAAGATGTGGGACGAAGGAAAAAACTTCATTGTTTGTTTCTGGCACGGAAGGCTTTTGATGATGCCATTTGCAAACAGGAGGGGAAAGGGGAAGGTACTTATAAGTAGGCACAGGGATGGAGAGTTCATAGCAAGGACGATGACGTATTTTAATTTGGGTTCGATCAGGGGTTCATATAGAAAAGAGGGTAGCATTTCATCTTTAAGGGAAATAATGTCTGATTTAAAAAAAGGTTTTGATGTTGCCATAACGCCTGATGGACCAAAGGGACCAAGATATAAAGTCAAAGAAGGTATAGTAGAAC
>Ga0302245_1001255_pt1 | contig 17775 bp, 13 predicted proteins | sample AAG_UR_Thr_MG_FD_193512 | JGI IMG/M metagenome (GOLD analysis project Ga0302245, IMG submission 193512) | Enriched activated sludge microbial communities from anaerobic digester in WTTP, New Holstein, Wisconsin, United States - AAG_UR_Thr | ecosystem: Engineered > Bioreactor > Anaerobic >... | reverse complement strand
GGGCGAAATTATTCCTGACATACTCGGTCACGTCGGTCATCCTTTTATTATTCCTTTTGTCGAATGCTTTTTTGTAGGTCTCGCTGCAAAGAGCCTTTCTTTTTACCGATGAACACATTATACTGAGCACATTGAAGAAGCTTATCATTTTCTCAATGCCCTTTGTTTTCAGCATATTTTCCAGATGTGGTTCAGCCAGCCGGGCATCATCGACAGAAAAGCGAATGCCCCTTCCGGAATCGGCAAGCAGATTTCTGACCGCCTGAAGCTCATGCTGGGCAAGCAATGCTTCACCTATTGATGAAAGTTTGAAATGGATCATCACACCCCTTTCCCGGCCAGAATTGTCGCTGTCGCGGTAATACTCCCAGCTGTGGGGAAGATTATCACCGATCAGAACAAGATCGTAGGAACCAAACATTTCAGCACTGTCCCCAACAATCCTTGTACCTGCACTGTCGATATTCAGCATGATTTCATACTCGGGATGGGAATGCCAGAACACGTCGGCCCCGGAAACATGCTCAGTAATGAATCCGCCACTGTCGTCAATATCGGTTATTTCAAATTCAGCAGCCATAACATGCCATTCAATCAGCGGAGGGTATGATCAAATATACGGATTTTTTAATCAAAACATAATGAAGCTTCGTCAATTAAAAATGTTAGCTCATCATAAAAACAGTTATGGTGGATAAATATTTATTTTTTCTTTTTGATTATACCTTTTTAATATCTAAATTTGTTCCAAGCTCATGCTATTGGTAAAAGAGGAGAACAGGGTTGAGTGTGAAAATCATCAGGATTGTATTGCAGACATTGACTTTCACATCAGGAACCTGAGGAATAGCGCCAGCTTACCATGGTTCCGTCCTTTTATCAGACAGTAGACACGGGAATTATCTCACTAATAACGCCCGCTCTTTGGTTTTCACATCGACCCTCACTCCTCTTCTTTTTGCAGCCCCGGAAAGGCTGTTTTTTTTTGCCCGGAATTTTTATGTTGTCCGATATTAAAATTCGCTATATTTGGTAAAGCCTGCCATCCGCCGGAATGACCAAAAAGCCTTAAAACAGGGACAAGATGAAAACATACATAAGGAGACGCGAAAAGAATGATAGTCTTGTAATACTCTACGGGGGCTGGGGTACCGACGAAAATATGTTCACTCCCCTGTGTACCGATGATTTTGACTTTATCCTGTTTTACAATTATTCCGCCGACGAGGCTCTGGTTCTTCCCGAAACAAAAACCTACCGCTCTATAACGCTTATTGGATGGTCGCTGGGTGTTTGGGCAGCAGAATATCTTTCCCCGAAAACGGCAATCAAACCCGACCTTACAATCGCCGTCAACGGAACGCCGGTTCCGGCCGATGACAATTACGGTATTCCGCTGAATGAATTTGAGAGCACCCTGAATAATATTACCGAAACTAACATGGAGAAATTATACTTCAGGATGTTCGGGGATAAAAAGAACTATCTGCGAAATGCCGACAGGATCCCTCAAAGGTCGATAAAATCACTTCATGATGAGCTGAGATGGCTTTACAACAGAATCATGGAGCAAAAAGAACCCGGATTCAGATGGGACTATGCCCTTACAAGCGAAATAGACAGGATATTCCCTGCAAAAAACATGAAAGGCTACTGGGAAAAGGAAAAGGAAACCAGGCACATAATAGTGCCTTTCCCCCATTATTTCTTCCACGAATGGAGATCGTACACCGATTTTATTGAATTCGTGAAGAAGTACAGGATTTCTGGAAAACGCGGAAAGTGAATCTCTTTTTTACCGTGCCTGTGCCGGCTTAAAGATCATTTATAAGAATGTTTGACTCCGAAGCTGCAATAAGAGCCTCAAATTCATCAAGCATGCCCGTCATTTTATCGTATTCGCCGTTCTGATTGAACAGCTGCTGATCGGAACCCTTCCTCTCGAGTTTGCTGAGAATAAAACTTACCGTCATCTTGTTGACATCCATGGCAGGCTGGAAAAGCCTTTCATGGTGCTCCTCTTCGTGTATCACCGATACCAGCCGGCTGTCGGTAAGATCCTGCAATATGTCCCTTACCAGTCTGACCGGTATTCTAAGCTCGCGCGAAAGGTCTTCGGAACTCAATGCCTTTTCACCCATCGTGAAATTATTCACAATGGTCTTCATTATCATTAGCGACAGAGCCTTTTTCTGGTGCTGACTGACATTCAGAGATTGATATTCAAACTCGAATCTTGTAACGTTCTGATTGGCAAAAGCAAGCTCTGCCCCAAGAAGCAGGATTATCCAGCTTGCCTGAACCCAGATTATGAACAGGGGGATGGCGGCAAAACTTCCGTAAATGGCACTGAGTTTTGAAATTCCAAACTGAAGGTCGATATAAAGCCACTGAAGCAGCTGGAGTATAGTGCCGGTTATAATTCCCGAAACAAACGCGGGAATAAATTTAACCTTGGTGTTGGGCATTATGATAAAGAGGATGGTCAGCCCGATCCATGTTAGCACATAGGGACCAATTTTGATAATAAAACCGACTATAGGCCTGATGAATCGTATCGACTCGGTGTTTGAATAAAGCTCTGATGTTACAAACACTGTCAGACTGCTTGAAAGAACCAGGACAACCGGGGCAATGAGAAGGATTGCAATGTAGTCGGTAAACTTCCTCAGCCAGGGTCGTGAGACCTGAATCTGCCATATATGATTGAAGGAGTTCTCTATCTGATCGAGAAGCGATATCACCGACCATACAAGGATGATAAGACCAACTCCGGCAATATAGCCGCCCCTGGTAGCCTGCATGGCGTTGCCCGCCTGTTTGAGTATCCAATTAAGCACCTCGGGCTGGTTCTGAAACTCCCTGATGAGTAGTTCCTGAAGTTTCTGATCGAGGGCGAATCCCTTTGCCACACCGAACGCGATAGCGGCAAAGGGAATGATCGACAACATCGTGTACAGCGTAAGAGCAGATGCCCTGAGTTGAACCCTGTCTTTCATGAAGCCCCTGGCAGCAAGGACTATAATCCTTAATTGCCTTATCAGAAATGACTTGCCTCTTGAAATGTCGGATATTGAGGTATTCCAGATATAGTCATTAGCCTGCTTTATCTTACCGAGCGCCCATGAAACCGGATCAGCCATCTTATTATTTTTAACTCTAACGTGCGAAAATACAAAATAGTGCATATATATTTATTCGCTATTTTAGATCAAAATATAGATCATGCGAATAGAGATTTACGAATTTGTAGAGGGCGCCCGTCAGGCAGTTGGATTGACCGTTATAATTGATGTCTTCAGGGCATTCTCGCTGGAATGCTATGCCATCGATGCAGGAGCTTCGAGAATAATAGCCACTGCCAGCCCGGAAGAAGCATTCAGGCTCAGGGAAATTTATCGCGGTTCGCTTCTGGCAGGTGAAAGAAATGAAAAGAAGATACCGGGATTTGATTTTGGCAACAGTCCGACCGAAATAATCAAATCCGACCTTACAGGTCATACTCTTATCCACACTACCACTGCTGGCACTGCAGGACTGGTCAGTGCCGTCAATGCCGACATGATAATAACCGGAAGCCTGGTAAATGCATCAGCAGTGGCCGGATTCATACGCGAACGTAAGCCCGACAGGGTTTCACTTGTTGCCATGGGTTACAGGGCAAGCATTTCTGCTGAAGAGGACCTTGTTTGTGCCAGATACATCAAATCGCTGGCAGAAGGCAGGAATGAGAATTTTGACGAAGAAATAGCGGCCCTGAGACACACTGCAGGGAAGAGATTCTTCGCGGCTGAAAACATTGATTTCTCCCCTCCCACCGATTATTTTCTGTGCATTATGAAGGACAGGTTCGATTTTGTCCTGAGAGCGGAAAGAAGAGATGACGGGAATATGGATATCAGAAGAAGCGATTTCTAAATGATATCGGGCGGTATCCTGAATATGGGAAGCAGCTTTCTCCGGCAGTGAATTTCCCTGTAGGTGCAGAACATGCTCAGCTTATAAAGCTGAAAAAGAGGGAGACATATTTTTGCAGAATCAAGGCGTATCTCCATTCTTTCCCTGTTCCGGATAAAGATCAGGGCAAATAGCCGGGTCAACCTCAGAATATTAAGACACCTGAATGCTTTTACAACGGGAATTGCCGATGCAAAAGTTGCCTTGTCAGTGACATTGTCATACAGTTTGCTCAGATTCTCTATGCTGTCCTTTGTTTTGGCAAGGAATTCCCTGTTCGACTCAACTCCCAGGTGAACAAGTCCGTTATCAATGTGCAGGACGGGTATGCCTGCCATGCGAAGCTGGTAACCAAGCAGGGTATCCTCGTGGCCGTAACGCTTGAGTTCCTCGTAGAACCTGAACTTGGAAAAGACAGATCTCTCAATCATTACATTGAAAGTGGTAAAAAAAGAATACGGGTGCTTGTTCCTGTATGATGCCTTCTTCTGTTCCTTTTTTCTTCCGTATTTCCAGCGAAGCATCTTGTCAGGATCACCCGGCGGGGTGTCCCTGTAAAGTATTCCTCCGCTGATCACCCTTGCCCTGTGAATATTCTCAAGCCATTTCTGAAGATAGTTCAATGCAGTTCCCCTGATCATCGTGTCGGCATCGATGAACAAGAGATAATCGCCCGAGGCCTCATCTATCAGCCGGTTCCTTATCGATGCCCTGCCAATGTTCTTTTCAGATGATACAAGCTTCACCACATCGTCAGTAAGCGACTGGTATTTCTTCCGGAAGTCCTCGGATGATCCGTCATCACCTATTATTATCTCGGTGAATTCAGGTACATTTTCCATTCCATCCCTCATCCAGTGGACAAGGGCAACAATGTCATAATCATTTACCGGGATCAGGATGGATATCTTCATTTCACAGCTTATCTGAAAGAGAAGTTTATATTTATCAAAATTACAATTTATTTATAATTTTCCTAAAACTGCTGTTTGGCAAAGAAATTGCATTGAATAAATTTGCACACATGTTATTCATGTCATTCATTACTATGAAAAACCTGATATTTTGCCTGCTTTTGTTATCAACGGCATTTTGTTCCTCAGGCCAGACACACAATGGATATGAAATTTCAGTCAATGTATCAGGACTGAGCGATTCTACTATTTTCCTGGCATACCATTTCGGCGACAAACAATACATACAGGACACCGTGGTTCTCGACAGCCGCGGCAATGCCGTGTTCTCAGGTCAGGAGGCCCTGCCCCAGGGCATTTACATGATCGTTCTTCCCGGAAAGCAATATTTTGAAATCCTGATGTCTGATGACCAGCAGTTTGCCGTTTCATGCACCCACCCTGACTATTTCAACACGCTAAGCTTCTCGGGTTCCGACGAAAACGAATCGTTTGTTGTCTACCAGAGAAACTGGGTTGAAATGCAGAGGAAAGCTTCAGGGATAATCAAGAGGCTTCAGTCAAACAGACAGAATCCTGATTCCCTTCAAATCCTTACCGGCATGCAGAAAAAGCAGGAAGATGCAATGAAGAGCTACCTGCGTGAGGTGATAAGGAAAAATGAGAACAACCTGCTTTCACTGCTCGTCAGGGCCATGCTTCCCGTGGAGGTCCCGCAATTTAAAATTCCCGAAGGAACCGGGAATCCCGACTCGGTAAGGTGGGCCATGACTTACGCGTATAACAGGGATCATTTCTTCGACAATACCGACCTCACTGACGAAAGGCTGCTGAGAACACCCATTCTGCAGGCACGCCTTAAGGCTTTCTTTTCAAATGTCCTGGTTCAGTCGCCCGACAGCATAAACAGGCAAATTGACAGGATAATTGCCAGAACAGAGAATAATCCGAAAATATTCCAGTTCGTTTCGGTCTTTCTTTTCAACCACTTCAGGGAGAGTGAAATAATGGGACACGATGCCGTGGTGCTAAAGCTTGCCGATGATATTTATCTGTCAGGAAAAGCCGATTGGGTTTCCGATGACTTCAAAAAAGACCTGCGCGAACAGGTTGAAAGAATCCGGCCCAACATTATCGGGATGAAAGCCCATGACCTTATTATGGATTCCGACAGAGGTATGTTCGTTGCCCTTTATGACATTGAGAAGGATTTCACCGTTGTTTATTTCTGGGAACCTGATTGCGGCCATTGCGCTGAAGCGACACCTAAGCTCAAGACCTGGTACGACACGGCAAAAAATCAGGGAGTGGAAGTGTTTTCAGTATGCACGGCAGGAGAAAAATCGAAATGGCAGAAATACATTGATGATCACAAGCTCGACTGGATTAACGGATGGGATCCGGAGCGGAGGTCCAATTTCGGTTACTACTACAACGTGGAGGCAACTCCGCTTATTTACATACTCGACAGGGACAAGAACATAATAGCAAAGAAAATAGGGGTTGACGACGTGGGACCCTTTATCGACAATTACAGGAAGTACTTCATGAAGTAAGAGCAGCCCTGCCGGGGCAGGAAATGGATGTTCCGGGTATTATATTCAGACTTGACGGCTGATCAGATAGTTCCGCAGGATTTTCGTACAATGAGCTCCGGAGAAATGGTAACCTGTCTCTTGTATTTCGATTTACCTGCATTTCTTACTTCTGACCAGATCATGTTTGACACCTTGAGAGCCATTCCCGAAAGAGGTCTCCGCAAACATGTCACAGGTGACGACATCAGGTCAAAGCCTATGCCTTCTTCCATTGATACAATCGCGACATCCTGAGGCACACGAAGATTTTTCCTTCTGAGATAGCTCATGATGCTGTAAACCAGGTCGGCCTGAACAACTATTATTATCTCGGCACTGTACGGCGGACGAAGATAATGGTCAATCTGTCCCTGATCAATTTCTCCGCCATCCACCGGCATGTCGAATTCGACTATAAAAGGCTTGTTCATTCCTTCTTTCGAAGTGATATTATCCTTCAGAATGCTGATTAGCTGACGGTCGAACTGAGAAGCCAGTCTGTCGGTGGCTATCAGTATGTTCTTGTAGCCCAACCTGACAACATGGTCGACAACTTTCCTTGCACCATCTGCATAATCGGTACCGACTGTATTCAGACGAAGATTCCTTACTGATTTTTCAAGCAGAACGAAGGGATATGCCATGGCCCGGAGCGAACGAATGGTATTTTCGTCGGCGGCATCACCGGCAAGTATAAGACCGCTGTAAAACTTTTTAAAGGCTCCGACCATCCTGTTATACCTGTCATCATCCGGATCCTTGGTCATTATTGAGAATCCGACTCCAATACTGCCGAATGCCCTCTGCAGATAGGGAGTAATTCCATATACAAAGGGATCATGAAGGGAAGGAACAACCATTCCTATTATTCCGGGTTTCTCTTCTGCCGATGTGCTATCCGTGGGATCCCTCTGAAGATCAAAATATCCCATCTGTCGTGCCAGCGCGAGAACTTTCTCCTTGGTTTCCTTCCGGATACCGTGCTGGTCGGCTTTGTTATTCAGAACCAACGATACCAATGTACTGGATACACCTAACTTCTCAGCTAAATCTTTATTCTTGACTTTTTTCCCCATTTTCTCCTAAAATTTGCATGATCTAAATTAGGAATTTTTTTTATAAATGAGAAAAGTATTAATTATTTTTAACTTATACTAAAAACTCTATATCTAAATAAGTTGCTGGAATAAATAATTTTAGCTGATTATCACTAAAATATCATTTCTTCGGTGGCTGCATTCCTCGCTGCCTGGCTGCTTCCTCAAGCCTCTGCTGCCACTTCGATTTCTTCATTGGCTTTTTCTTATTCTCCTCGAGTGTTGCCAGAACCTTCTTTTCATCAATGAATCTCTTGGAAATCATGTTCTGAAAGTATGTCAGGATATTTGCAAGGAAGTAGTAATACGTCAGACCAGCCGAAAAATTATTGAGTATGAACATGAACATGATGGGCATCACGTACATCATCATCTTCATTCCCGGCTGATCCTGTCCGGACGTTGAACTGGTCATCTTCATGGTCAGAAGCGTTGAAGCCGTCATCAGAAGCGTGAAAAGGCTTACATGGTCACCGTATAAGGGGATCTTGAAAGGAAGATCCAGTATTGAATCATATGTTGAAAGATCAGTTGCCCAGAGAAAAGCCTCCTGTCTCAATTCGATCGAAACGGGGAAGAAGCGGAACATGGCAAACAGGATAGGCATCTGAAGCAACATCGGAAGACAGCCTCCCATGGGATTTATACCGGCCCGCTTGTACAAATCCATGGTGGCCTGTTGCTTCTTCATGGCATCTTCCTGTTTGGGATATTTTTTATTTATCTCTTCAACCAAAGGCTTTAGTACCTGCATCTTTGCCGTAGACTGGTACGACTTGAATGTCAGCGGGAAAAGGAAAATCTTGATAAGTATTGTAAGGATAAGTATTATCAACCCGTAGCTGCCAATGTACTTTTCAAGCAGGTTGAAGACAGGAATTATCATAAACCGGTTGATCCATCCTATTATATTCCTTCCGAGGAAAATAAGCTTATCGAGTTCGAGACCTTCCTTTTTAAGAGTGTTTATATGATTCGGTCCATAGTAAAGCTTCATTCCAACAATATTGTCTGAACCGGGATTGAAGGGCACTCCCAACTCTGCAGTATAATATCTTATATATTTTTCCAGAGTCGGGGTTTTTGTTGAAACCACCGTCCCGTTAAGGAAATGATCCTTGCTGATCAGTACCGAAGAAAAGAACTGATCCTGAAAGGCCACCCAGCTTAGTTTAGTCGGAAGATCTGCCGTCTCTACTTCCTTCGACTGCCTGAGGCGTATGCTTTCAACATCGTCCTGGAAGAACTTGTACTTAATGGTGGTATAATATTCCTCATTCTGCCGGCCCTTCTCCTGCTGGGGAAGATACATCCTCCAGTCGAGAACGATGCTGCTCAGGTTAGGTGCAATGATGTCTTCAAGCGATTTGAAAGTAACGTCGAAGTCGACCATAAAACGATCGGGCTCAAGCGTGTATTTATATTCAATGTATTTATCGCTTCCTGCATGAAGCCTCAGTGTTACGCTTCCGGGCGCATCAGTTACATTTATATGATTTATATCTCCAACCGGGGTGAAATACAGATCATTTGTCTGAATAGCCTTGTTGTCGGCAGTATAAAAATTAAAACCGAAAATGGTCGAATCACCTGAAAAAAGTATAAGCGGCAGCGAATCGTGTGTTACATACTCCTTGACACGCGCTGAATACACCCTCCCTCCCCTTGTTGCAATTTTGAGTTCGATACGGTTGTTTTCAAGTGTGATGAATTCATTTGTCCCTGTAGCTGAAGCCCCAAAAGCACCATACCTGCCCGAATCGGCAACTGCCACTCCGGGAATTTGTGAAAGGGGCGTTCCTGAACCTGCATCAGCTGCAGGTATGGTATCAGTACTCCGTGTAGCCTGTGTAAACCCCAGCTCCCTGTTGATTTCATTTACTTTTTCCACCGCTTCGGGCTGGTTGGGCTTGAATCGCAGGGCGTTTATATACTCAGCTCTCGCGTTTTCAAGATCCCCGGCAGCATACAATGAGTCAGCCACTTCAATGACTGCCATATATGCCTTATTCATCCTGCTGTTGTTATAAATGCTGAATCCGACAAACACTGCGAAGATCAGAATCAGTCCGGTGATAGTATTCCTGTCCATTCTGTTTTATCAATATTATCCTTTTGCTAGCTTCTTTTACTTGTTTATTCCAATCTGACAGATTCTGGCCCGTCGTTATATTGTTTGCATGACTCGTAAATGAATTGAGAAACCTGGGATCGAAGCGGGTTTCCGTCCCGTCGGGTGAGACAAGGTTTTCCGTGCTATTATTCATCCAGACCCGACTGATCAATCAACCTGACCTTTTCCTCAAGCATCCTGATCGTTTTCTTTGCATTCTCAATCTTGTCCTGCACCTCCCTGATCAATGTTTCCGCATTGGGTGACTTTGCAAAGAATCCTATATTGTTTTTCCAGAGTACAATATCATTTTCAAGCTGCTTGATCTTCGTGTAGAACTTATCTCGTTCGTTGCGTACTTTCCTTGAGGCCTTGGGATTAGTCCTGAGACTGTCGAGTTTTGTCCTGTATTTGAGAATACTCTTGTCTTCGTCGGCGATCTTGAGTCGGTCGAATTCCTTGTTCAAAGCATTCCTGTACCTGTTTGTTATTTCCTCCTTTTTATTAAAAGGAACAAAGCCTATTTCCGTCCAGCGAAACTGTAATTCCTTCAGTCTCTTGAATGCGGCGTGAACATCGTTGCCCGGTTCAAACTCCTCCAGTTCGGCAATGATGGCGAGTTTGGCCTTAAGGTTCTCCTCGTAGGATGTATCCAGACTGCTGAAGTGTTCGGCTTTCCTGTTGAAAAAATGATCGCAGGCTTTTCTGAAGCGTCTCCACATCTTTTCAGAATGTTTGCGCGGCACCGGACCAATCTCCTTCCATTCGCGCTGAAGCTTTATAAGGGCATCGGATGTAGCTTTCCAGTCGGTGCTTTCCTGAAGGGCTTCCGCCTGTATGCAAAGTTCGGTCTTCATCTGGAGATTGGTAAGCTGAGTCTCCTTATTGTCGGAATAGAAAGTCCTCTTTTTCTCGAAGAAGGCATCACAGGCTTCACGGAATCGCTGATAGACCTTGTTGTTCTGCTTCTTTGGAGCAAATCCGATAGTCCTCCACATTTTCTGAAGGGACATTATCTTTTCGGCCTTCTCGTCAAAATCCCTGAAACTTTTCATTTCAAGGAGATTGATTGCTTCAACTTCCTCGCAAAGAGCTATTTTGGCCTCAAGATTTCTTCTCTGCTCTTCCTTCTGCTTCTCGAAATATTCATGGTGACGCTTATTGATATGGCTTGTGGCTTCCCTGAAACGTTCCCATATTTCATTCTTGGATTCCTGAGGTACCGGACCTATTTCACGCCACTGATTATGAAGTTCCTGAAGCAGTCTGAACGCGCTCACGGGATTTGGCTCAAGCATCAGTTCTTCAGCCTTTTCACAAAGCAGCACCTTTGCCTCGAGATTTTTCTTCAGATCAAGGTCCCTGAGCTCCTTGTTGATTTTAATGTAGCCGTAAAATATTTCAACACTGTGATGGTAGTTTTCCCACAGATCTTTCAGGGAATTCTGCGGAACAACTCCTATTGAATGCCATTCATTCTGCAGGGAACGGAAATCCTGGAATGTTTTGTTGATTGATTCCTCACGGTTGACAAGATCCTTAATCTTGTCAATTATATCATATTTCTTTTTGAGATTTTCGTATTTCTCAGCTTCCTGTACACGGGAGTAATCATTCCTTTTCTCCCTGTACTTGTTGAGAAGATCCTTTACCTGGTAATCGAGGGGGTCTACCCATGCCTTGTAGTCATCTATCTTGCCTCCTTCCTCAAGGAATTTCGCCTTACGCTCCTCCGACTCCTGTCTGAGCTTTTTGTAAAACAGGGTTTTTATCCTGTCCACATCCTCACGGATTTCCGAGGGCGGCCTGTTGTCTATAATCAATCCCAGCGTCTCGACGAGCTCGTTTTTCGAAAAACGTGAATAGTCAACAGGCGGAAGCTCCATGTCTTCATAATCGGAGGTATCATATGTCCTGGCTTCAGTTTCGGCTTCAGTTTCGGCCTCAGCTTCAATGCCTGCTGCTGAACTCCCTGCCTCGGTTTCGGTTGAACTCCCTGCCTCAGTTTCTGTTTTAGCTTCAGCGTCCGGTGTACTTTCTTCTGCTTCAATGTCTGTTGCACTCTCCGGTTCGATATCTGTTGCACTCCCGGTTTCAGTTTCTGCTGTTCTCTCTGGTTGAGTTTCTGATGTTCCTTCAGGTTGAGTTTCCGTTGTACTCTCAGGTTCTGTTTCTGATTTTACTTCCCCTTCTTTTATGTCCTGACCAGGTTCGTCATCGACTGCACCTTCGTTTTTTACAGCATCAAAAACCCGCGGCTCAACTACCGGTTCAACTTCTTCTTTAATCTGCTCAGCCTCAATCTCCTTTTTGTCATCCCCCCTATCATCCTCCGGCTTCTCAAAAGCCATCGCGGCTTCCGCGTTTTCATTGTTTAATGTTTCATCAGTACCCGAAGCTTTGATTTCCGCCTCGTTCTGTTCTTCACGAACAGTGTCATCCGGATCATTATTAATCATATCCAATCCTTTAAGGTTCAATATCTTCAATGAAAAAACAAGGCATACCTGCCCATGTTTTTTTCAGACTACGAAAATATTGAATTATTTATTAAAACTCAAAGAATTATGCAAAAATCCGGAAATAGGTTTCAGCAGCGATCAGTTGCATAAACTGATGAATATACGCGGATCGGGAGCTTTTTCCCTAAAGTTCAGAATCATGTAAACAGTCAAACGGAAAAAACAATATATTTGAAGAGCCCTGTGCCCTGAGCTTTTATAATATTATAATGCAATGAATAGCAATGATGTAATCTTCGCCCTTATTGTCCTGTTAGCATTGGGTATAAGTTTGTATCGCAAGCATTTAAAGAAAGCTAAAGAAAAAGATACCGGAACCGTAAAAGGTCCTGCGCGAAATACTTCTGGATCAGGTTCTTTTCATTCTGTCAGGGATGACTATGAGCCTTACTCGGAAAAGCAACCCGGTTCAGGTTCCGGAAAAACGGATATTTGATGCGATTGAGGTGTTAACGCTGCCCAACAAAGCAGCTGTTCCTATTTTTGGAAATCGATTATCTGAACTTCAGTACGCCTGTTAAGCTTTCGCCCTTCAGATGTGACATTGTCACCAACAGGGGATGTGTTCCCGTATCCCTTATAAGTAAGCCGTTTCTGGGAGATACCGCTTTTTACCAGATAGTCGACGACTGACAGAGCCCTCTTTTCCGACAAATTAAGGTTGTACTCGTCAGACCCCGTCGAATCAGTGTACCCGCCAATCTCAATTATCAGTTCCTTGTTGTTTTTAAGAAGATCCGAAAGCATGTTGAGCTCAGCCAGCGATTCCTTTTTAAGCTGCCATGAATCAACTTCATAAAACACATTTGCAAGGAGCATCCTCTCTCCAACCCTGAATGGGCTGAGCTTTATATTCTTTATGAAAGGATCTGACACCGAATGGGTCCCTTCAAGCATAAAGTTTTCGGAGTAAAAAAGATAGCCGCCCTTGCTTATATTGAGACCATAATTGTTTCCTGCCGGAAGGCAGATCAGGAAATTTCCGCCGGCGTCGGTCTTGTTATTGAATACCAGTTTTCCCGTGTTCAGGTTTATCAGTTCATATTCCGCCACAAGAAGCTGACCTGTTATCTTGTCGCTTACTTTTCCCTTGATGTAGGCAACAGGATCGGGCTGCACTGCTTCATGGAGCCTGAATGAATATATATCCTTCCCGCTCTTTTCATCGCGCTTTGACGAAAAATAGGCTTTCTCACCTCCTGATTCGATTGTCAGTCCCATCTCATCGTTATATGTATTAATGGGATAGCCCAGGTTTACCGGCTCGGTCCAGGTTGTGTCCTCCAGCATTCTTGTAAAAAAGATATCTGTTCCGCCCATTCCCGGATGACCATCGGAAGCAAAATAAAGAGTACGGCCGTCAAAATGGATGAAGGGCGAAATTTCATCACCTGATGTATTAACCTTGCTGCCCATATTCTTCGGAACACTCCATTTCCCGTTGGACATGTATACCGAATAATAAAGGTCCTTCCCTCCCATTCCACCGGGTCGGTTACTTGAAAAGAACAGCATCCGGCCATCAGCATTGATCGAGGGCTGGCTTTCCCAGTAGGGGGTATTGACCGGGCTTCCCAGATTGACAGGTATTGACCACCTGTCATTATTCCGGGCAGAGAAAAAGATGTCGCAGCTTCCCAACCCGCCCGGGCGGTCGCATGCAGTGAAATACATGTAACTGCCATCCGAGGAAAGGCTTTGAGCACCTTCATTCTGAGGAGTGTTCAGCGGACTTCCCGCGTTGATCGCGGTTCCCCAAACCGATTCCTCAAGAAAGCTTACATAGAAATCTTCCTGGGAAATACCGCGCCTGAGAACATTTTCACCCGGACGGGTCTGACGGGTGAACATCAATGTCTGACCATCGGCAGTGATTGAAGGCCAGTATTCATCGTGAACTGTATTAATCCCTTCGCCGACACTTTCCGGACTGAATGGAACAGGTTTCTTTATGGCTTCAATTGCAAATTCACAGTTTCGTATGTTTCTTACAGCAAGCAGTCTGTTTTTTTCAGATATATTATCCTGGGCCAGATAAACATTGTAATGAAGAAGGGCTTTTTCGTAATCTCCCGACATCAGTTCAGCAGTGGCCAGGTTGAAGAATACAGGCATATAGGCTGTTGAGTCGAGACTGACGGCTTTCTGATAGTTCATGGCTGCATCCCCGAATCTTTTCAGTTTGGAAAGCAGATCTCCAAGCATCATATAGGCCTCATAAAAATTCTTATCCGTTTCAATTGCCTGGTTAAAGTAGTTCTCGGCATTTACATAATCGATATAGTCAAAGGCAGTCATACCGGCCTTGTAGTATTTAAGGGCTTTGGCCGATGTGGTATGGTACTTCTGAGCCAGGCACTGGTTTTCAGAATATGCTGAAATCAGAAACAGGGAAATAAGTATGATCAGCCACTGTTTCATTTTAGGGAATATGCATGTATTTGTGTATCTGCAGAGAGATCTTCCAGTCGGGATTCTTCCTGACATATTCGACGATAGCGGGGATGATTGCTGAAAAACTGCTCCATTCAGGCTGCAGGTATAGTCTGCATTCTTCTCCGACGAGAAGCCTGTATTTTTCTGCCCATTCAAAATCATCACTGTTTTCAATTATTACTTTTAGTTCATCCGCCCTCAGGCATATGTCTTTCCCGGGCGGCATGTTGACTTTCGGCGAAAGACATATCCAGTCCCATCTTCCGCTTAACCTGTATGATCCCGATGTCTCTATGAAGGTTTTCAGGCCGCCTTTCTTCAAGCCTTCGCAGAGGGGATCGAGGTTCCACATCAGGGGTTCGCCTCCGGTCACAACTGCTGATCTTGCCCCCGAATTCAGTGCATGCTGCACAATGTCACTTGTCGGTATCAGCGGATGCACCACGGGATCCCATGAAAAACGGGAATCACACCAGTTACAGCCAACATCACAACCTCCGATCCTGATAAACCAGGCCGCCTCGCCCGAATGATACCCTTCTCCCTGAATGCTGAAAAACTCCTCCACCAGCGGCAATTCAAGCCCATCGGACCTGATATCCTGTGCTTTTACCATAATTCAAAACGTGATTGTTACAGCTTTTATTTTCCAAACAGCAACTCATAGTCTCTTATCGCGGCTTTCTTTACCCAGTCGTCCGGGATTATTTTCCAGTTATTGAGAGCAAGCGGCTTAATAGTCTTTCGGTCTTCCAGGTAATTCAGTATGTAATATCTCAGGTCCTTGTCGGTAGAGCTTATCAGCCTGCCGGATAGTTTTGCCGCAGAAATCCCGGCCCCGGAAGTGAAATGTCCGCCACCACCGTTTCCCCTGTAGGAATTAACAGCAACACGATACCGTTTATTCATCTCGAACGGTCTGCCATCCGAGAATGATTTTATGCTTACCCTGTTGCCTTCCGGCTTGCTTGCATCAACTATGTAATCTATCCCCGCCGCCGAATCAAAATTATAAGGCTGGTTTCTAAGCCAGGCTTCGCCATTCCTGATCAGAATCTCTCCGTCTTTGGTCCTCTGGAACTTAAGAAGATTATCTTCCGGGCCTTTCATGGTATTAAGCCAGTCGGCATATGAATATTCAAGGTATTTATCGATTTCCGATCCGGTCATCCACATGGTATAAAGCATGTTTTCAAACCTGTACAGTTTGAACATATCCCCCACGGTCACCTTCCCGGCCGGAATGCTTACATCGAATGAAAGAGGGGCTGAAAAGGATATGTCGGCACCGCTTATCTCAAGCTGAATGGAATGAACCATATCCACGAATGGAGATGATCCGAAATATGAATCGCGCGATGACATGTTTGCCTCTGAATATGCTATTACTTTACTTACATACTCATGCATGGCAGTCTGAGTGTCTTCAAAGGCTTTCATGAACTCAGGGTCGGGTCTGTAGTCTCTCACATCGACCAGTGACCCTGTAGCAACCGGTTTTACCTTTCCCGTGGTTTTGTCCCTGACAAATCTGACATCCACCCTTCCTATCTTCTGAGCCCTGCATCCGCCCTCTATTATGACAACACTGTCACCCGCGGAATTGACAATGGAAGTGTTGATGGAATTATGGTTATGCCCGCAAAGGATAACATCAAATCCCGGAACATTATATGCAATTGAAGCAACTCCGTTCTTGTCATAATGGCTTTTACCTTCTTCCTCATTGTCGCGGTCATCCCAGCCTGAATGAAACAACCCGACGATCAGATCCGGATTCTCACTTTTTATCTGGGGCATGTATTCCCTGGCAGTTTCAAGCATATCCCTGAATTCCATTCCCGAATAAAGTTCCGGTGGAAGCCACTGGGGTATTGACGGGGTAACCAGACCAAATACGGCAACCTTTATACCTTTCTTCTTCACAATCGTGTAAGGTTTGAAATAAGGTTCTCCCGTGGCAGTGCTTACGGCATTTGCAGCAAGCATGGGAAAATCATATTCCCTGACCAGCCTGTCGTAAACTGCATGACCTGCCTCTATGTCATGGTTCCCGGCTGTGGTGGCATCATAGCCCAGTAAATTGAATGCCCTGGCATTAATGTGAGTCGAAACGGTATCGATAAAATTATAGTAATAAACAGATGGCTGTCCCTGAAGGTTATCACCGTTGTCAAGAAGTATCACCGGGGTGGGTCCGCTTCGCACTTTCCTGACATAGGAAGCCACGGAGGCAAGGGAAACATCTATTTCCTCCTGTTCCGTAAAATCGTATGGAAGAACAAAACCATGCAGGTCTGTTGTCTCAAGTATTATCAGATTATCTTTGCCGCCACTTGTGCAGGACATCAGGACCGCGGATAGTAAAACGGCAATCCGGGCAACATCAGATATATGTCTTCTCATGTTTAAGAATATGGAGTAAAATTTCCGATTTGGCAGATCTGTATTTTTCACGCCATAAACTTAAAAAAGAATATTTACTTTAGCTTGATTTTCCATTCTCAAATAAGCGGATAATCATTAAAGATGCTTAACTCTATTTAAAATCAAGAAAAATGACTCAGACCGGACTCGATCAGATCAGGTATGAAACCCCGGCGGGGCTCACCGGAAAAAGAATCGGACTACTTTGCCATGCTCCCAGTGTGGCATCCGATTATACCCATATCATCTCTGTTTTCCTGAAGAAATCCGATTGCAGGCTTGCGGCCATTTTCGGTCCCCAGCACGGTCTCCACGGACAGACACAGGATAACATGATAGAATGGAGCGGATCGCTTCATCCGGTCCTGGGAATCCCGGTCCACAGCCTTTACGGAGAACACAGGAAACCTACCGTGGAAATGCTTGCCGGACTGGATGCATTCGTTGTCGACCTGCAGGATGTGGGTGCCCGTCTCTATACCTATATATGGACTGTCAAGCTTTGCATGGAGGCCTGCGCTGAATCAGGAATCCCGGTCTGGATCCTCGACCGGCCAAACCCCGTTGCCGGGATCGCCCTCGACGGCCCGGTGCTTAAGGAAGAATACTTTACATTTGTCGGAGGTGCCTGCATCCCGCTGTGCCACAGGATGACAATCGGTGAAATGGCGCTTTGGGTCAGGGAAAAACACGAAATACACTGCGACCTGAATATAGTGTGGATGAAGAACT
>Ga0302245_1001252_pt1 | contig 17822 bp, 18 predicted proteins | sample AAG_UR_Thr_MG_FD_193512 | JGI IMG/M metagenome (GOLD analysis project Ga0302245, IMG submission 193512) | Enriched activated sludge microbial communities from anaerobic digester in WTTP, New Holstein, Wisconsin, United States - AAG_UR_Thr | ecosystem: Engineered > Bioreactor > Anaerobic >... | reverse complement strand
GGCGGTGAAATTTCCGACGGTCTTCACCGTGGGGGCGGGTAGAATTTTGAAATGGTTCAGAGCCGCCATCCCGAAGATGATGACGATGGGACCTCCCCCCAGATACTTGTTGACGATGGGGGTCCTGTTGCCGATTTCGTTGAGGATGGCCCCCGTCACAGCCATGAAGGCGAAGGCCCCCACCATGTTCTGGGGCAGAACGGTCAGTGCGTTGTCCTTCCCGTAGGTGATGAAACCCGACAGGATCACCACCACCGCCACCACCGCGAACCAGGTCCAGGGCATTTCCATGATGGTGTACTGTTTACCGAGATTCTTTCCAGCCATACCGACTCCTTCCACTGGAGATTTATCCTGCGGCTTCAACGAACCGCATTCAAAAATCTTCGTCGGTTTTCCGATCCATGGCCGACGAAGAAAACCCGCTTTCTGCGCCGGAATTCGACTACAGCTCTCATTCAATTAAAGGACCGACGGTGATATCTGTCAAGGAAAATACTCTTCGCGGATTCCCGGCGGAGGGGGGGAAGGAAAACCGTTCCGCGGCGGAGGGCCGGGATCGGCGGCGTTGCGGGAAGAGGCGCCCCCGGGACGGTTTACGCCCCGCCCCGATCAGGCCGGCCGGATCTTCAGATAGGACCGGTCGTCGAAGGAAACGTTGCCGGGGTAGACCCCCTTGGTGGACCGGAACAGCCGGAAGCAGAGGGGGTCCTCCCGGATGATCCGGGCCAGCTCCGCCTCGGTTTCCGCCAGACTGGGCCGCAGGACGGGATAACCGTCGGAAGCCAGCGCCAGCTCCCGGGTCCCGGGCGGCAGGTCCAGGACCTCCACCTCCGCCGGACTCCGGAAGAAACCGTCCATCACCTGGTAATCGTAGCGGGATGCTCCCCCGGCGTTCTGGAACTCCTGCTGCCGGAGAAGCAGATCCCGGATCAGTTCCCTGCCGGTGTCCCGGGCCAGAAGCTCCTCCACGGTTTTTCCCCGCCGCAGCTCCGTTTCCAGGAAAAAGGCCCGCAGCTCCGACAGGAGGGCGTCCACCTGCTTGCCCCCGGGCCAGTCCCGGCCGTCCACCAGGGCCTGACAGTCCCCCACCCTCCAGAGCTGCCGGCGGTGCACGCTGTAGACGATCACCACCGCCCCGCAGCGGCGGGTCCGGTCCCGCTCCGCCTCCGCCAGGATCCCTTCCCGGGAATAGAAGTCCCGTATGGCGGCATCGAGCCGGGGGAAGGCTTCGGTGGCGGACACCTCCCGGGGAAGGAGGGCCATGGCGTCCCGGATGAGTTCCGCGGCGGCCCGGCCGCTGGTGACCGGGGCGCCCCCGGGGGAGCCGAAAGAAGCCGCACTGGTCACCCCGTCGATCACTGCGGCGAAATGTTCGCCCACAAAGACGATGTCTTCCCCCGAGTCGGGCTTCCCCGTCTTGGAGAGGTTGAAGCGCTCCAGGACCTGCATCATCCCCGGCCTCCCGCCGCTCCCGCCAGATCATCCCCCCTGTAGACCCGGTACGGCCGGGGGACCAGCGCCCCGCCCGCCCCCAGGACACCTTCCGCCTCCCGGACCAGATCCCGGGCCGCCGCCTCCCCCGGGGGGAGATGGCAGAGAACCAGGGCCCTGGCCCCGCAGGCCCGGGCCGCCTCCGCCGCCTGGCGGGCGGACGAATGGGCGGAGGCGTTGAGGGCCTCCTCCTCCCCGGCGCCGCCGGAGGCCTCGTGGATCAGTATCTCCGCTCCCTTCCCGACCCAGAAATCCCCCGGCAGGGGTCCCGTGTCGGCGGTGTAGAAGAGGCTCGGGCCCCTCCCCTCCAGCCGGAACCCGCAGGTGGGCGCCGAGTGCCGCACCGGGTGGAGACGGATGTTCCCCCCCCCGGGCAGCCCGTACCCTCCCTCGGGAAACAGGAAAAGGAGAGGGAAAAGCCCCTCCCGGTCCAGCAGGCCGAAGACCGACAGGAGGCCCCGGGCCCGGTCCCGGGTCTCCGGGTTGGCCAGAACGGTCAGCGGCTTCTTCCGGCCCATGAGCCAGAGGGCGTGGACCAGGGAGGGGAGGCCGTAGAGGTGGTCGGTGTGGACATGGGTCAGAACCAGACAGTCCAGGTCCCGGGGGTCCTCACCCGCCCGGAGCAGGGACTGCGCCGGGTTTCCCGAAGCGTCCACCAGCAGGGACCAGCCCCGCTCCCGGACAAGAAAGGAGACGTTGCCGCTCGCCCCCGAGGGGATGGAGCCGCAGGCCCCGAAGAAGACCAGTTCCACCCCCGTCAGCCCTTTCTCTTTTTGAGGACCGGCGGCAGCACCGAAAGCACCGCCAGCAGGATGAATGCCAAGGCGATGGGTTTCTTGAAGAACACCAGGTAATCCCCGCCGGAGAGTTTCACCGCCCGGCGGAAGTTCTCCTCCAGCATGCCTCCCAGGATGACCCCCAGAACCAGCGGGGTCAGGGGGTAGTCGGCCTTTTTCAGCACGTAGCCCAGAAGACCGAAGCCCAGGCAGATGCTCATGTCGTAGACCGCCGTGGTCACCGCCTGCCCCGAGACGGCGTAGGCGCCGATCATGGACAGGATCAGGACGAAGGGCAGCAGGTAGGGCAGCCGCACCCGGACGACCTGGGCGAACCAGCGGATCCCCTTGGTCTGGAAGGCGAACATGAAGATATTGGACAGGAACAGGGTCAGGAAAACGGCGTAGACCAGGTTCATCTTCTGCTGGAAGAGCTGGTAGCCCGGAACGACACCCTTGATCATCAGGGCCCCCAGCAGGATGGCGGTGGAGGAGTCCCCGGGGATGCCCAGGGCCAGGGTGGGAATGAGGGCCCCCCCGGTTACGGCGTTGTTGGCCACCTCCGGGGCGAAGACCCCCTCCACGACCCCGGTCCCCACCTTTCCGAGGCCGTGCTTTCCCGAGGCGGTGATCTTCTTGGCCCTGTCATAGGCCAGGAACACCGCGATGGAGGCCCCGGTGCCGGGGATGGCGCCGATGAGGGTCCCGATGCCGGTGGACTCCAGGATGATCCGCCACATGGCGCGGATCTTCCGGAAGGGGGGGAACACACCCCCCAGTTTTTCCAGCGTCGGGGGTGCGGGGTTCGCCCCCAGCCGTTCCAGATCGAAGAAGACCTGGGAGATGCCGTAGAGGCCGATGAGTATGGGGATGAGTCCCAGACCCGTCACCAGCGGGGACTGGGCGAAAAAATCCGCGAAAGGCAGGCGGATGGAGTTGGTGAAGGGGTCCACCCCCAGGCTGGACAGAAAAAGTCCCAGCGCCCCGGTGACCACCCCCTTGGCCAGATTGTCCGACGAGACCGAGGCGATAACCGCCAGGCCCACCAGGGCCAGGGTGGCCTTTTCCGCCGGCCCGAAGAGCAGGGTGAACCGGGCCACCACGGGGGCGAAGAGGATCAGGGCGAAGAGGCTCAGCATCCCCCCGATGACGGACGCCGCCACGGCGCTCCCCAGGGCCAGCCCCGCCTGACCCCGGGCAGTCATCAGCGTGCCGTCGTAGATCGTGGCCAGGGCGTTGGGGTTCCCGGGTATGCCCAGCAGGATGGCGGGGATGGAGGCCCCCGACACAGCCCCGCAGTAGACCGCCAGCAGCATGCCGAAGCCGGCGGCGAAGGAGAGATGGAAGCTCACCGGAAGGAGCAGGGCGATTCCCATGGTCGCGGTGAGCCCCGGCAGGGCCCCGATGATGATGCCCAGGATCGCCCCCAGGGCGGTCCAGAAGATCGTCTCCACCGTCAGAACCTGGGACAGAGCGGAAAGAAAATCCACCATGATTCACCTCACCAGAAGAGCAGCCCCGATGGGAAGGTGACCCGGAACATCATCCGGAACACCACGAAGAGAAAAAGGGTCGTCCCGTTGGACAGGATGACGGAATTGACCACCAGGTCCTCCGTTCCCGACCGTTTCCGGCCCCAGCGATGGGCCGCCATGGCCGACGGGAAAAACAGGAGCCCCGAAGCCAGGATGAAAAAAAGCACCGAACCGGTCCGGGACGAGAGAAACCCAATCCCCGCGTCCCTGCCCAGGTAAAAGAGCTCCCGGGAAACCAGCCGCCCCGCGGTATAGAGGACGGCCGCGGCCATGGCGGCGACCCCCGCGCCGCAGAGGGCCGGGGAGATGCGGAAAGCCGCCCCCCCCATGGCGGCCCGGCCGTTCAGAACGAAGAGGAGGTACATGAAGAGGGTGGTGAGCAAAACGAAGCCCACCCATTCCAGAAGCAGGATGTAGGCCACCGAGGCGCCCAGGGTGGCGAGGAAAAGAACCCTCACCCCTCCCGCCTGCGCCGGCGGTCTTTCCTTCGCCGGGCGGGGACGGAGGATCTGATACAAGCCCGCCGCCAGCATCACCGCCCCCGAGGCCAGGGGCAATGCCCGGGTTCCGGGGTCGTGCCCCTCCTCGTCCCCGATCATCCGCCGCTGTTCCAGGGAAAACCCGTGTAGAATGACCAGAAGGGCCACGAGGCAGACAACCACCGCCCCGGTCCGCCCGGACAAGCCTTTCATGGAGAACCTCCCGCTATTTTTTCAGAAGCCCCGCTTCCTTCAGAATGGGAAGGTACATGTCCCGCAGTTCTCCGAAGTAGGCGTCGGTGGCGGCAAGCTCGGTGAAGGCGGGGATGAGGCCGTTCTGCTTCATGTAGGTCTGATAGGCCGGGGACTCGAAGGCCTTCCGGGCGGCCTGGGCCAACACCTTCTTCACCTCCGGCGGGGTCCCCTTCCTGACCGAAATGGAGCGGTAGGAGCCGGCGGGGATTTTAACCTGAGGGTAGCCCGCCTCGGCCAGGGTCGGCACATCCGCCAGGTCGGGGATGATGCTCCGGGCGTCATAGAGAACCACCAGCGGCCGGAGCATGTTCCGGTTGGCCACCACCTCGGACTGGGAGAAGATCCCCACATCGCAGTGCCCCCCCAGGGTGGCCGCCAGAAGGTCCGCGCCGCCGCCGAAGGGAGTGACGTTGAAGGCGTTCTCGAAATTCAGGTTGATGCCGATGCTGGCCACCCCGGTGGCGCCCCCCATGCCGGCGTTGCCCAGGGAGATGGTCCGGGGCTTGGCTTTGGCGGCGTTCACCACCTCCTGAAAAGTCTTCCAGGGCTTGTTGATATTCACCGCTACGATGAAGGGGTCCCAGTTCATCCCCATGATGCCTTCCACCTGGTTGGCCCCGTCGGTGAGGCCCTGGAGGGTGGCCGCCACGGTGTGGGTCCCCGAGGCCAGGAGGGCGTAGCCGTCGGCGGGGAGCCGCAGCAGCTCGTTGGTCCCCGTGGCGCTGCCGGCGCCGCCGATGTTGCTGACGATGATGGTGGAGGGCAGGTTCTTTTTCATCTCCTCCACCAGGGCCCGGAAAATGAGGTCCGTCCCGCCGCCGGCGGCGAAGGGGACGATGAGGGTGATGTTCTTTTCCGGGTCCGGCCACCGGGAGCCGGCCTCCCCCCGGCCGGCGGCGAGAAGTCCGGAAACGAAAACAAGGGCGACGAGAACGGCGATGAGGGTGCGCTTCATGACAATCCTCCTGGAACTGAGAGTTCTTCTGTTAGGAATATTCACCTTTCCCGGAGAAAAATCAACAGCAATGCATCGCGCTACCGCAGCCCGGCCCGGGCAGCCAGATGCAGGGCCCCCAGGACCGCCAGCCGGAGGACCTCCTCGGGGTCCGAAACGACCAGGATTTCCGAAGCGAGGCCCAGCTTGTCCGTCAGGTAGTGATGGAATATCTCACAGCGGGCCGCGGGGCCCACCAGGAAGATCCGCTCCCCGTAGGGGTAACCGAACCGGGGAAAGAGCCGGAGAGTGGCCAGATCGTCCGCCGCCAGGGCGGATTCCACGAACGCGCGCCGCCGTTTCCAGTCGGTCTTCAATAAAACGTCCATGAACCGGGGCATCATGAAGGCCCGCAGAAGGCCCGCCTCGCCGACGATGTCGTAGGCCAGGTCCGCCGTCTCCCGGTGAAAGGGGACCTCCGCGTCCCACGGTGAGCCGTCCCCGGGGGCCACGGACTTTCCGATGAAGGTCTCCTTCACCAGGGCCTCGAAGACCTGACCGGAGAGGGTGGTGAGGCTCCCGAGGATCCGCCCCGCCCCGTCCACGGGGATGAACTTGCTGTGGGAGGAGAGGTTGATCATCGTCGTCGGAATGCCCCCGCCGTGGAGCTCCAGCAGCCCCGCCACCTGGGTTTCCTCCCCCCGCATGAAATCCAGATCCCCCACCCGGGACACGTCGTTGGCCCCGGGATCGTAGGGGTTCTTCACCCCCCGGATGAGGTACAGCGGCACCTCCGGGTCGAAGGACTCCTCCGGATCGATCCGGGTGATCGAACCCGCCAGATCCTTCATGGAAACCGGTGCGAAGAGATGGGGAAGCTCCCGGATGCCCAGCTCCGAGGTGATCATCCCCGAGGAGATGACGAAGTCCACCGACGCCCGGGATACCCCCGCGGCGGTCAGGGTCTCATCCAGGAGGCGAAGCAGTTCGGCCTTCAGAAAGGCGTTGGAGCCCCGGATGGCGGTGTCCCTGACCCCGGCTTTCACGGCCCCCCTGTGGACGACCCGCCCGTCACCGTCCACCAGGGACAGCCGGGAGTTGGTGGTTCCGCAGTCCAGCGCGGCGATGACCCTCACGCTCCGCCTCCCTGCAGGACCCCCAGGGCCGCCAGCGCCTCGGCGATTCTGGCCTTCTCCGCCCCGGAGGCGGGAAGGAAGGGGCTGCGGGGAAAGGCCTTCAGGATGCCCCGGATCTCCAGCATGGCATAGACCGCGAGCTGGGTGGACCGGGCCAGGTACATGACGTCCCGCAGCCTGTTCACCGCGAACTGGGTCCGGCGGCAGGCCTCGAAATCGCCGGCCATGCCCTGGCGGTGCATGGCGACGCAGATCTCGGGGAAGGCGTTGGCCAGACCGGGAATGTAGGCCTCCGCCCCCAGCGCCCGGGCGGAGAGCCACATGGACTCGGTGCCCAGCACCACATCGAAACCCGTCTCCCCCAGTTCCCGCTGGTAGAGGGCGAACTTCATGATGTCGAAGGTGGCGTCCTTGACCCCCCGGGCCCCTTCGTCCGCGAGCTTCTTCATGGCGCCCAGATCGATCTCGTATCCCGAAAACCTGGGATTGTGGTAGACGTAGACGGGGAAGCCCCGGGGAACCGCCGCCAGCATGGCCCGATAGAAGGCCAGGACCCCGTCGGCGTTATGATGGTAGTAGTAGGGACCCACCGCGGAAACCGCCGCCGCCCCCCGGGAAGCGGCATGGGCGCTGAGTTCCGCTGCGTCCCGGGAACTGGCGGCGCCGGTGTGGACCACCACGGGGATCTTCCCGGCGGCCCGGCGCAGCGTGGTCTCGGCCACGATCTTCCTCTCCTCCACCGACATCAGGGGTCCCGAACCATAGGAGCCGCAGATGAAGAGGCCGTCCACCTCCGACGCGAGGTAGTCCACCAGGGCCTCCAGCCCGGGGATGTCCAGCTCCCCTCCCTCGGTGAAGGGGGTAATCATCGGCGGAACGACGCCGTAGAGTTTTTTTCGATTGTCCATGGGTAATCGGCTCCTTAAAATTTGAGGTAGGAAAGTCCCTGCCGGGACGAGGCCAGCCGGTCCAGAGCCTCCGGTCCCATGCTCACCACCAGACCGGAAAAAATGGTGTCCATCAGGGCTATCTCGGCGATCCGGGACACCATGGCATCGGTGCGGTAGTTGGTCTCCCGGGAATCCACCACCAGGCAGACATCGGCGAGCTTCCCCAGGGGGGAATCCGCCGAGCCGGTCATGGCCACCACCACCGCCCGGGGCTTGCAGCCCGCCACGGGGATCACCACGTCTTTCGACTCCCCGGAGGAACTGACGCAGAAAAGAAGGTCCCCCTCCCGCAGTTCCGACAGCACCAGGGCGTTGACATGGGAATCGGTGGTGTACAGGCAGTGGAGCCCCAGTCGGGAAAATTTGATGAATCCGTCGTAGGCCACCACCACGGAGGTCCCATAACCCAGGAGGATGATCCGTTTCGCCGCCAGCAGGAGGTCCACCGTCCGGCGGATCAGGCCGTCGTCCAGAACCTCCATGTTCTTCTGCAGAACCCGGAGGCCGGACTGGAAGATCTTCTTTTTCAGTGACCCGATGTCGTCGTCCAGGGTTATCTCCGAGTTCTCGTCCACCCCGCTGATGGCCCGGCCGGCGATTTCCCCCGCCAGGGTCACCTTGAAGTCATGATAACCGGAAAAGCCCAGAGAGCGGTAGAACTTGACGATGGACGCTTCGCTTTTGGCTCCGGTCTTCTCCGCCAGATGGGAGATGGACATGCGGACCACCGCCTGGGGGTTTTCCAGAAGATAGCGGCCGATCCTCTTCTGCACCGGAGGCATGCCCTCCATCCTGTCCGCCAGCAGACGCAGCAGGGGTATCTGGGTTTTTTTCGATCCGCTCTCCGGGACGGTCGTGATGTCCACCCTCCTACACCAGGCCCATCTCCCGCAGCTCCCCCCGGGCCCGGTCGTACAGCTCCCGGGAAATCTCCCGGTGCGGCGCTTTGGGAAAGCCCGGATCGATTCCCCGCATCCTGAGCACCGCGTAGGTCATGGTGAGGGTGGGGCCGTACTTCATCACCGCCCGGGCCTGGACGATCCGGAGCTGTTTTTCCGCCGTGGCCTTCGCGTCCCCTTTTTTCCAGGTTTCGTAGAAATCCGTCAGCATTTCCGGAAAGACATTGGCCAGGCCCGCGATGACTCCGCAGGCCCCGGCGTCCAGGGCGCCCTGGGCGATGGCCTCCGTCCCCACGATGAACTGAAACCCGGGTTTTTTGACCTTGATGAGGTAGAGGTAGAAATTGACCAGATCGAAGGCCGAGTCCTTGACCCCCGCCAGCCCCTCCTCCGCCAGGGTCTTCAGCATTTCCGGGGAAATGGGATTCCCCGACAGGTCCGGGTTGTTGTACAGAAAAACCGGGATCTTCACCGCCCTGATCAGGGCCCGGTAATGCTCCAGGAGTTCGCTCTGGGGATACTTGAAATAGTAGGGGGGAATGGCGCCCACCGCGTCCGCCCCGGCGGATTCGGCGTGCCGCGCCAGATCGAGGGTCTCCGCGGTGGAGGCCGCCCCCACATGGACGATCACATAGGCCTTTCCCTTGTCCCGGATCACCGCCTCCGCGACCCTTTTCCGGTCCTCCGTCCCCATCAGCGGGCCCGAGCCGTAGGTCCCGCAGGGGTAGAACCCGTGCACATGGGGGTTCAGAAAACCCATGATGTCCCGCTGACGGCCCGGATCGAAGCGTCCCTGCCCGTCGAAGCCGGTGATGACCGGCGGAATGATTCCCGTGAACTCCATGACGACCTCCGGAATGATTGAATGTATCTGGCCACCCCAGAATAGCACCATCCCGGAAAATGGGCAAGAAATAAAAAATATTTTTTTTTATTTGACAGACCGGACATGCCGGTATACAGTGGCATAACCGCCCGCATGGGCAATCATACAAGGAGAGAATCATGAAAAAAGGCCTTCTTGTGCTGCTCGTCATGAGCCTCGCGATGGGGACGCTTTTCGCCGGCGGGGCGAAGGAAGCGAAGTATCCCACCAAACCCATCAGCATCGTCTGCCCCTGGGCCGCGGGGGGCGGGACCGACAGAATCGCCCGCTACTTCGCCGACGCCCTGGCGAAGGAGGTGGGCCAGCCCGTCAACGTGGTGAACAAGACCGGCGGATCCGGCGCGGTGGGTCATCTGGAAGGGGCCAACGCCGCCCCCGACGGGTACACCATCATGAACCTCACCTTCGAAATCAACACCCTCAAGAACCTCGGGTACGCCGACCTCACCCCGGAGAACTACATTCCCCTTCTGCAGTTCAACGAAGACGCCCCGGCGGTCATCGTGTCCGCCAACTCTCCCTACAAGAACATGAAGGACCTCATCGACGACATCAAGGCCAAACCCGACGGGACCTTCAAGTTCTCCGGCAGCACCATCGCCTCCGCCTGGGACCTTCCCCGGATCCGCATGCTCATCGACGCAGGCATAAACCCCGCCAAAGTCAAATACATACCCACCCAGGGCGCGGCGCCGGCCATCACCGAACTCATGGGCGGCCATGTGGACGTCATCACCTGCAGCTACCCGGAAGCCGCGGGCCAGATCGAGGGTGGCGCCCTGAAGGCGCTGGCCATCATGGCCGACTCCCGCAACCCCTCCTTCCCCAACGTGCCCACTCTGAAGGAGCAGGGAATCAACGTGTCCGGCGGCACCTGGAGGGGCTTCGCGGTTCCGCTGAAAACCCCCGAGCCGGTGGTTCAGTACCTCATCCAGGCGTTCAAGAAAATCACCGAGTCCCAGGAGTACAAGGATTTCATGTCCAAGGGCGGATTCGGAGTCCGTGTCCGGCTGGGCAAGGAGTTCGGCGACTTCATGATGACCGAGTACCGGGCGCTCAAGGACGTCATGGACGCGGCGGGCTATCTGAAGAAGTAATTTCTCTTTTTCGATTCCCACCCGGGCGGCGACCGCCCGGGTTTTTCTGCCGGGGGGCGAAGTGAAAATCAATCAGGAACATATCGTGGGGGTGGTCTGCCTCGCGGTTTCCGGGGTGATCCTGGCGATCACTCCCTCTTTTCCGTCGGGCCAGGCGACGGCGGGTTTGACGGGGCCGGCCTTCTTTCCCAATCTCCTGGCCATCATCTACATCCTTTGCGGAGTCTATCAGCTCCGGCACGGAACCCGACGCGCCGGAGACTACCGGGCGATCCGCCCGGAGACGGCGGCGTCCCTTGCCGCTGACGGCCGGACCCGCAGCGCGTGGATCTTCATCGGCCTCAACGCGGGGTTCGTCCTTCTTCTGGACTTTCTCGGATTCATCGTCGCGACGCTGATTTTTCTGGTGCTTCTCATGAAGAAACTGGGCGTTACCCTGCCGAAGGCGGCATTGTACGCCTTCATCTTCACCGGAACCATCTATCTTCTTTTCGTGCGGCTTTTCGCCATCAGCCTGCCTTCGGGCATCCTCTCCCACGTGGGGTTTTAACGTATGGATACCATATTGAGCCTTCTGAGCCCGGAGATCCTGATCCCCTGGATCCTCTCCATGGTCCTGGGGATCTTCGTCGGCGCCATGCCCGGCCTCACCGCCACCATGGCGGTGGCCCTGATCGTGCCGCTCACCTTTCACACCCCGCCCATCGTGGGTCTGGCCATGATCCTGGGTGTCAGCTTCACCGCCATCTTCGCCGGGGACATCCCCGCCACCTTCCTGCGAGTCCCCGGGACCCCGGCCTCCGGCGCGGCGGTTCTGGACGGTTATGAAATGAACAAACAGGGGAAGGGGCCCCTGGCCATCGCGCTGGACCTGACCTGCAGCACCCTGGGAGGCCTCATCGGTGTGCTTATCCTGATAACCGTCTCCCCCATCCTCGCCACCTTCGCCCTGAAGTTCACCCACTTCGAATATTTCTGGCTCGCCGTGATGGGGCTTTCCATGAGCGCCGTCATCACCAAGGGCTCCACAGTGAAGGGGATCATCGCCATGGTGGGGGGCCTGATCCTCTCCACGGTGGGGGTGGACATCTCCACCGGGTATCCCCGGTTCGCCTTCGGACACACCTATCTCATGGGGGGGATCAACTTCATCCCCGTCATGATCGGACTTTTCGGAATATCCGAGGTCATCCGCTCCATCATGACCACCAGCCTGAACGACATGGGAAACGCCGCCGTCAGCGCCTCCGTCAAGGCGGATTTCCGCTCCGTCGGCCGGGTCATGTTCCGGAACAAGCGGCTCATCGGCCAGTCCTCCATCATCGGCACCCTCATCGGGGCCCTCCCCGGCGCGGGGGCGGATATCGCCGCCTGGGTGGCCTACGGGATGGCGAAGAAGACCTCCAAAAAACCCGAGGCTTTCGGCACCGGTTCGGAGGAGGGGGTCATCGCCCCCACCACGGCGAACAACGCCGCCCTGGGGGGGACCTGGATACCCGCCCTGGTCTTCGGCATTCCCGGCGACACCATAACCGCCATCGTCCTGGGGGCGATGATGATGTACGGCCTCAAGCCCGGGCCCCTGGTATTCCAGGGAGACCGGGTCCTGGTCAACCAGATCTTCGCGGTGGCCCTGATTTCCCAGGGCTTCCTGCTGGTCCTGGGATTTTTCGGCATCAAGGCCTTCACCTGGTTTTTCAAGTTCCCCCGGAACGTGGTCATGGCGGGGATAACCATCTTTTCGATCATCGGCGCCTACGCCCTGCGCACCAGCGTCTTCGACGTGGGACTGGTGGTGATTTTCGGCGTCTTGGGCTATCTGATGGAACGGGTGACCATCCCGCTGCCGCCCTTCATTCTGGGTCTCATTCTGGGCCCGATGATCGAGGAAAACCTGCGGATAGGCCTGGTGAAAACCGACGGCAGTTTCTGGCCCTTCTTTTCCCGGCCCATATCGGCCTTTTTCGCCCTCGTCCTGGCGCTCCTGTTCCTGTACGAGCCGGTCAAAAAGCTGGTCCGCCGCCGCCTGTCCCGGGGCGGGACCTGAGACGGGGCGCCCCATGGGCCCGGTGGACCTGGTAAGTTTCGGCGAGCCCCTCATGGGCTTCTACCCTCCCCCGGGCAGGTCCATGACCGAGGATGTCCCGGTGGTGAAGACCTGGGGGGGAGACACCTCCAACGTGGCCCTGGCGGCCGCCCGCCTGGGTCTCGCCTCCGCCTTCCTGTGCCGGGTGGGGGACGACGTCTTCGGCCGGAGCTTCATCGACCTCTGGAAGGGCCGGGGGGTGGACACCCGTCTGGTGCAGACGGACCGGGAAAAAAGGACCGGCCTGTACTTCATCTCTTTCGAGAAAGAGAAGCACGTTTTCACCTACTACCGGGACGATTCCGCCGCCCGGAGAATCAGTTTCGAGGAGATCGATCTGAATATCCTCCGGGGGGCGCGGGTTCTGCATCTGAGCGGCATCAGCCTTGCCATCGGGGAAAACGCCCGCACCACCGCCCGCCGTCTCATGGCCTTCGCGAAGGAGGCGGGGATTCAGGTTTCCCTGGATGTGAACTACCGGCCGCCCCTCTGGCCCCCCGGGGAAGCCCGCCAGGTCATCCAGGAGGCGGCCCGGAGCTTCGTCCATGTCCTGGAGGTCACCGACGACGAGCTGCGGCTCCTGGGCTGGGATGTCCCGCCGGAGAAGGTCCCGGAAGTCCTGCCGGGCCCGACGATCCACGTGGTCAAACAGGGACACCGGGGGGCCTACATCGCCGGGCCCGGGGAGGGCTTTCATGTCCCCGCCTTTCCGGTGGAGGTGAAGGACACCGTCGGGGCGGGAGACGCCTTCGATGCGGGGTTCCTGGCGGCCCTTCTCGAAGGAAGGTCCCTCCGCGAGGCCGGGGCGTTCGCGGCGGCCACGGCGGCCATCGTCTGCACCGGGGTGGGCCCCCTGCAAAGGCAACCCGGCCGGGACGAGGTGGAGGACTTCCTCCGGGAGCGGGGCTGACGGGCGGATCAGGGGCCTGAGGGACTGCCTCCCCTCCTCCCGCGAGACAGGAGGGAAACGCATTCCCCGCCCCGGGGCTCCGATGATGATCGGTCCGGACCGCCTGAATTGCAGCGGAAGCGGATGAATATCGGGCGTGCATGGCCGCCTCTTCACTCTTCTTTTTTCAGGGAGTTCCAGAGACTGATTGTGGCGTAGCTGCGCCAGGGCCGCCAGCCTTCAGCCATCCGGAGCATCTCCTGGGCGGGCCGGCCCTCCAGGGCCTTCTTAATGCCCGCGTCGGTTTCCAGAAAGGCGTCGGTCCATCCCAGGGCCCGCATGGCGATGTACCGGGCCGTCCAGTTCCCGATTCCCGGGATGGCCAGGAGTTTTTTCATCCCCTCTTCCGGCTCGGCGCTGAACCCGAACCCCCCATCCCCCGCCCCCGGCACAGCCCCCGCGTCAATCCCCGGCGCAACCTTTGGAGTAACCGCCGGGGTGAATGCCTTCGCCAATTCGCCGATGGTCCGGGCCCGCCGGGCGAAAATCCCCAGGGGGCCCAGGCGGTTTTCGATCTCTCCGTCCAGGGCAAGGATGTCCCGGGGCGACGGAAAGGCATGGGTCAGCCCGGGAATGCCGGTTTCTATGGGGCTGCCGAAGGCCCCCACCAGCCGGGCCGCCAGGGTGCGTGCCGCTTTCACCGTTATCTGCTGCCCCAGCACCGCCCGCACCGCCATCTCGAAGGGGCAGAAGCTTCCGGGCAGGCGGGTGCCGGGAACGAAGAGGCCCGGGCGGATCTCGTTCATGGAGGCAAGTCTCTCGTACACCCTTTCCGGGTCGCAGTCCAGGTCAAAGAGACAGCCCAGTCGCCGCTTCACCTCCGGCCATATCGGCAGGAGGCCTTCGCTCAGGCCGACCGCCAGGGCATTCTTCCGGGGCTCATGATGCGCCCGGACCCAGCCGGTGAGGGCCCCTCCATCGGAATCCTTCAATCTGATGGTGCGGCTGTACTCATGGCCCGTGACATGCTCCACCCCGGGAACAGCCCGGCCCCGAAGAAAGTCCAGCAGTTCGGCGAAGCGGTAGGGGGGACGGTACTCCAGATACAGCCTTATATCCTTGTCCAGCTTTTTTTTCTCCGGCAGCTCCTTCCGTAAAGCTCTGGGAGAAAGCCGGTAGTGCTTTTTAAAAAGATCGTTAAAACGGCGCAGGCTGCCGAATCCCGCAGTCATTGCCACATCAAGCACCGACAGATTGGTGCCGGTTAAGAGGTTTTTCGCCAGGAGGAGGCGGCAGGTTTGCAGATACTGCACCGGCGACACCCTGTAAGCCTCGGTAAAAACCCGCCGCAGGTGTACTTGTCAAAACCTGATCTGACATTGATATATTTTTTCACTCCTGCTGCCTGACAGCCAGAGCATCATCAGACACCTGCTCATCATAGCCTGCCATCCTTTCCCGGGCTATGTGCGCTGACTCTTTAAAGGTCTCCATGGGGGTCTTCCCGTAGCACCACCTGCCGGTGTGCGGCCAATTCTCATTGTGCTCCGCGAGCCGCACGCACCGCCCGCCTCCGGGAGAGATGAAAAGGCCCTCTTTCTTTAACTCGTTGCTGATCCTCACCTGGCCGTAGGCAGAGTCACGGGAATATCCCATGATCCGGCAGGCCTCAGCCACATTGCCCAGCTGCTTTCCCAGCTCAAGAAGTCCGAGCTTCGATTTTACGATTTTCTGATGCCAGGTCATGTGATCTTCACTCCTCCTGTAGAGTGTCAGATCAGATCATAGCACATACAGCGCAGGCGCTCTTCAATCATGCTTACACTCATAAAAAAATCTCCCTATACAGGCCCTGTAAAAATGCCTGGACCCGACGGTTCGAATAATTGTCGAAGAGAACTTCAAAATCCTCCCGGGGAAGACTCCTGATATCCTCAATCTCAATGCGCAGGAAATCCGTCAGCTCCTGGCTGGAGGTCCAGTTTTTTCTGTAGATATGCACATAGTCCGCCAGGGCTTTAATCGGATCGGCCAGCATCCACGCATACCCATGGGCATCCACCCTTCGGCTCACTCCCTTATAGAGGGTTTTCTGGGGCACCCGGGAATAGGCGAAGTAAGCCACAGGGGTGTCATAATTTTTGGATTGACTGGTATGAACACAGGTGATGGCGTGGACGGCCTCGGGGATAAGCCCATGCTCGCTCAGGGCGGATTCCAGGCTGACATAGGACGGCCCGCTGATGAGCTGGGCCAGATAATAGGGGTTCAGGTTCGTCTTTCGGTATTCCGGCGCGAGGGCATACAAGCCTCTTTTGATGATGATGAGGTCCCCCTGGGCGACAGCCCTTTTTACCAGTCCGTGGCGGGACGCCTCCCCGCGGAATCCGATGGCCATAAGATCGTGCACCCCGAATACCGGCTGGGGAATTTTCTTGATAATGGTCTCAATCAGAATATTCATACCTTACTGTCATTATGTGACAGTAAGGTATTTTTTTCAATCTGCGAGAAAATTCGTGAAAAACTCCCCCCGCGGGGGGGGAGCCTTTCACAATCCAAAGCTACATCATCACCTTGGGCAGGAAAAGGGACATGGCGGGGATGAAGGTGACCAGGATGAGGTCCAGGACCATCACCACATAGAAGGGCAGGATGGCCTTGGTTGCCTTTTCGATGGAGATCTTGCCCACGGAGCAGCCGACGAAGAGGGCCGAGCCCACCGGCGGGGTGGTCAGACCGATGGTGAGGTTGAGGATCAGCATGATGCCGAACTGGATGGGGTCCATCCCCAGGTGCCCCACCACCACCGGGAAGAGGATGGGGGTGGTGATGATGATCAGGGGCGCCATGTCCATGACGGTGCCCAGGGCCAGGAGCATCAGGTTGATCAGCAGCAGCAGAACAACCTTGTTCCCGGAGATGGTAAGCAGCCCGTTGGTCACCATCTGGGGTATGCGCAGATAAGCCATGAGGTATCCGAAGGAGGAGGCGGCAGCGATGAGGCTCATCACCATGGCCAGGGTCCGGAGGGAGTTGGCCAGGATGGACCACATCCGACTCAGAGGTATCTCCCGGTAGACGAAGAAGGTGATGATGAAGGCGTAGACCGCCGCCACCGAGGCGGACTCGGTGGCGGTGAAAACTCCGCTGATGACCCCACCCATGATGATGATGATGGTGAAGAGGCCGAAGAATGCGTCCCGGGCCAGCTGGAGACTTTTCTTCCAGCCGTAGGGTTTCTGCTTGGGATAGCCCCGCATATAGGCCAGGATGGCCGTGGGGATCATCAGAAGGAGACCCAGCCCCACACCGGGGATGAGTCCTCCCAGGAAGAGCTTTCCCACCGAGACTCCGCCGCCGGCTGCCATGGCGAAGATGATCATGTTGTGGCTCGGGGGGATAAGGACCCCCTGACAGGCGCTGGTCACCGTCACCGCCACGGAGAAGTCCGCGTCGTAGCCGTCGTCCACCATCATGGGGATCAGCATGGCCCCGATGGAGGAGACATCCGCCACCGCCGAGCCGCTGATGCCGCCGAAGAACATGGAGGCGATGATGTTTACCTGGGCCAGGCCCCCCCGGACCCAGCCGATGAGGGCGTTGGAGAAGCCCACCAGGCGCCGGGAGATTCCCCCCTGGCTCATGATCTCGCCGCTGAGGATGAAAAAGGGGATTGCCAGGAGGCTGAAGGAACTGACCCCGTTCACCAGGCGCTGCACGATGGACATCAGGGGGATCTTCAGATAGATCGCCGTGACTATCGAGGAAAGAAAGAGGCTGAAGGTGATGGGGAACCTGAAGATCAGGAGCCCGATGAAGGAGCCGATGAGGATTATGGTGCCCATGCGTGGATCAATCATGTCCCCGCTCCTTTTTTTCTGAAGTTCTCGATGTCTCCATAGAGGTGGAGACCCGCGTAGAGGACGATGAAGACCCCGACGATGGGAAGGATCATGTAGTTGATGGAATTGGGAAGATGGGTCGCCGGCAGCCGGCTCCTGGCGCCGTTCAGGGTGAGCCTCCATCCATAGATGACCAGCACCACCCCGATGAAGATCTGCAGGGCGTTTTTGGCCACATCCAGGGACAGGAAGAATTTGGCCCCCAGCTTCCGGGGAAGCAGAGAAATGTTGATATGCAGGTTCTCCTTGACGCCCAGAGCCATGGAGATGAAGGTGAACCAGATGACAATCACCAGGCTCATCTCTTCGGCCCACCGGATTCCGGAGCGGAATCCATAGCGCAACACCACGTTGGTAAAGACGATGACCACCATCGTCACCAGCAGCACCATGGCCAGTCTGAGAACCCAGGAAAAGACCACATCCAGCACGGTTTTGAACCGCTCCATGAGATTACTCCTCCAACCGGGGATAGAGAGCCCAGGGCCGGGACCCGCCTGG
>Ga0302245_1001248_pt1 | contig 17887 bp, 15 predicted proteins | sample AAG_UR_Thr_MG_FD_193512 | JGI IMG/M metagenome (GOLD analysis project Ga0302245, IMG submission 193512) | Enriched activated sludge microbial communities from anaerobic digester in WTTP, New Holstein, Wisconsin, United States - AAG_UR_Thr | ecosystem: Engineered > Bioreactor > Anaerobic >... | reverse complement strand
CAGGTGCTGCTGCAGCCTGTCCGCCTTGGCCTCGTTGGGCAGCTCCGCCAGAAGAGGCCAGAAGGAGGCGATGGTTTTTACCCGGAGCTGCCGCTGCTCCTTGTCCAGGTCGAAGTACAGCCCATCCTCGTCGCTCCACATGAGGCTGTTGATCCGGGTTTTCAGCGAAAAGTAATGCTTCTTGTATTTGAAGCTCACTTCCTTGTCGTTCAGGATGTCTCCCAGCTCGGACATGTACAGGGCGTTCAGGGCCATCTGGGAGTTGAAATCCACCAGATAGACGGCGCCTTTCCGGGGGGCGTTGTCCATTTTTGTGGCCGCCGTGGGGACCTCGTAGAGGCCGTTGCCCCGGCGGAACCTGGTTTCGATCCAGGAAAAATACTTTTCCAGAACCGGCATGACCTCCTTGATGCGTTTCTTGTTGCCGATCTTGTGGTACATGTTGTATTCCGCCCAGGCGAAGAGGGGCGGGTTGAGGCCCTCCGGGTTGTCCCGGGAAAAGTGGGGGGCGCCGTCGGCGACGGCGTAATCCCCGCGGATCGCCCCGGATGGTTCCTGCCTTTCGTAGAAATTGTCCAACTGGGGGGCGGCGGGATAATTCCGGTTGGAATAGACCAGAAAAAAAGTGGACATGATGGATTCGAACTGATTTATCGTCCTGTTCTGGGCATAATTGAAAAACTGTTTCTGGAAACCGTTTTCCGTGGTGCCCTTCTGCCAGAAATCCTGCAGCATGGCCCAGGTTTGATCGTACAAATCGACGAAGTCCTGATCGTAAAAATGTATCGTGGGAAAGTCTTTTTTCGTCACCCCATACCTCGGAAGGTGAAAAGAGAGGAATGAATGAGCGCCGGTTTCTGAAAGAGAGGCTTGATCATATACTCCGATTTCCGCCCTTTTCCGCCGACCGATCTGAGGGGCGGTCTTTTAGAACGATCTATCTGCTCCTTCGCGTACGAACAAAAAACCGAATCAGTCTAACAATACATTGATTTATTTGGAATGTCAAACAAAACATCTGCTTTACTCGCAAAAGATTATCGGACCCGGGAACCGGGACGGGGCGGCGGTTCCGTCCCGGGCGCCCCCCGTCACCGGGGAGGGAGGGGCCGCCGGACTCCGGCGGGAAGCGCCCTGCCCGGAGCATCCCGAAATCCCGCCGGCACACCCTGCGGAATCGCGGGGCCCCTTTTGGGGCCGGTGTGGCCTGAGGAGACCGCAAAACCCGCCGGCCTTGACATCCCGAAGGGGGAATGCAATAGTTTTCGGGACATGGATGTATCGGAGTTGATGGTCCTCGCCGGTCTCGCGGGCATCGAGCCCGCCGCCGAAGAACGGGAAAAGCTGGCGGAGACGCTGGGGAGGATGCTGGAACGCCTGTCCGACATGGCGGACTCCGGTCTCTCCGGGGGGTTCCGGGGGGGCGAGGCCCCCGGGGGGGAGCGCCGTACCCCGGCGGAGGAACTCTCCGGAGAGGCCTCCGCCGCCCCGGCGGCGGGCAGGCTCCGGGCGGACACCGCCGTTCTCTTTGCGGATCCCGACGCTCTTCTGAAGAACGCCCCGGAGCGGGAGGGCCGGTTCATCGTCATTCCGAACATTCTGTAATCCAGTTCCGATGCGCCCGGGGGGGCCGGGTGCGGCATGCGGCTGATCATGGGAAAACCGGAAAAAGGTAAACCATACCACATCTACGTGGAAGAAACGGAGAAACGGATCGGCGCTTTCCGGGAATTCGATCCCGCCAGACTCCGGGGGGAGAGCGCCGGGGAGGGGCCCCTGTCGGGTCTTCCCCTGGCCGTTCAGGAGAACATCGCCGTCCGGGGCTTCCGCCAGGGGTGCGGTTCCCGGATGCTGGAAGGCTTCGTTTCCCCCGTCACCGCCACGGCGGTGCGGCGGCTCCAGGACAGGGGCGCCGTTGTGGCGGGCACGACGAAAATGGAGGAGTTCGGCCTCCTCCGGCTCTTTCCCGATGGCGTCTCGGGGAAGGAGGGCGGCCCGGAACGGGAGAACCCGCCTGGAGGGGCCTGCAGCCCCCGGGATGACGGTCATCCCGTCGGGGGGGCCGCCTCGGCGGTGGCGGCGGGGATGGCGGCCGTCGCCCTGGCTTCCGACGGGGAGGGGGAGGTCCGTCGGGATGCGGCAGCCTGCGGCGTGTATGGATTGAGACCCAGCTGGGGAGTGGTGTCCCGCCGGGGTCTTGCTTCGGTCTCTCCTTCACTGGAAACAGTGGGTGTTGTAGCCGGGACCGCCGCCCGGGTCCGGGAAGTGTTTCGGATAATACGGGGGAGGGACGACGGCGATCCCTGTTCCCGGGACCATCCTGCGGATGCGGGGCCCGGAGGCCGACGGATCGGCACTTACCGCATCAGCATCGAACCTTCCGGGGAGGAGGCGTGGAGGGCAGCGCTGGACAGCCTCGGGAGGAGGGGTTTCTCGGTGCGGGAGGCCCCGCCGCCGATGATGGAACACTGGGTTCCGGTGTACCAGGCCCTGGCGGCGGCGGAGACCGCATCGAGCCTGGCCCGGTTCGACGGGGTGCGGTTCGGACGACGGTCCGGGGGGGCGGAGGACCCGGAGAGCCTGGTCCGGCGGGCCCGGGGCGAAGGCTTCGGCATCGAGGTGAAGCTCCGGATACTGTTGGGGACCCACATTCTGCGGCCTCCCTGGCGGGAACTCTTCCATGATCGGGCTGTTTCGCAGAGGGCGGCGATCCGACGGGCCTTCGACGAGTATTTCGGGGAGGTGGACATGGTTCTCCTGCCCGTTTCTCCCCCCTCCGCGCCCGGGGACCGGGATGGTGACGACCATCTGCCGGGCTGGAGAAATAAAGACCGCTTCAACCTGGCCGCGGCCCTGGCGGGCCTTCCGGCCTTGAGTTTTCCCGTCACCACCGGAGGCGGCCGCCCGGTGGGCCTGCAGCTGATGGGACCTCCCTTCGGGGAGGAGAGACTCTTCGAGGCGGCGGAGGCCCTGGCGGAGGATTTTCCCCCGGCCTCACCTCCGGGCCTTGGCCGGGATTGGAGGTAGATGATGTTCCGGCCCCGCATCGGACTGGAGATTCACATCCGGCTCCTGACCTCCTCCAAGGTCTTCTGCCCCTGCCCCGTGAGGTACGGGGACGAACCCAACAGCCTCGTCTGCCCCGTCTGCCTGGGTTACCCCGGGAGCCTGCCGGTCCTGAACGGTGAGGCTCTCCGGATGGCCTGCCTCCTCGCTCATGCCTTGAACTGCAGCATCGCCCCGGACCTGCGGTTCGACAGGAAGCATTATTTCTATCCCGACATGCCGAAGAACTACCAGATCACCCAGGTCTCCGCTCCCCTGGGCAGGGACGGGAGCCTGGAACTGGAAACAGGGGGCGGGAAAACCGTTTCCATCCGGCAGCTGCACCTGGAGGAGGACGCGGGCAAGATGATCCACAGGGGGAACCGGACCCTCCTGGATTACAACCGCGCCGGCTCTCCCCTGGTGGAAATCGTCACCGCCCCGGAGCTGGAAACCGGGGAGGAGGCGGAGCTTCTGTTGCGGAGCCTGCGGCGGATAGTCCGGTACCTGGGCGTCTGTGACGGGAACATGGAAGAGGGCTCCATGCGCTGCGACGCCAATGTCTCGATGTCCCCCCGGGGAGTGGAACACTCTCCGGGAGCGGAGGCTCCCTCAGGAGATCCGCCGGGGCGGAAGGTGGAGATCAAGAACCTGAACTCCTCCCGTTTCGTCCGCCTGGCCCTGGATTACGAAACGTCCCGGCAGCGGGAGATCCTCCGCCGGGGCGGGCGGGTGGCGGGTGAAACCCGGCTCTGGAACGAGGCGGCGGGGGTCACCGAGGCCATGCGGGACAAGGGGGAGTCGTCTGATTACCGGAATGTCCCGGAAACCGATCTTCCCCCTTTCCCGCTGGACCCCGAATATCTGGAAGGGGTGAAACGGCAGCTGGTGGAGCTTCCGTCGCCCCGGAAAAGGAGGCTCGTCCGGGACTACGGACTTTCCGGGGATGCGGCGGACTTTCTGACCGAAGAAAAGGACGTCGCCGATTTTTTTGAAAGGGCGGCGGCCCTGGGCGCGGATCCGCGGACCGCCGCGTCCTGGCTCCGCTCCGAGGTCCGGCGGATCCTGAACCGGGAAAACCTGTCCCTGGGGGAGTCGCCCCTGACGGAAAAACGCCTGGTGGAACTTCTGGGACTTGTGCGCGAGGGCGGGATCGGCGGCGGAATCGCCAGAAAGACCCTGGAGGAGGTTTTCCGGACAGGCCGGGACCCAGCCGAAATCGTCCGCGAACGGGGGTGGGAGCCCATCACCCGCCGGGATGCTCTTCTGCCGGTGGTCGAAAAGATTCTGGCCGCCCACCCGAAGGCGGCGCGGGAGCTGCGGGAGGGAAAGGACAGGGCGCTGGATTTTCTGACGGGGATGGCATTGAAGGAAACCGCCGGGAGGGCGGACCCGGGGCTGGTCAAGGCCCTCATATCCGATGTTCTGAAGGAGGGGCGGGGGTGAGATGCGTTGCGATGGTCCTGGCCTGCTCAGTCTTCCTGGGCTGCGCCACGACGGCGCCGGAGAAGGGGGCGGTGACGGGCGGGGACGGAGCCCCGGGCATCCATGGTTCGGGAGCCCCGGCTCGGCCGGGCCCGGGCCCGCAGGGCCCGGGGCCTCGAGGCAAACCGGCGGCGGGCCGGCTCCCGCCGGGGCCGAGTCTGCCGGGCCCGGGAGAAACGCCGGCGGCGGAAATGCCCCCCCGGGTGGCGGCGGTGATGGAGCGGATGAGCCTCCGGGAGCGGATCGCCCAGAGGTTCATCACCTTCATACCCCGGGATTTTTCCTCCCAGGATACCGAGGAGTTTCTCCGGAAAAACAAGCCCGGGGGAGTCGTCCTCTACCCCTGGAACTGCCGGACCTCCGGGGAAACCCGGAGCCTGTCCCGGCTGGTTCACACCACCCTGACCCGGGCCACCGGGGGAGTGGGCCCCATCATCTGCGCGGATCAGGAGGGCGGCCGGGTCAGGGCGCTCCGCTTCGACGGGATGATCGATCTGCCGAGCCCCCATGAAATCGGACGGGGGGGCAGCGCGACTCTGGTGGGGCTTTACGCCTATGTGAATGCCGTCCAGATGAAGGAACTGGGCTTCAACATGAACCTGGCGCCTGTCCTGGACATTTCGGAGACGGGAGACCGCTCCATCGTGGGAGACCGCTCCTATGGAGGGGACCCCCGTCGGGTGGGGGACTACGCCCGGGCCTACATCGCCGCGGCGGCGGAGGCGCGGCTGATCCCGGTGGCCAAACACTTTCCCGGCCATGGCATCACCCGGGTGGATTCCCACGGCAGCCTTCCCGTGGCGGAGGCCACCGCGGCGGAGCTCATGGAGACCCATATCCTGCCCTTCCGGGCCGCGGTGGAGGCGGGAATCCAGGCGGTCATGACGGCGCACATCCTCTACCCCGCCATCGACGCGGACCGTCCCGCCACCCTGTCCCGGAGAATCCTGACGGACATCCTTCGCCGGGACCTGGGCTTCGACGGAGTCATCATCAGTGACGGTCTGGAAATGGGAGCCCTTTCCAAAAACTACTCCATGCGGGAGACCCTGCGTTGGGCCATCATCGCCGGAGTGGACCTGATGCTCGCCTACCTGCGCTACCCCATCGGGGAGATGATCGACCTGGTGGAGGATCTCGTCGCGGAGGGGGAACTGACGGTGGACGACATCGACCGGGGAACGGAGAGGGTGCTGCGGCTCAAACTCGCCCATGGGCTTCTGGACGGGGCCGGCTGAGCGCCGGCGGAACCCCTTCCCGGAAACGGGAGATTGTCATCCCTCGGATGACCTCGGCGAAAAGGACCCGATCTGCGGGGGCTCGGGAAGGGCCGAAGCGCCGCCGCTCCGGGGGTCAGCGGAGGGGGCCGTGCCGGATGGTGTAACTGTACTGCAGGCTCCGGGCCCGGGGGTCGGCCTTCAGAAGGAGGAGGAACCGTTCAGTCCCCGCAGGGACATCGAGAGTAACCGGCAGGGGCCGGCTGGGCCCGAGGCCCTGGAGGGAGAATCCCACCGTCACTCTCCGGGGCTCGGAGAAGCCGTTGGAAACAAAGACCACATAGGTCCCGTCCACCCGGTGAAAACGGAGTTCCACCCTGTCCGGAGTCCGGGCGGGCCCCCGATGGCCGGCGAAATCTTCCTCCGTCAGGTCCTGGCCGTAGACCACCGGAAAGGGGGGATTCCCCGGGTGGAAGGCGTAATAGTAGCCTCCCTCCCGGGGTTCCACGGCGCCGCCGTCGGGGGCGAGGAAGCGCACCGGGATGGAAGGCATAGTCCCGTCCGTCCGGGGGACCCGGACATCGAAATGCAGGTGCGGCCCCGAGGACACCCCGGTATTGCCGCTGTAGCCGATGATCTGCCCCGCCGTTACCCGGTCCCCCGGCGAAACCAGGGCCCCGTTTTGCCGCAGGTGGACATAGTTGCCGAAAGTCCCGTCCCGGTGGAGAATCAGGATGTGGTTTCCGTCGTCGATGTAGGCGGCGGATGGCCCTCCCCGGCTGGAGTCCGCCTTGACCACCGCCACCAGTCCCGACCGGGCCGCGGTGACGGGAGAGCCCTCATCGAGATCGAAGTCCAGGGCGTAGAGGTTTTCGTCCCGGTGGGAAAAGGCGCCGCCGTGGCCCTGGGTGACCCGGTGCTTCGAGCCGTGACGGAAGGGCAGCAGGTAGAGATGATCCGGGTCGGGCCGGGCCTCCGCCGGATCCCCCAGGGCGTGATTCACCCGCATCCGGTAACCGGCCCCGGCCTCCCGCCGCTTCACCCGGAGAGAGAAAAGAGGCGTTCCCGACGTCTTCGCCGGGACCAGCCCCCGGTAGGGGAGGGGCGTCGAAGGCTCCAGATTGGTCAGGGAGGGGAAGGAGACGGAGACCTGGACGGGCACGACATGGTCGTTGTCGGCGAAGAAGACGAAGCGTCCCTCTTCCTCCGCCGGGTAGACCCGGAAAGGGTCGCCTTTCTGACCTGCCGCAGGAAGGGCGAGGACCAGGAAAAAAACCGCCGCCGCCCCCCGAATCTTCCAGCGCCTCATGATCCCGGAGAATATACCGGAAATGGCCGGCGGCTTCAAGAAATGCGGACGGGAGGCTTCAGGAAATTCCGGCAGGGGGCGTGACTGTCCGGCGGGCCTTATCCAGGGCCAGGCGGACGAAACGGGAGGAGTTCAGGTTCTTGATCTCCACCTTTGCCGACGGCCCCGGCGGCGATGCCGCGCGCCTGCCGGTCCTTGAGCGATCCGTCTTTTTCCGCTACCATGCCGCCATGGCCCGATGCATCGTTCCTGCGGCGGAGGAAATCCTTGACCGGGAGTTCCCCGTATTGGACAGGGGTTTTGTCCGTCTCGTGGATTACATGGGAAGCGACGAGAGGATCGTCCAGTCCGCCCGGGTTTCCTACGGACAGGGAACCAGGAGTTACCGGGAAGACCGGGGACTCATCTTCTACCTCTGGCGGAACCGGCACACCTCGCCCTTCGAGCAGGTGGTCCTGACATTTCACGTCAAACTGCCCATCTTCGTGGCCCGTCAGTGGGTCAGGCACCGAACGGCCCGGCTCAACGAGGTCTCGGGCCGCTACAGCGTGATGAAGGACGAGTTCCATGTCCCCGCCCCGGAGGATCTGGCCGCCCAGAGCGCCGACAACAAGCAGGGCCGCCGGGAGGAGCCTCTGTCGCCGGAGGAGGCGGGCAGGATCCGGCAGGAGATGGAGGAGGTCCAGCGCCGGGCCTACGAGCACTACCAGGGCCTTCTGGACCGGGGCCTGGCCAGGGAGCTGGCCCGGATCAATCTTCCCCTGGGACTCTACACCGAATGGTACTGGCAGATCGATCTGCACAACCTGTTTCACTTCCTGGCCCTGCGGCTGGACCCCCACGCCCAGAAGGAGATCCGGCTCTACGGGGAGGTCATGTTCGACATGGTCAGGAGGGTCTGCCCCCTGGCTTCGGAAGCCTTTGAGGAGTTCGGCCTCGGGGGGGTGAGCTTTTCCCGCCGGGAGTTTCGGGCCCTGCAGGCCATGCTGGCCGGGGGCGCTCCGGAGGAGGCGGGTCTTTCGGGGAAGGAACTGGAACGGTTTCGGGAGAAACTGAAAACCGGAAAACAGATGTGAACCGGCCGCGCCGGGGATTCGGGATCCCGGCGGGTCTGGGGGAAGGCCGCCGCGATACGGAACAGCCGGCGCGGCTTCGGCTTATGGAGGATAGGGGATTCGAACCCCTGGCCTATAGATTGCGAACCTATCGCTCTACCAACTGAGCTAATCCCCCGGAGAACGGGGCCACTATACCGGAAAACCGTCGGCGTGACAAGATGGAAAAATCGGTGTATGGTGGGGCCATCACGTTTGGAGAGGAAATATTCATGAGAGTTGTCTGTCTCGATCTGGAAGGCGTTCTGGTGCCGGAAATCTGGATCTCCTTTTCGGAGGCCACGAAAATCGAAGAGCTTCGGCTCACCACCCGGGACGTTCCCGATTACGATGCGCTGATGAAGCGGCGCATCGGCATTCTGGAGAGACACAACCTGAAGCTGGCGGATATCCAGAGAGTCATCGAGGCCATGGAACCCCTGGAGGGGGCCCTGGATTTTCTGAACGTCCTCCGGGAAAAGACCCAGGTGATCCTGCTGTCGGACACCTTCGACCAGTTCGCCAAGCCCCTGATGAAAAAACTGGGCTGGCCCACTCTGTTCTGCAACACCCTGGTGGTGAACGACGCCGGGGCTGTGGCGGATTACCGGCTGCGCCAGAAGGACGGCAAGAAACATGCCGTGGAAGGTCTGAAGCGGATGGGTTTTTCCGTCACCGCCGCGGGGGACTCCTACAACGATGTCACCATGCTGCAGGCCGCGGACAGGGGTTTCTTTTTCCGGCCGCCGGAAACCATTCTGAAGGAATTCCCCCACATTCCGGTGGCCTACGATTTCGAAAAACTGCGGAAATACATCCTGAACGGGGGCTGATGCCGGGCCCTCGAAGCCCGGCGCGCCGCCTGACGGGCCGCACGCGGCCGCCGAAGGAGGACGGGCACCGGTGAAGGCGGTCCGGGGGGAGGCCCTGGGGAGAGCGGCGCGCCGCCTGCCGGCAGGCCCCATCTCCCCGGCGGGCGCCGGGTTTCATTCGGGGATGACCACCTGGGCCTCCATGGTTTCCAGCTTGCGGTAGGCCCCCTCGTAGGTTTCCCCCTGGGTGTAATCGTAGATGTTGTCCTCCCGCAGGCTCCCGTCGGGGCTGCGGTACAGGATTATGGGGTTTTTCAGAAGGCCGTGGATGGCGGAAAAATCCACCGACCGGGCCATCAGATAGCGGGCGAAGGGCAGCTCTTCCAGCGGGATGTTCGCCGCCTCGGGGGTGTAGAGATACCCGATCCCGTCCAGAAGCTGCTCGAAGGGGCCCTTGGAATAGTGAAAGACCCTGCTGGAAGGCATGCCCGGAACCAGGATCCCCGCCTCCTCCAGGGCGGACACCATGTCGTCCACGATGAGTGTGAACTCCTCGTACGCCAGGGAGGTGCGGAAGATCATCACCGCGATGTCCTTTTCCCTGATTTTCATGTGCAGAAGGCCCGGGAGGTCGTAGTTCACCACATAGAGATCTCCCATCCTCTTGATGGTTTGCCCGTTGACGATGCCGAAGTCCTCCTGGGGGACCCAGAGCCGGAACAGATCCGAGGGGCTGAGGGAGAGGATCCGCAGGGCCTCGAAGGCGCCGACGATTTTCGCCTCCTCGAAGGGAACGCCGAAGCGGAGGGAGAAGGCCTCCCGCATGGCGGGGGTAAAGTACTTCTTGCCCAGGACGGCGAACTTGAGCTTCAGGGAGTAGTGCTCTTCGGTGATGTGATTCCGCATGATGAAGGTCCCCGGCAGATTGGCCAGGTAGACCAGGGAAATCCGTTTTTTGTAGTCCCGGTGCCGCTGAATGACCCGGAGCATGACGCTTTCCACCAGGACCCCGTTGCTTTCGGGCCTGAGATTGACGAAAATATCCTGCGTATCGGGATCGCTCCCCACCCCCGGGTAGGGGATGAGGACCGAGGGAAGGTCGTTTTTCCTATCCACCATAAATTAAAGTATGGTGAGACGGGGGAAAATTAACAAGACTTTTCCGTCATTCCGGAAGAAGATTCAGATCGATTTCCGCCGCCGTGCAGGGCATCTGGATGTTCCAGTTTTCCAGCACCGCCGGGTGCACCTCGCCGAATACACCCGCCTTCTTTCCCCGGACCCGGATCTCCGCCGCCCGTCCCGGGATGAACCGGGGGTCGTCGGACTCCGTCAGGGAGTACTCCACCGAGAGGTTGCTCAGAAGGGCGGCGATCCGGGAGTTGATCCCGTTGAACCCCGCCTCGGTGGAGGCGGACAGGAAACCCAGGCTGTCGATGGTGGCGGTCCCGTAGTTTTCGGAAGGGTCCGGCCGGGCGATCTTCCCTATCTCGAAGATGTTGTGGGGATAGGCGGCGTTGCCCGACACGCTCTCCGCCTGCATCAGGCTGGGCAGGATGGAGTTCCGGAGGTATTCGTAGTTTTCCGACATGGGGTTGGCGATGCGCACGATGTCCCCGCCGGCTCCCCGCATCCTCTCGACGAAGTCCCGCCGGGAACCCAGGTAGTTGAAGATCATCTCCTGGAAACCCAGCCCCACCATCAGGGAGAGAACCCGGCGGCTCAGGAGTTCGGCGTCGCCCAGGCGACCCACGGTGAAGTCCCGGGGGGTCACGGGGGTGAAGCTGTTCATCCCCCGTCCGATCATCAGGTCCTCGATGATGTCCACCCCGTGCAGGAAGTCGTTCCGGTATTCCGGGGGGGCCACCCGGACACGGCCCTCCCGGACCTCCGCGGAGCAGCCCATCCTGGCCAGGCAGCGCAGGGCTTCCCGGGGGGAGAACTCCTCCCCCAGAAGCTTCTCCGCCGACCGGAGTTCCACCTCCTGGGGTTTCTGGAAGTAGAAGGGGGTGGTGATCTCCCGGCCGTAGGGGGTGTCGTAGGGGTACAGGATTTTCACCGGCAGGATGGTGAAGCCCAGGTCGGCGAAATCGCAGGCCACGATGGACCCGGCCAGGAGGAGGGGATGGATCTCGGTTCCGGTGAGTTCGATGAAAAGCTCCGTGTCCCCCACCTCGACGGCGCCGATCCTGTCGCTGTTGATCACCGGTGGATAGCTCAGGACGTCGCCCTCGGCGTCCCGGAGAAAGGGGAACCGGGGGAACCCTTCGGTGATGTGGCCGAACTCGATTCCCTTGGGGTGCTCCCGATGGATTTCCCGGAGGCTCATCTCCCGGTCGCCGTCCAGGGGCTTGAACCGGGTGGTGTCCGGGTCCACCGCGTCGTAGCGCACGGGGTAGGTGATGAGGCCGGAGCGGTAGACCCCCATGGCGATGGCCCGCCGGCGGCGGCCGTAGGTCCAGCAGAGCTTCTCCTGGGACTGGATGATATCCCGGAGGGTCAGGTCGTCCAGAGGAGGGCCCTGCACCGCGAAGGCGCAGATGTAGGGGCGGATCTCCCGCAGGCCGGGGTCCACCGTCAGGGTTCTGCCTCCATGGTCCCGGGCCTCCCCGGGTCGGGAGAAGAAGGGGTATTCCGGTATGCCGTTCCCGGAGTAGATTTTCAGCTGCCGGGCCAGGCCGGCGGCGGACCAGAGGTCGGGACGGTTCGTGTCGTTGAGCTCCAGCTTCAGTATCCCCTCCTGGGAGTCCACCTCGTCCAGTTCGCCCTTGGCGGCGGTGAGAATTTCCTCCAGTTCCGGGTGGGTGAAGCGGCGGCCTATCAGAGAGAAGAACCGTTCTTCGTGCACTTCGATCTTGGGCATGCTATTTTCTCCTTCGCTGGCGTACGCTTTCGATGTTGGTCGAAAAAAGTTCCCGCAGGTCGTTCAGCCCCAGGTTCATCAGCGCCATCCGGTCTATGCCGATGCCCCAGGCAAGGACCGGGTGATGGATGCCCAGGGGCTCGGTCACCTCGGGCCGGAATATCCCGGACCCTCCCAGCTCGAACCAGCCCAGGACGGGGTGCTTGATATGCACCTCCACCGACGGCTCGGTGAAGGGGAAGTAGCCGGGAACGTACTTGACCTCCGTGGCCCCCGCCACCTCTTCGGCGAACATCTTCAGAAAGCCCAGGTGGGTTTTCAGGTTGACCCCGTCGCCTATGACGATGCCTTCGGTCTGGTAGAAGTCCGACAGGTGGGTGGCGTCCACCTGGTCATAGCGGAAGCAGCGGACGATGCCGAAGTACTTGCCCGGGACCTTGGCCCTGGGAAGCTGCTTCGCCGACAGTACCGTTCCCTGGCTGCGCAGGATGAGCCGCCGGGTGAATTCCCGGTCGAATGAGTATTCCCAGCCCCGGCTGCCGGTGGTCCAGCCGTTCTCGTGGGCCGCCGCCACCTGGTCCAGGTAGGGCTGTTCGATTTCCCGGGCGTGGGTGGGGGTTTCCAGATAGTATACATCGTGGATGTCCCGGGCGGAATGGAACTGGGGCATGAAGAGGGCGTCGGAGTTCCAGAACTCCGTTTCCACCAGCGGGCCGTCGAACTCCTCGAAGCCCAGAGAAACCAGTTTGTCCTTGACGGAACGCAGAAAATCGCAGTAGGCGTTGGTCCTGCCCATGAGTATCCGGCTGGTGGGGGAGAAGATGTTGTACCTTCGGAAACCGGCGTTTTTCCAGCTCCCCGTGGCCAGCATCTCCTGGGTAAGCTCCCCGATCTCGTCGCCTGAAATTCCTGCCGCCACCAGGGCTTCCCGGACCTCCGCCGCGGCGGGCAGAAGGACATAAGAGACCTCCTCCCTCTCCAGGGTCCGGAAGGGCGAGGAGGCGGCCCCCCGCTTTTTGCTCATCCCCGCGACGATTTCCCTCTCCTCCGCCGAGAGGTCCGATTCCGCAAGGGCGCCTGACCGGGCCCGCTCCAGGAGACGGCGGGTCAGGACCATGGAGTGGGGCTTCCCGTCCGAGGCCGGAACGGCCCTTTTGTCCCGGCCCATGGACAGGATGCCTTCCTTCGAAAGGGCTCCGAAGGCGGAGCCCACGTCCTTGTTTTCCAGCCCCAGGGAGGAGGATATCTCCGGCAGGGTCAAGGGGCCCCTCTCCCGGAGGAGGTCGAGAATTCGCTCCTCCGGAGAGCCCTTTTCGGCGTACTCCAGCCCCAGTTCGGTGAGCTCGTAAAAAACCCGCTGGACCCGGGACTTCTCCGCCGCCAGGTTTTTGGCCAGAAGCCAGCTGGCCGCCTGGTTGCTCTGCCCGGTTTTGAAACCCAGGTCGGCGGCGAGCCGGGGGGCGTCGAAGACATCTCCGGGCTTGTAGGCCCGCAGAAGGCGGGCTTCCAGGGGGTGCAGGCCCGCGGCGGCCTGTCTGGCGTTGTCGTTCATGTCGAATATCTCCTCGCGGAAACCGTTGATCCCCCCGGGAAAACGGGGACGATCATGGCTTGTCGGAACAGTCCGTGTAATCCGCATAGTAGCGGGGAACGGAGTTTTGCTCAAGGCGGGACGGGCCGGGGCTTTGCTTGACGGCCTCAAAGGAAATGTTTAGCTTGGATCCATGCACAAGGTCCCCGCAGCTCTCGCGACGGCCCTGGCGGTGCAGATTCTCTGCCAGGCCTTCAAGGTGCTCCTGTACTCCCTCCGGGAGAGGAGGTTCGCGCCGGAATACTTCGTCTCCGCCGGAGGCTTTCCCAGCGCCCATTCCGCCTTCGTGACGGCCCTGTCCGTCTCCGTGGGGCTGCGGAGCGGCTTCGGTTCGGATCTCTTCGCCGTGGCCTTCGTTTTTTCCGTCATCGTCATCTATGACGCCTACCGTCTCCGGGGGGAGGTGGAGAAGCAGGCCCGGCTGCTGAACCGCCTGACGGAGCGGCTCCACCCCGGGGAGCATCCCCGGCTTTCGGAGATGGTGGGCCACACCCTGCCGGAGATCCTGGCGGGGGTCGCCACGGGGGCGGGTCTGGGCGTCCTGGTCTCCCGGTTTCTCTTCCCGGTCTGAGGGGCGGGGAGCCGCGGGCTCCCGCCTTCCGGTCCGGCCCGACGGGCATGGCGGGGTCCCTAAAAAGCCTCGTAGGGGACGACCTCGTCGATCCTCAGATTGACGGAGCACCGGGCCCGGTAGAGGCCGCTGTCGATGACGATCCTGGGGGCGGAATCCAGGGAGGCGGTCCCGCGTATCAACCTGGGCTTGTTTCCGATCCGGGTCCGGGCGTGTTCCCGCACCGCGTTTTTGACGGCGTTCACGATGGCGGTCTTCTTCTCCTCCGGCCCCTGGAAATAGGACGCCTCTCCCGTCCCTCCGGCGGCCCGAAAGACATTGCTCCGCATCCCCCGGTACCAGGACTCCTGAAAATCCAGCAGTCCGTAACGGAGCCGGACGAAGAACCGGGACCCTTCCCGATGGGTCTGGTAAACGAAAAGATTGGGATCTCCGGCGGGAATCTCATGGAGCAGTTCCAGCTCGAACTCCTCCTCCACCTTCCGGGCCCGGTCCGAGGGGGTGTAGGAGAAGGAGAAACCGTAGATCATGCCGGAAAAAACGAAGCGTCCCTCATCCAGGATCCGGCCCACGGCGGTTTCCCGGGACACGGTCCTTTCCCCCTGGGGAACCAGAGGCTCCAGTTCGGCCCAGAACTCCTCGTTCAGGATGGTTTGCGCCCCGGCGGGGCTGAGGAAGGCGGCCAGAAGGAGGAGGAAAAGTCCCGGGGCCCTCATGCCTTCATTGTCGGTTCACCGGCGGCGCCGGTGGAGAAAAATCGCCAGGGGGTTTATCTGGAGCCGGATGAGAAAGTAGGCATAGGCCGCCCCGAGGCCCGCCAGATGGGTGAGGTGCGCCACGTTGCCCCCCCGTCCCGCCACCTGATTGAAGATTTCGATTCCCGCGTAGATGGTGACCAGAAGGGGCGCCCGGACCGGAATGATCCCCATCACGTAGATGACCGCCGTGGGAAAGTAGACCGCGAAGGCCAGAAGAACCGCATAAACCGCCCCGGAAGCGCCCAGGAGAACCACCAGGTAGGCTCCGGAAAACCAGTAGGCGGCGAAGGAGAAGACCCCCGCCGCAAAGCCGCAGACAAGGTAGAACAGCAGAAACTCCCGGCTTCCCATCCGCCTTTCGATCTGGGTCCCGAAAAAGTACAGGCCCAGCATGTTGAAGAACAGGTGGGACAGGTCCGCGTGGATGAACATGTAGCTGAAAAGCTGCCATAGAGCCCCGTCCCGGGCGACCCGGGCGGGGATCATGGCGAAGGTGTAGATGACCCGCGCCGGCGCCAGGGTGCGCAGAAGGAAGAACCCTCCGTTGACGGCGATGAGGATGAGGGCGGCGTTGAAATACTCGTACCGGAACTGGCGCCGGAGGAGGGAGTTTCCCGTCATGCCTACAAGGTATGGTCTTTGGCGGGGCGAGTCAACCGGACGGGAAGGGTTTGCCTCGTCTTTCCGAATCTGTTACCATCCCTTCATGCGGGAGATCATCGACCATTGGACCCTCAGGGCCCGGAGGGAGGGCTACCCCGCCCGCTCGGTCTACAAACTGAAGGAAATCGACGAAAAATTCGGCGTCCTCCCCCCGGGAGGCCGGATCCTGGACCTGGGGGCGTCCCCGGGGAGCTGGAGCCTCTTCGCGCTGCGGAAGATGGGGGCCCGGGGACGGGTGACGGCGGTGGATCTGAACCCCCTGGCTGCGGGAGGGGCTGCGGAGAACCTGGACTTCATCCGGGGGGATATGACCTCTCCCCAGATCCTGGACGCCCTGGACCGGGCGGGCCCCTTCGACGCGGTCCTCAGCGACGCGGCCCCGGCCACCACCGGGAACCGGACCCTGGACACCGCCCGGTCGGAGCTTCTGGTGGAGGGGGCCATCCGCATCGCCCGCCGGGCGCTGCGCCCCGGGGGCGCCCTGGTGGTGAAGATCTTTCAGGGGACCGGCCGGGAGTCTCTGCTCCGAGACATGCGGGAAATTTTCGACACCGCCAGGGCCTTCAAGCCCAGGGCAACCCGGAGGGAGTCCTTCGAGACCTACTTCGTCGGGCTGGGGAAAAAGGAGGAACCCGACGGCAGGGCCTAAAAAGTCCTGGCCGGGAGGCTCTCCACGATCCGGTGGAGGGTCCGGCGGCTGGGGGAGGGGGGGAGCTTTTCCGTCTCCCGAAGGGCCCGGGCGGTGAAGAGGGCGGCGGTTTTCCGGGTCTCGTCAAGCCCGCCGGAGGATCGGATCATGTCCATTGCCCGGGCGGCGGTTTTTCCGTTCCGCAGGGCCGGCGGATTGAGAAGCGGCCCCAGGGCGGCGGGGTTTCTCCGGTAGGCGTGGATCACCGGCAGGGTGAAGATTCCCTCCCGCAGATCGCCCCCGGCGGGCTTGCCCAGGGTCTTTTCGTCGCCGGTAAAATCCAGAAGGTCGTCCACGATCTGGAAAGTCAGGCCCACATTGTGGCCCACCCGCCGCAGCAGGGCGACGGTTTCTCCGGGGACCCCGTTCTCCGAGGCCCCGATGTGGCAGCTCAGGGCGAAGAGCGCCGCGGTCTTTCCCGTTATCCGGCGGAGGTAGTCCCGGACCGACAGGGTGGCGGGGTCGAAGCGCCGGGACTGGGCTATTTCGCTGTCGCAGATATGGGACACCGCCGCGGCGAGAAAACGGGCGTTGGCGGTGGAGGCATGTTCCGCCACCAGGGAGAAGCAGCGGCTGAAGAGGAAGTCCCCCAGAAGAACGGCGGTCCGGTCGCCGTAGCGGGCGTTCAGCGAGGGGGCCCCGCGGCGGACAGAGGCCCGGTCGATGATGTCGTCATGCACCAGGGTTGCGATGTGCATGATCTCCACCGCCGCCGCGATGCGGTATATCTTCTCTGGCAGGGGTTCGTCCCCCGGGGTTCCGGCGCTGCAGTCGGCGCCGGAAGATCCGCCGGCTTTTCGCGGTCCGGCGTAGCCGGCGGAGCCGGCGGAGCCGGTGGAGTCGGCGTAGCCGGCGGAGCCGGCGGAGCCGGTGGAGTCGGCGGAGCCGGTGGAGTCGGCGGAGCCGGTGGAGTCGGTGGAGTCGGTGGAGTCGGCGGAGCAGGCGAAGCCGGTGGAGTCGGCGGAGTCGGCGGAGTCGGCGGAGTCGGCGGAGTCGGCGGAGTCGGCGGAGTCGGCGGAGCCGATCCCGGGCTTCATCCTCGCCGAGAGCAGGACGAGCCCGGGACGGAGCATCTTGCCCTTCCGGGACAGGAGCTTGTCCACCGCCTCCGCCACCGTGGGGTTGCGGCTCCGGAGACCCGACTCCATCACCGCCTCGACCTTTTCCAGATCGTCTTTCAGGTGGGGGTGGGTGTCCCAGATGCCCTGCATCGCGCCGCCTCGGTGCATGTAAAAAGGCGGCCCCTCCGGGCCGCCCCCGATGTATCCGCCGCCGGGGTCATTCCCTGGGTTCGCCCAGGTACAGATGGGTCCGCTTGGCGATCTTCCGGCGGTTCCAGAAGTCCTTGACCCATTTCATCACCCAATGGTCCAGTCCGAAGCCCTTCCCGGCGCCGCCGAGCATCACCACCGCCGCCAGGATGTACCAGAGCAGCTCCGGGCCGCCCATGGCGGAGACGATGAACATCAGCCCCAGGCCGATGGAGGCCGCGGAGGCGAGAAAGGTGAAGGTCCCGCTTATCAGGGCGAGACCGATGCCGATCTCGGTCAGCACCAGGCCCGCCTGCATCATGAAGGCCGTGGTGGGGTGGAAGGCGATGACGGTCTGGGCGAACCATTCGTACATTTTGTACAGGAAGCTGTCGGTGGAGATAAGCGCCTTTGCTCCTTCGGCCACCGCGTCGGTGGCGGCGGACAGGGCGTCGGCGGCCTCCTCCGCCGCTGTGGCGGCGCTGGTGACGTCGCCGAAGCTCACCCCGGGGATTTTGATGTTCGCCGGGTCCACATGGAA
>Ga0302245_1001241_pt1 | contig 17977 bp, 19 predicted proteins | sample AAG_UR_Thr_MG_FD_193512 | JGI IMG/M metagenome (GOLD analysis project Ga0302245, IMG submission 193512) | Enriched activated sludge microbial communities from anaerobic digester in WTTP, New Holstein, Wisconsin, United States - AAG_UR_Thr | ecosystem: Engineered > Bioreactor > Anaerobic >... | reverse complement strand
ACCTGGTGGGAATGAGTTTCCGCCGTTTCGTCGTGCTCTGGTGGCCGGCGATCTTCATCGTCGCCGGGGCGACCCTGATCGCCGTCGATCTTTTCGGGACCCGGAAAGTCCGGAGGAAACGTTAGTTCTTCTTCCGCCGATCCTCACAGCGGGCGCACAGGTTCGAATCGATGAAGAGCGCCTTCTCCCAGGGCAGCCTGACACCGCAGTCCTGGCAGCGGAAACGGAAGGGGAGGGTCTTCTCCCGCTTCGCGTAGACATACCAGGCCGTCGCGGCCGCCACCGGGAGTATCAGCCGGTCGTCCAGCTCCACTCCGAAGATCCTCCGGGAGTGGATGATGGCCCCGGAGGCGAGAAAAACGATGAAAACCGAAACCCCCAGATACAGGCCCGCGAGCCTTTTCCGCAGCCCCCGGGGGCCGAACTTTTTCTGGTACAGGTTCGCCAGCAGTATCCCCAGAAAAAGAAAGTATGCGAGTTTGGAAAAAAATTGAGCCAATCCCATACAACCCCTGCGCGGCCGGGCCGATGCGGCCCGTTCCGTTTTTCAACCCGGGCCGATGCGGCCCGACCCGTTTTTCAATAACCGGCTCATTCAACCCGGACCATTCAGCCCGGGCCATTCAACCCGGGCCGATGCGGCCCGACCCGTTTTTAAACCCGGGCCATTCAACCCGGGCCTTGTCAGCCCGGACCATTCAACCCGGGCCATTCAACCCGGACCATTCAACCCGGACCATTCAGTCCGGGCCATTCAGTCCGGCTCATTCAGCCCGGGCTGAAGAGGCCGAGAAAAATCGGCCGGGCCGTTTCAACCCTGAGCCCTTTTCAGGTTCCGTTTCCTGGCCACCTGCAGCAGGACAGCCGCGGTTATGAGCCCCAGCCCCATGAGGTCGGTGGTCAGCCCGGGGACGATGAGAAGGAGCCCGCCGGCGAAGAAGAGGATCCGGTCCGCCGGTCCGCCCAGGGTCAGGAGATAACCCTCCATGGCCGCCCCCACGGCCAGCATCCCCACCAGGGACGTGACGATGATCTGGATCACCTCCAGCACCGAGGTGTCGATCAGCAGGATGGCCGGGCTGTAGGCGAAGATGAAGGGGATGATGAAAGCGGCGATGGCCAGCTTCGTGGCGATGACTCCGCTCTTGAAGGGGTTGCTCTTGGCTATGGCCGAACCCGCGTAGGCCGCCAGGGCCACCGGAGGGGTTATGTCGGCGATGATGCCGAAGTAGAAGGTGAACATGTGGGCCGCCAGCATGGGGACCCCCAGCTGGATAACCGCCGGGGCGGTTATGGTGGCGGTTATCAGGTAGTTCGCCGTGGTGGGCACCCCCATGCCCAGGATGAGGGAGGATATCATCGTGAAGAACAGGGTGGGGAGCATCCGGCCCCCCGCCAGCGAGATCAGCCCCGAGGCCATCTTCAGACCCAGGCCGGTGAGGGTCACCACCCCGATGATGATCCCCGCGGTGGCGCAGGCGGCGGCCACCCCCAGGATGGTGCGCCCCGCCGTCTCCAGGGCGTCCACGAAGTCCCGGAGGCTCATCCGGGTGGACTTGCGGAGCATGCTGGCCAGGATGGAGGTGATGATCCCGTAGAGGGCCGCCTTGACCGGCGTGGCCCCTTCGGCCAGGAAATAGATGATGACGATGAGGGGGATGATCAGGTGCCCCCGATCCTTCAGCACCGTGACGATCCGGGGAAGCTCCTCCTTCTTCATCCCTCCCAGGCCGAGTTTCTTCGCCTCCAGATGGACCATGATGAAGATGCCGGTGAAGTACAGGATGGCGGGAATGATGGCCGCCATGGCTACCTGGATGTAGGGTATCCCCAGGGTCTCGGACATCAGGAAGGCGGCGGCCCCCATGATGGGAGGCATGATCTGCCCGCCGGTGGAGGCGGCGGCCTCCACGGCGGCGGCGAACTCGGGCTTGTACCCCAGCTTCTTCATCATCGGGATGGTGAAGCTCCCGGAACCCACGGTGTTGGACACGCTGCTGCCCGAGATGGTTCCCAGCATGGCCGAGGTGATGACCGCCACCTTGGCCGGCCCGCCGGAGGCGAAGCCCGCGATGGCGTTGGCGATGTCGATGAAAAACTTGCCGATGCCGGTCTTCTCGAGAAAACATCCGAACAGGATGAAAAGAAAGATGAAGGTGGCGCTGACTCCCAGGGGGGTCCCCAGAATCCCCTCGGTGGTGAAGTACAGGTGGCCCACCACCCGGCGGAAGGAGTAGCCCCGGTGGTTCAGGAAGCCCGGCATGTAGGGGCCCAGGAATGCGTAGGCGATGAAGGAGCAGGCGATGATGAGGATGGGAAGGCCCACCACCCGCCGGCAGGCTTCCAGAACCAGAAGGATGCCCATGGCCCCGAAGAAAATGTCCATCGTCGTGAAGGCCCCGGCCCGGTCCACGATGCCCTCGTAGTTGATGGTGATGTACAGGGCCGCGTAGGCCCCCGCCAGCCCCAGAAGGATGTCATACCAGGGTATCCGCACCTGCCGGAAGCCCTTCCGCAGAGGGTAGAGCAGGAAGACCAGAAGGAGCACGAAGGTCAGGTGGACCGAGCGCTGGATCTGGGCGGGGAGAAGGCCGAAGGAGGCGGTGTAGAGCTGAAAAAGGGAAAACGAGATGGCGATGAGGGCCACCGTCATATGGTGCCGGCCTTCCAGCTTCCGGTACGTGGATTCCTTGTCCACCTTGGCGAGGATATCGCTGATATCCTCAATCTCCTGTTTCATGAAGAACTCCTTTCCGTGCTCGATACGAGATCATCTCCACCGGCGAGACCCGTCGGACATGGAAGCTCAGGCCCGTCCGGGGCGCCACCCTGTCCAGAAAACGGAATGAGCCGTCCCGGGACGCGTAGCGGTGGTCCGCTTCCCCCCCGATGAAAACCCGGAGATCCGGCAACTCCCGGTCCATCCCCCGGTACTCCAGAAACCGGTCCGTCCCGGAGAAGGTTCCGGCGTCCTCGGTGGCCACCCCGGCGCCGAAGGACAGAAAACGGCTTCCCCGGAGAATGACCGAACCGTCCTCCCGCAGCCCGAAACGGTCGATGATCTCGCTTTTATTGACCGAATGGGTGTAGGACAGAAAAAACTCGTAGCCCGGCGCGAAGGGCCGGAGGAAAACGACTCTCCGGTCCGGGACGGTCTCCACCACGAACATCCGGAAAACCGGAGAGACGGCCAGAACGCCCAGAACCAGGGCCCCCGGGAGGATGACCCGGGGGGAAAAAAAGGAAAGGCCGGGAGACCTGGGTCGTCCCGGCTTTACCGGCTTCGTCACCGATGGCTATTTTATGGCGCCTTTTTCCCTGAAGTACTTCTCCGCCCCGGGATGAAAGGGAACCGACACCCCCTGGACGCCGCCCTGCAGCGTAAGCTCCTTCCCCTTGGAATGGGCCTGGGCCAGGGCCGCCTGCTGATCGAAGAGGGTCTTGGTGAGGTCGTAGACCACCTTGTCCGCCAGGCCCTTCTTGACGATGAGGGTCGCCTTGACCGCCACGGTCTGGGCGTCCTCGGTCATGCCGTTGTAGGTTTCCTTTTTGATGGTGATGGCGGTGTAGAACTTGTACCTGTCCATGAGCTTCGCCTTTTCCGCCGGATCCAGGGACAGTAGCCTGATCCCGCCGATGGTGGCGATCTCCTGGATGGCCGGGTTCGGGGAGCCGGCGGTCACGAAGAAGGCCTCGATCTGTTTGTCCTTCAGCGCCGCGGCGGATTCCTTGAAGGAAAGCCTCTTGGCGGCGATGTCGTTGAAGCCGAGCCCGTAGGCCTCCAGGATCTGCTTCGCGTTGGCTTCCACCCCGCTTCCTGCGTCGCCCACGGAGACGCTGCGGCCCCGGAAGTCCGCCACCGATTTGATGTTGGAGTCCTTGGCCACGACGATCTGGACGATCTCGGGGTACAGGGTCGCCACGGTGGAGAAGGTCTCCACCTTCTCGCCGTTGAAAAGCTCGATGCCCTTCATGGCGTAATCCATGACATCGTTCTGGACGATGGCCAGCTCAGCCTCGCCCTTGCCCACCAGCCGGATGTTTTCCTTCGATGCCCCGGTGGCCTGGGCGGTGACGTTCATCCCCGGGATATGGGTGTTCCAGATCTGGGCCATGGCCCCGCCGAAGGGGTAGTAGGTTCCCGAAGTCCCGCCGGTGGCGATGATCAGGTTCACCTTCTCCACTCCGGCGTCCTTCTGCCCGCCGGCGAAGGCCCCCGTGAGGACCAGGGCTGTCAACAGAACGGCCGTTACGATTTTCTTCATGCACACTCCTCCTGTGTTTGATGGACGAGACATTATGCACCGTTTTTATCATAAAAGCGAGGGGTTATCAATAAAAAGTGCGGGATTCAGGCATCTTCCCGGGGAGCGGGAACGAAACGGACCGAGACGATCCTCTCCCGGTGGACGGTTTCGATGATGAAGACCCCCTCCCCGGTGGCGACCTCCTCGTCCTTCCGGGGGATGTTCCCCGCCCGCTCCAGAAGGAAGCCGCTCAGGGTCTGGCGGCCCTTCCGGATGGGAAAGCGGGTGTCCAGAAGATCGTTGATCCGGTACAGCGGCGTGTCCCCCTGGATCTGATAGGACCCGTCCGGGTTGGGGCGTATCTTCTCCCCGTCCTTCTCCTCGTCCTCGTCGTAGATCTCCCCCAGGATCTCCTCGATGAGGTCCTCGTAGGTGACGATCCCCGCCAGCCCGCCGTACTCGTCCAGCACCACCACCAGGTTCAGCTTCTCCTTCTTTAAGATGGACAGGAGCCGGTAAACGCTCAGGTTCTGGGGCACGAAAACCGGGGGAATCATCAGCCGCCGCAGCGGAGTGTCCCCCCGACCCTGATGGTGGGCCTTCCAGATGTCCATCCCCAGGACGACCCCGACGATGTTCTCCGGGTCGCCCTCGTAGACCGGGATCCGGGAATAGCCCTCCCGATGCACCCTGCCGATGGCCGCCTCCACCGTTTCCCCCGCGGAGAGGCTGAAAACATCCATCCGGTGGGTCATGATGGTGTTCACCGTGACCTCGCTGAAGCGGAGGATGCTGCGCATCATCCGGGTCTTGTCGTTTTCCAGGACCCCCGTGTCCTCCGCCAGATCCACCACATGCAGGACTCCGTCCAGGGTGAGTCTCTGCCCCCGGGCGGGTCCGAAGAGGCGGGTCAGAAAAAAACTCACCGCCCCGATGAGGAAGATCACCGGCTGCAGGACCCAGGACAGAACGAAGATGATCTCCACGGTGTGGACGCAGATGGTTTCGTTGTGCCCCATGGCCAGCCGCTTGGGGGTGACCTCGCCGAAGATGAGCACCACCAGGGTAACCACGCCGGTGGAGACCCCGATGAGGCTGGAGCCGAAGGCGCGGATGGTCATCTCCGTGGCGACGGCCGAGGCGGTGATGTTGACCAGATTGTTGCCGATGAGGATGGTGGTGAGGAAAATGTCGGACCGGGCCCGGAGTTTTTCGATCCTGCGCCCTTTTCGGGGACGGCGTTTTTTCAGGTCCTGGATCTGCAGAAAGCTTATGGAGGTGAAGGCCGTCTCGGCGGCGGAGAAAAAGGCCGACAGGAGAAGGAGGAAAAGGAGGAGGGCGACCCTGGTCATAGGGGGACCGACTCCCAGCCCCCCCGGCGGAGGACCCGAAGCTCCCGGTATCCCGCGTCCCGGACGGCTTCCCGGGCCTCGGGGAAGAAGGCGTCCAGCTGCTCCGGGGCGTGGGCGTCGGAGTTCAGCATCACCGGGGCCCCCGCTGTCCGGAAGAGGCGCAGGATCCAGGGGCTGGGGTACAGGGAGGCCCGGCCCCGGGCCAGACCCCCGGTGTTGACCTCCACCACCACCCCCGAGGAGGCCACCGCGGAAACCGCCTCCTCCACCGCCCGGCGGTACCAGGGCTCGCTTTCCCGGAAGTGCCTGCCGTCGGGGTTGTTTTTCTTGATCAGGTCGAAGTGGGCCAGAATCGCGGGGCGGTGGCGGACCGCCAGGTCCGCCACCCTCCGGTAGTACTCCTCCACGAAGGGCCGGGGATCGCCGCCGAAATCTACGTTCAGGATGTCCAGAAACATCTCCTCCGGGCCGTCCACCTCCCGATAGCGCCCCGCAGCGCTCCGGAAGGCGTGCACCGCGCCGATGGTGTAGTCCAGGCCTTCCCCGTTCCAGGACAGAACGGACCTGCCTCCGGGGCCGGGGAGGTGGTCCACCTCCAGACCCAGATATATCTCCAGCCGGTCCCGCCACAGCTCCCGGAGGCGGCGGATCTCCCCCAGGTACCGGGGCAGATCCTCCTCCTTCATGGTCCAGGAGTTGGGGTAGGGAAGGGGGGCGTGGGAGGAGAAACCCAGGGCGGTGAAGCCCCGGGCGGCGGCGGCCTCGGCGAAGTCTCCGGCCTCTCCCCGGCCGTCACAGATGGAATAGTGAGTGTGATAATTGGTCACGTGTTTTCCTTTCACGGAAAATATAGTATGTTTATCCCGGAAAAGATACCTGCTTTTCCTGGAGGAGAGATGGAAGATCGTCGGGTTTACATGGATTACAACGCCACGACCCCCCTGCACCCGGAGGTAAGGACCGCTCTGGTCGAGGCTTTCGATATCTACGGCAACGCCTCAAGCCTGCACGCCTCGGGGCGGGAAGCCGCGGCCCTGGTGGAAAAAGCCAGGGAAAAGGTGGCGGCCCTCATCGGCGCCCAGGCCGAAGAGATCGTCTTCACCGGGGGCGGTTCGGAGTCCAACAACACGGTGCTCCACATGATCGACTGCGGCTCCGCCGCCTGCCGCTGCGTGTCCCCGGACAAGAGGGGCCTCATCACCACCGTGGTGGAGCACCCCAGCGTTCTCAGCGCGGCGGAGCACCTGCAGCGCAAGGGGCTCCCGGTCGCGTACATTCCCGTGGACGGGACGGGCAAGCTGGACATGGACGCCTTCGCCGCAGCACTGTCGGAAAAGACCTCCCTGGTTTCGGTCATGATGGGGAACAACGAGATCGGCACCATTCAGGATATTAAAACCATCGCCGGGATGGCCCGCCGCGCCGGGGCCCTGGTCCACACCGACGCGGTGCAGGCGGTGGGGAAGGTGACGGTGGACGTTCGGGATCTGGGGGTGGACTTCCTCAGTTTCTCCGGCCACAAGCTCTACGGCCCCAAGGGGGTGGGGGTCCTCTATGTGCGCCGGGGGGCGCCCTTCTGCACCTTCATCCACGGAGGCCACCAGGAGCACGGCCGGCGGGCGGGGACCTACAATTCCACCGGCATCATCGGCCTGGGCAAGGCCGTGGAGGTGGCGGCCCGGGAAATGGGCGCCGAGTCCGCCCGGCTCTGGGCCCTGCGGGAGAAGCTCCGCCGGGGCATCGAAAAGACCATACCGGACATTCATGTCAACGGCCACCCCCGGGACACGCTCCCCGGGACGCTGAATGTCTCCTTCCGGGGCGCCGAGGGAGAGGCCATTCTATTGTATCTGGACATGGCGGGCATCCAGGTCTCCACCGGCTCCGCCTGCGCCTCCGGGTCCCTGGAGCCCAGCCATGTGCTTCTGGCCACCGGCGTGGGGGCGGAACTGGCCCACGGTTCGGTGCGTTTCAGCCTGGGCCGGGAGAACACCGAGGCGGATGTGGATTATGTCCTGGACCGGCTCCCGGGGATCATCCGGAAGACCCGGAGCATGTCCACTGTGTACGCGGGAAGGAGATGACAATGGCGACGAACTGGCTGTACACCGAGACCGTCAAGGACCATTTCATGAATCCCCGGAACATCCTGGAGGACGAGGAGTCCTACCGGGAGGACGGCAAGGGGACGGTGGGAAACATTAAATGCGGGGACCAGATGATGATGGCCATCAAGGTCCGGGACGGCCGCATCGAGGACTGCAGGTGGAAGACCTACGGCTGCGCCTCCGCCATCGCCTCCACCTCCATGCTCAGCGAGGTGGTGAAGGGCCTGACCCTGGAGGAGGCGTACAAACTGACCCCGGCGGACATCACCAGGAAGCTCGGCGGCCTGCCGGAGCACAAGATCCACTGCTCGGTCCTGGGGGACAAGGCCCTGCGGGCGGCCATCGACGACTACTACAAGAGAACGGGGCAGGAGGACCGGATTGTCCACGAGGAGGCGGTCACCGTCTGCCAGTGCATGAGTGTCACCAACAAGGACATTCTTGCGGCGGTCAAGGAGGGGGCCAGGACCTATCAGGACCTGCAGAACAAGACCAAGATCGGGACCGTCTGCGGCCAGTGCAAGGACGAGACCCTGCGGCTCCTGGACGAGTACCTGCACCTCTACGGGGAGGACTGAAAGGAGGCTCCCCCGGCACCGAAGGAGCCTTCCGGGGCATCACTCCCCGAGGCTCCGCCCGGGGATCCACCCCGGTTTCGGAAGGCCGCGGCGCCCAGGCGCCTTCCTTCCCGGACGTTCCGCTCCGGGGCCCGCCGCCCCGACCTGCCGGAAATTTTCTTTCCCGGGGGCGGCGCGCCCGGGACCCGTTCCAAGGGGTGTGTTGACATATTTCCGCCGATTGTGGTACTGTGCGGGCGTTCCTTTGCGATATCGGGCTGTAGCGCAGTGGTTTAGCGTACCAGACTGGGGGTCTGGGGGTCGGGGGTTCAAGTCCCCCCAGCCCGAGAAATCTCTCACGTATTGATTGTCTTTTTTTCCTTTTTTGATCCGGTTCGCGGGGTTGCCGCCGGAGCGGCCGCTGCACCCGCCCGGGAAAGCGGGAATGATTTCCCCGTGCATTTTGACTCATGCCGGCCGCTCCGCCCCCCGGGAAAGCAGGCAATGGGGAGATTTCGGGAATAAACCCGTCCGCAAATTTAAAAGCTTTCAATAAAACAAATTGTCTTAGCCCCGATCTTTCCGTTATTCCCGAAATTGTAGAATTTGACACAATCGGCTTTGCGGATACAATGACCGTGCGCAATAAATCGGCGGAGGGAGGTGGCCTATGTGGGTTTTCACGGCGGAGGGGTTTTTCAGCGCCGTCCTGTCCGGAAAGGAGCCCGGATCTGTCACGGTGCGGGGGCGGTCCCGGGAAGATATCGCAAATCTGGCCCGGCGGCTGGGCGCCGAGGTGCACGAGACTCCGGAGAGAGATTACCCCTTCCGGATCTATGTCGCCCGGGAGGTTTGGGCGGACCATCTGAAGGAGGCCGCCCGGGCCATCGATTACCACAACTTCAAGAACGCCGTGGCGAAGCGTCAGGGCTGGGACCGGGGAGATATCTACGCCGAGGTCTGGCAGGTCATGCGGGACAGGTCCGAGAGTTTCCGGGAAGGGAAGGGAGCGGGCGGATGAAAAAGATCCTCTACATCGACATGGACAATGTTCTCGTGGACTTCCCCTCCGCCTTCCCCCGGCTCCCGGCGGAGATCCTGGCCCGGTACGACGACAACCGGGACGACATTCCGGGGATCTTCGCCTTGATGGACCCCATGCCCGGGGCGGTGGAGGCCTTCCAGGAGCTGGCGGGCCTCTTCGACACCTACATCCTCTCCACCTCCCCCTGGGAGAACCCCCTGGCCTGGTCGGACAAGCTGCTGTGGGTAAAACGCTGTCTGGGGAAGGCGGCCTACAAGAGACTGATCCTCACCCACCACAAGAACCTGAACCGGGGGGATTTTCTGGTGGACGACCGGAAAAAGAACGGGGCGGGCCTCTTCCAGGGAGAACTCATCCTCTTCGGCTCGGAACCCTTTCCCCATTGGTCCGCAGTTCTGGAATACCTGCGGAAGAGGGCGGGATGACGGGCCGGCCCTTGATTTTGATCCCGGCCTGTCCTATATTTTAACACGGGATAATGGGACGCGATTTGCCCTCCGGCTTGCGGCGTCCTGAAAAACAAACTGCTAAAAGGAGGATTCTTCGATGAATTCACCCAAAAAAGGACAAAGCGCTCACGATGGTTCCCCGGAAGTCCCGGAGAGGGGTTTCCCGGGAGATAAGCCGAATCTGGTTTTCCGGTTCGCGGACTACCAGGACTGGGCGGAGGAACTGGACACGGCGGTCTGGACCTTCGGGATGGAGTTCCGCACCTTCCCGGGGATCATGGTGGCCTCCAGCGCCACCTACGACCGCATCGATGAGATGGCGAAAGAGCACGGCTTCACGTGTTTCCGCAACTCCATAACCGGCCTCGCCCCCGATGAAGTCCCCAGAGAAGGGCTCTCCTTCTTCGACGCGCCGGATTACCGCATCGAGTTCGCCGTTCATGACGACATCCCCGAAGGCAGCTTCGTTCTGGTGCTGGACCCGGAGGCCGAATGGGAGGATGACCCGGAGGAATAGGGGAGCTGGATGGTTCCCGGGGTTTTTCGGGGGTCCCCGACCCCCGAAGGGCCGCGGCGGAGGGCGCGGCCACCTCCGGGGGCCTGTCGGCGGAGGTCGATTTCATTGTGATGTTGATCATGTGAAAAAATTTGTTTACAAATAGGCCGACGGGTTTTACACTGTACCATCAGAAAATTCGAAAAAGTGCCAGGAATCGGACATCACCATGATGTTCGGGGCAGGGCAGGTTGCGGCATGAGAATTGAGGCGTGGCCTCAATGATTGATAGATGCATACATTTGGAATAAGGAGAAAGCAATGAAAAAAACTATGGCGGTGCTTCTGGCGTTCGTGCTTGTTGCGAGCCTGGCCTTTGCCGGTGGAGGGAAGGAAACGGCTCCCGCCTCTCCCGCGGCTGCGGCTCCGAAGGGAGACATGACATGGGGGCTTAAACCTTTCGAGAAGCAGCAGACACTGCGCCTTGCGTTTTTCACCGGTTCCCCCCTCTCCTACCCGTACCTATTCGCCGACAAGCTCGGTGTCTTCAATGCCTTGAACATCAAGATCGAGTACATTCACTTCACCGGCGGGCCGGCGATGATGGAGGCCAACTCTGCGTGGGATATGGGTTCTCTCGGTCTCGGAGGCATCTCTCTGGGATTGGCCAAGTACGATAACCTCACCCTCATTGATGTCAACGACTACGAGGAGAACATGGCCATCTTTGCGCGGCCCGGCTCCAAGATCGCCAAGGATCCTGCGAACCCGGCAAACTGGAAGGGTGTCAAGTGCGTGTACCCCACCGGAACGACCGGGCAGACCGTGCTGGCCCAGTATCTGAAGTCCATGGGCCTTGGCCTTGCGGATGTTGTTTCGGTCAACATGGACAACGCCAACGGTCTGACGGCCTTCAACGGAGGCACAGGTGACGTGCTGGTATGCTGGAATGCCATTGCCCTCGCGGCTGACGACTACGGCTTCTATCGGGTAACCGACTCCGGCAAGCTCAAGCTCCCGTTCCCCTGCGCGACTTTCGTTCAGAAAAAGTACCTGGCAAACAACAAGCAGCTGGTAACCACTGCCGTGGCGGTCTTCCACAAAGCCATCGAGTGGGTCTATGCATCCCCGGCCAACTTAAAGCAGTCCGCGAAGTGGTATTTCAATCACTGTGAGGAGGAAGGGTTTCTCTGCACCGAAAGTGTCGCCCAGAGGACCATGGAATGGTACCGCGGCAACACCGTCGATCAGTATATCGATCTCTTCACCAGGACCAGCGCGGACAATGCCGGACTGTATACCAAGCGCAACCTTCTGCAGATCGAGAAAGACATCATGAGCGGCTTCGACTTCTTCGTCAGCGAAGGCAAGTATTCCCTCGCCGACCGGACCAGAATTCTGGATGAGAAGCGGGTCACCAATGAAGTAGCCCTCGCCGTAAAGGCCATGCTCGGCCGATAGGCATGTGCCCGACCCCGCTTCCCTCCCGAAGAGAAGCGGGGGCCATCGCTTTCTTGCATTTACGCCGAGCAAAAGGTGAATCTCCGTGCATTCACCTTTTTTTTTGAATGCAGCAAAGATCCATGGTGGAGATGACAAAGGAGGATGACGACATGAGTGATCCAACCACGGTGATGACGAACGAAGAGCGTGTCGTCTATATGCAGCAGAAAAGAAAGCAGACCCAGATCCGGGACACCATGCTTGCCATTGCCGGTGTTCTGTCCTTTCTGCTGATCTGGGAGGCTGTGGTGATGAGCGGGTGGGTGGACAGCAAGAAGCTGTGCAGCGTCCTGGAGGTCTTCAGGCTTTTCATCGTGAAGTTCACCGATATCAATCCCGACGGGGCGGTTCTACTGGTTAACGTCTGGTCCAGCCTGCTCATCGCTCTTTCCGGCTTCGGGCTGGCCATTGTCATCGGGATACCCCTTGGCTGGCTCATGGGGTGGTACCGGGGATTCGATGCTTTCATGCGCCCCATTTTCGAAATAATCCGTCCCATCCCTCCGGTCTCCTGGATTCCCCTTTCTATTGTCTGGATGGGCATCGGACTGAAGGCCAAATCGTTCATTGTCTTCTTTGCCGCCTTCGTCCCCTGTCTCATCAACTCCTATACGGGGATCCGGCAGACCAAGGAAGTGCTGAAGAATGTCGGCAAGACCTTCGGCGCATCAAACTTCACCATTTTCTGGAAGGTCGGCATCCCGTCGTCGCTGACCATGGCCTTCGCGGGCATCAAGGTGGCCATCGGCAACGCCTGGGCTACCCTGGTCGCGGCGGAAATGCTGGCTGCCTCCAGCGGTCTTGGTTACATGATCCTGATGGGGCGCTCCTATGGGCGTGTGGATCTGGTCATCCTCGGTATCGTCGTCATCGGGGCCCTAGGGGTTCTGATATCTCTGCTTATCACCCGGGCTGAGACGTACCTCATGAGATGGAAAAAGGTATGAGCGGCAAACATGCTATTCAATTGAGTCAGGCGGAAATTCGGGAGCAGCGCCTGAACCTTCTTTATAAGATCCTGCCGATCCTTTCAGTTCTGCTGCTGATCGGGCTCTGGCTGTATGCTTCCCGGGGCTACAACCCCAAAGTCGGATCGGGCTTTCCGACTCCTGCGGCGGTCTGGGATCGTACGGTACGGCTCTTCACCGCGCCGGTGAAGAAAAGGAGCCTGATCATGCATGCGCTGGTCAGTCTGAGACGAATCGGAATCGCCCTGGCTTTCGACTGGACTTTCGGCATTGTCTTCGGCATCATCATCGGCTGGTACGCGAAGCCCAGGGCTTTCTTCTCCCCCATGTTCGACGCTTTCAGGGCAGTTCCGCCTCTGGCCTGGATTCCTCTGATCACTCTCTGGTTCGGCATCGGCGAATTCCCCAAGATCCTGATAGTGATTTTCGGCTCCCTTGCCTCGATTGTGGTGAACGTCAAGGCCGGACTCAGCACTGTGGACAGGATGTACCTCGATGTGGGCACCGTCTTCAACGCCTCCCCGATGCAGACACTTATTAAAATCGCGATTCCTTCGTCACTTGATGCGATCTTTGCAGGGGTGCGGACATCGACCAGCGCCGCATGGATGGTTGTCCTCGCCGCAGAGATGCTGGGAGCCGACGCAGGCGTAGGGTTCCTCATTTCCCGGGGCATGGATTCGATCGACATGCCGCTGGTGCTCACCGGTATGATCGCAATAGGTATTGTCGGCGCAATTTTGGCAATTCTCACACAACTGGTTGAAAGGTTGATATGTCCATGGACAAGAAAAAGCAAGTAATCCTGAGTCTGAGAAATATCAGTCACAGTTTCATCGTGAAAAACGAGGTCAAAGCCGCCGTGTCGGACGTCTCACTGGACGTCTATGACAACGAGTTTCTCGTTGTCCTCGGTCCCGGGCACAGCGGAAAAACAGTGCTGATGAACGTCATTGCAGGGATAGAGAAGCTTGTGGAGGGAAAAATCTATCTTCGGGGAGAAGAGATCCATGGAAGCAACCGCAGCATCGGGATGGTTTTTCAATCCCTGAACCTGATGCCATGGCGTACGGTGATGCAGAATGTGGAATTCGGCCTCGAACTTGCGGGGCTTGATAAAAAACAAAGGCGGTTGATCGCTCAGAAGCATATCGATCTGGTGCGCCTTTCCGGCTTTGAGAGCGCCTATCCCCATGAGCTCTCGGGCGGCATGAAGCAGCGTGTCGGTATCGCCCGCGCTTATGCCAACAACCCCGAAATTCTGATCATGGACGAACCTTTTGGTGCGCTGGATGCCCAAACGCGGTATGCGATGGAGGAGGAGGTGCTGCGCATATGGAAGGAGGAGAAGCGAACGGTGATCTTTGTCACGAACAACATCGAGGAAGCGGTCTACCTGGCGGATCGGATAGTCCTGTTGAGCAACTGTCCGGCCCGAGTCAAACACATCTATGATCTGTCCTCCCTCGGACGCCCGAGGAACATGATGGATCCGGAGTTTCTTCGCATTCGAACCGAGATTTCCCAAAACACCGATCTGGCTCTATAGGGGGATGACAATGAGCGGCGAACATAAAGTGAAGGTGGAGAACCTGACCAAATACTTCGATGACCTCCATGTGCTCGATGACGTCTCGTTCAACATAAGGAAGGGGGAGTTCCTCTGTGTCGTCGGCCCCACCGGATGCGGCAAGACCACCTTCCTCAACCTTCTGACGAGGATCTACATGCCCACCCGGGGACAACTCTACATTGATGGGGAACCCGCCGATCCGAAGAAGCACAACCTGTCGGTGGTCTTTCAGGAGCCTTCGGCGATGCCATGGCTGACCGTCGATAAAAACCTCCGCTTCGGAATGGAAATCAAAAATCTTCCCAAAGAAGAGATCGAGAGGCGGATCGAAAACATGATCGGCCTTCTGGGGCTGGAGCAGTTTCGGGAGCGATATCCCCATCAGCTCTCCGCATCGACGGCACAGCGGATCATCATAGGTCGCGCCTTTGCCATGCAGCCCGATCTGTTATTGATGGATGAACCCTACGGGCAGATGGATATCAAGCTGCGCTTCTATCTTGAGGACGAGGTTATCCGGCTCTGGAAGGAAATGGGGACGACAGTGGTTTTCATCACGCATAACATCGAGGAGGCGGTCTATCTCGCCGAACGGATCCTCATCCTCACCAATAAACCGGCCAGGATCCGGGAGGAAGTCACGGTGGATCTTCCCAGGCCGCGGGACGTCTCGGATCCCGAATTCATCAAGATCCGCAACCATGTAACGGAGCAGATAAAGTGGTGGTGATTTTTCAATGACCCTGGCTTCCCAGATTATTCTCGTTGTCTGCGTGAATCTTTTTTCAGCTTTCATACAGGCCAGCATCGGTTTCGGGTATGCGCTGATTGTCATGCCGCTGATGGCGCTCTTTCTGCCGATGGCGACCTGCTCCGCCATCTCGGCGGTGACCATCGTTGCCATCGGGATTCAGATGTCTGTGACACTCCGGAAGAGCCTGAAAATCGCAACCGTTGTCCTTCCGATGCTGTGCTGCTTCGCCACAATAAATGTGGGTCTCTATCTGCTGGCGACCTTCGACGAATTTCTGTTGAGGATTGTTCTGGCTTTTTTACTTATTGTGGCGACAATGTCCTCTATTATGGTGAACAAGGCAAAAGGCGGAACCGCATCGGGAAAATGGTATTTCGCCGTGATTGCAGGGCTCCTGACGGGCGTTTCCGCGGGAATGTTCAATATCGTCGGCCCATTTCTGCTGCTCTACTACTTCACTGTCTGCGATGATACCCTGCACATCAAGGCAAGTCTGGAGTTCAGCTTCCTCCTCGCAGGCATTTACTCCTCCATAATGCATTATTTCATCTATCGCAACATCAATGCCGCTGTCGCGCCGCTTATCCTGGCCGCCGTGGCAGCGGCCCTCGTGGCGGGGTTTGTGGGAATCGGAATCTACCGGCGGCTGAATAAAAAGCGTCTGGCGTCTTTTGTGTATGTGCTTCTTCCCGTGATGGCTCTGATTTTGGTTTTAAATGGTATAATGAAATGATGATCTACATGAGATTTTGGCTGCCCTTCTTCCGCAACCGGGTGGCCATGATAACCGGATTTTTTCCGATGTCCCCAATGTCGGGGGCGTCGCTTAGTACAGGTATCAGGAGATGAAAAGGATGGGAAAAGACAAGAAAATTCTGTTTTTGGGCCTGGATGCGGCGATGCCCGACCTGGTCAAGAAATTCGTGGCCGAGGGGGTCATGCCCAATACGGCCCGACTGATGGGGCAGGGGGTTTTTTCCAGGCTGGAAACGGTGTTTCCTCCCCTGACTGCCGCCGCCTGGACGGCGATTGTCAGCGGAGCGGGAAGCGGGACTAACGGGGTGCCCAGCCTGATGGTCAAGCACCCCGGGGAAGAACTGGATCATTGGCACACGTCTTTCGATCGCAATGAGGTGCTCTGCGAAACCCTCTGGGATGTGGGGAAAAGATTGGGAAAAAAGGTCGCCCTCATCAACTGGCCCGTCACCTTCCCCATGGGGGCCATCAGCGAGGAGGAGGGGTGCCAGCTCGCGGGAGCGCTGAACCCGCCTTTCCGTTACTTTTTCATGCCCCTCTGGGATGTGGCATCCAGCGCCTGCTTTTCCGACAAGCTTCTGCACTGCAACCAGATTCCCGGTCGGGCTGTAAAGGTTCAGACCCGGGAAGCGACGGGATGGACGAACCTGCCGGCCAGCCGGAAGCCCCATCTGGAGTTTGAAATCACAGTTCCACCCACCTATGTCAAGGGGTTCAGGATGAATGTCCTCATCTACGCGTCCGCCGACGGCGGGTACGACCGGATGCTGGTGAGCGAGGGAAAGGATGCCAAAGCGGCCATCACCGATATCGCCATGGGCGAGTATGGGCCGTGGATCACGAAAAGCTTCGATGCCCGGGATTACAATCGAAAGGGCCGTTTCCGCTTCCAGATCCTGGAGCTGAGCAGGGATGGAAAGCACTTCAAGCTCTACCAGAGCGCCATCAATATGGCGGATCCGTATTCGGTGCCCGCATCCTTGAGCAAAGAGGTGGAAAAGGTGGCGGGAGCCTACATGGAAGTGGATGATCCCTGGGCCTTCATGGACGGATGGATGACAGGCGATCTTTACCTGGAACAGCTGGGCCTCCACGCAAACTGGTGGGGAAAAGCCACCCGATATGTGCTGGAGCATCAGGAGTGGGACATGGCCTTCTCCTGGGTGGGAACCATCGACCATGTGGAGCACGCCCTCTACTCCGGGATCGAGCCCAGTTCCCGGGTTTACAGCGAAAAAACCGCCCCCTTCTGCTGGAACATGATCCGTGAGACCTACCGCCAGGTGGACGAGAACATCGGCAGGATTCTCGAAGTCGTCGATCTCAACGAGACCTATGTCATCCTCATCTCCGACCATGGGATGACCCACCTCGACTGGAACCCCTTCGTGAAGGAGCATCTGCAGCGGGCAGGGCTTCTGAAGTACAACCTGGATCTGTCCACCGACGATCCGTCCAACCTCTCCATCGACTGGTCCCAAACACTATGCCACCCTCTGGAACCCTGCCATGCCCATATCTTCATCAATCTCAAAGGGCGCGACCCTCAGGGAATCGTGGAACCCGAGGATTACGAGAAAGTGCAGGAACGGATCATCAACTGCCTCATGTCCATGAAGAATCCCGAAAATGGCAGTAATGTCGTCGCCTACGCTCTGAAAAAGAAGGAAGCGGCCCGGCTGGGCATCTATGAAGGCCCCGGGATAGATCGGGTGGGGGATGTGCTGTACGCCTGGAATCCGGGCTACATGTCCCACCCCTTCATTTACCGCTCGGCGATAAAATACCGGGATGGTTCGGAACGGGTGAGAGCGAATCCGGAACTCTATGAGGCGGCCATCCTGTGTCGAAATTTTCCGGATCTCATTGATGAAGTCGTACGGGAACAGGGCGGGGATTACAATGCCGTCTGCGGGAACTTCACAGGGGTCCATCTTGCCGAACCCACATTGCGCAGCATGCACGCCTGCATGATCATGGCGGGTCCCGGTGTGACGCGGTATGAAAGAAAATTTCCGGCGCGCATCATCGATGTCTGCCCGACGCTGTCCAAGCTGTTGGAAATCGATGTGCCCAAAGATGCGGAGGGCGGAGTATTATATGATGTCCTGGACAAAATCAAAAGATAGGGTTGAGACGGTCGGTCTTGTCGGCTGCGGCCGCATGGGG
>Ga0302245_1001238_pt1 | contig 18012 bp, 13 predicted proteins | sample AAG_UR_Thr_MG_FD_193512 | JGI IMG/M metagenome (GOLD analysis project Ga0302245, IMG submission 193512) | Enriched activated sludge microbial communities from anaerobic digester in WTTP, New Holstein, Wisconsin, United States - AAG_UR_Thr | ecosystem: Engineered > Bioreactor > Anaerobic >... | reverse complement strand
CCTGCCGTCAGGGGGTGCGGATTTCCGGGCCAGGGCCAGCCGGGCGGCCAGCAGAAAGGCGTCCCGAGTCCCCGACGACAGCAGCTCCCCCTCGCGCCGGCCGCCCTCCCCGTCCTGAATCTTCGCGACGGTCAGCGAGAAGGACCCCAGACCCACCGTCCTCTCTTCCGCGACGAAGCGGGAAAAGAACCCGGAGATTTCCCGGGAAAGCTCCCCGAGCATGACGTCCCCATCCTCCGCCAGGGAGGAGTAAATGGACCGGGCGATGTCGATGGCTTTTTTTTCGAGCCCGATCTCCCGGAGCCTCAGCTCCATCCAGGCAGTTTCCCTCTCCCCCTGGGAGATCCTCTCCGGAAGCCCCCGGAACCTCTCCCGGACCGCTCCGAGCTTCAGGCTGACGTCCCCCAGAGCGCTGCGCTCCGTCGCCTGGAGGCCGTCCAGCTCCGTCTTCCTTTCCCGAAGCCGGCTCTCCAAAGCCCGGACCTCCCCGTCGGACAGCTCCCGGTCCGCAGCCTCCCGGCCCAGGTCCTCCGCCCGTCGCATCAGCAGGGCCTCCAGCTCATCGTCGGTGGAAGCCCCGTATTTGTCCCGCCCTTCCCGGAGGAGCCGGTCCACCCCGGCAAGGCGCTCCTCCCCCTGCCTCCGGAGGACCAGGCCCTGGGCGTACTCCGCCAGATCGGCGGCGCCGGCGCCGTCGAGAAAGGAGCGCGCTTCCCGGATGGTTTCCTGATGCTCCCCATCGGCCTTCCGGAAAGCCGCTCCCAGAGACGCCTGACGGCCTTCCGCGGCCGCCGCGGCATCCCGGAGGGCCCGGAACTTTTCCGCCGCCGAGACCGCCTTTTCGGCGGCCCGATCCAAAGCCACAAGAATCGCCTCGTAGCCCAGGCCTTTCCAGGATTCGCCGGTTTCGGCCTCCCATCGCCACGCCGCCTGGGCGAGGGCCCCGTCGAAGCGGCGGGTGTCTTCCCGGGTCTCCCGGTGGAAGGCGAAAGCCCCGGCGGCGGCGAAGAGGGAGACCCCCGCAACGAGACTCCCTGCGGCGTATTCCCGGGGCAGCAGAAAAAACGAGGCCAGGCCGGCTCCGAGAAACAGAAGCGCCGCCGCCAGAAGAGGAACCCGGAGGACCGTGACGGTTTTTCTCTCCACCAGACGCTCCCGGTCGCCGAGGGAGGCTTTCAGCGCCTCAGCCAGGGCGCGGGCCCGCTCCAGCCGGTCCCTCTCCTCCTCCCCCCGGGTCTTCTCCTCCAGATGGCGGCGGAAACCGTCCTCCGCCGCTTCCAGGGCCGCCCGGATCTTTTCCTTCTCTTCCCCCAGCCGTTTTATCCGCTCCTCCGTCCCCCGGAGGGAATCCAGCCCGTCCGGGGTGAAGCGCCGCAGGCGGACCAGGTCCGCTTCCAGCCTCCTCCTCTCCCCCGGTCGGGAGGCGGCCTCCCGCAAGGTCCGTAGCTCCCTGATGACCCTCTGCCCGCGGAGGCTTTTCTCCAGTTCTGCCACCTCCCCCGCCAGGGCCGCCGACATCTCCTCATCGGCCCGGCGCCTCCGGTCCAGGTCCTGGACACGCCTTTCTTCCGCCAGACAGGCCTCCCGCTCCGCCCGGTCCCTGTCCAGCCGGAGGCGAAGGTCCCGCAGTTCCGCCGCGAGATCCCGCTCTTCCCGGGCAAGCCTCCCCCTGGCCGTGCTGGTGAGGTCCTCCTCCAGGGCCCTCACCACCTCCCTGGGATCGATTCCTCCGGAAAAGAGGTTGGCCTTGACCCGGTTCATCCATTCGGAGTTGGAGCCGATCTCCAGACTCAGATCCCCGGCTCGGATGGCGAAGAGGTTCAGGAAGTCCGGGGCGGGGATGGCGTACTCCTCACCCTGGAACTCCAGGCGGGCCTTCCGGTCCTGACCGTACCGCGCTCTCAGGCGTCTGGCCGGATCGTTGTTCCCCCGGGGGCTGCAGAGGGCGTCGAATAGGGCATCGAAGAGGCTGGTCTTTCCCGCCTCGTTCCGGCCGGAGAAAAGAGTCACCGGCCCGAAATCGAAGCTCCGTCCCCGGAATTTTCCGAAGTTGTCGATGACAAGGCGGAGGATCATCGGCGCCCCTCCAAGACGGCCTTCAGCGCCGAGAGGCCCTTCCGGCGGGCCAGCAGCAGCGCCGCGAGGGGGTCGTTTTCCCCGGGGCCGGCGCCTCCGGCCGCGGCTCCCCCGCCCTCCGTCGTCGCCCGGACCCCGGAGCCCGCTCCTCCGTCCCCCGCCGCGCCTCCGTCCCCCGCCGCGCCGCCGCCCTGCGCCAGTAGAGCTTCCCAACGCTTCAGGAATTCCCGGGCCAGGGGATGGGTGGAGATACCCGCCAGAACTTCCAGGCCCGCCGTATCCGTAGTGACCCGGCGGCAGTTTTTTTCCAGACTCGTGACGATCTTCCGCGCCTCTTCCAGGACCGGCCTTTCATCCTCCACCACTCCGGAGACCTCCAGATGCAGCCAGTCCATCTTTCCCGGCGTCCCGAAGTCCTGGGGCAGGCGGACCTCCCCGTCCAGGCCCACCGACAGGGAGAGCGGCACGAAGGCCCCCGCCGACTCGAGTCTGACCGGGACGAGCCGGGGGGGAATCGTGTCGGTGGCGCCCAGAAAAACCTGCCGGGGGCCGGTCTCCCCCTCCCGCCAGACCCGGGCCGACCCGGGATAGGCCACCGTGGTGTCCCCGATCCGGGTGATCGACCCGGCATGGATATGCCCCAGGGCGGCAAGGTCGATGCTCAGATAGCCGAAAAGGTCCGGGTCGATGGTTCCCGCGGGAGACTCCTCCTCCGGGCCGGTGTAGACGATCCCCGGAACCAGTCCATGGGCCAGCAGGATCCTGAGGGGTCTCTTCTTCGGAGGCGCCGGCCAGTTCCGGTAGTCTGAATAATCCCGGCGGAAAGGCAGGCAGAGAAGCTCCGCCTCCGGGGAGAGGGAGAACAGCTGGAAAGGAGTCTCCTCCGGGATGCGGGCCCTTCCCAGGTCCAGGCCCGACAGGGGAGCCCGGCCCGACGGGCTCCGCAGCTCCTCGTGGTTCCCCGGAATAAAGAAAACCGCGCAGTCCGGGGGGAGGGATTCCAGTCGATCCCGGAACTCCCCCCGCAGGGCCTCCATGTCCCTGTACGAATCGAAAACATCCCCCGCCAGCAGGATGGCTCCGCACTTCTCCCGGGCCGCGATCCGGATGATCTCCTCCAGCGCCCCCAGAGAATAGGCCCGTTCCGCCGTGGCGAGATGCAGGTCTGCGGCGTGGAGGAATCTCATGGTTTTCCGAATGCCTCCGTCAGGGCCTCTCCGGCGGCGGAGATGAAGCGGTCGATCTCCCCCTCCCCCATGGCGGCGGAGGTGAAGCAGAGTTCATACTGGGAGGGGGGCAGATAGAAGCCCCGGTCCAGCATTCCCCGGAAAAACCTCCCGTAGCGGCCGGTGTCGCAGCCCTTCCCGTCCTCCAGGTTCCGCACCGGTCCCCGTTTGAAGAAGGGGGTGAACATGCCGAAGGCCCGGGCCACATGGAAATCCCGGCCTTCGGCGCCGGCGGCCCGGTTCAGACTCTCCGCTATCCGTTCCGCAAAGGCCGCCAGCCGGTCGTAGGGGAGGGTCCGGCGGAGCTTTTCGATGGTGGCGATCCCCGCCGCCACCGCCAGGGGGTTGCCGCTCAGGGTCCCGGCCTGGTAGACCCGGCCCAGCGGCGCCAGCTCCTCCATGATCTTCCGGCTCCCCCCCACCGCCCCGATGGGAAGACCCCCTCCGATGATCTTCCCCAGGCAGATGAGATCCGGGGCTATCCCCAGGAAGGTGGCATAGGCGGACAGCCCGGTCCGAAACCCGGTGATCACCTCGTCGAAAATCAGCAGCGACCCGGACCGGGAGCAGAGGTTCCGGAGGGTTTTCAGGAAGCCCGGGGCCGGCTCCACCAGCCCCATGTTTCCCGCCAGGGGCTCCACGATCACCGCCGCGATCTCTCCGCCCCGGGCGGAGAAGAGTTCCCGGGCCGCGGCGTCGTCGTTGTAGGGCAGGACGAAAACGTCCCGCACCGCGTCGGCGGGGACTCCCGCGGAGGAGCCGATGCCCCCGGTGAGAAGACCGCTCCCGGCGGAGACCAGGAGATAGTCCGCGTGGCCGTGGTAGCAGCCGTCGAATTTGACGATCCTGTTCCGCCCGGTGTGACCCCGGGCCAGCCGCAGGGCGGTCATGGTGGCCTCGGTGCCGCTGTTGACCAGCCGCACCATGTCCATGGCGGGAATCAGCGACGTCAGGAGTTCCGCCAGCCGGACCTCTCCCTCGTGGTTGGCCCCGTAGCTGGTTCCCTTCCCCGCCGCCTCCCGGACCGCCGCCACCACATCCGCATCGGCGTGACCCAGGATCAGGGGTCCCCAGGAATTGACAAAATCAATCAGTTCCCGTCCGTCCGCGGTGGTGAGCCGGCAGCCCTCGGCGCTTTGCATGTAGACCGGGCGCCCCCCCACGGCCTTGAAGGCCCGGACCGGGCTGTTGACCCCCCCGGGGATCACCCTGCAGGCCCTTTCAAACAGATGGTCCGACGTGCTCATGCGGCGCCTCCGAAATAGGTGTGGTAGTTCTTCGCCCAATAGGATATGAAAATGTCCGTTCCCGCCCGGGCCAGAGCGGTGACGCTCTCCCGCACCATCCCCGTCAGATCGCCCCAGCCCCGTTGGGCGGCGGCGTGGAGCATGGAGTACTCCCCGGAGACGTTATAGGCCGCCAGGGGGAGGAGAGTCCTGTCCCGGAGCCGGGCGATGATGTCCAGGTAAAAGAGGGAGGGCTTCACCATCAGGATGTCAGCCCCTTCCCCCTCGTCCAGCCGGGATTCCCGTAGGGCCTGGTTCAGGTCCCCATAGGAGGCCTGGTAGCCCTTCCGATCCCCGGCGCCGGGGGCGGAGTCCTCCGCCTCCCGGAAGGGCCCGTACATGGCGGAGGCGAACTTGGTGGAATAACTCATCAGCAGGGTCTGGGTGAAGCCCCGGGCGTCCAGGGCCCGGCGGATGGCCTGCACCTGGCCGTCCATCATGGCGCTGGGGGCGACCCAGTCCGCTTCGCTCTCGGCGTGGGACACGGCGGTTTTCGCCAGCAGGTCCAGCGCCCTGTCGTTGTCCACATCCCCCCCCGGGGCCAGGGGGCCGCAGTGGCCGTGATCGGTGTAGGCGCAGAGGCAGACATCGGTGGCGACGATGAGGTCGGGAAAGTTCTTCTTCACCTCCCGGCAGGTTTTCTGCACCACTCCGTCGGCCCGGAAGGCCCCGGACCCCGCCGGGTCCTTCCCTTCATCCCCGGGGACCCCGAAGATCAGGATGCCCCCCACCCCCATCCTCGCCACCCCCTCCAGGTCCCGGAGCAGTTCGTCCCTCGAGAGCCGGTCCTGGCCGGGCATGGCGTCGATGGGGACCCGCTTCCTCCTGCCCGGGATGACGAAAACGGGCCAGAGGAATTTTTCCGGCCCCGGCAGGGGAAGGTCGAGCATCTTCCGGATCTGCGGGCTCCGCCGCAGTCTCCGCATACGGACAAGGGGAAATCCCTCCATGTCTGGTCTCCTCGTTTTTTTTATTGTAGCCGTTTCCGGCCTTTTGCCAAGCTCACCCTCCCGGGGGCGGGCGGCTTTCAGTTTGTTCCGCCCAGCCTCCGGCCCAGTTCCCGGGCGGCGAGGAAGGCTACGGCGCCCCGGGCGGCGGCCTCGGGGCTCACCAGAACCCCCGGCGCACCCAGGGCCAGAAGGGCCGCTTCGGTGGGTTTCCCGATGGCCAGGATTTCCCGTCCCGCCAGGGCGGAGATCCCCCAGACCGACGCGAAGGCCTGGACCGCCGAAGCGCTGGCGAAGAACGCCGCGTCGAAATCCGGCAGCTTCTCCGGCCGCAGCGCCACATTCCGGTACAGGACGCGGTCCTCCACCTCGGCCCCCGCGGCCCGCAGGGCGAGGGTCACCCGGAGGGAGGCCCGGTCGGAGCGGAGACGGAGCACCCGCTTTCCGGCGAAGGCCCGGGAGAGGCGCCTGTCCGCATCCCCGTCCCCATGCCCATGTCCCGGCGTCGCGCCGGAGTCCTCCGGCGCAGATCCCGGCGCGCCGGTTGCCTCCGGAAGGACTCCCTTTTCCGGGAGACCTCCGGCGCCACGGGCGGCGCCGCCATCCCGGGTCTCGTCTTTCCCGGGGTCGTCCCTTTCCCCCGCGGCCTTCAGCATCCCATCCGCGCCGAAATCCTTCTCCGGCAGGAGGTCGGCGTAGATTCCCGCATCCTCCAGCGCCCGAGCGGTCTCCCGGCCGGGGGTCATGATCCGGGGAAGACCCCGCAGATCCACCCGAAGCTCCCGCAGAGTCTCCAGAAAGAACCCCGCCGCAGCGGGGGATGTCAGAACGATCCAGTCCCGGCTCCGCAGATCCCGCGCCCAGGAGAGGTCCTCCTCCCGGACCAGATCGATGAGGGGCAGCGGGACCGGTGTTCCTCCCGCGTCCCTGACCGCCTCCTCCGCCTTGTCCCGGACGGCCCCCCCGGCGGTGAGGAGGACCCTCTTTCCCGCCAGAAGGCCGTGGTTGGTCCAGCTCCCCGCCGCGGCGGCCCCCACCACGATGAGGCCCGGGGGGACAGCTCCGTCGCCGGCCGCCTCCCGGGCGGAGCGGACCGCCTCGGGGATGCCCGCCAGACTGGTTCTGATGGGGGCCGCCCCGGGGCTCCCGATCCCGAAAAGGACCGCCGCGGGCTCCTCCGGCGGCCGCCCCTCGGCGGCCAGGGTCCGCCGGATCTCCTCCGCCCTCTCCGTCCCCATGTAGATGAAAACAGGCGCCTCCGCCCGGGCGTCCCTCCCGATGGGGGCCTCCTCTCCTCCGTCCCCCCGGGGAGTGATCACCGTGAAACCCCGGGAAAGGCCCCGGCTGGTGGGCAGAATCCCCCACCGGGCCGCCGCCTGGAAGGAACTCAGTCCCGGCAGGACCCGGTAGGGCAGGGCAAGGTCTTCCACGGCCCGGACCTCCTCCGCCAGGCGGCCGAAGATCCCCGGGTCTCCCCCCTTCAGCCGGAGCACCCGCTTCCCCCGCCGGGCATGACGGCGGATGAGGGCGCTGATCTCCTCCTGCTGCAGCGAGTGGCTCCCGGACCTCTTGCCCACCGGAAGGACCTCCGCCCCGGGGGGAAGAAAGCGCAGCGCCCCGGGATCCAGCAGCGCGTCGTGCAGACAGACTTCGCAGCGGGAAAGGGCGTCCCGCACATCCTCCGTCAGGTCTCCCCGGGAGATCCCGGCCCCGGCGAAGACAACAGGCGTGACGAAGAGCTTCCGGAGTTCCCGAAGGGCCGGGTCCCCGAGGCGGAAGGTCAGGGCCAGAGCCCCCTGGGCCTCCGGGGGCCGGAGCTCCGATTCGGGGATGAGCCGGGTTATCCGGTCCCCCAGCCCGAGGCGGTTCAGCCCCGCAGCGGCGAGGATTATCATGTCGTAATCGCCCCGGTCCAGCTGGCCGACCCTCTCCTCCACATTCCCGCGGATGGACAGGGGGACGGAGGCGGGAAAAAAGCGGCGGCAGTACTCGATCCTCCGGGGGGAACTCACCCCGACCCGGGCTCCGGGAGGCAGCTTCTCCGGCCCTTCACCCCGGCGGCAGATCAGAACGTCCCTCCGGTCCTCCCGCCAGGGAAGCCAGACGAAATCCAGCCCCTCCCCGGGCTCCTCCGGGATATCCTTGGCGGAATGGACCGCCAGGTCGATCCGGCCTTCCCGGACGGCCTCGTCCAGATCCCGGCTGAAAAAATCCTCGGGGCTGGATGCCAGATCCCGGTCCCGGTCCCGATCCCCGGGACTGGAAAAGACCTCCAGCCGGAAGGCCAGGCTTCCCGGCGCCGCGGAGTTCACCAGCGCCGCAATTCGGTCCAGGGCCTCCCGGGTCTGGATCAGCGCGAGCCTACTGCCCCGGGTTCCCGCCCTGAAAACTCTCGATGATTCTGACATAGTCGTCCTCGTGTTCCCCGACAATGGCGTCCGCCAGACCGAGGATGGCATCCATATCCGCGAGCCGGCGGCGGTACCAGTGCTTCAGGTCGTCCAGATCGGCGGTGAGCAAACCCGGAACCAGTTTTTTCAGCGCCGGGTCCACGTTCCGGGGCAGCGACAGGTCCAGGATGAGCCCCCGGACGCCGCAGGCGTTCTCTCCGCCTTTTTCGAAGAGAGCTGCATGCTCCTCCCCCAGAATCGGCTCCCTGCTTGCGGTGGCGAAAACCGCCAGGTCCGCCGCCGCAGCCGCCCCGGCCATTCCGCTGAAGGGCAGAAGCCGGGTCCGGCGCAGCCCCAGGGCCTGCGGGTCCGGGGGGTTGCGGTGGTAGCACCACAAACAGGAGAGGCCCCGCTTCTCCGCGGCGAGCGCAACGGCGCGTCCGATCTCCCCGGCGCCCACCACCAGCGCCTCCTCCGGAAGCCCCCCCAGGGCTTCCCGGGCGTAATCGAAGACCAGATCCTCGATCTCGAAGCCCTTCAGGATGGGGAGCGACGCGGACCGGATGTGTTTGGAAACGTGCAGCGCCCTGGAAACCCAATCCTGCATGACGGGTCCCGCGGAGCCCCTCCGGACCGCGCCGGCCAGGGCGTCTTTTATCTGCGCCACGATGTGGTTCTCCCCGGGGGTCTGGGAGAAAAGCCCCGCGCTGAGGAGGGCGCTGTGATGGAAGGCCGGAAACCCCGTTTTCAGGTATCCTTCGGTCTCGGAAAGCCCCTCCATCCCCAGTATCCCCGGGAGGAGATCACGAATCGCCGGGTCTGGTCCCGCCACGGCCCAGAGTTCGGTCCTGTTGCAGGTTGTCAGGAGCAGGAATTCATGGATCCCCCAGATCCGGGAGAGCCTCCTCTCCACCGCCTCCGTCCCCTGGGCATCGAAATGCAGGGATTCCCGCTTTTCCAGGCTCAGTTCCCGATGGCTGACGCCGAAAACCAGGAGATCCGCCGTTTCCAGCGCCTGAAGGTGCCGGGCGATGTTCTCCTTCACCAGTTTGGACCGCCGGCAGGACCGGCCCCCGGAGGAGACCGATACGGTGATGTTGCCCCGACGGATGACCGCAGGGGTGACGAAGCTCCCCTCCGGCCAGTTCCCGTCCACGGCGCAGACCAGACGGCCCGCGGCGCGGCACTCCCGGAGGATTTCCCGGTTGACTTCCCCGTCGGAGGTGGCGGCGTAGACCAGGGAGAAGCCCTCCGTGTCCCCGGGGGCGAAGACCTTGCGCAGATGCCGGGCCTTTCGCTCCCCCACCAGGCGGGCGGCCTCCTCCCCCAGTTCGGGGCAAAGGACCGTCACCCGGGCGCCGGCCTCCAGCAGATTCAGGAGTTTTGCCGCCCCGACCCGGCCTCCTCCCACCACCAGGCAAGGGGAGTCTTCCAGAAGGAGTCCGGCGGGAAAGATGGTTTTTCCGAAATCGTCACGCTTTTTCGATGCCATGGGAAACGCGTTTAGTATAGGAATTTCATGATATTTATTCCATAGAAGAAATCAGAATTCTATACCCTCCTGAGCCTTCGTTCCCGAAGCCAGGGGATGCTTCACCTCCTCCATCCGGGTCACCAGATCGGCGGCCGCGACAAGCTCCTCCGGCGCGCCTCTGCCGGTCACCACCAGATGGACATGGTCCGGCCGCTCCCGGAAAACCCGCAGCGCCTCATGAACATCCAGGAAGCGGTATCTGAAGAGATAGGTCAGCTCGTCCAGCACCACCAGGCGGTGCCGGCCCGACAGGACCGCCTCCCTGGCCCGATCCCAGGCCGCCAGAGCCGCGTCCCGGTCTTTCCCCGAATCTCGATCGGGCAGGACGAAACCCCGTCCCAGAGTCTCGAACACCAGAAGCTCCGAGAGGCCCCGGGCAAAGAGAGCTTCGCCGGTATTCCGGTCTCCCTTGATGAATTGCAGAAAGCAGGCCGTCCATCCATGACCCAGGGCCCGGAATACCTGCCCCAGGGCGGCGGTGGTCTTTCCCTTCCCGTTTCCCGTGTATACAATGAGGAGTCCCATGGGTCTATTATAGCAGGCTTTGTCCTCCGCTTGACAGGCGCCGCCGATCCCTCTATTTTGGGACGGAACTCACACTCAGGACGAAACACCCGTGACGATGCGAACAACGAAAACCGTTCCCGGTGTCCCACCGGCAACGGCTGCGGTCCTCTTCATCTTACTGCTGACGGCGCTGTCGGTCCTTTCCTGTACCGACGATACGGAAGGGGTCGCGGAGGCCCGGATCAGGACGGGCATGACGCCGAAAGCCTTCAGAACCTTGTATCCCGAGGCGGAACTCAGCAGTTACTGCGAGTACCGTCGAAAAGAGACCCTGGGCGGCCTTTCGGGGGAGCGGACCTTCGCGTTCCGGGAAAAAAAACTCGCCTGGCATGTCTTCAATGCCTACGAAGAGGAGATCTCCCGGGAGAATTTCCATCGTTTTCGCGACGCGGCGGAATCCCTGATCGACGAGTACCGGCTGCTCCACGGCGAACCGGACCGGAAAACCCGGGGAATCACCGGTTTCACCGACCCGTCGAAATCCCCCCACGAAGGCTACGAAGTCCTCAGCGCCGAATGGCAGATGCCCGACGAGACCTCCGCCATCCGCTTCAGCTTCATCGGAGACCGGGGGAAGTACGCATTTCTGGTGACGGTGGAAGGAAAGCGGCCCTAGCGGGACACAGGACGGCGCCCGACGATTCGGAGCGGCGGCGCCCGGCCACGGTTGCCGTTCCGGGCCGATGGCCCGGGCGGATCGTCCGGGCAGGCCCCCTATTCCTTTTCCGACGTATCGATGTTCAGCGGGATGTAGAGGGGACAGGACCGGGTGACCCCGGTGACGGCGAGGACTACCGCCAGAACGCCGAGCACCACCGCCCCGGTCCCCGTCACCACCCCGGCGATGACCAGAACCGCGAAGAGCGCCGCGACAACCAGCCGGATTGCCCGGTCTTTCTTGCCCACATTGCATTTCATTTTTCAATCTCCTTCACCTTTTAATATCGTAAAAATAATATATATAGGCAATGTTTTGGCGCGACCCTGAGTTTTCTGATTTCATTGTTCTCCCGGCGCAGAGCATGAGGCGCGGCGCCGGGCTCATCTACCCCTGAAACCGCAGACGGGCGATCCGCTCCACCTCGTCCAGTTCCGCTTTCACCAGGCCGTAGGTCCGGGGATGGGAGACCGCCAGGTCCCGGGCTCGGACCAGCCAGTGGCGGAAAATGTCCCGGTTTTTCTTGTGGGCCAGCTTTTTCAGGATTTTTGGCACTCTGCAGACCAGGTCCGGATTCTCTCCCTTCGCCAGGCGGGAAAAAATTTCCTCCAGTTCTTCTTCCCGGGAAGAGCAGACCGAAGCCTGAAGCTTTTCCCTCAATACGACCAGTTCATCGATCCCCAGGTGGGCCAGATCCCGGAGGGACAGGGGATTGAAAAGAAGTCCGTCCCGGGACTTCAGGAGAAGCGCCCTCCCCTCCAGAGGAACCATCATCTCTCCACCGGGAAGAAGAACAAAGTGCCGCTCCAGGGCAGACCGGCGATACATTCCCCGGAGAAGATTCATTACCTCCCGAAGGATAAGGATCCGGCGAATTTCTTGCCGTCCTGCGGGCGAAGATGACCGCCATCGGGTATCGATGGTCAGGACGAACTCCACATTCCCGCCTCCCCGGGAGTTGCTCTGCCTGCCTCCCCGATAGCTGGTGTAGGAGTTCGCCACGATGCCCACCTGTCCCCGGCGGCGGCAGAGGGACTCCAGTTCCTCCCAGGGGACGATGCCGTCGCTGGAATAGCTGACGAGGATCCGCCGGGCGTCCAGCCGATCCAGAAGATCCCCGAAAGCGGCGGCGGCGGTCTCGGCGTAGCAGTAGGGGGAGCGGGTGTTCACCCAGTCCTTCCGTATCCCCGCCTTGTTCCGGAGCAGCCCCTTGTCATTCAGCTCCAGCGGCGCCGGGGGTTTGTCCCAGAGGGCGATGGTGTTGAGCATGTGGTAGTTGCTGCCGTACTGATGCTGGTTGTAGGGCGGGTCCAGATAGGCCACATCCGCCCCGGAGGCCTCCTCCCGGAGGGCCAGTTCCGCCGCGTCCATCCGGAACACCCGGCAGGTTTCGGCGGAATCCACCAGGACCGGGGCTTTCAGCACGATGGGGCTCAGAATTCTTTTCAGCGCATCCCGACCGTGGCCGCCGAAACCTTTGTGGAAGGCCTTGAAGACTCCGGATGTGTTGGTGTGGGTCGCCGCCTCGTAGAGGAGGGGCGCGATGAGGAGGCAGCGCCGGAGTTCAGCGTCGCCGTCACCTGGCCGGGGAGGAAAGCTTTTTTCCACGGCCCCCCGGATCCTGTCGATGGCCAGGGCGTTGGCCCGGGTGTAGAACAGCCTCTCCGTCCGGAAATCCGCCTCGTCGATGTCATCCGTCGCCGGGGCGTAGTACCGGGACAGGTAACGCTCCTCGTCGGGGGGGTCCGGAAGCTCGTTCAGATCCCGGATGATCCGGTGAAACTTTTCATGGGAGCCGAAAAGCCGCTCCACATCCCGGGGGCCCGCGCCGATATACGCCTGGTTCAGGACCCAGGTGAAGGGTTCCCAGTCGTTGGAAACCACCCGATAGCCCCGCAGACGGGCATAGCGGGACACAACGCCGCTCCCGGCGAAGAGGTCCAGAAATTTCAGCCCCCCCGGCGCCGGGCCGTCGAAGACCCGCTCCAGGGCCTCCCCGATCAGGGGAAGGAGCCTGCGTTTGTTCCCGATGTAGGCGATGATCTGGGACCTGAGGTAATCCTGCTCCGCCATGGCAGGCCCGTCACCGCCCCGGCCTCAGACCCACAGGGGCTTGTCCCAGAGTTCCAGCGGGACACCGATGCCCTTCCGCACCGCGGTATCGTAGACCCGTTTGGCCACCGCGATATCCTCCACCGCCATTCCCACGGAGTTGAAGTAGATCCTCTCCTCCTGATTCCGGCGGCCCGGCTTGTCCCCCGCCACCACCGCTCCCAGTTCCGCGTCGATCCGGTCGTCCCCGATGAGACCCCGGTCGAACATGATGGCCAGGGTCTGGGTCAGCCGATGCTTGATCTGATACCAGTCGTCCACCACGACCCTGTCCGCCCGCTCCACCACGGCGAACTCCGCCTCGTAGCCCCCCACATGGGAATAAAAGCTCCCCGGGGCCAGCCAGTCCGCCATCACCACCGGCTCCCGGGCGGTGGTGGCGGAAACCACCACATCGGCCCCCTCCACCGCCCGCCGGCCGTCTTTCGCGGGTTCCACCGGAATCCCCAGGCTCTTTTCCATCTCCCCGGCAAAGGCACGGCTGCGTTCCACCGAAAGATCATAAACCCGGACGGAGGAGAGACCCGGCAGAGCCTCCTTCAGGGCCATGAGCTGGGTCCGATTCTGGGTCCCCGCGCCGATGATCCCGGCGGTTTTCGAATCTTTCCGCGCCAGGTATCTGGCCGCCACACCGGTGACCCCACCGGTTCGCATGGCGCTCACCAGAGTCCCGTCCATCACCGCCAGGGGGAACATCTTCTCCGGGTCGTTCAGGATAATCAGGGCGGAGGCCCTGGGAAGACCGTATTTCATGGGGTTCGTCGGGGCGCTGCCTATCCATTTGATCCCCGCCGTGTTCAGATCCCCCCCCACATAACCGGGCATGGCGTTGATCCGTCCCCGTGTTTCTTCGCTGTGGGCGTCTCCCCAGCGCAGGGCCACCTTGGCGGGAAGGATGTCCTCCTTTCGGTGGTGCAGCAGAAAGACTTTTTCCAGATCTTTCATGCAGGACGCCATATCCAGGACCCCGCAGGCGATGACATCCTTCTGGCTGAGATAGATGAACTCCCGTCTCGACATATCCACTCCTCTTTAAAGAACGAATTTCACAAGTTCCCCGGGGGAGAGGCCCTGGATTCCCATCCGCTCCAGGCTCCGTCCCTCCCGTCGGTAATTCCTGCCGTGCACAATGTCCGCCAGTTCGATGACGGCGTCCATCCCCGGTGTGAAGACCCCCGCCAGGCGTCCCAGCTCGGAGAGGGGGACCAGACTCATGGGCACATCCTCGGTGATGTACCGGGCATCCAGGGACGGAGGCGCCATGATCCCGGAATACACCGGGTTGGCCTGGACCGCCTCGTAGAGATTCCGCCCCTTCACTCCGTAGACATCCTCCAGCCATTCCACCGTTGTCCGGGTCGGCACCCCCAGTGCCTCCGCGATGGCCACCCGTTCCCGGTCGATCCTCTCCAGAACCCGGGCCACCGCCGGGCTGATGCCCTGTTTGTAATGCTCGAAGGCCCCCCGGGTGTCCTCGATCCGGGCGGCGTTGAGCAGAGTAGGCGCGGGGTGGAAAACGGCGCCGATGTTCAGGAGACTGGTTTCCAGCACGCTGGAGGCGGAGCTGAAACCGGGTAGAGCCCTTCCCAAAACTTTCGCCGCCTCGCCGTTCCTGGAGGCGGGAAAAGCGGCGAAGGACACCCGGTTTTTAACCCCGTAGACAGTGGCCTCCGCGGGACCTGTGCGGCGGCAGGCGTACAGCAAGGTCTGCGCCTCCGCCACGAAGGGCCGCTTTCCCGGGGAGTGGGAAGTCAGTGTCCGGAAGAACTCCAGGGCCCCGCCGGTGCGGCCGGGATGGAGCACCGTCAGAGTTTCGTCCGGCAGGAGGGGCGCCAATCCCTCGGCGATATCCCGATGGGCGAAGGCGGGGGTCACCACCATGAGGACCTCCGCCCCGGATACGGCTTTTCCCAGTTCCACTCCGGCGTAGTCCAGAGCCACCCGGGAATCACCCAGGGCGCCCTTCAGGTGTATGCAACCCTCCCGGATTATCCCTTCCACTGCCGGAAGGAATTTATCATAGAGCCGGACACGATGCCCCAGGCCCGCGAGATGGGCGGCCATGGCAGTCCCGCCATGGCCCGCTCCCAGAACGGCGACCCTCACGCCGCCTGTCCCATGCCGGTTTTTTTCCCGCCCGCAAAGGTCTGGAACAGGAACACCACAAGAATGACGACGACCCCCGTTAGATCGGACCAGATGCCCGGTTTGATCAGAACCATGGCGGCGAAGAAAAGCAGAATCCGAAAACCCAAACCCAGGGGCCGTTTCATGTACCCCTGCAGGCTCCAGGACAGGGCCATAACCCCCAGAACCGCCGAGACCAGAACCCCCAGAGTCTCCGGGAGCGTGGTGTTCAGAAGAAGAAGGGCCGGAGACAAGGCGAAGATGAAGGGCATGAGAAAGGCTGTGCTGGTCAGCTTCAGTCCCGTCAGCGCCGTTTTCAGGGGGTTCGCCTTGGCGATGGCCGCGGCGAGGTAGGAACTGAGCGCCACCGGGGGAGTGACGGCGGCGAAGCATCCATAGTAAAAGATGAATAGGTGGGCGGCGATGACCGGTATTCCCATTTTGGTCAGCGCCGGAGCCACCATCGCCCCCAGGATGATGTACAGGGCCGTGGTGGGCATGCCCATGCTCATGACGATCGCCGCCAGCATGGTCAGAAACAGCGCCGGAATGAGATTTCCCCCGGCGAGGGTGATGATGAGATCCGCAAACTTCAGTCCCAGCCCGGTGAGGGTTACGGTGCCGACGATTATGCCCGCCACCGCGCAGGCGGAGATGATAACCAGGGTCCCCCGGGCCCCCTTGTCCAGGGCCTCCACGAAGCGGGACCAGTTTATCCGGGTTTCCTTCTTGAACATGCTGACGACAAAAACTATGACCACCGAAATGAAGGAAGCCTTGATGGGCGAGTAGCCGATGATCAGAAGGTACACGATGCTGAAGGGGGCCAGAAGCAGGAAAGCCCCGTTTTTCAAGGTTCCCAGGAACCGGGGCAGCTTGTCCCGGGGAAGTCCCTCCAACCCCAGCTTTGCGGCCTCCAGATCCACCATGACGAAAACCGCCAGATAATACAACAGCGCCGGAAGCGCGGCATGGATAATGATCTTCCCATAGGGAACTCCGGTCATCTCCGCCATGATGAAAGCCGCGGCACCCATGATGGGCGGCATGATCTGCCCCCCCGACGAGGCGGCCGCCTCGACCCCGCCGGCGAACTCCGGCTTGTATCCCACCTTCTTCATCAGGGGGATGGTGAAGACCCCGGTCCCCGCCACATTGGCGAAAGCGCTGCCGGAAATCATTCCCATGAGACCGCTGGCCACCACAGCCGCTTTGGCGGGTCCGCCCCGGTATCCCCCGGTGACGGAGAAGGAGAGATCGATGAAGGACTGAGCCCCTCCGGTGACTCCCAGGAAGGAGCCCAGGAGAACGAAGATGAACACATAGGTGGCGGTGACGTAGATGGCGACGCCATAGATGCCTTCGCCGGTGAGGTACATGTGCTCCACGATACGCTCGACGCTGTACCCCCGATGGCTTATTCCCGAAGGAAGATACTGGCCCCAGAGCGCATAAGCCAGGAACAGGAGCCCCACGATGACCAGCGGCCATCCCATGGTACGCCGGGTGGCTTCGAAGATGAGGATGATGGTTATCGCCCCCATGACGATGTCCATGGTGACGGGGCTGCCGGAGCGGTAGATCAGATCCCAGTAGTTGATCACCAGGTAGGCGCCGGTGGCAAGTCCCAGGACCGCGAACAGAGCGTCGAACCAGGGGAATTTCTTCCGGTGGGCCTTGCAGGCCGGGTAAATCAGAAAAGTGAGCACCAGAGCGAATGCCAGGTGAATGGCCTTGTGCTGGGGCTGGGGAAGCATGAAAACCCCCGCCGCCCAGAGCTGAAAGAGCGACATGGCCGAGGCTAAGACCACGGTGATTTTTTTCAGGAGCCCCGTTTCCACCCGGGTGGTTTCAAACTGATCCTGCAATTCCTGTAATTTTTCTTCCTGGGTCAGTTCCCGTTTCTGTTTTTTCTTGAAAAGCATCTACTGTCCCTCCGAACAGAAAGAACGCCCGCGGTTCCAGGGGCGCATTTAAAATCAGAAGATCACCGTCTCCCGCATAAGATCTGAGATCCAGGGATCGTTCCCCCAGAAACAGAAACGGCTCGGCGATATGGTTGACCCGGAATCGGAGAGTTCCAATAAGCCGGTCCATGTTCTCCAGACGGATCGCTCCACCCTCCAGCCGGACCCGGGCATTCTCCGAGGAGGGCATGCCCCAACCCAGGTCCCACAGCATGGTGCCCGTCACCATCACCGTTCCGTCCTCTTCGATCCGGTAGTACTCGTAGACCGGGGTCAGCTGCACCGAGTGCCGGATCCGGGTGGCGAAGGTGAATCCGCCGAAAACCGGCCTCCGCAGAAGGGTCTCGCCCCGGGTTCGGTTGACGATCGTCAGGACAGGAACCCTCCGCGCCGCCCATCCGCCGGCCCCTGCCGCCATGAAGACGACGGCCAGAAGGAAAGCGGCGGCCCGCCGCCGCTTTCTCCCGGTAAAATGCCCGCCGCCGATCCCCACGGTCTTTATTTCAGAATTCCTTTTTCCTTGAAGTATCTCGCCGCCCCGGGATGGAGGGGAAGGGACATTCCGTTCAACGCGGTCTCCAGGGTTATGCTCTTTCCCTGAACATGGGAGGCCTGGATGTCCCCCAGGTTGTCGAAAAGGGCGGCGATTATTCTGTAGACCGTTTCGTCGTCCATATCCTGCCGGGTAATCAGCAGGGCCGGGCTGGCGGCGGTCATGACATCCTCGTTCACCCCTTTATATGTTCCTGCGGGGATCTTCACCATGGTCAGGTACTGGATATCCTTCGCCACCTTGTCGAAGGCATCCTGCTTGACCGAAAGAAGGCCGATATCCAGGCTCGCCGCTGCGTCCACCACCGCGGACGTGGGGATCCCGGCGCCCACGATGGCGCAGTCCACCAGACGATCCTTCAGCGCCGTCACACCCTCCCCGAAGGAGAGAAATTGGGGCTTGATGTCGCCGTAATCGATGCCATGGGCTTCCAGCAGCAGTTTCGCCGTCCTCTCGGTGCCGCTGCCCGGGGCGCCCACCACGACCCTCTTGCCCCTGAGGTCCGCCAGAGTTTTCAGGCCCGAGTTCCTGAGAACCACGAACTGGAAGGTTTCAGGATACAGGGCCAT
>Ga0302245_1001237_pt1 | contig 18012 bp, 9 predicted proteins | sample AAG_UR_Thr_MG_FD_193512 | JGI IMG/M metagenome (GOLD analysis project Ga0302245, IMG submission 193512) | Enriched activated sludge microbial communities from anaerobic digester in WTTP, New Holstein, Wisconsin, United States - AAG_UR_Thr | ecosystem: Engineered > Bioreactor > Anaerobic >... | reverse complement strand
CTGGACGGCCTTGAGCTTACGTACGGAGCGGGGGAATTCGCCCCCGGGATCTCCGAAAAAAGATGCAGGGAACTGAAGAAGATCTCCTCTGACCTTGGCGTAAAGATTGCAACATGCGGCACAGATTTTTACATGCATACGCCTCTTGCCTCAACATCATCCGCCCGGAGAAAGAAAGCCGTGGAGTTCAGCAAGAGATACTTCAACGACTCTTCTCTCGTAGGGGCAAAAATATGCCTTGTCGTCCCGGGCTCTGTCTTCGTTCCGTGGGACAACAAGCAGCCTGTGGTTCCATATAAAACCGTGTGGGAAAATTCATTGGAAGGCGTTGGCAGCGTCATACCCGCGGCACGTGATGCCGGCGTGAAGATAGGGATAGAGAATGTCTGGAACGGTTTTGTGACCGATCCAATGTCCCTTAAATCCTTCATCGACGAGTTCAAAAGCAGGTACGTGGGATCTTACTTTGACGCGGGCAACTGCATCATAAACGGATTTCCTCAACACTGGATTGAAATCCTTGGAAAAAGGATACTGGCCGTACACGTCAAGAACTTCAAGAGGAAAGATTGCGCAGGCGGACTCCACTGCTTCGGGGATAACCTGATGGAGGGTGATCTCGACTTCAAGGCAATCATTAAAGCTCTCCTTAAAATCAGGTACTCAGGCCCAATCACGGTGGAGATGGTTCCATTTTCAAGAGAGCCGAATCTCGTCCTGCCGGATATGCCCCTGGCCCGTGAGACTGCAAAGAAAATGCTCAAGTTATTCAGGTGATAATACCAGGAAACCCATTCCTGGGAAAAGTCGTCCGGGATAAAAAAAAAGGCAGGGATTTACTCCCTGCCTTTTTTAATTGATTTTATGGTTAAGCCTCACGACCGATTAGTACTCCTACGCTTAAACCCTTACGGGCCTTACACTCGGAGCCTATCAACCATGTAGTCTGCATGGGGTCTTCAGTCTGCTACTCTCATAGCAGAGGGATGCCTAATCTTGAGGGGGGCTTCCCACTTAGATGCTTTCAGCGGTTATCCCTTCCGAACATAGCTACCCAGCGATTACCCCTGGCGGGATAACTGGAACACTAGAGGTTCGTCCGACCCGGTCCTCTCGTACTAGGGTCAGCTCCTCTTCAAGCTTCCTGCGCCCACGGCAGATAGAGACCGAACTGTCTTACGACGTTCTGAACCCAGCTCACGTACCGCTTTAATGGGCGAACAGACCAACCCTTGGGACCTTCTCCAGCCCCAGGATGCGATGAGCCGACATCGAGGTGCCAAACCTTGCCGTCGATATGAACTCTTGGGCAAGATCAGCCTGTTATCCCCGGAGTACCTTTTATCCGTTGAGCGATGGCCCTTCCACACGGGACCACCGGATCATTAAGCCCGGCTTTCGCCTCTGCTCGACCTGTCGGTCTCGCAGTCAGGCTTCCTTATGCCTTTACACTCGTCGGCTGGTTGCCAATCAGCCTGAGGAAACCTTTGGGCGCCTCCGTTACATTTTAGGAGGCAACCGCCCCAGTCAAACTGCCCACCTATCACTGTTCCTGGACTGGCTTCACAGACTCAGGTTAGGATTTCAAAATAATAAGAGTGGTATTTCACTGACGGCTCCACCCAAACCGGAGTTCGGGCTTCAAAGCCTCCCACCTATACTACGCATATTGTTTTGAAATTCAATGACAAGTTACAGTAAAGGTTCCGGGGTCTTTTCGTCTAGCCGCGGGTAACCCGCGTCTTCGCGGGTATCACAAATTCGCCGAGCCCCTCGCCGAGACAGCGCTCCCATCGTTACAAGATTCGTGCGGGTCGGAACTTACCCGACAAGGAATTTCGCTACCTTAGGACCGTTATAGTTACGGCCGCCGTTTGCCAGGGCTTGGGTTCAATGCTGCCCTGTCCGAAGACAGTTGACATCTCCCCTTAACCTTCCGGCACCGGGCACTTGTCAGGCCCTATACGTACTCTTACGAGTTTGCAGAGCCCTGTGTTTTTGATAAACAGTCGCGGGAGCCATTTCACTGCGACCCTTTCGAACGAAGTTATAAATAACAGCGTCTTACTTGGGTACCCCTTCTTCCGAAGTTACGGGGTTAAATTGCCGAGTTCCTTAGCGAGGGTTCTCTCGCGCGCCTTAGGATATTCTCCTAACCTACCTGTGTCGGTTTACGGTACGGGCACCTGATAAACTCTCTACGAGGCTTTTCTTGGAAGCAGGACTCGACCACTTCGCTCGCCCTTGCGGTTGAGCTCGTACTCCCCTTCAGGCCCTTGTTGCTCATGGATTTGCCACAAGCGGACCCTCCGGGTTGAACCGGTACAACCAATGACCGGATGATCTATCCGACTCCGTCCCCTCTTCGATAATAACGTTTACCTGGTGGGGCTGGAATATTAACCAGCTGTGCATCACCTACGCCTTTCGGCCTCAGCTTAGCACCCGCCTAACCCTGGGAGGACGAACCTTCCCCAGGAAACCTTAGGCTTGAGGCGTCCCGAATTCTCATCGGGATTTTCGCTACTTATGCCGACATTCTCTCTTCCCTGAGCTGCACCCGTCTTTACAGACGAGCTTCGTTGCCAGGGAATGCTCCCCTACCCTTGTCTTCGCTTTCGCTAATGACAAGCCATAGCTTCGGCGCCAGGCTTGAGCCCCGTTGAATTGTCGGCGCAGAATCACGTCGACCAGTGAGCTGTTACGCTATCTTTAAAGGGTGGCTGCTTCTAAGCCAACCTCCTGGTTGTCTCTGTAACTCGACATCCTTTAACACTTAGCCTGGACTAAGGGGCCTTAGCTGATGGTCTGGGCTGAATCCCTTTTGACTATGGAGCTTATCCCCCACAGTCTCACTCCCACTGAACAAATAACGGTATTCGGAGTTTGAAAGAACTTAGCTCCTTTACGGAACCTTGCCCTATCAGTGCTCTACCCCCGTTATTCTATATAGTGAGGCTGACCCTAAAGTCATTTCGGGGAGAACCAGCAATAACTGAGCTTGATTAGCCTTTCACTCCTACCCACAACTCATCCAAGATTTTTGCAACAATCACAGGTTCGGGCCTCCTTCGCTTTTTACAGCAAACTCACCCTGGTCATGGGTTGATCGCTCAGTTTCGGGTCTATTAACTGCAACTAATGGGCCCTATTCGGACCACTCGCTTTCGCTACGGCTTCTCCGCTTAACGGATTAACCTTGCTACAGCTAATAACTCGCCGGCTCATTCTTCAATAGGCACGCCGTCATCCCGTAGAACGGGACTCCGACTGCTTGTAGGCATACAGTTTCAGGTTCTATTTCACTCCCCTTCCGGGGTTCTTTTCACCTTTCCCTCACGGTACTTGTACACTATCGGTCAAAACCTTGTATTTAGCCTTAGGAGGTGGTCCTCCCGGATTCCTACGGAGCTTCTCGGTTCCTCCGTAGTACTTAGGTGTCTGACACAGGCGCTTTTAGGATTTCGCTTACGGGACTTTCACCCTCTGTGGTTGGCATTCCCATACCATTCAACTATCTTAAAAGACTTTTAAACCTGTCGGAGAAGTAGGCCCCTCCGAGCCAGATCCTGCAACCCCGGACAGTGAACGCGCCTACGCTATCACCACTGTTCGGTTTGGGCTCTTCCCCTTTCGCTCGCCGCTACTCAGGGAATCGAATATTCTTTCTTTTCCTCGGGGTACTTAGATGGTTCAGTTCCCCCGGTTCGCCTTTACCTTGCGGTAAATATCCACCTATTAAGGTAGATGGGTTTCCCCATTCGGAAATCCCCGGATCAAAGGTTGCTTGCACCTACCCGGGGCTTATCGCAGCTTGCCACGCCCTTCATCGCCATGTTTTGCCAAGGCATCCACTATATGCCCTTTCTAGCTTAACCATAAATTCTTTTTTCAATGAGCGGAGATATACTCGCAAAAAATTTCACTCATATATTATACTTGTTTTTTTTGCATGTGTCAATAGATGAATCGGAAAAATAAAATATATTTCTAAACCGGCCTACACGGCTTGATAATATATTGATACACATATATATAATAATACCCTGATCCTCCATGGATTATTTCAAAGACCTGTTGCAATATTTTTTTCAAGGGGGCCTTTGAGCTTTCTCTTGCTGGTTGTAAACGTCTGCCCCGGATGGGGCCTCAAACATTAGACTTGCCATCTATTGAATAATGATGTATCATTCCTTACCGGAAAGGCAAAAACTTCATGATGAATCATGCAGGTAGCAGGGAACTCAGGATCCCCATAACGTGTAATAACTTCTTAAGGAAGTAAAGGAGATAATATGTACAGGATAGGAGAGGATGAACTGAAGGAACTTGAAAAAGTTATTAAAAGCGGTAAGCTTTTCAGGGTAGGCAACAAGGACGCCGGCCACACCCTTGCCGTCGAAACGTTTGAGAGAGAACTGGCTGAAAAGATAGGCGTAAAGTATGCCTTATGCCTTTCAGGCGGAGGTACAAGCGCTTTGATATGCGGCCTGGTCGGACTTGGCATAGGCCCGGGTGACGAAGTAATCGTACCCGCTTACACATTCATGGCAACTGCCCTTGCGGTCCTCGCCGTCGGTGCAATACCGGTCCTCGCAGAGGTGGATGAATCCCTTATGATGGATCCCATCGACCTGGAAAAAAAGATTTCTGCCAGCACCAGGGCTGTCATCCCCGTTCACATGGTAGGCCTTTCCGCCGATATGGAAAAAATCAACCAGGTGGCAAAGAAACACGGACTCAAAGTTCTTGAAGACGCCTGCCAGGCAGACGGCGTAAGCTTCAAGGGAAAGAGGCTCGGAAGCTGGGGAGATGCGGGGGCTTTCAGTTTCAACTTTTACAAGATCATCTCCTGCGGAGACGGGGGCGCCCTTGTAACGGAAAACAGGCAGGTATACGAAAGGGCTCTTGTTTACCACGACGGGGGGGCTTCATTCAGGCCTTACAAGGAAGACCTGGAAATAGAGGTTTTCATTGGCGTTCAGCTGCGTGCCAGCGAAATCATGGGCGCAGTTCTCAAGGCTCAGCTCAGGCGTATGGACGGAATACTCGAAGACCTTGGAAAGGTTCGCAGGCAGATGCTCGATGAGCTTGGAGGCGTCCCGGGATTGAGGTTTGCGAAATATAATGACCCGGCAAAGGATCAGGGAACCGTTATACCCTTCATCTTCGACAGCGAAAAACAGGCAAGGAAATTCGCCGGATCAGAAGGTGTCAGGGGATGGCTTCCAATAGATACAGGAAGACATATCTACTCCAACTGGGAACCGATCCTTGAAAAGCGGGTGGGAGGCCATCCTCTCCGCAACCCGTTCAACCACCCCGCCAACAAATCTCTCAGGACAGAATATTCCAAGGAGATGTGCCCCGTGACCCTGGATATATGCAGCAGGACAGTCTTCGTATCGTTATATCCTGACTGGACGAGAGAAAACGTGGCTACGGTAATCGAAAACTGCAGGAAAGCAGCTAAAACTCTATGAAAACGCACCAGAAGATAAACCACCCTTGAAACCTTAACGTAAGGATAACGGACCAGGGAGGTGAGAGGCATGGAGACCATATCTTCAGGCATGCAGATAAGGCTTGTCACGGAGGACCGCATCGGGGCCATTGCGGATCTGGCAGATTCCATTTCAGGATCAGGGTTCAACATAGAGGGCATATCCGTCAGCACCTCGGGAGGGAAGGCTTTCTTCTGCCTTGTGACCGACAGCAACAGTAAAGTGAGAAGGCTTCTTGAAGAAAAGGGATACGGGCCGGAAGAAGAAGAGGTTCTTATATTATCCCTTGAAAACCGTCCCGGAGCTCTTCTGAAGGTTGCACAGAAACTCAGGGATGAAGGTATCGACGTGAAGTCTCTCTACGGGACAACATCGGGCGAAGGCAACAGGACGACCCTGGTATTATCATCAGACAAGAACGAAAAGGCGATAGAGGTCCTCAAATTCATACTTTCATTGTCCGACTGGACGACCTCATGACCCCCTTTGGACCATCAACATCCTGAAAGCAGGTCTTTCAGAAGATGATCTGGAATATTGTCTTAGCTATCAGGGCAACGGCAACCGAAGCCATTCCGATAAGGCCCATCCCGCACGAGTAACCTGCAAGAATGAGAGGAGGATACCTTCTCCACTGGGGTCCCACCTTCTTGGCAAAATAGAACCTTCCGAGAAGGGCTCCCATGAACATAGGTAAAGACGCATGAGGAAGGGCTCCCACTCCACCTACAAGACCGTAAAAAAATCCAACCGGAATCTTGAGCAGCAGTATCACCACATATAAAAGCCCGCCTATTATTGACGAAGGTATAATGTATTTGAATCTGATGGCCTGGAGCATCCAGCTTGAACCTGCTCCCTGTTCGGTGCTGGTTACCCAAAGGGCCTGGAACATGGCGCTCATGGGCCACATCTTCTGAACGTAAGGATAAGTCGCAGAAGGTATGGGGGCCATCCTCCAGATAATTGACCAGAACAGAAAACTGCAGAAGAGCATTATGAAAAGAGTGGTAATCTCTGCCTTGTATAGGGATGTGAATTTAGTCCTCGTAAGTTCAAGGGTCTTGAATGTCTGGGCCAGGTGGCCGTGATTGAAATATGGAATGGGCGCAAACCAAATATCAACACCCTTGTACCCGCTGAGTATGAACGTCCCTTCCCTCAGGTAAGGGAAGGAAACCCCTCCGGCAACACCGGTTATACCGAACATTCTTGCAGCCGTATAACTCAAAAATGGAGTGAGGATAAATCCGAATATCACAAAAAGAATCAGCGGAAAATTTGGCACCAGTATCTTACATATAATGGTATATACAACTGTGGAAAGAAACCACAGAAGGATAGCAACGGACAGGGGATAATCTCCCCTGCCTTTAGGCAGCACTTCCCTTCGTACAGGCTCTCTGGATCTCCCCTTCTTTATGTAATTGGATATAGTCTTTATTATACCGATCATGGCTACAACGATACCGCTGGCTATACCTACGTTTATCCAGAAATCCATGGAGGCAACCATGTTGGCCGGGATTGCCGTCATTCCCTGTTGCCAGCTCTTGATTATTCCCATCTTGTAAAGTATGGGGTTGCCTATCAGCTTGGCAAGGACAGATCCCACGAAGGTTCCAAAAACTACCCAGTAAGGAAGAACCAGCCCGGTCAGCAGAACGCTAAGGTCAGTCATGACACCCAGAAGGGCCGCCGGGAGTTTAACGCCTATGGCCGCCGTGAAATCTATCCAGGGTATGGGAAGAAGCTGTACTGGATTTGACATCATAAGTCCCGTGATAGTCGGTATGACGACATATACGGCCCCGAAAATAATACCCACCATGGCCGATATGCTGAATATCCTCCATCTCCAGGTTTCCTTCTTGTTTGAAGACTCGGCAAGGGCATTGACTCCTTCCGTCGAAACCGGGGCCATGGGGAAGTCAAGCTTCTCCCTGTCACTTGTGATCCTGAAAAGGGCATAACCCATGGTATACTTGTTTATTCTCCAGAGGATATTATGGATAACTATTATTAAGATGGGAATTGCCCAGTCCCTGTGGAAAAAGGTTCTTCTTATTATCGCCTCGGAATCAGCGGGAGGAACGGCCCATCTCGGGATGCTCTTGTGGAGGCCGAAAGCCTGGGCATAGGGAGACTGTACAAGGTACTGTTTCCATATCAGGTCGGAAAAGGCTCCCCCCTGGAGCGTAAGGCCGACGGCTCCGAGAATCAGGCCCGCTGTCATGAGGCCGCTTACAATTGTGAAAGTGATCAGTATCTCCTGCCTCTTTAGCTGCACAAAAGACCTCTTGGATATCTCGACAAGAAGGATTACAGTAACCCAGGAAGCCGCGCCGGCAAGGCCTCCCCCGGTCATCAGTCCGAGGTAGATTGTACCGGGCAGCATTATGAAGCCGATAAATAGGGCGGCCCAGATGGTTCTCAGGTTGAAACCTTCAGTGTATTCTTCCTGTATGGCCGTTGAATCAAATTCTTCATTAATCTTTTCGTCCATTTTACCGTCCTTTTTTATTCGAGATTTAGAAGTTTTCTGCCTTTTTTGTCATATTCTTTCTTTACACCCTCGTTTATGGTCCTCCATACGAGAAACTGCTTTCTCATGCTGTCAAGGAACCTGCGGTTGAGACGTTTCCAGTCCGTCTCCTCTCCGCTTGAACGCTTCATGTAAAGGTTGATCAGGTAGAAATCATATTCGCCCATAGGTTCAAGCACCATTCTGACCGTCTGGCTGACAGCAAGGTCGAATGGGGCAAGCCATACCTTTGTGTCGAGAATGTAACTATTTTTCCCGGAAGCGAGCTTTTCATGCTTCAACTCGGCCCCCGCGGTATAAAAATTGCCTATGGAAATATCCTGGTAGGCGTTGTAATACTCGGCCAGGAAGGTAACCATCCCGAGAACCTCGACTTCGTTAAGGGTAAACGGGAACTCGAATTCCCATGTGTCTCCCTTAGGATCCGGCAGTACCCATCTTCGGGTTACGTCCGGTACGGCCATCTGTGCAGCCTTCCTCGCCGGGTAGAGAGTGGACAGTAGCACGGTTATAAATATGATTATCGTGGCAAAAACAGCCGAAAGGGAAGAATAGTTAAGGATCAGCCCTTTCAATAGCCCCATTGACATGAGGAATTTCACCACTATCTGTCCGAGAAGGTAGCCTGTAACGGCGCCGAGAACTGCGTATACGAGAGATTCTGCAAGGAAAAGTGAAGATATGTGGACAGGCGCCAGGCCGACTGCGCTGTAAGTGCCTATCTCCCTTATCCTCTCGTAGACTGAGCCGAGCATCGTATTGAGAACAATGAGGGCGGCGATGAGTATCGGTATCAGGAGGTTGGCAAGTCCCGAGAATGATGTAAGCCCTATGCTGCTGTAAACGTAGGTCTTGCCTTCCATGCCTGCAAAGATATTCACAGCCAGTTTCGAGACGAAGCTTTCAGTAATCTCCACGGGATTGACATTCTCCCTGTACGAAATGGCTACCGAATTTATGGTTCCGTTCATATCCATGAGGGTTTCGTAGGGAAGTATCGCCACGTTATCGGGATCTGTTCTCGGGAAGATATCCATCGAGGACTCGGCGGTATGGAAAGCCCTCTGTCTCCGGCTCTTTATTTCCGTCAATTCAAGCTCGGGTATTACTGAAAAATTCACCGGGGTAATCAGCTCGTTGTCCAGGTCCTTAATTTCGCCGTAGCTCTTCCCGTCGAAAATTCCCCTGAAGAGCAGATTTTTTCCATATATGTCAACGTACCGGCTGCCGACATCTCCTGCTGTAAGGCCGAGCTCGTCTGCAACCTTTTTGGACAGGATTACTGAATCCTCGCTGTTGGAATCAAACCATTGTCCGGCTTTAAGGAAGGTCTTGAAAGGCAGGACCTCCTGGACGGACAATCCGAGAAGCCCCGTTGCAAGGAATGTCTTCTGGCCGTACTTTACGTCTATAACTGTCCTGTCTCCAACCTCACCCATTATGTACCATGCCCTCGGGGCTATGGTCCCGTGAGAGGAAAACTCGTTCTCCACGTAACTGAAAACCTTGTTGGTTATGGGTGCATGGGAACGGTCCCTGAAAAGAATTCCCTTGTAAGCAGGCTTGTAAGGCTTGAGAACCTTGTTATACTTCATCTGGGTTTTTATGGAGGTAAAAGAGAGGACTGTGAAGGTCAGAAGTATAAGGGTTACCGATGTCAGGGCTGTCCTTATCTTTCTCCTTTTCATGTTGGCGACACCGAGGGAGAAAGCCGTGGCAGTTGCAGTTATCCTGCCTACGTCGGTGTTGTAAACATTCGTGCTCTCCATCTTCATCTGTTGCATCTGCTCTTCGAACTTCGAAGCAAGTATGCTTATTACAATACCTGACAGCGTAAGAACTATGAATGACAGAAGTATGACCTCCGGCGCCTCTGTAAGCTTAAATGCCGGGTGCACCGACCTCATTATCCAGTATATCAAAAGAAATATGCCCGCTATTCCGGCTATTCTCTTTTCGGTCTTCACGAATCCGAAGATGAGCCTTTCTGCGAAATAGGCGAACGGCAGGAGCAGTACGAAATAAAAGATGATTCCCTTAACCACGTCATTGGCGGTATTCCTGACATCGGGATATGCCCGCGACTCCATGGAGAGTGCCTGCCTCGAGAACTTCAAAAAGTCGTACCATCTTTTCTCCACCTTTGCGTTTTCTGCCTGGTCGAGAAGATTCCTTGATTCTTTCTGAAGGAGGGCGAGACGCTCATTCTTAATGCCGTATTTTTCGAAGTTGTTCCTCCTGAAGGTGTCGAGCACAATCATATCTTTCGCGCCCTGGTACGGCGTGTTTAGTATGGCAGTAATTCCTTCAACTTCGAAACCCTCACCTTCCGCCAATTCCTGCATTGACTCCTTATCGCTTGAATTGAGGAGAAGCAGCCTCCTTCCCAGCAGGCCGGAAAGGCCCAGGACCTTCACCCTGGAGTTACGCTTCGCAAAAGCCATTGCAAGGGGTTCAGAGTAAGATGTCCAGGTGTCAAACGGCAGGCGCAGATAAGAACCGTACTGGTTTGGAATGCTGTTGGCCCTGTCAAAAACATCCACCATGTTCAGGGGTGTAAGATACTGGGGATCTATGAGCTCGTAAACCCCGATCGCCTTGGCTTCAAAAAGAACATGCATCCAGTTCTTATCCTTGTAATCCATTGACAGCTTGACGGGATATTGCTGCGCGCCGCCGCTGCCGAGATCTGGAGCAAGAATAATCTCCCCCGTTTCCTTGTCAAGCAGGAATCCGCTCAATTCTATGGTGGAACTCATCCGGAGCATTGGAAATTCAACCTTCCCCTTCTCGTCTGACATTGTAATGATGGTGTTTCTTATTCCAAAACATGTTTTATCCCCCACGTAGAAGCGTTGTGTCATCCTTGGTATAACCAGAGCGTTGACCACCGGATCCCGTGGCACGAAACTTGTCTTGGGATCGAAGGTCACAATATTCACGGTAAGGGACGCAAGGGTATCCTTTATATCCAGCTCGGTCTCCGGGAAAAGCTTCGGGTCGTTTACTGCTGTCTCAAGTATCTTCTTAACGAAAAAAGACTGCCTTTCAATATTGGCAGTGTTGAGTTTTTCAAAAGTATCGGCAGGGGTGTCTACCATCCACCGGCCGTCATTTACTGACACGAGAGAGAGCGCGGGAGTGCCTCCGTATATCACATATTCTCCGTCCGTCCTCATTTTCCCTGGGAGGAACGTGCTCCACACCCTGCCCTTTTCAGGCATTATGCCGTTTACAAGTGAAAACTCGGGATTGTAGCCGAACCTTTTTGAAATGTCAGCCGAGTAGTTGAGAAAAGTTCTTGCGAACGGAGCCATTACTCTCTGGTGAAAAGCCTCCAGGCTGTTATGCCATATCCCGAGACCTGAGCCCCTGTCAGAAAGGTCAAGCCCTATGAAAAGAGAAACATTTATCCGGTCCTTCTCGGGAATCCTTCCAATAAAGGGTGTTTCCTTCCTGAGATGCCTCTGGACGAAATCATTGATGCCTTTCATTGTCTGGAAATGGGACGATGTAGCCAGGAAAAGTATTGTACGCCGGGGAGGATTTTCCCTGAAATATTCCGCGGTCTCGAGCAGGGCCGCAATGCCTGCGGCGGAACTTGCGCCGGGAGCAACCGAAGGAACTACGCTTATGCTGTCGTAATAACTCTGTATCATTATTATATCTTTCTTCAGCTTCTCGTCCGTGCCTTCCATGTACCCCATGATATTCCAATCTTCAACCTGCCGCCAGGACATCCGGGCAAAAAGAGTCACTTCCTTTCCGGAAGAAGCAAGAGATATCAGGCCATCCTTGTTACCCCTGGCATAAAACCTGGGTACGTTTATCGGGGTATCAACGAACTTCTTTTCTGCTTCGAGCCTTGTTATTCTCCCGGTATCAGTGAAGATGAATGCCTTTGCTCCCATCATTGCAAGGGTCTGCCACATATCCCCGGAGTCAAAATCAAGCAACATTATGTTGCCTTCGATATCCTTGCCATCAAGAAGCTTCCAGTCTCCGTTCCCTCCGTAAATTACTTTGCCTTTGATGCCCTCAGGAGGTACGGTTGATGTCCTGACAAGGTTTGGCCACATTGAATGTATCGGGATCCGGCTGTTGCCCGACACCACGTAAGCCTCTTCATGGACCGGTATGCTTACCTTGAATGATTCCCTCGCAACCTGCTTGAGGCCTGCTTCCCTGAACCTGGCCTCCACGAAATCTGAAGCGGCCCTGTGCCCTGCATATCCGGGAACCCTGGAAGGAAGAGATGAAAAGTATTTTATGTATTCTGTGGAAGTTCCCGCAGACAGAATACAGGGAAAAATCAAAATGAATGCAACATGAAAAACCTTCATCCAGGATCTATTTCTCATTTTTTACTTCCTCCCTGATTTTTTGCCATGTTCTTGCAGAACCCGGGTTAATATTTATTTCCTTTACGTATTCCTTTTTGGCTTCTTCTTTTTTTCCGGTCTCTTCAAGAAGAAGGCCTTTCAGGTAGTGCGCGTTGGGGTAATTCGTATCGAGTGCAAGCAGCCTGTCTATATCTTTCATTGCAGCGGAGTAATTCTTTGCCTGGTAATTGACAAGGGTGATGTTAAAAGCAAGGTTGGTGTCGCCGGGGAAAAAAGAGAGTCCTTCTTCAGCCCATTTTCCGGCTTCCGTTAAGTCGTTCTTAAGCATGTAGGCCATTGTCATTTTTCCGTACACCTGGGATGTTTTCCTGATTCCGATGGACTGCTTCCAGGAATTCAAAGCCTTGTCAATCTCACCGGATGCAAAGAAAGAATCCCCTTCCCTGCTTTTAAGCATATCTTCAGAATTATTTGAGCCAAAAGGGAAACAACCTGTAAGGACTGCCGTTAAAATAACAAAAAAAAAGAACTTTTTAGATTTCATTTATTAAGGGCCGAATTAAACCTCTTTAACCGTCTCAGGAGAATGAATACCAGGATAAGCAGGGCAATTACCATTAAAATCCTGCTCATTAAATTTTCTCTTCTGAGGACGGTGGGCCAGAGCGTGAGAACCGAAACGATTACCGCGATATCTTCCCAGAGGGGAGTCTTCTCGAGTTCCTTTTTCTTCTCCATTTTATTATGAATATGCTCCTTGCCCGGAAATGCCCTGCTCCCCCGCACCTGGAAACATTTGTTTTCTGAAAAATTCCGCCTCTTTTCAATTATATGTAAACCTGAACATCGCTTCTCTTCAAAGTGCCGGGAGGGGGACTCGACCTCCCATGCTCGCTTAAGCTCTTCAGGAGGGGGCGCTCCCCCCTTCCTGAATTCTCCCCCCAAAACGTAATACCCGAGGGAAAATCCTTTTCCCTCTTACCCTTTGAAGCATGGGGGTTCGTCTCTCATATACCTCTTTTCAATTATTATAAACCTAAACATCGCTTCTCTTCAAAGTGCCGGGAGGGGGACTCGAACCCCCATGCTGTTAAGCATACGCCCCTCAAACGTACGTGTCTGCCAATTCCACCATCCCGGCTCATGTCACTACTTTATTATAACATTTTTACGGCAAAGGTAAAGTTCAGCGCAAATTCTTGCAAGTTTTCTCACCCTGCCTATATAACGCACCCTTTCGCTGACGCTTATGGCTTTCCTTGCGTCAAGCAGGTTAAAGACATGTGAAAGCTTCAGAACATAATCGTATGCGGGATAGAGAACATCTTCCCCCAGGATTCTTTCAGCCTCCTTTTCAAACCTTTCAAAAAGTTCGAAAAGCAATAGAGTGTCGGCCTTGTCGAAACCGTAAACTGAATAGTCCAGCTCCCTCTCCTTCTGCATCTCCCCGTAGGTAACGCTCTCGCTCCAGGAAAGCTGGTACACATCCTTCTTCCCCTGTACGAAATTGGCTATCCTGTCCAACCCGTAGGTTATCTCGACGGAGGGAGGAGCCAGGTCAACCCCCCCGGCCTGCTGCATGTAAGTAAACTGGGTTATCTCGAGCCCGTCAAGCCAGACCTCCCATCCTACACCCCAGGCTCCAAGAGTGGGCGCTTCCCAGTTGTCCTCGACAAACCTTATGTCATGAGAAGATACATCTATGCCTATGGAAGAAAGGCTCTTCAGGTACAAGCTCTGTACATCGTCGGGCGGAGGCTTCATTATCACCTGTACCTGGTGATGCATGTAAAGCCTCACCGGGTTATCTCCGTACCTTCCGTCGGCAGGCCTGACCGACGGTTCCATGTATACCACGTTCCATGGCTTGTTCCCGAGTATGCCGAAAAAGGTTGCAGGGTTAAGGGTACCCGCCCCTACCTCGACATTGTAGGGATGCCAGAGGCTGCATCCTTTTCCCATCCAGTAATTTTCAAGCTTGCGCCAAATATTCTGAAATGTCATTTCTTTTTCCATGTTTACCTTCCGGAATATTTTACTCAAACTCGGACTCTTGTCAAAAATATTTAAAATCTGCAGGGAGCAAGGGTACGGGCCTCCTTATTTCCTGCCTGCACGGCAGGTGGATTGACACTCTTGTCAAGGGAAGCTACAATGTATTCGAAAGACGGAAATCCCTTACCCAAAACGGAGATCTGAAATGAAAATGACAAACAGGGAGCTTAAGGAAATCATCGACCTCTGGAACTTCAAACCCGAAGTTAAGAGGAAGCTGTCGGAGATAATAGACAGGGCCGGCGAAGGCAAACCAGCCCACCTCTTCAGGTATTATTGCCCCGATAAGAAAAAGGACAAGGTTTCGAAACTTGAAAGGAATTTCGCCTCCCGTTTCGGCTCCAGGTATGCACTGGCAGTAAACTCGGGGACATCCTCGCTGATAACGGCTCTCGTTGCCTGCGGCATAGGTCCCGGGGACGAAGTAATAGTCCCGGCATACACATTTTTTGCAAGCGCTTCCGCAATAGTCGTTGCCAGGGCCGTTCCCGTGATAGCCGAAATCGACGAAACACTGACCATAGATCCCCTCGACATTGAGAAGAAGATCACGCCCCGCACAAGGGCGATACTTCCCGTTCACATGAGAGGGCTCCCCTGTAACATGGGCGCCATTATGAAAATTTCCAGGAAACACGGTCTTAAGGTCATAGAAGACGTTGCACAGGCCGCAGGGGGGACTTACAGGGGTAAGATGCTCGGAACCTTCGGAGACGCGGGATGCTTCAGCTTCGACGCATACAAGATAATAGCCAGCGGCGAAGGAGGAATGCTTATAACCGATAACGAAAAGACATACATCAGGGCGCAGAGCTGGCACGATACTGCGGCATGCTGGAGGCCAAACAGGTACGAAAGAGAAAGGATGCCCGGAGAACTTTTCTGCGGAGAAAATTACAGGATGAGCCAGATCCAGGGTGCCATAGCCCTCGTCCAGCTCAGAAGGCTCGGCTCTTACCTTTCGGCGCTGAAGAAAAGAAAGAATCTCCTGTCGGAAGAGATTAAAAACAGGCCAGGGACCTTAAGTCTTGCCCCCGTAAACGATACCGCCGGAGACTGCTCCACCGGCCTCATATTGCTGGCAGACAACGGAGCCGAGGCAAAAAAGAAGATACTGGAGCTGAAGAAAAAGGGTGTACCGGCCGGGGGGATATACGACCAGACAGTCAGGGACTGGCACATATACAAGTTCTGGGAACACATCATCCAGAAGAAGACACCCACGGATGAAGGATGCCCTTTCACCTGCCCTCATTACAAGGGCGGACTTCCGGAGTACAGCCAGGACATGTGTACCGCCACCCTCGAAATCCTCGGAAGGGTTGTAAACATAAACGTAGAAGAAAACTGGACTTCTGCAGATATAAGAAAGATAGCTTCCCTGGTAGCCGGCAGAAGGTAAGAAAAAATGGGATTGACACTTTTATAATCCCGGTATAAAATATTTTGATCGTAAACAATAAAGAAACTCAGAGTGCCTGAAAAGGCTTGATAGGGAAGTGCTTTCAAAGCCACGCTCCCGGCGCTGTAAGGGCATACGAAATCCAGTGTCACTGTCCGAATCATCAGGAGACGGGAAGACAGGAGAGTAGATTTAAAGCCCATAGTCAGAAGACCTGCTCTGAGAGTGGTGCTGACTTTTCCCGCGGGATAACGGGAAAGGGTATTTTTTTTTGTGACCAGGCTAACAGGGTGCAGCCCGCCACTTCAACGGCGGGTTTTTTATTTTCCCGCAAAGGAGAAAGGATGTGCCGGAAAAATAGAGGGTTCACGCTTATCGAACTCCTCGTGGTAATAGCAATCATAGCGATCCTTGCAGCAATGCTTCTTCCTGCCCTGTCAAGGGCGAGGGAGCAGGCAAGGAAATCGGTATGCATGAACAACCTCAAACAGCTGACCCTCGCTTTCCTCATGTATGCGAATGACTACAAAGAATACTTCCCGCCCACGTATTATCATGCATCAGACTGGAGCTGGCAGTACAACTGGGATTTCTACATAGAATACGAGGGATGGCAGGTCAACCCTGATAAGACCAGGGGCGGAATTATCTCTTCCTACTGCACTTCCGGGGAAGTCTGGCAGTGCCCGTCCTTCCTCCTCCAGGAAGGTGACAGGCCCTACACAGGTTACGGATACAACGCTTACATCGGGGGAGACCTCGGCGCCTCAGTGCCTGTCCTTCCTGTTCCGCTTTCCGCGATCGGCAGGCCTTCGGATACGGCTCTTCTTGCAGACAGCGGATACTTCAATACTCTAACGGGCAAGGTTGAAGGAAATAATATCCTCAGGGGGCCAAACGATCCTTCTTACCCCTGGATAGGAGCCAACGTACACTTCCGGCACGGGGGAAGCGCAAACGTTGCTTTTGTTGACGGAAGCGTGAGATCCGTCGTAACAAAGTATAACGTAAGCCCGGCGGATAAGAACCTGGGAGACCTTTCGAATGACGGCAGCATGTACGAGCTTGATTAAGAATTCAACACAAGCCCCTAAATCCCCGGCAGTGGAAAAGAGCAAACTCACTAAAGGGAGGCGTATCCGGTGAAAAAAAAGGCGGTTTTAATATCCCTTCTCCTGGCAGTGGCTTTATCAGTCGTGATTTCAAGGTTAGCCCCTGGAAGAAAACCTGTGAAGCAGGAGGGTGGCGTTAACTCAGGGATTATATCTCTGGGACCTTACGTGACGGAAAACCTTTTTCTCCTCGGTCTTGAAAAGAATATCGTGGGACTGACAATACATGACAGCGCCCGGAGAAGGGAAGGAAAAGAAATAATAGGAACCCTCATAGACCCGAATATCGAGAAGATTGTTTCTCTCAGACCGGCCATCGTCATAGCTTCAAAAGAAGGAAACAGGCCCGAATCAATCCGTGAAATCAACCGTCTCGGCATAAAGACGCTCGTGCTGGAGGAACTCCATTCGTTCGAGGACATATGCAAAAACTTCCAGCTTCTCGGAGACAGACTCGGCGCAGGCCGGAAAGCGGCGGAAATAATAGAGTCGCGGAAATTGAAACTGGAAAGGCTCAGGGCCGGGTTAAAATCAAAGGAAAAGAAGAAGGTCTTCTTCATACTCGGGTTCAAACCCCTCTTCACAACGGGGGGCAAGACCTATATAAACGAGATCATCTCCTTCGCCGGGGGCATTAACATCTTCGGCGGCGTGGATAAGAAATGGTTCGCCTGTTCAAGAGAGGAAGTGATCCGCAGAAATCCGGAATTCATCATCTTCACGGGCATGGAAAAGGAAACTGTTCCGGTAAGAGAAATGCTCCATGGAATAAGGCCCATCAGGGATTCGGATATCTGGGAGATGGATGATACAGTCATAGGCAGCCCAACTCCGGACACGTTCGTTGATTCTGTGGAGATCCTTGCCTGGAAGCTTCACGGAGAAAGATAAGATGAACATCAAGACCAGGTACTCGCTTCTCATGCTCCTTTTCCTTGGATCCATTTACCTTGGTATCTGCCTGGGAGCAGAAACCTTTACCCTGTCCAGGCTATTTTCCCTCTCGGAACTCGACAGGGTGATACTCTTCAGGATAAGGCTTCCAAGGGTG
>Ga0302245_1001235_pt1 | contig 18053 bp, 7 predicted proteins | sample AAG_UR_Thr_MG_FD_193512 | JGI IMG/M metagenome (GOLD analysis project Ga0302245, IMG submission 193512) | Enriched activated sludge microbial communities from anaerobic digester in WTTP, New Holstein, Wisconsin, United States - AAG_UR_Thr | ecosystem: Engineered > Bioreactor > Anaerobic >... | reverse complement strand
AGAAGGATATTGAAGAGGAAATAAAAGCCACTGATATTGACGATGGACAGGTAACCGACCTTTTCAAACAAATCATATTCGATACCATTATTGGTGAAACTAAGATTCGGTATTTGGAAAACAAACAGGAATATGAATTTACAAGCAAGATTGACGGAATTATTGTTGGCAGAGAAAAGGAACTTACCATTGAAGTAATTACACCAAACTTTCACGACCATGACAGGGAAGATTTCTTTAAATCGCAAACCATGGGTTACAACACCCTTTTGATGATGGTTTTGCCAAATGACGAACATATATTGCAAGACATTCGAATGCATATAAAAACTGAGAAGTTTATTCGGCAAAATATATCTTCGAACAATAAGGAAAATGTTAAGCGCATTTTAGGGGAAAAAGGTGTTCAAAATACTTTAAGAAGGGCAAACCTTGTAATCCAATTGAAAAGAATGCTTGCTGAGTCAGCCGTTTATATGAACGGTATGAAGCAGGATGTGAGTGGTACATCCGATGGAAAAACAAGACTGGTAAATGCATTTCAGAACCTTATTAAATTGGCATATCCGAACCTGAAGATGCTTGGAAGTGCCCAATTTTCTGAAGAAACGATAAAAGCCATTATCAGGAACAATCAGGATGATTTGTTCGGCACTGATGATTCAACTATGTCAGAAGCCGAGAGTGAAGTGCTAAACATTATCCACAGAAGAAAAAAAATCTCTGAAAGGACATCACTGGCTGATATACGTGACCACTTTGCAAAAAAACCATACGGTTGGTATCAGAATGCCGTATTCAGCATTGGTGCAAAATTGTATAAACGGGGAAAGGTTGAACTTTCGCAAGACTCAAATCTATTGGATGATGATGGTGTTCTAACTGCATTCATGAACAACAGGTTGTATGGCAATACTTTGCTTGAACCGCAGGTAGATTATGACCCTCGGCTTATTAAGCAATTAATGACAGTATTCAGTGACTATTTTGATGAAACATGTCCTGCCAAGGAAGCCAAAGAGGTAGCACTGGCGTTCAAGAGTAAACTCAATCAGGAATTGGGTTGGTTGAACCAGATGTTGATGAGTAAGGAAACATACCCATTCCTTTCTGTGCTTGACCCTGTTGCTGAATTTGTGGAAAAACTTACAAAAAAGGAATATACCTACTATCTGACCAATGTAAAAGATTTTGAAGACGATTTGCTTGATTTCAAAGAGAAAACTGTTGACCCTATCAAGCGGTTTTGGAACGGAGAACAAAAAAACATCTTTGATTCCATTCGTAAATTCTTTTCTGGTAACCAATCAAACCTCGAATATATCCAATGCGAGGAACTGGATGTGCTTCGTTTGGTAAATGAGCATGAAACACCTTATTATGGAACTCTCATCAAGGATGCAAAATCTGCAAAAGATACATTAACCAAGAAAGTAATTACACAAATTGAAGAAGAAAGGAAACATACAGAAGCAGAAATTACTAAAGCGATTAACCGAATTCAATCCCACGATGATTTCAAGAAGTTGGATGAAACCAAGCGAAATAAAGTACTCAGACCATTTGAAGATGAAACGAAGAAAGTTAAAGAACAACGATTTATTGCGAACCTTAGGGAAACTCAGACATATGTGAAAGGGAAACTACTGGAACAGCAGTTAAACTTAATGGCACAATTGGCAAATCCAATTATCGAGCCTGATAAACCAGTTTACCGCAGCATTAATAATGTTAAAGTGGAGTTCCAGAAAAACGAACTGAGAACAAAAGAGGACGTGGAAAAGTACGTGGAAGCACTCAAAACCAAACTCAACGAATTAATTAACGATAATAAAAGAATTTCCTTATAAACCATGAATACCAATCAACTCAAGAAATTCGCTCAGGAAACCCGAAGGAAACTGCTCGAACAGGTTGGAGCAAAACTTTCTTTTGTTCTGACTACAGACTCTGCAGAACTAAGGGAAAAAACCGAACAATTAAAACAACTCAGGGAAGAACTAACCATAACCACCAAAGACCAGTTGATTGAAAAGGTTGCCTACGTATGGTTTAACCGTCTGATGGCACTCCGATTCATGGATGCCAACGATTATCAACCATTGGGGATTCGTATTATTACCCCTAAAGATGGATATACAATTCCAGAACTATTGGATGAAGCAAAACGTGGCAACATTCCTGAAGAATTAAAGGTAAACCGACAAAAGATTTTCGATTTACTGGATAACAAGATACCAAGCAGCAACCCACAGAATGAAGGATTCAAAGAGTTACTAATCGCAGCCTGTAACTATTTACAAACCACATTCCCATTCCTGTTTGAAAAAATTAATGATTACACCGAAATATTATTGCCAGATGACCTTACCAGCGATTTTTCGATTGTGAATATGGTTAGAGATGGGATGCTGATTGAAGATTGTAAAGATGTAGAGATTATTGGCTGGCTATATCAGTTTTATATATCTGAAGAGAAAGAAAGGCTTATCAATGCAAAAAGTATCTATGAACCACATGAAATTGCACCTGTCACGCAATTGTTTACGCCAAAGTGGATAGTGCAATACATGGTTGATAACACTTTAGGACAATTTTGGAAGGAGTGCAGACCAAATTCAAATATTATTAATGAACTTGATTTTTATATTAAACCTAAAGGCGAAGGAAATTTGCCAAAAAGAGAGGTTAAATCACCTGAAGAGATAACACTATTTGACCCATGTGTTGGGAGTGCACATATATTATGCTATGCTTTTGATATATTTTATAAAATATATCGAGAAGAAGGTTACAACGATTCTGAAATCGCAGAACATATTTTAACTAAAAATCTCTTTGGCTTAGATATCGATGACCGTGCAGCACAATTGGCTGGTTTTGCTTTGATGATGAAGGGTAGACAATATAATCGAAGATTTTTAAGAAATAACATAATTCCAAATATTACTGCATTCCAAAATATTGAATCACATCCCACATTTGAAAATTCCAAAACATTTGGTTCACTTATTAAAATAACCCAACATGAAGTCGATGAAATTGAAGTAGATGAAAATTCAATTTTTTCCGAACAACAGAAACAATTAAAAAAACAAGCGCAGTTTTTAAGTAACAAATACGATATTTTCGTCACAAATCCACCTTATTTAAATTCCACATTTATGGAAGGGGAATTAAAACAATTTGTTGAAAAAAATTACTCATTTACAAAACTTGACTTATTCGCATGTTTTCTTGTCCAATCAACGCATCTTACTAAATATAATGGACTTATTGGTTTTTTATGTCCATATGTATGGATGTTCATCCTTTCTTTTCAGAAATTAAGAGAATTTATTATCAGCAATACCACCATTAACAACTTAATTCAATTGGAATATAATGCATTCGGACCTGCAGTTGTTCCTGTTTGCACATTTACTCTTAGAAATAAATCCTTGAATGATTTCGAAGGAATATACATTAAATTATCTGATTTTAAAGGTGTTGATAACCAAGAGCCAAAAACTCTTGAAGCAATAAAAAATCCTCAATGTGGATGGCTTTATTATTCAAATCAAGTAAAATATCAAGAAATAACTGGTAATCCTATCGGCTATTGGTTGGATAAAGACGTATACAAAATATTTCAAAATTCCCGTCCATTAAAAGAAATGGCTGAGGCAAGAAAAGGGATTACAAGCGGATTAGATGCAAGATTTATAAGATATTGGTATGAAGTTAATTATGATAATACTTCAATCAATATTAATCCAAATGATTCCAAGTTTTATTCAAAAAAGTTTTACCCGATAAACAAAGGTGGTGGTTTCAGAAGATGGTATGGAAATCTAATTGACGTTTGCAATTGGGAAAATAATGGTTATGAGATTAGGAATTTTAAGGATGAAAATGGTCGCTACAAATCACGTCCACAAAACTTAGAATATGCATTTCGAGAGGGAGTAACATGGAATGCTGTTAGTAATATCGAATTTTCTTGCAGATATGTTTCAGAAGGGTGCTTATTTAGTGATGTTGGACCAACGATTTTTAATCTTCCAAATCCTTATCTTTATATGGCATTTCTTAATAGCGAACATGCAAATCTGGTATTCCAAGTTCTATGCCCAACAATGAAGTTTGAAGTTGGTCAAATTCAAATTTTCCCATTACCAGACATAAAGAATTTATCAGTAGAAATTGAATCTTTAGCAAAAGAGTGTGTCAGAAATTACAAGGATGAATGGGATGCTAAAGAAACCTCAATGGATTTCGACAAACCATTACTATTAATCCACAGACTGGATGAAAGCATAGAAAATGCAAATGATTCTGTACTGGCTCATATTAAAATAAAAATTAAGAATCAATTTGAAATTGAAAATAGGATTAATCAATTATTCAGCGATTGTTTAGGATTAAAGAATAGGAAAGTTAAACCGTCAACAATTCGTTTATATGATGACTTGTTTATCGATGGAGTTGCTGACCCAAAGGAATTGTTAAATCAATTTATAAGTTACGCAGTCGGCTGTATGTTTGGTCGATACAGTTTGGATAAAGAAGGTTTAATATTAGTAAATCAGGGTGAATCACAGCAGGGTTATCCTCAGAGAATTTCAAGGAATGACAAAGAATATGCCTTCTTACCTGATGCTGATAACATTATACCAATTTTAAATGATGAATGGTTTGAAGATGATATTGTAGGTAAGTTCCACCATTTCTTGAAATTATTGTTTGGTGAAAATAACTTCAATAAAAACATTGCATTTATTGAAGAACAGTTTGGTAAAGATATTCGAAAGTACTTCATTAAAGATTTTTATCCTAACCATATCAAACGATATAAGAAACGTCCCATTTACTGGATGTTTTCATCACCTAAAGGTTCATTCAATGTAATAATTTATATTCACCGTTACACTCCAGATACCGTCAGCAACATTTTAAATAAGTACCTGAAGGAGTTTATCGGCAAATTAAATACCCGAAAAGAACATCTTCAACATGTTCAGGTTACTGGTTCTGTATCCGATAAAACAAAAGCCATTAAAGAAATTGACTACATCGAGAAAACTCTTGTTGAACTACATGAATATGAAAGAGATGTTCTATACCCACTGGCAACAGAACGTCTTGAAATTGATTTGGATGACGGAGTGCTGGTGAATTACAACAAGTTTGGGAAAGCAGTGAAAGAGGTCAATGGCATAAATGACCATGCCACCAAGAAGAAAGTAAAACAGTTTGATTGGATTGATACAAGCCAAATACGATGAATAAAATAGAAGAAGCATTATCAATACTATTCAAGAAGCATCGTATAATTTTCTGGTACGATGAGAACTTGCAGTTTAAGCAAGATTTCGATGAATTAGTGTTGGATGGCGTTGAAAAGGTCGTTGTGGAGAATAATCAATTTTTTATAAAGTATCTCACCACGAGAGATAAAGCGTACAATCAGTTTTTACTTTATCTGCCGATAGTTAAGCCGAAAAATACTGATAACTGGCTGTTGGATTTGGAACTTGCAAATTATGTATTTCAGACCAAGCAGGAAGCCATGTTTGCACAAGAACTGGAACTGGATTACGAATTTACGAACTTGATATCTGAGCACATCGAATTCTTTAAGAACAAGGAGCGTAAATCAACTCTGAAAGTATTATTGGGCAAAGATGATGATTTCCAAGCAATCCGATATAAAATGCTGGCTGTACTGTTCAATACTGATAATGTTAGCCTTGTTTCTTTCCTTCAGGTTCATGCCACGGCTTATAATGACGGTAATGAACGGTACGATAGGGAACTGGAACGTTATAACTTGAAAAGTTTTTATTGGAAAGAAATTGCGAGAAAGTACGGATACACCAACCAAACCCCCGCTATCTATGATTTCCTGCTGGAAGTATTTAACAATAATTTTTCCATTGGGAAGAAGACTGGCATTGCGAAGGAATCAAAAATTTTGATAAGCATTTGGAAGGATTCCATATCATACCAACAGGCATACCGCAAACTTTCACAAAAAATTGCCAATGATTTAAAGGTTGAAGGCGCACTAAATAGTGTAAGAGTGGAAGACATTATTCAGGATGATTTATTTGAACTGATTGATAAAAGAATAATATCAGAACTTTCGCAACTGATTTGCGATGAAACAATATCAAATGAAAGGTTAAGCCAACTGATAAAACAGCGGGAAAACAAATATTGGTATCACGATTACGAAGATTTTTATGCCTGTTTGGAGAACGGGATGCAGATGATAACTGCTGTCAGAAAAACCGAGAAGGTTAAAGTTGAAGCCTTTGTTGATGGTGTTCAATCTTATGTTCAGAACCTCTTTAAAATCGATTTTTACTACCGAAAGTACATCGCACATTATCGCAATGCCAAGCAAAACAAAGTATTGCAGCCACTGACAGAGAAATTGGAAAAGGTTTATTGCAATGACTGGCTGCTTAACCATGGAAACAAGTGGCAGAAAGTTATTGATACCACTGAAAAATGGTTCAGTCAACACAAAATTGCACAACAAAGATTCTTTACAGACCACATAAAACCATTTATTACCAAAGGGCAGCGACTTTTCATCATTATTTCGGATGGCTTACGCTATGAATGCGGTTGGGAGTACTTGCAGAAGATTCAGACCGAGAAACGATTTGAAGGGGAAATGGAGTATATGGTTTCATCACTTCCTTCTTATACTCAGTTGGGTATGGCAGCACTGCTTCCCAACATAAATATGACATTTCAGACGAATAGTGAAAACATCCTGATAAATGGTAATTCTACCCAAGGTGTGCAAGGAAGAACCAAGATATTGGAACAAATGGCTGGTACAAGAGCCACAGCAATTAATGCCGAGGATTTTATGAAGATGAATTCTGCAACCGATGGTCGGGAATTTGTGAAACAGTACGATTTGATTTACATCTACCATAATCGCATCGATAAAATTGGGGATGATAAAACTACAGAAGACAAAGTATTTGAGGCAGTGGAACAGGAATTGGAATTTCTGATGGATATAATAAAAAAGATTGCCAATATGAATGGCAATAACATGTTCATTACGTCTGACCATGGCTTCTTGTATCAAAATAGTGAACTGGCTGAAAGTGATTTCTCAATCGGTGATGTTTCAGGTGATATCTGGAAGGAATCCAGACGATATATTATTGGCAAGAACCTGAAAGGCGATAACAGCACCAAGCATTTTACATCCGAACAACTGAACCTCACTGGTGACGCTGAAGTACTGATTCCTAAGTCTATCAATAGGATGAGAATTAAAGGTGCTGGTTCACGCTATGTCCATGGTGGAGCATCGCTTCAGGAAATCGTCATACCCCTGTTAAAAGTCACGAAAACACGTCAAGACACCACAAAACAGGTTGATGTCGATATCATAAAATCGACTGACAAGATAACAACCAACATTCTTGCTGTCTCCTTTTTGCAAACCGATTTGGTGAGTGAAAAGGTACTTCTAAGACAAATCAGAAGTGCCATATATGCTGAAGATGGTGAAATGCTCAGTGACCAGTTCACCTACAATTTTGATATTGCTGAGGGCACAGAAAGAATGCGTGAAGTTAAACATCGTTTCCAACTAAGTTCAAAGGCAAGCGGTAAGTATAAAAACCAACGTGTTAAACTCCTTCTGGAAGAACCCGTGGAAGGAACAAGCAAATGGAAGACATATAAAGAATATTCATATACGCTGAATATTTCATTTACAAACGACTTTGATGATATGTAGTATGAATGAACTTGATAAAAAAATTAACCAGCATTTCGCTGGCAAAGTAGTCAGAAAAGACCTAACCAAATTGGTGAAAGGCAATGCCATAGTACCGACTTACGTGCTGGAGTACTTGCTTGGACAATATTGTGCCACAGATGATGAGCCTACCATTGCACAGGGAGTGGAAACCGTGAAAAGCGTAATAGCCAAGCATTTCGTACATCGTGATGAAGCACAACTAATAAAAGCAACCATCAGGGAAACCAAGTCTCATCGTATTATCGATAAGATATTGGTAAGGTTGAACGACAAACGTGACATGTATGAAACTTCCTTTTCAAACCTTGGCTTGACCAAAGTACCTATAAATGAAGGTATTGTCAAGCAAAACCAAAAACTTCTTTCTGGTGGGGTCTGGAGTCTGGTAACTATGGGTTATCAGCCTTCCGAGGAAAGAGATGCCTCACCTTGGGTAATTGAGAGCCTGAAGCCAATCCAAATTGCAAATGTTGATGTGGATGATTATAAGGAAATACGCAAAAACTTCACTACTGAAGAATGGATTGACCTTCTGATGCAGTCCATTGGCTTGAATCCTGAAGAATTTACCTTCCGTTCAAAACTCATTCAGTTGGCACGTTTAATTCCGTTCTGCGAGAATAATTACAACCTGATTGAACTCGGACCGAAAGGTACTGGCAAAAGTCACATATATTCTGAGATGTCTCCGCATGGAATATTAATTTCTGGTGGTGAAGTATCCAAAGCAAAATTGTTCGTAAACAACAGCAACGGGGACATTGGACTCGTTGGATATTGGGATGTTGTTGCATATGATGAGTTTGCTGGAAAAACTAAAAAAGTTGAACGTGCTCTGGTTGATATCATGAAAAACTACATGGCAAATAAGACCTTCAGCCGTGGTAAAGAAATCTATGGAGCAGCAGCATCTATGGCTTTTATTGGGAACACAGACCATCCAGTACCTTATATGTTAAAACATAGCAATCTCTTTGATGCTTTACCTAAAGAGTATTATGATACCGCTTTCTTGGATAGGGTGCACTGCTATTTGGCAGGGTGGGAAGTGCAGAAGTTACGTAACGAGATGTTCACTGACAACTATGGTTTCATTGTTGATTATCTGGCAGAAATCATGAAGGAACTTCGCAAAGAAGATAGAATGAATAATTACGCCAACTACTTTGAACTATCGGATTCGATAACGACCCGTGATAAAACATCCATTGCAAAGACTTTTTCTGGTTTGGCAAAAATTATCTTCCCACATGGGGAATTTACTGAAGATGATGCCAAATTCATGCTTGAATTTTCTATTGAGAGCAGAAGAAGAGTGAAAGACCAACTCCGTAAAATGGATGAAACATTTGAAAGGGTTGATTTTTCCTATATCAATAAAAAGACCAACAAAAAAACCTTTGTACAAACACTTGAATACATCGAAAACAAAAAGTTGTTGGGTCTTGAAGATGATGAACCCATGCCAGACATAGTTCAGGCAGTTATAAAGCAGGAAGAACCGAAGAAAGGTCTTGAATTAGCAGAAGGTCAGAAAATTATTCGGGATAACCAATCTGGAATTTCATATGATATGTTGTTCGGTGCTTACCTTTTAGGTGCAAAAGAAATAACTGTAACCGACCCGTACATTCGCTTGCCTTACCAACTCCGTAACTTCATGGAGTTTGCAAAACTGGTATCAACTAAAAAGGATGAACTGGATGAAGTCAAATTGCACCTGATAACAAACAATAATGAAGAGTACATCGAAAATTCCAAGGAAGCCTTCAAAGAAATCACTGATTCACTTGAATCACTTGGTATTCAATTTACATACGAATTTGTTGATAATGCCCACGACCGCTCCATTGCGTTGGACAATGGCTGGAAAATAGTACTGGGTCGTGGACTGGACATTTATCAAAAGACGAATGGCTGGTATGATATAGCAGAGTATTATCAGGAGAAGAGGTTGTGTAAGGGATGTGAGGTGACATATATTAAGCAATGAATATCATTGATAGATATTTGATTCAATAATTATCACCATCAAAGAGAATAAAATGAAAATAGATATTTTAAAAGGTTATATTCAATCAAGTAATATCAATTTCTTAATTGGTTCAGGTTTATCAAGACCGTACCTTAGGACACTTGGTGATATTGAGAAGTTGCTGACGGAATTGGATAGTAAAAAAGCCGAAATCGATAAAGAGGATTATGAAATAGTTAAAGTCTCTTTATATAGGTCTTATTTCGACAATATAATTTATCCCAATATAAATAGTGAATTCGAAAATAATCAAGCAGATTTTGATATAACTATCAATAGTTATAAAGAATTATTGCTAAGAATAAACGATATAATCTTACACAGACATAATACATTGCTCACCAGACAAATAAATGTATTCACAACAAATATCGATTTGTTTCTTGAGAAGTCTTTAGAAGAAACAAAATTGGAATTTAATGATGGCTTTACAGGAAGATTAAAGCCAGTCTATGATTTATCAAATTTCCAAAAATCTTATTCTAAAACAAGCCTACATTATAATAATATTTCAGAAATACCAGTTTTTAATCTTCTGAAATTACATGGCTCAATAAATTGGTACAAGGGAGAAGATAATATAATCTATCATCAGAGAATTTTAGAAAGAAACATTCTACCAATAAAAAAAATGCTTGATGAGATAAATCGGGAACTATTTATATCTACTGATAAAGGTAAAAAAGACGAAGAGGTAACAATTGAAATTTTACTTGAGAGAGCACATAAAATAGAATTGAAAGACTACCAGATTTTTGAAAATTTCACTAAGCAATACGAAAAACTAATTATTGTTAACCCAACAAAAGCAAAATTTAAAGAAACTGTATTAGAAGAACAGTATTATGAAATGATGAGAATATATGCTAATTCCCTTGAGAAGGTGAATACTCTTCTGTTATGTATGGGTCTTTCTTTCGCAGATGAGCATATTAAAAATATTACCATTCGTGCGGCTAATTCAAATCCTACACTCCAAATAATAGTCTTCGCTTATGATGATATCGCAAAAAACGAAATCAAAGAAAATTTGGGTGATTGGAAAAACGAAAATATACTAATAATTAGTCCAGCCACTTTTATTAATAACTGTGGACTTGATGATAAAGAAAAAGAAGCCTTAAAAAAGAGGCTTAAACATTTCAATTGCTCTGCAATTAATGCTGAAATATTCAGCGTTTTAGCGAAAATGGTTCACACTGCATCAAAATCTCTTCACAATGATGTATAACCCAATCAATAATACCCAAGAAATCACTCAAAAGGATTCTATTTTTCGAATAGGTCGGGTTTTTTCTGTTGAAGGTTTAGAGATAAAGATTAAAGTTGATAAAGAAAAAAACTCATCTAATTTGATTTATAAGGGAGAACTACTTAAAAATATATCAGTGGGTGGTTATCTTAAAATAGTAAAGGGTTTTACAGCAATTGTTGCAAAGGTCAATGGGGAGTATATTAAAGAGGAACAAAAGTATAATGATAAATATAATAAGGAAGAAAACAAAATCAATAGAATTTTAGAATGTCAACTACTTGGCTTTATTGAGAACGGACAATTTGAGAAAGGAATAAAAGAGTTACCGTTAATTGATAATCTCTGCTTTCTGCTTGATAAAGCAGAATTCTCACTTGTACACAAATTTATTAAAGACGACACTGATGCTACAATCAAAATTGGAACTTTAGCATATGAACAGGGGCAAAACATCGAAATTGGCATTAATAGTCTGTTCGCAAGTCATATTGGCATATTTGGAAATACTGGGAGTGGAAAATCTTATACCTTGGCTCAAATTTACAGACAACTATTTTTAAAGTTTAGAAATAATCAGAATTTTATTAAAAACGCCAAATTTCTCTTGATTGATTTTAATGGGGAGTTTAATAATGATAAAGCAATTATCGATGGTAAGGAAATATATAACTTAAACACTCGAAAAGTTTCAGGGGAAGACAAAATAAAACTTTCAGAAGAAGATTTGCTTGATGTTGAATTGATTTCAATAATGGCGAGTGCAACCGAAAAAACTCAACGTCCATTTATTGATAGAACATTAGGATTATATAAAAGTGTTATTGATTCTGATACTCCAAATAATATTCACTTTAAAAGACTTCTGAAAAAATGGTTTAAAAAGGCTGTTATAATTTCAGATAAAATTAAAGCAGATATTTTAATTGATTACTTTATTAATATCGTACCACCTTTATTTGATGAGGATGGGATGGAAATCGAATTTAGAGATGAATTAAGATGGAATGGTTCATTATATGGTTTTTATAATACGACCACTGGAGTCATTTACCCGTTTAATCAAGATGAAAATTCTGATAGAATTGAATCGCTCAGTTTATTTAAGCAAATTGAAGAAACTGAAATTTCGAATAATACAATATCAGCGATTATCCAGTTTATGTATTTACGACTAATAATGGATGTAGTAACCAATCGAGCCCAAAATGAACACATTGCTCCAACCATTGGAAAGTTAATGACATTTCAAAATGATTTTGATAAAGTTATAACCACAGAAGCGAATGATATAGAATTATTTAGCCGAAGTAATTTTGTTGTTCTGAACCTCGATAAAGCAAATCTTAAAATAAAAAAAATGCTTCCTTTGTTAGTTTCCCATAAAATTTATAATGAACATAAAAAACGAAATAGGAAGGGGAATAAATCATTAAATATTATTATTGATGAGGCACATAATATTTTATCTTATACTTCAGAAAGAGAGAGTGATACATGGAAGGATTATAGGCTGGAAACCTTTGAAGAAATAATTAAAGAGGGAAGAAAATTTGGTGTCTTTCTTACAGTCGCAAGTCAGAGACCCTCCGATATTTCCTCTACGATTATTTCGCAATTGCATAATTATTTCGTCCATAGATTAGTAAATGAAAAAGATATCGAAGCAATGGGGAGAAGCATATCATTTTTAGATAAAGTATCTCACGCAGCATTACCTATACTTTCAATTGGGACATGCGTTTTTACTGGCATAGCAGCACAAATTCCAACAATTGTTCAAATTGATAAAATTCCAAAAGAAAATGAACCAGATAATAAGACAATAAACCTTTTGTCTAATTGGGAAGTATAATATTGGATTGATACTAAAAGACTGCAAGAAGCGTAAGACATAAGGGTACTTCATTCGTGAAGCCAAAAAGCGAGATATGGCACTTACCAAACAAACCGTCCCCGCAAATAATTGGCATCAGAAAAACAGCATCCTGAACCACTGATTTTTCATAGTCATCCCCCCCTGCAGAAAAACAGCAAAAAAGGGGGTGGGTTATTTTGGTATCACCACCACAATATGAACCACCATATTCACCATTTTATTGAATATGGTGCAATGGTGATGTAATAATTGGTGCAGTATTGGTGGATGTGGTGCAGAATTGGTGAAAGAACAAAATCACCATCACCAAAACCAATAAAATCTTTCCTATTTGGGTAAATCAGTTAATGTTTCAAAGTCAGCCAGTGTCCAGAGCCACAAGCCGTCACAATCAATTTCCATATTCCAACTGATATTATAGCACCTATTGGTTTTCAAGTCCTGTACATTCAAATATATGACACCTTCGTAATCCTGATAGTTCAGCAGCCTGATGGCAGCAATGTCATTACCAACGGTTCGCTTCTCCAACTTCATGTAAGGCATACCTTTGGTTAAACGCTTACCTTGGGTCATAATGAAGTCCAAGTCCAGTACAATGGTATCGGGTGTTAGATATTCCAATACCTTCCTGCCAGCACTGTTGATATATGAATGTGGTTGGTTATTAAATGTTGTATTGCTTGTTTCATCTGTCATGGTTACCATATTATAGTATCGTACATTATGTCCCTGAAGGGTATCCCCCCGTACCCACTCCCCCCCCGTATACCCCCCCCGTAGGGTCTGTGGGTGCTACATGAACATCTTTTTTTATAAATACTTTGAAAACCCTGAGCAGGTAAAAAAAGTTCCAAAATCCAGACCTGCATAAATTTTCCAAAAAATTGGAATGATTATGGAATAATAAGAGTGTTGATGCTGGTGATGGTAGGAATATGCGGTCATGGGACACTTGGAAGCCTATAACGCAGGACACAGCAAGCATATTGACTGCAGGTATGATTCGCTTGCGAATATATAGTTATAGGGTCTTGAAGGAATGATGTTTGGAAGGATTGGCTTCCTGCAGGGTGTGAACGCTAATGTTTACCATCACTGCTTGAGGGTTTGTGGGGATGAGGGTTCGACTCCCGCCAGTTCATGAACCATTGTGGATTATTGGGATGTGGTTGGAGAGCCAGCAAATAATGCCATCATTTGAAGGTATGGAAGCATTTTTGTACCTTTGTTCAGCAAGTCTGTTCTTTGTGGTTTTGCCGAGAAAAATTAGCCAATTCTTGTACCTGTGTTTTTTGGGTTTGGTGTAAGCAATTGAATAATAGCGCTTCTGGAAGGGTAGGTCTGAGTCTTATACGCTCCACAAAGGACTCTAACCCAAGCAGTTAGGGTCTTTTTTTACGACTCTCTTAGCGCAGGTTTTTAAGGCGTTTCCGCTACTCAATGTAACGCAAGCGTACAGATACTGAGCAAACGCAATAACGCACCTGCGCAACACGCTAAAAATCAATACTTACAATGGCTGCAACATTTTTGCAACCGCCCCCCGACCCCTTAAAAAAACAGGTAATAAAATTCGCTTTTTCTTATACCTGTTTTTGCTCCATATCATTTTGGTATAAGAATTGGCGAATTTGATGCTCGCAAACCCGCATGGAATCTGGCTAATCGACTTTGTTAAATTTTAACCAATTTTGCTATGGAAAACAACATCAAAATCACCTTCTGGCTCAATAGAGTCAAGAAGAATTCCAAGAATCTTGTACCTGTTTACATGCGGGTTACACAGAACTACGACTTTTTCAATAAAGCCACTGGCATCCGAATCCCTGCAGGGGATTGGGATAAAAAGGCTATGAGAATCAGGGGTGCTACACAAGAGGTTGCAACTACCAACGCCACACTTGACTCGCTCAGGGTAAAAGTACTTCAGGTGGTTAACCAACTTAATCTCAGCGGTAAACCATATAACATTCACACTATTCAGAAAACACTTGAGGGTAATGAAACCAACCAACTCACCATTTTGAAGGTATATGAAGAACAATTGACGGAAATGAAGAAACTGAAGGGGAAGGACTTCGCTCCTGCCACAATTATCAAATATAAAAGCACGCAACTCAGGCTAAAGCAGTATATAAAGTATAAGTATCACCGAAGTGATATGTACCTGTATGAACTTAACTTCCAATTCATGAGCGGTTTTGAGGCATACCTGAAACAAAAGTTCAATAATTCGACTACCACCTGCTATAAGCATTACCAGAGGTTCACTCGTGTAATACATAATGCCATGCACAAAGGATACATCGATAAGTACCCGTTTGAAAATTACAAAATTAAATTGCCACGTACCAAAATACTCTACCTCACACAAGATGAAATAGACCGCATTGACCGTACCAATTTTAAAGTAGAAAGATTGAACGTTATCCGTGATATTTTCATCTTCTCGATATACACTGGATTGGCTTATGCAGAAGTGGAGTCACTCTCACCCGACAATATAACCAAAGGAATGGATGGCGAGTTATGGCTGAATATCCACAGAAAAAAGACCAAGAAGGAATACCAAGTCCCTCTCCTACCCAGAGCACTGGAAATTCTTGAAAAATATAAAGACCACCCACTATGCATAAAAAAAGGAAAATGTCTGGCAGTTCCGTCAAACGTCAAATACAACGCCTACCTCAAGGAGATTGGCGACATCGCTGGAATACCCAAGAATAAGCCTCTTGTAACGCATCTGGCAAGAAAGACCTTCGCAACGACTATTGCCCTGACAAACGGGATGAACATTGGGGTACTGTCAAAAATACTTGGGCATAATTCAATAAAGGTGACCCTCGATTCCTACGGAACAATCATTGACGAATTGATGCTGCGGAGTGTCAAGGAACTGAAACAGAAATTGTCAGCACAAAAAGACACCAAACAATTACCTGAATTATCTATCGATAATGATGCTATGGGAGACCTGCTGAATGAAATTAAAAAGTCAAACAGGAATTAATTGAATTACAGGTCAATTTCTTAAAAAAGAAAATAGTTGGCATTCGACTTTTATGGTCAAATGCCAACTATAAATTCTATCATTTAGGTAAGCAACCTGATACTAATTTTTAAAATGTCAACCACAGGTTAGGTTTCTGTCATCTTATGGTTATGGGATATGTCAGTTTTAAGAATCCAATATATTTGTTTTGAAATACCCCGTTAGAGTCCATGTATTCGGTATGGTTAACAATGAAATATAAGTAGCCGAATGGTGGCTTAAATCGCCATCCAGTCAAACCATAAACATATATTTTGTCATTGGAACTATTTGTTTGAAGAATAAATTTTATCCAGAGATTATTTGTGAAATTATAAGTAGTTGATATACTATTTATAAAAGCAGTTTTGAAATCGTCTGTCTCGGGGGAAAATTGTATATATCGTGGTTTAAATTCAACTGCAAGTTTATTAAATACCTTTAATTGCAGACCAGACTCAATAGAATAATAATCAGAATCAAAACTACGACCCTTTCTTACCATCAGTGTAGCACGATTATAGGCTTCAGTATTATAACCCAGTGTGGCAGAATAATAGAAGTTATAGTAGTCCGTATTCTCAGAGGTTATATGCCTGTATTCATTATTATACCTGAAGTCAAGATTAAATTTATTAGTAAAATAAAATTGGACTGTCTCATTAATGTTCCAACTCATGAATTTTGAAAAATCATCATTCCAGTAAATATTGTTAGCAGTGCTAAAGTTGATGTATTTAAAAACTGATTCTTTAATCCACCATTTATATGACAAATCTGAATCAAATTCGTTTCGATTATCATCATTAAGGTATCCTGTCTCATTGAAAATATCTTTTAGTCCATCCCCTTCAAGATAAGAATACCTTATATGCCAGTGGAAAAAGTTATTTTCTGCCGCAAACCTTGCATATCCAGTATTTCGTAAAACATTCCAATCATCTACTGCAGCAACATACTGACCAGTAAGTTTCCAGAGCGAACCGAGGTTCAAAACATAATCAGGACTAAACGTTGAAATCATCCTGTCACCAATGAGTTTATTGGTTGCCGTGAAACCAAGACTGGATGATTTCAGAATATCTCTCTTTACTCTGAAAGCGGTATACATCGGCTTAGAACCAGACGAATCAATAGAATTTTTATCAAAGGCATTAATAAGATTGATGTTGGTTCTACCTGCTTTCCCAGTTAATTTTATACCTGCTGATATATCTCCTATACGTCTCGAATAGAAAGTTTTTAAACGTGTCTGGTACATTTCGTTGCCTTCCTGAAAGAAAACTCTTTTCTCAGGGTATTGTACCTCATATTTTGTAAGGTCAATAACATCTTCGTCAGCCTCAACTGTTGCAAAATCTGGATTTACAGTAATGTTTGAAGTTAAATTTGAATTAATTTGCCAGTTTATATCACCACCAACTTGATTTTCAAATATATATTTATCCCAATTGGCATTTGTGGTTGTGACTTTCCCCATACCATACGGAACAAGTAAAATAGTATTTTTTGTTGCCTTGGGACTTAGATTAAGCAATTTTCCAGATGACGATATTTTGTATTCATCAGTAACACTATTTGCCCAATAGGAGATTTCCGATTCTTCCCGCACCATACGCCTGAAGTTTATTTGCCAATCGGTTTGATTCTTGTTGAATTTTATGCTATTAAATGGAATTACCATTTCGGCAAACCAACCCCAATCATATATTTGTGCGCTGGAATTCCATTCAGTATCCCAATTGTAATCAATTGTACGACCATCATCCATTATTCTGGAATCTGTTTGAGTGCCTAATGGATTCAGCGCAAAGCAATAAGCATTCCTGTTATCATTAAAAGTTCCAAGAATAATAAATATACCATCATCACTTTGAGCAAATCTATCACGAACCTGAATTTTGCCAGTGACAGGTACATTCTGATAACAAGCGATACCGAAATAGATTGCTTGGTCATCCTGCATGACAATGATTCTGGTGTTTGATATTGAAGTGTCACCATTTATTGGCTCAAGTTGAATAAAACTATAATTCATCAGGAGTGAATCAATATCATCATATTTACCAT
>Ga0302245_1001226_pt1 | contig 18173 bp, 17 predicted proteins | sample AAG_UR_Thr_MG_FD_193512 | JGI IMG/M metagenome (GOLD analysis project Ga0302245, IMG submission 193512) | Enriched activated sludge microbial communities from anaerobic digester in WTTP, New Holstein, Wisconsin, United States - AAG_UR_Thr | ecosystem: Engineered > Bioreactor > Anaerobic >... | reverse complement strand
TGGCGGAGGATCCCGCCGCGGCGATCCCCATCCTCGGCGAGTACCCCTACATCCGGCAGGGGCTTTTCCGCCGGCTGGGGGACTCCCTTTTTCCCGATGAGGGGGGAATCGTCCGGGAAGACGAACTCCTGACGCGCCTGACGGAGGGACAGAGCCCCCTGGGCCCGGAAGAACGGAAGACTCTGGGGGCTTTCTCCCGGGAGATAATGCGGTCCGCCGCCGAAAGGATCCGGGAAATCTCCGAAACCCGCTCCGAGACCGCCGCCCTGATCCGGCTGCTGGAGGAGACGAAACCGCTTCTGGAAAACGTGCCGGTCCTGCTCCAGACCGGGAAGGACCGGGAGGCGATGCGGAACCTCATGGGCTACACCGAACTGGCCCTGAAAGCGACCCGGCTCCTGTCCCTGCACCCGTCGGATTCCCCCGGAGAGACGGACGCGTTCTGCCGGGAGCTGAACGAAGCGCTGCGGGAGCTCACCGAGGCCTTCCGGACCCAGGATTCGGTCCTGCTGGGCGATATCCTGGAATACGAAATAGCCTCCCGGATCGACGGTCTGACGGGACTCCTGGCGGCGATCCTCAGGGAGGGCGGCCCGTCGTGATCCCGCCCCTGCTGCAGTCCCAGATCCAGTTTTTTTCCACCCCCACCCGGAGCCAGAACACCAAGGCCATCGCCATAGTGGCGCTGATTCTGATCGCCTTTCTGGCCTGGGTGATCCTGTCGAGGCGGGCCTCCGGACAATCCGGCGCCATGTCCCGGGGATCCTTCCGGAAGAGGGCCCGCAAACTGGAGCTGTCGAAGGACCAGATCCATCTCCTGGAAGACCTGATCAAGAAGGCCCAATTCTCCAGCCCCACGCGGGTTCTGGAGAATCCCGCCGCACTGGACATCCTGCTTCGCCGGTCCCTGGCGGGTCTGGAAACCGATGAAAAACTGACGCCGGAAGAGAAGGAGGGCCGGAAGGCCCGGATCCTGGGGATCAAGCAGACCATCGACAGGAATTCGGAGCAGCAGAAAATAATCGCCAGCACTCTGTCCCTGCCCATCAACACGCCGGTCACCATCCGCACCAAGGAGGGATGGAACCACGAAAGCTACGTGACCTCCAACATGCAGAACATGATCGGCATGGCGAGCCCCGCCTCGGGGGACCGCTCCAAACCCCATCCATGGCCAAAAGGGGAAGAACTGGGGATCATACTGGTCCGGGGGGGCGGCGCGGAGGTCTACGCCTTCAAAACGAAGGTCCTGGGCTACAAGATGGTCCGGGGGGCGCTGTCGGTTTTCACCGAGCACGGAAAGAATCTCCGGCAGATTCAGAACCGGCGGAACCGGAGAAGGGAGATCGACCGCCCCGCCATCATCTACCCCGTGGGCATCGTCGAGTCCGGGAAGGGGAAAAAGATGGTCCGCGAGGCGGTGGTCAACACCGCTCAGCGGAGCCTGGGGAGCCTGGTGGACATTTCAGCGGGGGGCTGCGCCGTCATGGCGCGGAACCTTCTTCCCCGGGCCTCTCTGGTGAAGATCGACTTCGAAACCGAAGAGGGGAAAGCCGTTTCCGTGTACGGCAAGATCCTGGGCATCACGCCCCAGCCTCCCCGGGGGGGGATCATGCACGTCCGCTTCACCCGGGTCTCCCGGACCCATTTGAACGCGGTCCGGGAATACGTGTACGGGTACCTCCCCGAGCGTCGGGACTGAGGGACCCCTCCTCCGGCCCGCCACGGGGAGCAGCCGGGATCCGGGGCCGGCGGACCTGCCCTTCTTGACCTTCCCGGCCAAATTCTCTACACATGAACCATGAAGGTGCTGGCGGTCACAGACGTGGCCAGAAGAAACATGGCGGTGGACTATATCGAAAAGTACGACGCCACGGCGGTTCTGGAGGTGCTGGGAGTCCCTCGGGAAACGAAAATCGAAATCCTCCTGGAGCACTCGCCCCTGGGCGGAGTGGACCTGAAGGTGACGATGCTGGACGACATCTCCTATCCCCTGCTGCCCGCCCTGAGGGCGATACGGACCTCGGTGAGCGGGATGTACGAGAGGGGCGAACTCTCCTGAAAACCATACGGACCCGCTCTCCCGACGAAACCATCCGTCTGGGGGAGAGGGTGGCGGAAAAGCTGCGGGCCGGTTCGGTGGTGCTCCTGGAGGCCGGCCTCGGGGCGGGAAAAACCACCTTCACCAAAGGCATCGCCCGGGGCCTGGGGATAGGCGAAACGGTGACCAGCCCCACCTACACCATCGTTTCCGAGTACCTGGGCAGACTCCCGCTGCACCATGTGGACCTCTACCGCATCTCCGGCCCCCAGGAGACCGAGGAGCTGGGGCTGCGGGAAATACTGGGCGGCCCGGGGGTGACCGTCGTCGAGTGGGGAGACCGGCTGGGGGAGGAGCCGGAAGGCGCCGTCCGGGTGCGGATCGAGATCCTGGGGGACCAGGACAGGGCCTTCCACTTCGCGGGGATCGATCCGTGAAGGCCCTGGCGCTGGATTCCTCCACCGAGATCCTCTGCCTCTGCGGGAGGAACGGCAGCCGTTTTTTCGAAGTCACCCGGGACGTGGATATCCATCACGCCCGCTGGATCGTTCCGCTGGTGGATCTGGTCCTGACGAACCTGGACCTTTCCCCGGGCGAGCTGGAGCTGGTGGCGGCGGCCCGGGGCCCCGGATCCTTCACCGGCCTGAGGATAGGCCTGTCCACCGCCAGGGGCCTGGCCGTCGGAGCGGGGTGCCCCTGCGTCTTCATCCCCACCCTGGACCTCTACAGCGCGGTCCCCCGGGGGCGGGGGGTGGTCACCGCCGCGGTGGTGGACGCGAAGAAGAAACGCTTCTACGCCGCCCTGTACCGGAACGGGGAGAGGCTGACGGATTACCTTGACGCGGGGCCCGACGAAATCGCCGCCCTCGTCTCCGCGTACCCCGAGGTGGTCCTGACGGGGCCCCACGGAGAGATTCTCCATCCCCTCCTGGCCGGCCTGGGGGCGGCGGACAACATCGTCCGGGACCCGGATGCCCGGCGGGGAAGAGGCATGACGCTTCTGCGGATGGGGATGGAGGCTCTCGCCGCAGGGCGGGTGGACGGGCCCTCCACGGGGCCGCTCTACGTCCGGCCGCCGGAGGCCCGGCCCGGCGGCGGTCTCTGAAGGGGCGGGCTCTCCGGGATCCGGGCGCCGGTCATCCCGGCTTTTTCTTTCCCCGCAGGAAGGGCTCCAGCGACGGCGGCTCCGTCCGGGACAGAACGGCGGCGGCGTTTTCCCGCTGGATCGCCTCGTAAACCTCTTTGCGGTAGACCTTCACCTCCGCGGGGGCGGTGATGCCGATTTTCACCTGGTCTCCCTTGATGTCCACCACCGCGATCTCGATGGAGTCCCCGATCATGAAGCTTTCGTTGGTTCGGCGGGTCAGGATGAGCATGCGCTAGGCCCGGAGAGCCGCCAGCTCGTCCACGATGACGTGCCGCACCCGCCATTCGGGGTTCAGGGAGATGGACTGGCGGCCGATTCTCTTTTTCCGGTTGATCAGCAGGGGGCCCTGCAGATTCGCGGTCATGCGGTTCTGGTTCTCCGGAATCGTCACGATGGAGAACACCAGAAGATCTCCCTCCTCCTCCTGCCCCAGTTCCGCCAGGTCCTCCCCGGGGACATCGGGGCGGTAATCGGGCCGGAAGATCCGGGGGTCGATGAGGACGAAGGCCACCTCCACCACGTCCAGGGACTGCAGCCAGTAGAAGGGCTGCTGCCGGGCGTCCAGCAGGGCGTAATTTTTGAACTGTTCGAAGCCGATGATTCCGCCGGGGAAATGAAGCCGCTGGCGCTCGTCGATCTCCACCGGTCCGTAAGCCTTTGTTTCGATGCGCATCCCTACCTCAGAAAATCCAGCAGCGTAGGCTGGAGAATCCGCCCCGCCGCCCCCAGAGCCGCCTTGTGGGTATACTCCAGCAGCCTGAGTTCGGTGATCGCCTCGGTCATGTCCAGGTCGGAGGCCATGGAGTTCAGCGCCTTCATGTCCGGGATCGCCATGGCCAGCCGGGCGGCGGAAAACTCCAGGCGTTTCCCCTGGGCTCCGATGTCCCCCAGCGCCGCGAGCATCCCCCCCAGGGCCTCGTCGATGCCCCGCAGGCCGCGGCCCCCCACCTCCAGCGGGTCCCCCCGGTAGAAATCGTCCCGGAGTTTGATGACCATGTCGAACACCGACCCGCCGGAAACCCGGGCGGAGGGGTTCAGGTTCCGGGGGGGCGGACTGGCGTTGTCCCGCAGTATGCCCAGATCCTGCAGAACACGCCCCTCCGGCGCGTCCTGGAGCCAGAGCTGGTGGGGAGTGGTGGTTTCCAGAACCAGGGAGCCCCGTATGGGGTCCTGGCGGGCCTTCACCGGGGCGGCGGAATCGTTGATCCGGGCGATGATGGCGGCCACGGTGTCCCCCTCCCGGAGGGGTATCTTCTGGCCGTCGATGAAGATGTCGGTGTCCCGATCCACCTGGTAGGCCGAGGCGTCCACCGTGGGGTAGAGCTGTTGGTTCTCCGCCCAGAATACCCGGTTTCCGGGAAAGTTCGTGACCGCGTAGGCGCCGTCGGAGATCTCCGCCCGGTTCTCGCCGATGGAACCGGTGTATTCCACCTCGGTGACCACCCGCTCGCCGCTTCCCGCCACATGACCCTCCACCGCCCGGAACGGCAGATTGTTGGTTTTGTCCCCGGAAAACACGGTGGCGCCGTCCGCTCCCCGGGCGTTGGCGGTCTCCAGCAGCTGGGACAGGAGCTGATTCACCTCCGCCCCCATCTGCCGCAGGTCCTCGGGGGAGTAGACCCCGTTTGCCCCCTGCACCGCCAGTTCCCGGATCCGCTGGAGGATGTCCACCCCTTCCCGGACATGGTCCTCGGTTATCTTGTGTTTCCCCTGCAGGTAATCCACGTTCCGGGAGAACTGCTCCCACCGGTGGATCACCGACCGGTAGCGGGTGGAATGGGCGGCGGCGGCGGGATCGTCCCGGAGGTTCAGAATCCTCGTCTGGCCCGCCAGCTTGTTCTGCGTCGCGTTCATCCGGTGCTCCCGGGCCCGCAGATGGTACTGCATGTCGTCGTTGGGCATGTTGGTGCTGATCCGTTTCATGGCCTATGCCCCCACCCTGTTGATGATGGTGTCGATCATTCTGGTGACCTCCGAGATGAAGCGGGCCACGGCGGCATAGCCGTGCTGGTACTTGATCATGTTGGACAGTTCCTCGTCGATGTTGACCCCGGATATGGACTCCCGCATGTCCCGGAGGTCCTTCATGATCCTCTCCTGGGTGGCCAGGGCGATCTCCGCCCTCTCTCCTTTGAGGCCCACCTCCGCCACCACCTCGGCGAAGTACCCGTCGAAGGTGGTGGTTTTCCCGATCATCACCGGGTGGTTCCGCAGCGAAGCCACCGCCAGGGCCGCCGAGCCGTCCCCGGGTCGTCCGGGCCTCCCCGCTTCACCGAAGGCTGCGGCTATGGAGGCGGGCTCCCGGGCCAATTCCCGGTTGACTTCGATCCAGGCGGAGGGGTGGGACAGGGGCGCCACCGCGAAATCCACACCGCCTCCCCGGAGGGCCTGCACCGCGTCGGGCGCTCCCCAGCCGTAGGCTCCCTCCGGTCCGGAGTTCCGCAGGATTCCGGCGTAACCGGTGAGGAACTGTCCGGAATCCTCCACCCGACGGATGACGAAATCCGGGAAGGCCGGATCCGCCGATGGGCCCGCCTTCAGAACGAGCCGACCCTCCCGGTCCAGCCGGGCGGAGACCTCCGCCTCGGAGTTGTTGATCCTCCCCACCAGATCCTCCACGGTGTCCACGGGATGGTAGGGGATCCGCACCTCCCCCCGGGGGCCGGAAAACACCATCTCCCCCGCCAGGCCGATCTGTTCCTGGGCCTGCAGGCTATGGGCTCCCCGGATCCGGAAGATGTAGGAGGAGTCGTAGTCGCCGTCTCCGTTCCGGTCGTAGTTCCCCATCAGGTTGCCGATGGCCGGATACTCGACGAAGAAGTCGTTGCCGGTTTTTTCGTTGAGCCCGTAGGCGGAGCGGTGGATCTCGTTGACCAGATCGATGAAGTTCACCGTCATGCTGTCCAGGTTCTGGATCTCCTTCCGGAGATCGCCGTCCCGGATTTCCAGAAGGGCGGCCAGCTTGCCTCCCCGGGCCTGAAAAACCTCCCCTCCCCGATCCCAGAGGACCTGAACGTAACCGTCGTCATCCGGGTTTCCCCGGACCTCCAGAGAGCGATGATGCCGCCCCTGTACGAGGTGAAAACCCGCAGTATGGATGACGAACTCGTCCGGGTCCCTCCGGTCCACGGTGATGTCGATGATTCCCGACAGCCGGCCCACCAGGAGGTCCCGGCGGTCCAGGAGGTCGTTGGGCATGTCCCCCATGGCCCTGACTTTCAGGATTTTTTCGTTCAGCGCGGCGATGTCCGAGGTCAGGGCGTTTATCTCCCCCACCGTAACCTGGATCTCCTCCTCCGCCATGTCCCGGATCCTCTTCAGTCCATAGTAGCGTTCATGGATCCCGTCGATCAGCGCCCTTCCCCGCTCCAGCACTTCGCTGCGGGCGGCCATCTCCGAGGGGTGGAGAGACAGTTCCTGCCAGCCGCTCCAGAAGCGGTCCATCTTCGCCCGGACCGACACATCCGAGGGTTCGTTGTAGGTCTTCTCCAGCATGGTCAGGTAGCGGTCCCGGGCGGCCCAGTACCCCTCCGCCTCGGCCTGGGCGACGATCCGGCCCTCCAGGATTTCGTCCCGGATCCGGCCGACGGACGCCACGTCGGTCCCCTGACCGATCTGTCCGGGGGTCTCCTCCCGGTTCAGACCCGGCAGGTACAGCGGGTCCGTCGCCTTCATCTCCACCCTCTGGCGGGAGTAGCCGTCGGTGGAGGCGTTGCTCAGATTGTGCCCCGTGGTCTGGAGCCCCTGGCTGTGGGCGACCAGACCCCGCTTGCCCAGCTCAATGCCGGAAAACGTGGACTGCATCGGCTCCTCCTATAGACTGTGGCTCACCACCCGGGGGTGGTCCGCCCCCCGGACTTCCCCGGTCCGGGTGTATGTCCTGAGGCGTCGGGGAGGAAAGAACTCCTCCAGGACCTTCTCCATGGTGCGCATGCTGGAGCGGACGTAGGCGTCGATGCCGCCGGTGAGGCTCCCCACTCGATCCACCGCCACCCGGAGCCTCCGGCGCCGCTCCTCCAGACCTTCCCGGCTCTCCCCGGGGAGGCGGGCCAGGAACTCCGCAAAGCTCCCCTCCGGCGGAGCGCCGCTTTTTATCCGGGCTTCCCGGTACAGCAGGCTGCGCTTCTCTTCCCAGGCGGCGACCTCGCCGCTCAGGGTCCGCATTTTCCCCACCTCGTCCTCCAGACGGGGCCAGTTCCGGTCCAGTATCCGGGCGCGCAGGACGCTCCCGGTCTGGGCCATTTTTTCCAGCTTATCCGCCTCGCCGTCCATGGCGGCTTCCAGTTCTTTCAGTGTTTCGGTGATTGCGTCCATGTTGTGATTATCGGCGCGGCGGAAAGGGATATTGAAACCTATCGGATTGAGAGGTCCGGGGAAATATGATAGGTTTTGCGCGGGCAGATCTTTTTTGTATCTTTGGGAAATCACGTGGCGACCAAGGGAGGAGGACTGATGAAACCCGACAAGGACCTCATCATCATCGGAGGGGGCGGGGCGGGGCTCACCGCGGCCCAGTACGGAGCCCGGGCCAATCTGCGGACCCTGCTCATCGAGGAAACAGCCCTGGGAGGCCAGGCCCTGGTCATCGAGGGTCTGGAAAACTACCCCGGCTACCCCGAACCGGTGAGCGGTTACGTTTTTACCCAGAAATTCGAGGAGCAGGCCCGGAACTTCGGCGCCGACATACTCATCGCCTCGGTGCAGTCCCTGACGAAGGAAAAGGACATCTTCACCGTCGCCACCACCGAGGGCGTCAGAACCGCATACGCGGTGATCCTCGCCACCGGGGCCCAGCATCGCTTTCTCGGGGTCCCGGGAGAGAAGGAACTCTCCGGTCGGGGGGTTTCCTACTGCGCCACCTGTGACGGCCCCTTCTTCAAGAACCGGAAGATGCTGGTGGTGGGCGGCGGGGACGCGGCCTGTGACGAATCCATGTTCCTGGCCAAGCTGACGGACAGGATCGTCATGGTCCACCGCAGAGACCGTTTCCGGGCCCAGAAGTCCCTGGCGGACCGGGTGCTGCGGAGTCCGAACATCGACGTCCGGTTCAACACGGTGGTGGAGAAGATCCACGGGGTGAAGACCCCCATGGGGATGGAGAAGGTGGGCAGGGTTACGCTGAAGGACACCCTCACCGGGAAGACCTACGAGGAGGACACCGACGCGGTTTTCGTCTTCATCGGCACCATCCCCAACACCGGGCTCGTTCCGGATCTCCCCAAAGACGAGGGGGGCTATATCCTCACCGACCAGAGGATGCAGACCTCGGTGCCCGGGCTCTTCTGCGCCGGCGATGTGCGGGCCACCCCCTTCCGACAGCTGGTGGTGGCCGCCGGCGAGGGGGCGGTGGCGGCCCATTCCGCAGCCCAGTACATCGACGACATCCTGGGACAGGCCTACCTCTGAGGAGTCTTCGGGGGATGAAACGGGGATTCCTTCCGGCCCTCCTTCTCCTGGCCTTTTTTCTCCGGCGGCCCGCCCCGGCGGCGGGGGAGCTTCCCCCCTTCTGGCGGCCCGGCCCGGAGAGCGAGAGGGTTGGGGCTCTGATGGATGCCATGAGCGACGAGGAAATTCTCGGACAGGTTTTCCTGGTGGGCTACGCCTCCGTCCACCCCGCTCCGGAGCTGATGGCCTGGATCAGGGCCCGCAACATCGGCGGGGTCAAGATCTTCGGGTGGAACGCGGAGAACCTTACGGTTCTGGCGGACAGCGTGGACCGGATGCAGAAGGCCGCTTTCGAGACCCGCCACGGCATCCCCCTCTTCGTGGCCACCGACCAGGAGGGGGGCTGGGTCCGCCACGTGAAGGGAGCCACCTCGGTGACCCCGGGAAACCTGGCTCTGGGCGCGGCGCGGATTCCGTCGGACGCCTACTACTCGGGCTACCACATCGGCCGGGAAATCCGGGCCCTGGGGATCAACATGAACTTCGCCCCCACCGTGGACGTCTACACCAACCCTCTGGCCCATGTCATCGGCCCCCGGGCCTTCTCCTCCGATCCGGTCCTCACCGGCGCCCTGGCCACGGCCTTCTACAAGGGGATTGCCAGGGCGGGGGTCATCGCCACGGCCAAGCATTTCCCGGGCCACGGCAACGCCGAAGGGGATTCCCACGGGATCCTGCCCACCCTGCGGGACAGTTTCGAGGATCTCTGGAGCCGGGACCTGTTGCCCTACCGGCTGCTGATATCGGAAAGGATCCCCGCCATCCTCTCGGGCCATCTCAGCTTCCCCGAGATAACCGGGGATCGCCGCCCCGCCTCCCTGAGTCCCTTCTTTTCCCGCAAGGTCATCCGGGAGATGCTGGGCTTCGACGGGATTCTGATCACCGACGACCTGTACATGAGCGGGGCCCAGCGCAACGGCCTTCCCTTCCACGAGGTCTGCGTCGAAGCACTGGCGGCGGGGAACGACATGATCATGCTGTCCCAGACGCCGGAGACGGACGACCTCATCTGGCGGGCGGTCCTGTCCCGGTATCGGCGGGACCCGGCCTTCCGGACCCATATCCGGGAAGCGGTGGAGAGAATCCTGCGGACCAAGCTGCGCCATCTGAAAAGCGGCGCCCCGCCTCCGGCGGCGGACCGGGACGCGATGAAGGCCATCCCCACCGCCGAGAGCCGGGCTTTCTTCTTCGAGCAGGCATGCCGGAGCATCACCCTGGTCAAGAACGATTCCCGGGCCGTCCCCTTCGTCCCCCGCCGGGGAGAGCGGGTCCTGCTGGCGGGGCAGCACCGGGCCTTCCTGAAAGCCGGCCGGGCCCGCTACCCCGACGCGGACGAGTTCCAGTTCTCCTACGAACCCTTTCTGTCGTCCCGGAGGGAAGAGCGGGAGGACTTCCGTAGAACGGCCGGGAATTACGACACCATCATTTTCTGCCTGGCCAACCCCAACGGCCTGGAGGTTCTCCGGGAGGTCCGGGACCATCCGGGGAAGATCATCGTCTTTTCCATCCTGACCCCGGTCTATCTGGCGGAGGTCCCCTGGGTCTCCGCCTCCATCGCCGCCTACGGCTGGAGTGCCGAGTCCTTCCAGGCGGGCTTCGCGGCCCTCCGGGGGGACTTCGTTCCCCAGGGAAGACTGCCCATCGACCTGGGGCCCGGACCGTGAGCTGGGCTTTCGCCCGCCCCGCGGACCTCCCCCTCCTGATGGATTTCCTCCGTCCCCGGGAGTGGGAATGCGTGTCCCTGACCGGCCGCCTCCGCTCCGGGATCGGCCGGGGCCTCCCCGGAGGGGTGGCGATCAATGTCCGGGAGGGGCGGATCCGGCAGGCCGCCTACCTGTCCCGGGGAGGGCTTCTCATCCCCTGCCTGCCGGGCTGCCAGGATCCGGCGGACTGGGACCCGGCGGGGCTCCGGGATCTGTTCCACGAAGCCGGCGGAGCCGCGGCCTGCCTCATGGGCATGGAAGAGTACCTGGAACCCTTCCTGGCCGCCCTGGGCCTGCGGCCCGGGACCCGGATCTCCTATCATATGATGACGCTCCCCTGCCCGGAAAATCCCCTTCCCCCCCCGCCGCCGGAGGAATTCCGGGTCCGAACCGCCACGGGGGATGACCTGGAGCGCCTGCTTCCCCTTCAGGAGCGCTACGAGAAGGAGGAAGTCCTGCTGCGGCCGGAGCTCTTCGACCCCGCGCTGACCCGGGCGGAGCTGAGGCGGGCTTTGAAAACCCAGATCCTGGTCCTGGCGGAACACCGGGGGAGGGCGGTGGCCAAGGGGGGGACCAACGCCCGGGGGATGGGATACGACCAGATCGGCGGGGTATTCACCCTTCCCGATTTCCGGGGCCGGGGAGTCGCCCTCCGGGTCATGGAGCGGCTTCTGTACCTCATTTTCCAGGGAGGCAAGGGCGCCTGCCTCTTCGTTAAAAGATCCAACCTCCCCGCCATCGGGCTGTACCGGAAAATCGGCTTCGGCATTGCAGGAAACTTCGGAATCCATTACTTTTAAGACAAATACGGAAAAGGACGGCATATGGAAAAAATCCCCGATTCCCTCAAGATTCTCATGGTCACCAGTGAGGCCGCACCCTTTGCCAAGGCCGGCGGCCTGGCGGACGCGGTCTCTTCCCTGGCCGTCGAGCTTTCCCGGATGGGACACGATGTCAGGCTGTTCCTGCCCCGTTATTATTTCATCGATGCGGAGAAGGAAAAGCTTCTCCGGCACCCTGCACCCCTGGGGATTCCCATGGGAACCGGGGAGGAATGGGCCGGAGTCTACGAAGGACGGCTGCCTCGCTCGGAGGTCCTGGTGTACTTTCTGGACCACGAGGCGTCCTACGGCAGGGACGGAATATACGGAACCCGGAACGAGCCCTTTTTTGCCGACAACACCGCCCGCTTCGCCCTGTTTTCCCGGGCCGCCTTCCAGCTCTGCCGCCACCTGGGGTGGATCCCCGACGTGATCCACAGCCACGACTGGCCCACGGCCTTGTGCAACGTGTACCTGAAGACCCTGGAGCGGAACACCGAGTTTTCCGGCAGCACCGGAATACTCACCATCCACAACATCGGCTACCAGGGAGTGATGCCCAAGGAGGATATGGTCCACATCGGCCTGGCCTGGGAGCATTTCTACGGTTCCGGCTTCGAGTTCTATGACAGGATCAACCTCCTGCAGAGCGGCATTAAAAACGCCGACTGGATCACCACCGTGTCGCCCGGCTACGCCCGGGAGGTGATGCTCCCCGAGAAGGGCTGCGGGATGGACGGTCTCCTGCGGTCCCGGAAAGACGTGTTTACCGGCATCCTGAACGGCATCGATTACGAGGTCTGGGACCCCGAAACCGACCCGCTCCTTCCCTTCCATTTCTCGTCCCGGGACCTCCGGAACAAGGGCAGGCTCAAATCCCGCCTGCGGCTGGAGCTGGGGCTCCCGGACGACGACGACCGCCCCCTCATCGGCATGGTGAGCCGGCTGGCGCAGCAGAAGGGTTTCGGAGTCCTGCTCTCCCCCGCCCGGGGGAATCTCTACTCCATCTGCCGGGACATGGAGATCCAGATGGTGATCCTGGGCACCGGCGAGGCGGAATACGAGGAGGAACTGGCCCGTCTGGCCTGGAAGCTTCCGAATCTGAAGGTCATTCTGCAGTTCAACAACCCCCTGGCCCATCTCATCGAGGGGGGGGCGGATTTTTTCCTCATGCCCAGCATCTACGAACCCTGCGGGCTGAACCAGCTCTACTCGCTGCGCTACGGGACCATCCCCATCGTCACCAACACCGGGGGTCTGGCGGACACGGTGGAGCGGTACGACGAGAAGACCGGGGGCGGCACGGGGTTCATCATCGACACGGCCGATCCGGAGAGCATCTACGCCGAGGTGGCCCGGGCGGTGGAGGTGTACACCCGCCGGAAGGACCACATCGAAAAAATCCGGGTCCGGGGAATGGAGAAGCATTTTTCCTGGAAGGAGTCGGCGGAGGAGTATCTGGCCGGCTACCGGAAGGGGCTGCGGCTGCGCCGGAGCTGACCCGGCGTCCCCCGGGACGGCAAGAGCCTCCCCGGGACGGCAAGAGCCTCCCCGGGACGGCAGGAGCCTCCCCGGGACGGCTGATCCTGGACTCGGCGTGGCGGCCATGCCACTGCCCCGCGGACCGCGGCGCCGGCAGCCTCACCTTCATCGGAGGCGGCTCTCCCGGCGGGACTCTCAGCCCCGAAGGCGGCGGAGCTTTCTCTCCAGGCGGTCTTTCCGCCGGAGGAGGCCCGCTTTCCCGTCCGCGGGTCCCGGACGGTCCAGAAGCCCGTCGGTTATGGCCAGGGCCTCGTCCAGGGCCCCCAGGCGGTGTTCGCAGAGCTTCGCCAGCTCCACCCGGGAGTATTCATCCCCCTCCGGAGCGGCCCTCCAGAGCCTTTCCGCCTCCCCCCACATCCGGTTTCGTTTATAGAAGGCGGAGAGGGAGCGGAGCGCCCGGGGATCCCCCTCCCCGGCGGCCCGGAGCAGCAGCGAAAGCCCCTTTCGGGCATGGCGGGGCAGCAGCATGGACCCCAGCGAGGCGGCATCCACCCGTCCCGCCCGCAGGGGGTCCCGGATGATCTTCCCCAGATGGACGAAGAGGTGCACCAGGGATAGGACGTCCTCCCGGTTGTGCCGGACCACGGCGCCCATGGGCTCCGGGTTCCCCCGGGCAAGAAAATCGAAGTAGAGACCTGGAATCTCCGACCCCGGGACGTCTCCGGTCCGCCCCCGGCCCAGGATCCGGCTCTCCAGGGTTTCCAGCCGGCAGTCGGGGAGGATCCGCCGCCAGAGCCTCCGGGCGGGAAAGAGGAGATCGAACTGGGCCGGAAGCTCCGGGGGGAGGCGGTTCATCACCAGCCGGGTCCGCAGAAGGGGGGCGTCGAAGCTCCTGCCATTGTATGAAAGCATGTGGGATTTTCCGGCCTGCTCCCCCGCCGCCGCGGCCAGGAGATCGGGCTCGCCGGGGAAATCGGTCAGAAAGAACTGGGTCGCCGCGATCCGGTCCCCCTCCAGTGCGGCGAAGCCCAGCAGGAAGGCTATGGTGCCGGCGCCGCCGGAGAGTCCGGTGGTTTCGGTATCGTAGAAAAGAAGGTTTTCCGGATGGACGCCGGGGAGAAAAAAATCCGCCGCCACCCGGATGTCCTCCCCGGCGTCGGGGGGAAGGGGAAGGGTTTCCGCCCGGCGGTACAGGTGTTCTTCCATTTTTTCCCAGCCCGGAAGGAAACCCGAGGGTCCCCGGCGGGATGCGCCGGACCGGGGCCGCGGCGCCGCAGGTCCCGGCGGGTCCGGCCCGGCCCCGGCGGAACCCGGCCCGGCGCCGGCGGGGCCTTCCCCCCGGCGGAGGTTCCGCAGCCTGTCCCGCAGCGACGACACCCCGCCCCCCGTCAGCCCCGGAGAAGGGCGGCCAGGTAGGACAGAAGGGCCGCCTTGGGGTTGCCCGTCACCTCCCGGCCCGCGTCCCGGGGGCCGATGCAGGAGGGGCAGCCCTCCTCGCAGGGGCAGGTGGAGACCAGGTCCGCCGCGGCCTCCAGCATGGAGGGGAACTTTTCCTGGAACTTCTCCGCCAGCCCCGTCCCGCCGGGGTAGGAATCGAAGAAGTACAGCGCCGGAGAGCCGAAATGAGGGTCTTTCAGGCGTTCCGAGACCCCCAGGTCCCGGAGATCGCAGAGGAGAAACACCGGAGCCACGGTGCGCAGCAGGGAGCCCAGCCCCGCCACGATCTGGGCCGTTTCCTCCTCGGTCCTTTCCCCCAGGAGCATCCCCGCCCGATCCTCCCGGTGGAAGATCAGGGTGAAGGCCCGGGTATGCATCTCCTCCTCCGGCAGGGCGATGTCCCCGTAACCCACATTTTCGTGGCTGTGAAAACGGATCTTCTTGAACTTCGTCACCTGCGACCGGACCAGGATGTCCCCCAGAACGAAGCGGAAATGGGGGACCCTCCCCTCCTCGTCCTCCAGAAGGACCTTGATGTCCCGCTTGACGATGCCGTCGGTGTAGTAGTTGACCCTTCCCTCCTCCACCTCCGCCCGCCTCTCCTGCAGATCCAGCAGCCTGACCAGATACTGGACCCCCCGATGGATGTACACCGCGTTGGGGAAAAGCATCTCCTTCGCCGAGGGGCGGTCCATCTCGCCGATGACCTGGTTCCGCCCCCCGGTGACGTCGACGATCACCACATTCTCGCTGGTGGCGCTGCGCAGCGACACCCCCTCCGCCGGATAGGAGCGGTCCGCCCAGTACCAGACCCCCCGGGTCCGGCGGACGGTGCCCTCCTCTTCCAGGCCCTCCAGCGCCGCCTCGGCGTCGGAGCCGAAGGCCTCCCCTTCCGGGAAGGGCAGTTCGAAGACGGCGCAACGCAGGTGGTCCGTGACGATGTAGGGGTTGTCGGGATCGATGAAGCCGTCCTCGGCGGACCGCCGGAAAAAATACTCCGGGTGCTTGACCATGTACTGGTCCAGGGGAGAGGCGGAGGCGATGAGCACCGCCAGGGAGAGGCTTTGCCGCCGTCCCGCCCGTCCCGCCTGCTGCCAGGAGGATGAGATGGAGCCGGGAAAACCCGCCAGCACCGCTCCGTCCAGCCCGCCGATGTCGATGCCCATCTCCAGGGCGTTGGTGGAAACCACCCCCGCCACCTCGCCGGAACGGAGCCCCGCCTCGACGGCCCTCCTCTCGTTGGGGAGGTAACCTCCCCGATAGGATTCCACCCGGATCCGGGAGTGGTCGGTGTACATGTTGGCCAGCTTTCCGTTGATATAGGAAGCAATGAGTTCCGTCTGGATCCGGGAGCGGGAAAAAACGATGGTCTTGACCCCGCCCCGCAGGAGGCGCAGGGCCAGCCTCTGGGATTCCAGCACCACTCCCCGGCGGATTCCCTGCACCGGGTCCAGCAGGGGGGGGTTGTACAGCACCAGATGCTTCTCCCCCGAGGGCGCTCCGTTCTCGTCCAGAAGGTCCAGATCCTCCCCCAGGATCCGGCGGGAGAGCTCCTGCGGGTTCCCGATGGTGGCGGAGCAGCAGATAAACAGGGGACGCACCCCGTAGAAGGCGGTGATCCGTTTGAGCCGGCGGACGAGATTGGCCATGTGGGAGCCGAAGACCCCCCGGTAGGTGTGGACCTCGTCGATGACCACATAGGACAGGGTCTTCAGGAATTTGATCCACTTCGGGTGGTTGGGCAGTATCCCCGTGTGGAGCATGTCGGGATTGGAGATGATGATCTGGCCCGTCTCCCGGGCGGAGACCCGCAGCGAGGCGGGGGTGTCGCCGTCGTAGGTGGCCACCTTCACGGGGAGTTCCCCGAACAGTATGGATTCGTTCAGCTCCGACTGCTGATCCTGGGACAGGGCCTTGGTGGGGAAGATGTAGAGGGCCCTCCGGTCCGGCCGTTCCAGAATCCCCTGCAGAACCGGGAGATTGTAGCAGAGGGTCTTTCCCGAGGCGGTTGGGGTGACGACCACGAAATTCCGGCCGCCCCGGGCGAGGCCGTAGGCCCGGGCCTGATGGGAATAGAGCCTGTCCACCCCCCGGGATGTCAGGGCGGCCCGAAGACGCGGGTCCAGATCCTCCGGGAGTTCCGCGAAACTCCCCTCCCGGGGGGGGATCCGCTCCCACCGTGTTACCGAGGAGAGAAACTTCCGGTCCGACTCCAGTTCCCGCAGCACAGATTCGATCCTGCTCTTCATAACTGGGGCAATATTACCATAAAAAAACATTTCCTTCTTGACCGCGCTCGGTCCGGTCTCTTAAAATTGGTGATAGCGAGGAAGACGCAGGGAGGGACTTATGAGATCAGCATCGAATGTACTGTCCGTTGTTCTGGGGGGCGGCAAGGGAACCCGTCTCTATCCTCTGACCAAGGCGCGGGCCAAGCCCGCCGTCCCTTTCGGAGCCAAATATCGCATCGTCGATATCCCCATCTCGAACTCCATCAACTCGGGGTTCAAACAGATCTACATCCTCACCCAGTTCAATTCCGCGTCCCTGCACATGCACCTGGGCAGGGTGTACACCTTCGACGCCTTCACCCGGGGTTTCGTGGAGATCCTCGCGGCGGAGCAGACCAACGAGAGCACCAGCTGGTACGAGGGAACCGCCGACGCGGTCCGGAAGAACCTGCACCATTTCCACACCCAGGCTCCGGAGTACTACCTCATCCTGTCGGGAGACCAGCTCTACCGGATGGATCTGGAAGAATTCGTCCGGCAGCACGTGGAAAGCGGCGCGGACATCACCATCGCCGCCACGGCGGTGAACCGGGAAGACGCCTCCGGTTTCGGCATCATCGAGGCGGACAGCACGAGGAGGATACAGTCCTTCATCGAGAAGCCCGACATCACGAAAGACATCTCCCACCTGAAGATCCCCGCAGACATCCACCCCGACCCGGCGCAGCTGGCGGCGGGAAAGGAGTACATGGCGTCCATGGGCATCTATGTCTTCAGCGCCCGGGTGCTGGAGGAGGCCCTGGACAACGACATGACGGATTTCGGGAAGGAGGTCATCCCCGCCGCCCTGGCAAAATACAAGGTGGATGTGTATGTCTTCACCGGTTTCTGGGAAGACATCGGGACCATCCGCTCCTTCTACGACACCAACCTGAACCTGTCCCGGATAAACCCGGACTTCAACTTCTACGACGAAAACAACCCCATCTACACCCACAAGCGGAACCTGCCGCCCTCAAAGTTCAACTTCTCCACCCTCTCGGAGGTGCTCACCGGCGACGGCTGCATCATCACCAAATCCATGCTCAGCCACTCGATGATAGGCATCCGCAGCATCATCGAGGTGGGAGCCAACCTGGAAGGGGTGGTGGCCATGGGGGCGGACTACTACGAGACGGAAAAGGAAAAACAGGAGAACCGCCGGCAGGGGATTCCGGACATCGGGATCGGGAGGAACACCCAGATCAAGGACACCATCATCGACAAAAACGCCCGGATCGGCGACGGATGCCTCATCGGGGTGCAGGACATCCCCCGCAGGGACGGGGATTACGACGGCTACTATATCCGGGACGGCATCATCGTCATTCCGAAGAACGGGATCATTCAGTCCGGAACGGTCATCTGACCCGACAGAAGCTCGAAGACCCGGCGGTCCGAATCCGCCAGGTCCAGAGCCCCGATGTCGGGAAACCGGAGCCACCTGACCTCGGCATGCTCGTGCAGCGTGAGGTCCGGGGACTCCAGAAACACCTCGAAGACGTGGAGAGTGTAGGTTTTGGGGTGGTTTTCGAAGGAGGTGGAAACCAGGTGCCGCCCCACCCGGGCGGCGGCCCCGAACTCTTCCCGGATTTCCCGCCGCAGGGCGTCCCGGGGCGTTTCGTCGGCGTCCGCCTTGCCGCCGGGGAACTCCCAGCGGCCGCTCATGCTGCCCCCCTCCTTCCGCTTGGCCACCAGGAACAGGCCGTCATGGCGGATGATTCCGGCGGTGGTTATTTCGGGCATGACGTTCAGAGGAAAAGGACCGAGGGGAAGAAGAAGTGCAGCACCGCCGACAACAGCGCCGCGATGCCCCACAGGTCCCGG
>Ga0302245_1001215_pt1 | contig 18281 bp, 13 predicted proteins | sample AAG_UR_Thr_MG_FD_193512 | JGI IMG/M metagenome (GOLD analysis project Ga0302245, IMG submission 193512) | Enriched activated sludge microbial communities from anaerobic digester in WTTP, New Holstein, Wisconsin, United States - AAG_UR_Thr | ecosystem: Engineered > Bioreactor > Anaerobic >... | reverse complement strand
GATCATTGAAAATGTAAACAACAATTTTGGCCGGAAGATTTCACGTGAAGATATAATCCATGCCTATGGCGGCCTTCGTCCGCTGGTTGATGACCAGACGAAAGGCTCCTACGAGACCTCCCGGAAGTATGAGGTATATGATAATGCAGTTGACGGTATTGAGGGGATGATCACTGTTGAGGGTGGCAAGTACACCACCAGCCGCAGCCTTGCACGTGAGGTGCTGAGGCTGATCTCGGCAAAGCTCAACCGGACCCTTTCAGACTCCGTCTCTGACAATCTGTACCTCTCGGGTTGTGAGATTCGCGACATGAAGCAGTTCATGATCAGGCAGCACCTCAACTACAAGGACTTCAGCCGCAACACGGTGGAGTTTGTGAGCAGGAACTTCGGCACCGAGAGTCAGGTTGTTTTTCGGATTGCGCGCAGTAATCCCAGGTTTGCCGAGGAGGTTACTCATGATGGTGAGATACTGGCCGAGGTGGTTTACGCCATACAATACGAGAGCGCCAAAACCCTCAGGGATATAATGCTACGGAGAACAGGCATCGGGACACTGGGTAACCCCGGCAAGGCGATTATTAATAAAATCGCCGAACTGGCTGCCGGAATGATGGGATGGGGCGAAAAGAGGAAAGAGGATGAGATTGCCTCGCTGATAAAGGTTTATGATTTATTCTGACAATATGGATAACGGGAACAGTTACCGTCACATTCTGAAATGGGGAGACAAGCATGAGGAGAGTGTCAGCCATCATATGGCTGAAGTAATAAAGGAAAAATTTGGTCTTAAGGATGAAGATTTTTCCCGGAAGCACCTGCCCGGGACAGAGTCGGTCAAGCTGGAAAAACCGTCGATGCTCAAGCCGGCGCAGGTTGATTTCTTCAAAAACATCTGCGGGAGCGAAAATGTAAAGACAGATGACGTTTCGCGTGCCAGTTTTTCGTGCGGCAAGTTTTATGGGGAGCTGCTTGACCTGCGGCTGGGCCTGGTTCCTGATCCGCCGGATGCTGTTGTGGCTCCCCGCACCCATAATGAGGTTGTACAGATAATAGAGTTCTGCACTGCGGAGCGGATTGCCGTGGTTCCTGCAGGCGGGCTCTCGTCGGTGACCGGGGGTGTTCGCGCTCCGCGCGGAGGAATCGCCCTAGACCTGACAAAGCATCTTAACAGGGTGCTGTCAGTCAGTAAAATCAACAAGACAGTAACGGTGCAGGCTGGCATGTACGGCCCTGCGCTGGAGGAGGAGCTCAACAGGCAGGGCTACAGCTGCGGCCACTTCCCGCAGTCGTTTGAGTATTCAACCGTGGGAGGATGGATCTCAGCGCGGGGGGCAGGACAGGCGTCCACAGGATACGGAAAGATAGAGGACATGCTGGTTTCACTTAAGGCAGTGACACCTGCCGGGGTCATTGAGACAAGGGATTACCCCCGGACTGCCCAGGGATGGGACCTGTTCAAGGTTTTTGCCGGCGCAGAAGGAACTCTCGGGGTGATCACCGAAGCAACATTGCATATGTTCAATTATGCCCCTGCGAACACTGCCTCCGCCGCATTCATCTTCAGGTCGTTTGAGGCAGCAGTTGAAGCGATGCGCATGATTATACAGTCGGAGTGCGGCAAGCCTCATCTCTTCCGCATCTCTGATCCTGATGAGACTGACATTGCATTCCGCACCGGCGGTTTCAGCGGCACTCTTGCCGACAGGGCGTTGCAGCTGCTAGGCTTCAAACCGGGAAGCCGGTGCCTGATGTTCGTGACAGTGGAAGGGGAGAAGGATTTTGCACGGTTTGTAATCAGGAAAATAAAGAAGAAAGCCAGGGCCGGGAAGGGGATGTATATAGGCACTTCACCTGTAAGCAAATGGCTGGAACAGAGATACTCCAGTGCATACCTGCGTGACCCCCTGATGGACCGTGGGATCATGACTGACACGCTGGAGACGGCTGTCACCTGGGAGAAGCTGCTGAAAGTCTGGAAAGCGACGCATGAGTATGTCGCCAGCCGGCCCAGGGCATTCCTGATGATTCACATATCGCATGTTTACGAGAACGGGGCCAATCTTTACTTCACGTTCCTCAGCCCGATGGAAAAGGGAAATGAAAGGCAGGATTTTGCAGGGTTTCACAGGGGGCTGGTGGAGACTATTCTTGCCCATGGCGGGTCTCTGTCACATCATCATGGTGTGGGCAGGGTGCTTGCGCCGTGGATGGAGGGGCACCTCGGGAAGAGCTCCATGGAACTGCTCAGGGCGGTGAAGAATCATCTGGATCCGGATTACATTATGAACCCCGGGGGGACGCTGGGACTGAAATAACATGATAACTGCGAAAGAATTCCGAATATGGACCGGGGTTGCAATGACCTGAAAACTAACAGATGAATCCTGACGGTGAACCGGGATTGCAATGACCTGAAAACCAACAAACGGATCCCGGACGTGAGCCGGAGTGGCAATAACGAGATAATGAATAAATTAATACCGGCGGTATGCCGGGACTGATATACCCTGATCATGAAACCATCCGATGACCTCATCCTGTCGATAGACTTCGGCACGCAGTCAGTCCGGTCAGTGCTGATTGACCTTGAAGGCAACGTGCTCCAACTGTCAAAGGCCGGGATTGAACCTTACTTTTCCGTGGCTCCCGGGTGGGCCGAGCAGTACCCTGAATATTTCAGGGACAAAATGTTTGAATCGCTCAGGAAGCTCTTTGATGGGATGTCTTATCCCAGGGAGCGGATCAGGGCTGTGACCCTGACCTCTCAAAGATCAACACTGATAAACCTTGATTCAAAAGGAAAATCTCTCCGCCCTGCCATCACCTGGCTCGATCAGCGGCTGAGCTCCGTGGACAGGTACCCCGGCAGGCTGATGGACATAGCCCTCAGGCTGGTCAGCATGAGGGAGGCTGTTCATTTTGCAGTCAAGAATGGTGAATGCAACTGGATTATGCAGAATGAACCGGAGATATGGGAGAAGACAGACAAATACCTGTTGCTCTCCGGTTACCTGACATGGTGTCTTACAGGAGATTACCGTGATTCAGTGGGATGCACTGTGGCTTACCTGCCGTTTGACTACAAGACCCAGAAGTGGACCGACACAAAACATATGAATTACAGGATGTTCCCGGTAGACCGGGAGAAACTTCCTGACCTTGTGAAACCTTCGGAGGTACTTGGGACAATCAGCCGGGAGGCTTCTGAAAAGACTGGCATTCCCGAAGGGCTCCCCCTGATAGCAGCTGCGGCTGACAAAGCCAGTGAGGTATTGGGTTCCGGCGTCATCACACCTGATGTGGCATGTCTCAGTTATGGCACCACGGCAACGGTCCAGACAACACACAACAAGTATCATGAGGTTATACCATTTTTCCCGTCATATCCCAGTTCCGTCCCTGACTGTTACAACACCGAAGTGCAGATTTACCGGGGTTACTGGATGATAAGCTGGTTCAAGAAAGAGTTCGGATTGAAGGAGATACAGATGGCCGAGAAGGCCGGGTGCAATCCGGAAAGCTTTTTTGATGCCATGGTTGACGATGTACCGGCCGGTTCGATGGGCCTGGTGCTGCAACCCTACTGGTCACCCGGAGTAAAGGTTCCAGGTACTGAGGCCAAAGGTGCAATAATAGGATTTGGAGATGTTCATACACGGGCACATGTGTACCGTGCAATACTTGAAGGGCTCACCTATTCGCTTAAGGAGGGACTTATCCGGACGGTTAAAAGAACAAAGATACCTGCCCGGACCGTTGTTGTGTCCGGCGGGGGATCACAGAGCAGGCAGGCGATGCAGATCACTGCAGATATTTTCAATATGGAGACGTACAGGCCTCACACCTATGAGACATCTGCTCTTGGTGCTGCAATCAACGCTGCTGTGGGAATGAAGTATTACAGTGACTTCCCTTCGGCCGTGGCGGCCATGACCAGGCGGGGTGACAGGTATGAGCCTGACCGGCATAATGCGGAGATATACCAGGATCTGTATGAAAAGGTTTATTCGAAGATGTACCGTCATCTTCAGCCGTTGTATGAACAGATCAGGAATGTGACCGGCTACCCGCCGAAGATCTGACGGGGCCCGGACTTTTAGTAGCTGAAAGGTTAAAAAAATCATTATTTTCAACTCCTGTGGGGAATAACCTGACTAAATTGACATTTTTGAGTATTGTACTGCTGGTTGTCAGCGGAGCAGGCCAGGTATATGCCCAGGTTGGTCTCGTTGATTCGCTGCTGCAAGCAGCCAGCGAGCCAATGACAACCGGTGAGAAGGTCAGAACTTATAACCTGATTGCTGCCGGGTTGCGGAGGACCGACAGGTACAGGGCTGCTGAAATGGCGGAAAAGGCCATGGCGCTGGCCATAGGTTCTGATGACAGGAGGGGTCAGGCTGATGCGCTGACAATAAAAGGTCAGCTTAGTGAAGATTCTGACAGTTTTGCTGAAGCCCTGAACTTGTATCATCAGGCACTTGATATTTATATTGAACTTGACAGCGAAACGGACATTGCAAATCTCCACTCCCTGGCAGGTTCAGTGTGCAAGACCCTTGGTAACTATGACAAGGCAATCGAACACTGTCATGCCAGTCTGAGGATCTATGAAAAGCTTAACAACAAAACCGGAATCGCATATATCTACAGGATCCTTGGCAGTGTTTACAAGTACAAGGGGGATAATGACAAGTCACTGCATTACTATTTTAACGGTCTCGGCCTCAACGAGGAGCTGGACAACCGCAGCGGGATGGCCAACGCCTATAATAATATAGGGATTATTTACCTCCTGATGCATGACATTAAGCAAGCCCTCGATTACTTCCGCAAGAGTCTTGAGATAAACCTGGCCGAGGGGATAGAGGCTGAAGCCTCGATCAACTTCGGCAACATCGGGGTGGCATACCTTGAACTTGGAATGATGGACTCAGCCATGAAATATATTACAAAGCGGCACAACCTGGTTCAGCAGATGAATGACAGGAAGGGGATGGCAACTTCACTGGAAGCGCTTGGCGACTATTATCTGAAAGCCGGGGATTATGACCGGGCCCTCGGATACTACGGACAGGCACTTACACAGTCACGTAGTCTCGGGATCCTTGAAACTACAAAGGGTACCCTGAAAAGCCTCAGTGACCTGTATGAAGCCAGGGGCGATTACAGGACATCCCTGTCATACTACAGGGCCTTTGTAAATCTGAGAGACAGCATACTCAACCAGGAAACCCTGAGAAGGATCGAGCAGATTGAGATGGAGTCAGCCTACGAAAAGGAGAAGCAGGAACATCAATTACAGGAGCAGAGGCAAAAGATTATCAGGACGGTCATCTACGGTACCTTAATATTTAGTGTGCTTACATTGTTTCTGTTCTTCCGGCTGCAAAATATAAAACTAAAACAGAAGGGGCTGCAGGAAAAAGCGCTGAATCTCGAAAGGCAGCATCTGCAGAATGAAGTATTATTTAAAGATAAGGAACTGTTCAGCAAGGCGTTATACCTTGCTGAGAAAAATCAGCTGATCAGTGATATCGCCCGGCGCCTGAATAAAGCAATGACTGACCCCGGGGGCTCCAAAAACACAATTAAAGAGATTCTTAAAGATCTGAAATTCAGTTCGAACATACAGACGTGGGAAGAATTTGAGTACATCTATCTAAAGGTACACCCGGAGTTCTTCAACACACTTGTAAACCGTTTTCCTGACCTGTCACCCAATGAGAGGCGGCTGTGCGCATTTCTTAAGCTGAACCTGTCAACCAAGGACATTTCAAACATCACGCATCAGTCGTCCCATTCACTTACAGTCGCAAGGACAAGGCTCAGGAAGAAACTCGGTATAGCAAATACCGGAGAAAACCTCAGCTCGTTCCTGAGCCAGCTATAAAAAGGCCGGCTGTTTATGGTATTGACAAATATCTGACATTTAGATATTTGCAAGACGCTGTATCTAAATTGTATCTATTGGTCTGAGAAAACTATCGTTTTTGTAGTTACATGTTTTTTCCTTTTCACGGGGTTTGTAAATATTATTGGGTTGCTGTCCCGGAACTGTTCAAGGGGCAGGGGAAAAACTTAACCTAAAACAAATCACAATGAAGAAAACTAACGGATTTCGGGGTATTTTCACACGAAATATCCTGTATGTATCGGGCCGCAGGGTCCTGCTTGCTTCATTAGTGCTGATTTTGTGGCTGGCACCAGATGTAATCTTTGCCTCCGGGGCCGGCTCAATTCCAGACAATGAACTGTCTCCGGAAGCGATCAGTCAGCAGAAGGTAACTGTCACCGGAACCGTACTATCTCATTCAGATAATCTTCCACTGCCCGGAGCGGCTGTTGTGGAAAAGGGGACTCTGAATGCAACAATAACAGATCAGGATGGCCATTTTTCCCTTTCCGTGGCCGGGCAAAACTCTGTTATTGTAGTTACATTCATGGGGATGAAACCAAAGGAAATTGCCGTTTCTTCCGGTCAGGGTCCGCTGGAGATCTCTCTTCAGGAGGACAACTTTAACCTGGAAGAAGTTATTGTAACAGGATACGGATCACTGAAGAAGGAGGCCTATGCAGGGTCTGCCAGTATCATAAAAATGGATAACCTGGCAGATGTGCCGGTAACCAACCTGGGTCAGTTGTTGCAGGGATCCACCGCAGGGGTTCAGTTCACAAGCACCTCAGGGCAGCCAGGTGCCGCCACCCAGATAAGGATCAGGGGAACGGGTTCTTTCAATGCTTCCAACGACCCTCTTTATGTTGTAGACGGGGTACCTATTATCTCAGGTAACGTTTCAACCCTTGGAACCAGCTCGGGTCTCGATATTCTCGCAACAATGAATCCCTCGGATATTGAAAGCATCTCAATTATCAAGGATGCTGCCGCCGCCTCACTCTACGGATCGAGAGCTGCAAACGGGGTCATTATTATTACAACGAAAAAGGGCAGTTCGGGCGACGCAAAGGTCAGCCTCAAAACCGAGTTCGGGTTCTCTGATTTTGCAGTTGAATACAGGCCGTTCATGGATGGCGACGAGAGGCGTGAGACCATTTATGAAGGACTTGTCAATGAAGGAAAATATTACCTGGGGCTTAATGAAGCACAGAGCATTGCCCATGCAGACGCAAACATAGATGAGTATGCTGCACTGCCGTGGACCGGGGAATGGACCGACTGGAAATCGCTTCTCTTCAGGAAGGGCAGTTACTCAAGCCACGAAGTGTCTGTAGCAGGCGGGACAGATAAGATAAAATACTTCTCCTCGCTAGGGTACACTGACCAGAAAGGTGTTTCAGTGATGGGTTTCCTGAAGCGCATGTCAGGCAGGTTCAATGTGAGTTATGATGCCACAAAAAGACTGTCAGTCGGCGCTAACCTTCTCTTCTCCAATGTGCGGCAGAGCACAAACACAGAAGGCTCAGCCTATCTCAGCCCGTTCTATTCTGTATTCAACACTGTAACCCCGAGGGACGTCCCGTTCCTTCCTGACGGCAGCTATGCCTTCGATTTCCCCCGCAATGGTACCGGTAGGAACCCCAAAGCCTATGCGGATCTCAACTACCAGATCGAGAACATTACAAGGGCATTCAATACAATTTATGCAGGGTATAGGATTATGGACAACCTTGAATTCAGGTCAACTGTAAGCTATGATTTCAACATGGTCAAGGGCGATCAGTTCACCCATCCGCTTACTTCGTATCCACCGAATCTTGGTACGATCTACAAGTCTTTCGATGATGTCAGAAGCACCGTTTGGTCAAATAGCCTTCAGTATGTTAAAACCTTCGGCAAAGCCCACAACTTCGATGGACTTATTGCATATGAAACCACTGACTACTCAAAAGACAACATCTATGCCTCAAAAGAGAACCTTGCAAACTGGAACATGGTTGAACTTGACAACTTCTCTGTATCAAGGTATGTGGAAGGTTATGAAAGAGGGTACAGAATGATATCATATGTATCGAGGTTCAATTATGACTACAACAAGAAATACTACGCAGGCTTCAGCTTCAGAAGAGACGGAAGCTCACGGCTTGCAACCGATAGTCGCTGGGGTAACTTCTGGTCAGTGTCTGCTGCATGGAAAGTGTCAGAGGAATCCTTCTTTTCAGGATTTACCGGCCTCTTCCCCGAGGTCAAGCTCAGGGCCTCATATGGTGTAAACGGTACACTGCCTTCAGGTTACTATGAATACATGGGATTGTCAAGCTATGGTGAGGATTACAACAGCCAGCCCGGTATTATTGAAACCCAGTTCTTCAACAACAACCTGAAATGGGAAACCAATTACAATGCAAACTTTGGCATTGATGTCAACGTGAAGAATATTGTAAGGTTCTCGCTGGAACTGTACAACAGGCTCACCAAAGACCTGCTAATGAATGAGCCGACCTCACTGACAACCGGATTCAGCTCAATACTCAGCAACATCGGCGAGATGAGGAACCGCGGATTTGAATTTGAACTTATGTCCAGCAATATTTCAAATAAGAACTTCAATTGGTCCACAAGCTTCAATATCTCGCATAACAAAAATGAGATACTGGTCCTCGACGGAATTCAGACATCCATCATCAGTGGTACACAGATCAGGATGGTGGGCATGCCATACCATACCTTCTACCTTCGCGAGTTTGCCGGAGTCGATCCTGCAGACGGAATGACGTGGTTCTATACAAACACCGTTGATGAAAACGGGAATTATGTCAAGGAGAAAACCAAGGACCTTAATACCGCAAATGCAATTCCGCTTCAGAGTCCGTATCCCAAGGTACTCGGCGGGCTTGTAAATAACTTCAGGTTCTACTTTGTCGACCTTGGCTTCACGTTTACCTACTCACTCGGTGGTTATTCCTATGACTCCGCTGCCGGCAAGCTTGACAAGGAAGGAACCACAAACGGTCTTGATGCAAATATCCCCATTTACTACCGTGACAGGTGGAGGAAGCCGGGCGACGAGTCGAGGTACGGGATCTATATTGCCAACAACAAATGGGATCTTGCAGACGGTTATTCCAACTCAAGGAGAATACACAGCACCGATCACCTAAGGCTGAAGAATATAAGTCTCGGTATTACAGTACCCTCAAAGTACACTGATTATGCAAAGATTGAACGTGCCAGGATTTTTGCCTCCGCAAGCAACATCTGGACTGTGGCAAGCTGGAAAATGTACGATCCTGAGGTCGGAAATGACGGTGTAATGGGATGGCAGACTCCTCCGATGAAGACCATGACATTTGGATTAGATCTTACATTTTAAAAATGAATAAAATGAAAAAGACGTTATACTTTCTGATACTTTTCCCATTCTTCCTTGCTTCTTGCAGCGAAGACTGGATTGATCTTAAGCCTACCACCCAGGTAGTTTCTCTTGAAGCCATCAAAAACCTGGTGGATGCAGATTATGCTGTAAACGGTATTTACTCAACCCTGCAAAGCTATGAGTACTACGGGGCAAGGATGCAGTATTATGCCGATGTGACAGGTGATGACATGCAGGCAACGGGTACAAATAAAAGGAGCTCCCAGTTCTACATGATGATCAATAATACTGACAACGTCTATACATCGCTCTGGGCCATGCCTTACAGGGTAATGCGCTATGCAAACAATATCCTGACTCAGATTGATGGTCTACAGGTCACACCTGCCGAAGAGGCAAAGAAAAATGATATCAAGGGTCAGGCTCTGGCTCTCAGGGCACTTGCTCTTTTCGATCTTACACGTGTCTACGGAAGCACCTACCAGAAAGACAATGGGGCATCTCTGGGCGCCTGTATAATAACTGAGCCTGTCGGGCCTAAGTATATGCCCGAAAGGAGTACTGTCAGCCAATGCTATTCACAGGTGATCAGTGATCTTACAACCGCCATTCCGCTCCTGAAGGAGACTAAAAATGACGGGAAAATCAACCGGTGGGCGGCAAAAACCCTTCTAAGCAGGGTATATCTTTACAAGGGAGACAATGATAATTCGCTTCTCCAGGCAGAAGAGGCCATAACAGGAGCAAGGTCAAACGGATACAGACTCTGGACAAACACCGAATATGCCTCTGCTACAGCAGCCTGGAAAAGCAAGTTTACTCCAGAGGTCCTGTTCGAGGTTGTAAATACAGTAAGTGACAGGGCAGGTAATAACGGAATTGCCTACCTGATGCTAAGAAGCGGTTATAATGATATCGTCCTAACGGAAGCATTTCTCAATCTGCTGGGTGAAGACCCGGCTGATGTAAGACACGGCCTTACAAAACTGGAGACGTCCAGCAGTTCATATAACAAGACCAGGCCTGTTTACTTACTTAAGTATACAGGACCTGATACAGATGTCCGTAATGCAAACATCCCGATAATAAGGATATCAGAGGCATACCTGAACGCTGCAGAGAGTGCCGTCAAGCTTGAAAACAACGACAAGGCAATTCAATACCTGGACCCCATTGTCAAGAGGGCAAACCCTGCCAATACGGTTGAGGGTACAACTGTGACACTCGAACAGGTTATTAAGGAAAGACGGAAGGAATTTGTGGGTGAAGGTCACAGGCAGTTCGACGCCATGCGAAACAATGAAACGATAACAAGGACGGGAGGATGGCATGTATCCGGCCTTATTGAAGAAGTAAAAAGCTATGACAGGGACTATTTCCATGCCATATTGCCCATCCCCAGATATGAAATGGATGCAAATAATAACATGGAACAGAATCCGGGTTATTCACGTTAGGGTTACTGCCGGTAAAAACTGACAGAATGAAAGGCTGTTTGCAGGAAAGCTGACCCGTCAATTTTTCGGAGTATCAGATCAGATATTCAGGGATTTTGGGATTGATCAAAACTCCTGGTCACCTTGAAGCAAGACTGAAAGGTGATCACTGCAAACAGCCTTTCTTAAATATTCATCACCTTACTGATCAATTATCATAACAATTGATTGCTATGAATCTTATGAATATCCTTCTTGCTTTCATCATGGCCTCTTCCATTGCCCTGTCGGGTTCGTCAAACGCCATTGGCAGCCGTAATATCGGCTCATCAGGCGATGATAATCAGGTCAATGAGGTCATATCAGGTGAGAGACCACAGGGTGCCGGTTTCGTTTCAGGGGAAGGCCATCAGGACAAAGAGCTTACTTCCGGGCAGGCACCGCAGGGGAACAGTGTCTTGGGTGACAGCATTTTTTTAGCTGCCCGGACGGGAAATGTTGCATTGATGCGAAGGCTTATCACCAGTGGCGCTGATATCAATGCAAGGGATGAGAGAGGATGGACGCCGCTTGACTATGCACGGAAGAATAACAGGAAAGAGGTCAGGGAAATACTTCAGGCTTCAGGAGCAGTCACCTTCCCGAAAAATATTCCAACCATGAAGGATGGGCCTCACGTCAGATTGATTGACCGGAGGAGCGCAGAAGTGTACTACCTGACACATGACGGTAACACCGGCATTTCGGAAATATTACGTGACACAATCTTACTTTCTGATACGCCTTCAATCATTAACGGTGTGGCCGTAACCGCATCTGACCTCGCACTGGACGGATCATACCGCGAACCGGTGACTGCCTTCAGAACAGGCGGAAAAATATTTGTGGTGGGTGATATGCACGGAGAATATTCAAGAACTGCTGATATGCTAAAGAACAACGGCATAACGGATGATGAGGGGAACTGGACATGGGGGAACGGACATCTCGTTTTTATGGGTGATATTTTTGACCGCGGCAGTGAGGTGATGGAAGCCCTCTGGATGATTTACAGGCTTGAAAAACAGGCCATAAAGAGCGGAGGAATGGTGCACATGGTTCTCGGAAATCATGAACCGATGATTTTCAACGATGACCTTCGGTATGTTACAGGCGACTATTATTCATTGTGTGATAACCTGCATCTCAGCTACAGGGATCTGTTTGACAGGAACAGCCTCCTTGGAATCTGGCTCAGGCAGAAACCGGTCGGTATCAAGGTCAACAATTACCTTTTCGTCCATGCGGGCTTTTCGCCTGAGTTCATAAGCAGGCAGGTCGCCCTCGACTCAATCAACCGGCTTGTATGGAGATATTTGAACGAGATTGAAAATCCAGGTGATGCGGAACTGAGGCAGCTCATCCTGGGCGGGACAGGTGTCTTGTGGTACAGGGGACTTGCAGACGAGGATCCGGACTGGGATATAATTGACCGGGAATCACTGGCCGAATGCCTTGATTTCTATGACTGTGATGCACTTGTAATTGGTCATACGGAGGTTGATTCAATCAAATTCTTTTTCGACGGCAGGGTGGTGGATGTCAACATACCCAAAAGGAAGCAGGACATACCGGAACAGGGCCTTCTCATCAAAGGAAAGAAATTTGAGGTAATCTACCAGGATCGAGCTGCCAGGAAGCTCATCAAAATGAAGAGGTTCAGCCGGAAGGACTGGTTTTGATGCCCCCGGGGGATTGGATTTATTACTTCTTCCCCACTATTTTGATTTCTATTGTGCCACCCATGCCTACCCGGTCATCTTTAATGATTACTGCTGCAAGTACCCCGGTCGTTTGAAGGGCCCTTTCAGTTACGGGTCCAACCATTTCCTTGTTTTTTACCTCGTTGCAGAATGCCGTAGCATATGCATCTGCCAGTGCGCCATCACGGCAGGCAATCATGCATGCATCAGCTACCCCGAAGCTGAGTGAGTGGCCTACTGTACCGGATGAGCAACAGAGGGAGAGGGGGGTGTCATCAGGTCCGGGTTGTAGGGCAATCTTTTCGGAAAGGGGGGAACCGCCGGCATATACAGCCACCGTGGCCGGGGCCGCCAGCTTCATGAAGATATCACCACCGTTCTCGATTATTACCTCTTCTGCATTGAATTCATGCAGCAGGTCCCTGCAGACATACTCGGCCATGGCCCCGGCCACGGCGCTCATCGGCCCGGTACCGGCCGCCAGCCCGGCGTCGCTCATCGCCGTTATCAGGGGGTGAACTCCTCCCGGTGCGACAACAGGTGTCAGTGAGTCCCGGAACTCCGGATAAAGCGCAATTTGATCTTCCAGAATCTTCCGGTAGAACAGTATCCGGTCCATGGTGAACCGTTCAGCCTCCTTCCGGTAGTGGCTGCTGTCGATTGCCACCCAGAGGTCGGTTTCGCGGAAGACGGAACGGAAGCTCGTCCATCGGCTGTTGCCCATCGCTTCGCGGTACAGCCGCGGCTGATATGCTGTGGTTTTAGCCAAGGTCTATCGAGAAGAGTTTCAGCGGGCAGGCTGTGAGACAGAGCTCGCAGACCACGCATTTCTCAGGCTCGAACACCAGCTCTGCCGATTTACGGTCAATTGACAGCGCACCGGCAAAACAGACTGCCGAACAGGCGCCGCAGTGAACACACAGCTCCTCCTGGTATGTAATTTTTCGGTCAATGGGAACACACTCCACATTCTGCTGTTTCATGTATTCAATTCCCTCCTTCAGGACTTTCGACGGGGCAGACATCTCCATCACAAGGTGGCCTACCTGGCCTGGTGAAACGTCAGCTTTTACAATGTTGACCATGATGTCAAATTTCCTGATAAGGTTGTATGTTATGGGCTCACCCGTCGCCTCGGGCGGGAAAGTCAGCACAAATCTCCTGCTTTTCATGATACCATTAAGAATTAAAGGTTAAAGCCTGACATCCAGGCTGTTGAGACCGGATGTCTTCCTGAAGTTTTCCACCGGAGCGGTAAGCAGGAACCGTCCTGCTGCTATTTCCCCGCGGAGTGTTTCTGCTATCTCGCGTGCCACTCTCAGGCTCGAGAGCGGGGCAGTACGTATCTTCTTCCCGTTGAGGGAAATCTCTCCGGAGAAGAGAGACTCATAGTTGGCGCGTCCCAGCAAGTCATGACCGGGTGAGCCATAGTCAAGAATATTTGTCTCTATCTGACTGTTACGTATCATAACCCTTCGCGCCAGGTCTTCATCAAGTACAGGTATGGGTATGCCAACTCCTACGAAGAGAGATACTCCGTATTTCTCAAAGTATGCCGCCCTGATGAAGCGGGTGTTCATCTCCTTTGCGTTGCCTATGAGTGCCAGCGTGGCAGAGTTGCCAACGGGAACGCCGTGCTCGTTCACCGGTTTGCCGGTGTTGAACTGGGTGCCGTGCCATGCCACATATCCGGTGGTGCCGCCGAAGAATATGCGTGTACCGATGCCGATAGTCCGCATCTCGGGATCATTCAGCAGCGGACTCAGCTCTCCTGATGTGGAGAATGTGGCGTTTCCGAACGATGGCAGCAGGGTGCCCATGTATGTATATTTCATTTTTGAGGTGCTGTTCACTGCCACATTGTAGTTCTGGTAAGCATTACGCGGATTGAACATTATCATCTCATTGACGCTCTCCCGGTTGATAAGGGTTTTGACCTCGGTACGCGGGTAGCAGTCAGTGCCCTTGGCTGTGGCATGCATCATCACATCCCTCCCTGCAATCAGTTCCTCGATGACGTGGGCGCCCCCGTACTGGTCATGCGGCAGGGCTGTCTCAGTGGCGCCGATATAGGCATCCACAGCTGCTATGCCGGCAAAGACAGGCACATTGTTCAGGGTGATCCTCTCCATGCGCATAGGCGGATCGGTGTGACCGAAGTTGATAAACATGCCCGACGAGCACATCGGCCCGAAGGTGCCTGTGGTGACAACGTCAACCTTTTCTGCAATCTCAGCGGGCGTTGCTTCGCGACCCATGGCTGCAACCTGTTCGGCCGTCAGCACTACCGCCTTTCCGCTGAGGATCTTTTCATTGATCTCCGCAATGGTTCGTTTCTTCGACATAATGTAAATTTTAAAGTAACTTTAGCCTGCTTTCAAACAAACTTCAAAGATATGCTTAGATCACTTATCACCGCCGCTCTTTTTGCAATTCTTTTCTTTTCATGTGTACCGGCTGACGACCCTGCAATTGACGTAATGACACTCAACATCAGGATGGATACTCCGCGCGACAGTATCAATGCATGGCCTAACCGGGCTGCTATTGTTGCAGGTTTTGTCAACGACCAGATACCTGATCTGCTTGGTATGCAGGAGGTTCTCTGGCACCAGTATAAGTACCTCGATTCAGCACTGATCGGATATGGTTCGGTGGCAGCAGGACGTGATGACGGTCTGCGTGCAGGCGAGGCTTGTCCTGTTTTCTGGCGGCTCGGGAGATTTGAAAGGCTTGACACGGGAACTTTCTGGCTGTCTGCCACCCCGGATGTGCCCGGATCAATAGGATGGGGCGCGGCACTGACACGGGTGGCGACCTGGGTGAAGCTCTATGACAAAGTGAAACAGGATACTCTTCTGTTCTTTAATACTCATTTCGACCATATAAGCGATTCAGCCAGGGTGATGAGTTCCGGCGTGCTGCTGGGAATGGTCAGAAAACTGGCGGGTGACAATGAATTTGTGATCACCGGTGATTTCAACGCGCTGCCGGAAAGCCTGGCGATTTCGCGCATGAAAGAAGGCGACTTTGCAGTTGATTCATATCTTATATCGGAAACCCCGCCTGCAGGTCAGTCATATACCTTCAACGGCTGGAAGGATGAACCGGGTGAAGGGAGGATAGATTATATTTTCATCCGAAACGGCATGAAGACACTGTCGCATGAGACGCACAGGGTGATTGAGGATGGTGTGTTCATATCGGACCATTGGCCGGTGACCGCCAGGATAAGGCAATAGGCATCAGGCAACAGGCAGTTGTGCCTGACTTGGTCAAATACGGCAACAAATGATCAAAATCCGTCAGGAATTGTTTTATATATAATTCACGCGGATCATGAACACAAAAGCTCCCTCGAACATCGACGATTATATTTCGCTGCAGGCGCCTGAAGTGCAGCCACTGCTGAAGAAGGTGAGAGAAACCATTCTTGATGCAGCCCCGGGTGCTGAAGAGTACATCAGCTACATGATGCCCTCGTTCAGATACAACGGCAAAATTCTGGTCTATTTTGCTGCGCATAAAAATCACCTCGGCTTCTATGCCACACCCTCCGGGAATATTGCATTCAGTGAGGAACTGAAAGACTACAAGTCATCCAAAGGGGCGGTTCAGTTTCCGCTGGACAGACCTATCCCTTACGACCTGATCCGCAGGATGGTTCAGTACAAACTTGAAGAAATCATGGCGTCATCAACAAAGAAAAGAATATGAACAACTCAATCTATCCATCGGTCTGGTGCAACAACAACGCCAGGGAAATCGCGGAATTTTACATATCCGCCTTCCCGAAATCGAAAATTGCAGACGAAAACCCGGTGGTGGTAATAATGGAAATAAGTGGTCAGAAACTGATGCTTCTAAACGGCGGCGACATGTACCGGCCAAATCCGTCAATTTCCCTGATGTACCTCACTTCATCGCAGAGCGAAGTGGAGGAAATCTACTCAAGGCTGATTGAAGACGGGAAGGCGCTGATGCCACTGGATGAGTATCCTTTCAGTCCGAAATACGGATGGGTTGAAGACCGGTACGGAGTATCGTGGCAGCTGTACAGCGGCCAGGAGGAACATATCATCCGGAAACTGGTCCCTGCCCTCATGTTTTCCGGAAGGAACAACGGGAAGGCTGAGGAGGCGGTCGGATTCTACACTGCGGTCCTGCCTGATTCACAGCCCCGGGGAATGCTGAGATACACAGGTGCGGGGTAAGCTGGCAGATAGTCCCCACGGTTCTTCCCGCACTGATGGCCAGGTCACCCAGGGTGACCGAAGAACTGCTAAAAATGAAGAAGCTTGATATCCGGAAGCTTACTGAGGCAGCCGGCTGATTTATTTCGCCCGGCAGGGCAGAAAAGATCCGGTCAGATAACAGTCACGCCCTCTTGCGGTATGCCCTTATTGCCAGTGTGAGGTATGAGAATGCAAGAACGGTCAGCATCCCCATGTCCCGCATGATGTCACTGAAACCTGATCCCTTCAGCATCACCATGCGGTTTATGCGCATCAGGTAAGCCACCGGATTAACCCAATTGAATTGCTGTGCCCATAACGGCATACTCTCGGTGGGAGTAAAGATACCACTCATCAGAATGAAAATCATCACAAAGAAGAATGCGACAAAGAGGAACTGCTGTTGCGTCGATGCCATTGTGGAGAAGAAAAGCGCCAGTCCAAGCACTGCCACGAGGAATATCGCCGCACAGGCGAAGAAGAGGAGAAGACTCCCCTCGAAGGGGATATTGAATGCCAGCCACCCGATACTCAGCCCCAGGGCAAGATCGAGGAGACCGATGATGAAGAAGGGGATGATCTTGGATGCTATCAGCTGCCATTTCATTACCGGGGTGACGTTGATCTGCTCTATGGTTCCGCTCTCCTTCTCCCTGACGAGGTTAAGTCCTGACATCATCAGTCCGATGGCTGTGATTAGAATTACCAGTACGCCCGGCAGCATGTAGTATTTGTAATTTAATGTCGGGTTATACCAGTACCGCGGAGAAACTGAGATCCCCGGCACAGACCCTCCAGAGAGGGCTGTTGTGTTACCGGGCATCATCCCGGTGCTGACAATTACATCCCGGTTGAAATCGCGTACTACCGATGTGAGATAGCTCCATGAGAGCTGTGCGCTGGTGGCGTTTACGGCATCGACAAGCACCTGCAGGCGCGGGCGGGTGACTCCGGCAAGTCCCTCGGAAAAATCAGGCGGTATGACCAGTGCAATGTCGGCATCGCCGGAAAAAAGCATCGACTCTGCCTCGGTGACGGTGGCCGGTGTGGCGGCCACAACAAAGAATGATGACCCTGTCAGCTTCGCGACAAGCTCACGCGAAGCCTGTGAACGGTCATTGTCAATCACGGCGAGGTCTATCCGCTTGACTTCAAAGGTGACAGCCGGAACAAGGATCAGCATCTGTAATACCGGTACGGCAATGATGGCCCTGATCATAAACGGATTCCGGCGTATCTGACGGAACTCCTTACTTAACAGGAAGATAAGTTTTTTCATCTTTTGCCCTCCCCGTATTTCGTGCAGGTCTTCCATTCATTACCATCTCCGGACCCGGTACAGTTATTCCTGCTCATTTTCCTTCCTCCTCAAGCCTTGTTTTGAACCTGCGTGAACTGATGACCATGAGCAGCAGCGTCATGCCGGCAAGGATAGCCGTCTCCTTCCATATGTATGCGAATCCCGCTCCCTTGATCATTATCGCCCGGATGATCCCGACAAACCATCTTGGCGGCAGCGCCATACTTACATAATCATAAACTTTTGGCATGTTTTCAATCGGGAAAATGAATCCGGAAAGAAGTATTGTCGGG
>Ga0302245_1001209_pt1 | contig 18337 bp, 16 predicted proteins | sample AAG_UR_Thr_MG_FD_193512 | JGI IMG/M metagenome (GOLD analysis project Ga0302245, IMG submission 193512) | Enriched activated sludge microbial communities from anaerobic digester in WTTP, New Holstein, Wisconsin, United States - AAG_UR_Thr | ecosystem: Engineered > Bioreactor > Anaerobic >... | reverse complement strand
ACATAAGGCCCGATGAAACAGCATTCTCATTTTCTGATATAGTTGAAATGGGACTGGAACAGGCAGGGAAACAGGGGCATCTGCTTGAAAACAAACCTACGCTATCGCTGTACACAGATAACGGGCCGGGTTTTACATCCCGGGTAATGGCAGATTATCTCGCCTGCTATGGGATACGGCATATCCTGGGAACGCCATATCATCCGCAGGGAAGAGGCAAGATAGAACGGTTTAACCGTACTATCAAGGGGAAACTGTGCCTGGTGGTATATTGTTCCCCTGAAGAACTGAAAAAGGCGACTGCTGAAGCCATATCAGTCTATAACGCCACGCCGCATGAATCACTGCAGAACGTATCTCCCGAGGATGTTTACGCAGGGAGAAAGGAGGAAATATTAGAAAAACGAAGGGAGAAGAAAAGATTGACGCTTGCAAGAAGAAAACAGTACAATCTCAGTAGAAGGATAACCCAAAAGAATAACCCGGACAGGAGGCAGAGTGTCACTTAGTTTTCAGCCAACTTTGTTCCATAAGGTTAAAAGATATACAAAGATAGCGCTTAATGAGAATTGTTGTTTTTCAATAAATTGAAAATATATACCAAAATGAAATGACACCAGGTAAAAAAAGGGGAAATCAACATGAGCATAAGAACGATCTTTAGGGATAGAAAACATCTTTATTTGGGGATAATCCTGTTTGCTTTGGCGATAATACTTCACTTTTTAAGCAAAGAATTATTAATGCGTTTTTTAAGCTTTCTTGGTTCTGCAGATTTATCATTACGTATATTAATATATACAATTCTTTTACCTGCGTCAGGTCTGTTACTCTTGTTTGTTATCTGCATATTCCACGAAAAATTCCCATCCGTTTATTCCATTGCAGGAGCGGTAATAGGAGCAATTATAGCGCTATTTTTGCCTTATATATATGGATGGACTTCAATAGTTTTTATGGGGTACAAGGAAGTAGAGATATGGGGATTTGGATTTTTCTTGGGAGTAATGCCTATTAATTTGGCTATCTTTATGATAGTCGGATGGTTTGTATTCGGATACTGGAATAAAATTCGTTGAAAATTAATAAGAGCTATCATAGGAGTACTGGCGGCTTTATTGCTGCATAAGTTGTGACGGCTCTCTTTTCTCCCGCATCCCAACGACCGACGAAAAAACAAATCGGTATACATAATGCCGGCATCTTCAAGCAACTGCGGGATGGGTATATATTCTTACACTTTTGTTGCTTATGTCGCATGAAAAATCATTCCGAAAACTTGACAGGGAAAACGGAAGGTGTTTAAATATGATATCGATATCAAAAAATGACAGCAGAAAAGTTTCTATCTATAAAATCACTGCCTTTTCCAAAGAAAGGATATACATAGGAATGAAAAAGGCTAATGCCGAGAGGTTATAAACAAATGCAACCAATTGATATATCCCCTGAAATTATAGAGTGGGCAATAGTCCGTGCGGGTTACAATATCCCTTCATTGGAAAAACAATTTCCAAATATAGAGGACTGGCTGAAGAAGGAAAAAAATCCGACTATTACTCAATTGCGTAAATTTGCTCAGAAAGTCCATTTACCTTTTGGGTACTTGTTTTTAGAAACTCCACCAGAAGAGAAATTCCCAATACCGTATTATAGAACGGTCAGTTCTGAAGAAACTGAAATCAGTATAGAACTTATGGATGTTGTGAACTCGGCTTTAAATAGACAAGATTGGCTAAGCACTTATTTAGCAGACAACTCTTATGAGCCTTTGCCATTTGTAGGGAAATTAGCAAACCCAAATAATGTTAAAGATGTTGTAGAGAATATAAGAGAAACCTTAAATCTTAAAGAATATTGGGCAAGTAAATTTAATACTTGGTATCAGAGTTTGGATTTTATAACCAGAAAAGTTGAAGAGCTGGGTATTGTAATTCTATTCAATAGCGTCGTGGGTAACAATACCCACCGTCCTTTGGCAGTCGAAGAATGCAGAGGTTTTGTATTGATTAACAAATACGCACCATTCATGTTTATTAATAGTGCTGATTCAAAATCTGCTCAGATGTTTACTATCGTTCATGAACTGGCTCATATCTGGATAGGGGAAAGTGCTAGTTTCAACCTTAGAAACTTACAGCCTGCTGATAATCCAAAAGAAATATTATGTGACCGAGTAGCTGCAGAGTTTTTGGTTCCTGAGAGTTTATTTATTAAACGATGGAAAGAGGAAAGCAATATAGAAAGTATATCCAGATATTTTAAGGTAAGTCCAATTGTTATAGCTCGGAGAGCATTAGACCTCAAGAAAATTGACAAGAATCAGTTCTTTGAGTTTTATAATGCCTATATCAAGAATGACTATGTTCAAAAAAAGAAGGATTCTCAGAAAGGTGGTGGTGATTTCTATATTCTTCAGAGACGAAGGTTAGGCTCGAATTTCATTTTACATGTAACACAAGCTGTTGGGCAAAACAAATTAGCTTATCGGGACGCTTGCAGGTTAACTGAACTGAGGGGAGATGTTCTATCTAATTTGATTAAAGGTGAGTCTTAAAAATGGCACTCTATGTGGCAGATGCAGATTTTTTCATTCAAGCACATAGAGCTACATATCCGCTTGATGTAGCCACAAGTTTTTGGCAAAAGATACAGCAGTTTTCGGAAAAAGGAATCCTCATAAGTATCGATAAGGTAAAAGATGAAATATACAGGAACAATGATACGCTTAAGAAATGGATTGACGAAAATCTTGCCGTTTCCTTTTTTGACCATACGCCGCTACCGAACAATTATAAACGGGTAATACAATGGGCAGTATCAAAATCTAATTACTATTTAAAAAAGGCGATTGATGAGTTTTCTGATTCAGGAATTTCAGATGCCTTTCTTGTTGCTTTTTGTCTTCAAAATCCTTCTCAGCATATTTTAGTAACACAAGAGGTAAGTCAATCTAATAGAATATCGAAAATTAAGATTCCGGATGCATGCCTTGCTCTTAATATATCCTACAAAAACACAATTGAAATGTTTAGAGATTTGGGAGCAACATTCTGATGCATAATTGCAACTTAAAATTCCAATACTACTAAGCTTTCTTTAGGAGGACAAAATGGTAATGATCAAGAAAGGCGGCGTTGGGCAGAATAAACCAACTGCTACAAAACCTGTAATGCCTAAGAAGGTACCAATAGGTGGTAATAAATCACAATCACCGTCGCAGACTCAAGAAAAAAAATAGATTATTCATCATAATCCATGTTAAATGACATTGCGCAGTTTATTCTCTACCTCGTTCCTGGATTCTTGGCAGTTATGCTTCATAATCTCTTCGTTCCAACACGAAAACCTTCGGATTTTGAGTTAACTGCTCAGAGTTTGATAGTAAGTCTGCTAATTTTCACTCCACTAAGGCTGCTTGAAAAAAAGCTTGGTATACCCCTAACCCAATCAAAGTCGCTATATCTTACATGTTCGTGGTTGCTGGCTATCTTAGCCGGTATTGTTTGGCCATCTGTTCAGAAAAGTTCAATATACGCGAAAATCCTGCATATATTCAACATTAATTATTCCTGGAGAGTAAATGTTTGGAACAGTATTCTTGATCATGCTGACCACGCTCCATGGGTCATAGTTTCACTCCAAAACAAAGAAGAGTACTTAGGACAAGTTATTGAATACACTCTCGACCCCAACGACCCATCAAAAGAGGTTTTTTTGAAACCAGCATATCGTATCGTCCGTAATGGAAATATTGATGAGGAACCACAGTTCGAGTCCCTTAGATTGGGTGTCTTTATCGCAGGACAATCAATATGTGCGATCAGATTTATAGAAGAACAGGAATTGGTCGATGGTGAAAATTTGGATTCAGACAAAACTTCAGTTGGTACTTCGTAGGCAGTTTAGTTATTGTTATTTTGTCAAAGAATGCACCGGTACATTACAAATTCGTTCCTTAGGAAATAAAATTCCTGTAAACAAAGGAAGCAAGAAAGAGAAAAGACAGGAGCAAACAGATAAATTGTACTAATATTAGTATTTTGGAAGTCCGTTCCTTTTTCTTGATTTTGTTTTTGTCCATGTCAGAACGACATAAAAATTCCTCTAATTTTTCATCTGACCCTTTCGATTGAACAACAATATCTGTCATCATATAATTTCTTAAAAGGCTAGACATATTAGAAAAACGAGAAGCAAACATATAGAGTTCAATAAATCCAGAAATTGCTGTTAATGATAAAAATAAACATGATACCCAGAGGTTACTAGTGGCGACTGTTTTTCCAGAGATATTAGGAATTAAGACAGATACAATTAATCCAATTAAAGCTATAGAGATAGAAATAAATATCTTTGACAGTCCATTCAATTCACGAAAATATTCAGCTTGCCACTTCTCAATTTCAGGAATGTAGTCCAATGGATTATTCCTATCCGAATTATTATTCATGTTCAAAGTACCTAGTCGCGTCATAGATAGACCAAGAACCTCTTCCGGGCTTTCCTGGCACACCACTTAATCCAGGTTTCCCAGGAACCCCAGAGAACCCTGGCATTCCTGGCGTACCAGATAAAGCGGGTCTATTGGGAAGACTACCGGAACAATTACGTATAAATGCAAGAGCAGAATTATCACTGTCGTAAATCACTCCACCTTCATACCATCCCACATGATTTCCGGTTAAGGAATGAACATTATTCTGAGAAATCCAAGCGACAACATCTCCACCATCATTTCTAATTTTATCACCGTCAAAAATCAAGCAAGTATTCCCCATTTGATCGAACATCCATTCAGCCATTTTATCCCCCTGGTTGTTAATAATAGGCGTACCTTTCCAAATAAGCACTGAAAACTTATTCATTATATTAAACTACCCCAATCTTTATCTGTCAAACAGGACTGACTGAATGATGTCCATGCTAAAACAATACTATTTTTGCTCACTGGCATCAAAACATGAAAATATATAGGGTTTCACCTGTGATGATAGTAATGTTACCATAGAGCTGCCAAACCGGACAATGACGGACAAACGGCTTTGTCCGGTGGAAACCATTGATAGTAAAGGAATTAACTACAATTGGACAATCGGACACCGCAAAGGGGCACACCGCCCCCAGGTTAAACGATATTCTCAGGGTAAATCATGTTACCATTCTCACATTGTACTGATAACGAAAAACTGTAAAGAGTGCCAAAATTTTTCTAAAGAAATAAAAAGACGGATTAATATAACCTTTATTTGATAAGGAATTCATGCAATTTTACGGTGCCAAAAAGGGTGCCAAAAGGGTGCCAAAAATCTCAAAATTCAGGGTTTTTGACACTTTCGAAGATAGAACATCAAAAGACCTGTAAGGCAAGCTATGACTGGCTTTAGAGGGATTTAGGAAGGATGAAGTCTCTCGGTTAAAATTACCTTCATTGGACTCATAATCCGTTGGTTGCTGGTTCGAATCCGGCCAGGTCCACTCATCTAACCCTTATGCCTATCCCCTCGTTGATTTATTTTCCCTCTTCCCAAAATTTCTTTTCTAGGACGATTTAGTTGAGCAGCATAAAGTCTTATAGAAAAGAGAAAATAATAAATGTAAATATTTTCATTACTTGAAGTTGTGCGAGGCTAACTTTATTTAGAAGAGGGTTTGACTAGGCAAAAATTGTTTCTGGAAAGAGTATTCCGTGAGATAAGCTCCACTCGTGATTGTGGTATTTTCAGAACAACCTGTGTGAACGGATATTATTATGATCTGTAAAAATGATGGAAAATGGGCTATTTCTAGAAAATCATACCGGTTTGGATTCGCTAGGAGATGAGGGGCTGATGAAGAGCCCTATAAAATAAGGCTTTATGGGTAGTTTAGTGGACGGAAAAAGTGTGACGTAAGTGTGACGCATGTCACAGTTTTCGGGTGTTTTTTGGAAGGTTGGCAGGATTTTGCCTGTGTGCGTAATACATTGATAGTCAAGGGTTCTGCCGGGTTTAGGGCAAGAAATGGTCTCGGTTAAAAACTGTTTAAGCCGGACTTAGGATCCAGTGGGGAAACCCATAGGAGTTCAACTCTCCTCCCTCGCAATCCCTTGTGTCACAATGGTTTCCACAGTTTCTGCCATCTGGTTATCGGTGTAATTTTTCCGAAACTGTGACAAAACTGTGTCACACTTTTTAATTTTTGCATGTGATTTCTACCGAGAAAAAACTGAAAAACCTCTTTAATTTCAAAGATTTTACTTCCATTTGTTGTCTAATATATAATGGCAGTGATATAATGGACATAAAAGATTGTGAAGAAAAAGAATTTTCGCAGGGGAACTAAAATGAAAATTATAAGAATCCCTCCGATTTTATTTTTTGTCTTAACAGTCCCTGCATTCTTACTTTTAGCCCAGCCAAAAATTCCCAAAGAGAAAATCCCATCCGATATTGATCCAGCCATAAGAGTTCAAATTGAACAACTGTATTCCGCCGATCCAAAAACTCGCGTTGAGGCAGTATACGCACTTGCACAAGAAGGGTACAAGGCTATCTGTACATTGCCGTTTCTTGTTGAGATGCTTTGGGATTTTGCACGGATAGATCTTCAATCTGGCAGAACGACTGTGGCACAATGCGTGATCAATCCCATCGCAAAAATAGGCGAACCGGCCGTTTCCCTCCTGATTTCAGCACTCAAGAACAGAAAACTACCTTATGACGCATATTATTTTATACAGAAGACCCTAGGGAAAATCGGGGGGCCAGCTGTTCAACCTCTTATTTCCGCATTAGAGAGTGAACAAAGCAATTATGGACACACAATTATTGCAGAAGCTTTAGCTGAAACCGGAAAAGTTGCAGTAAACCCCTTGTTGAAATCCTTAAAAGATAAAAAGAAAAACGTGAGAGCTCAAGCAGCATATGCGCTGGGAATAATCGGAGATAAAACCGCTGTGGCTGGACTTATTGAAGCAGTGAAAGACAGAAATAAACGCGTGCGATGCGATGCAGCAGAAGCTCTGGGTAAGATAGGAGACGATGCAGCGGTTAAACCACTCATCGTGGCACTCAAGATGGAGAATGAAGATAGCGAGGTGCAAAATGATATTTCAAAGGCTCTTGGCAAGATTGGTAAAGCCGCTGTAGAACCGTTAATTCCTTTGCTCAAGGATGACAGCGTTGAGATCCGGCGAAGAACTATAGAATCTCTGACCATCACCGCAGACAGGAGGGCGATACAGCCAATCATTGCGGCACTACAAGATGAAAGCGATTATATCAGAGAAGAAGCCGTACACAGTTTGGGAATCTTGAAAGATCAAAGTTCCGTTCCCTTTCTTATTCGTATCTTAAAGGATGAGCAACCGAGAGTCAGACGGGAAGCAGCAGATGCATTGGGTTTGCTACGTGCTCAACAGGCAGTCAAACCACTCATCAAATTGTTAACGGATAGAGATTGGTATGTACGCTATAATGCCGCGGGAGCGTTAGGCAGAATCGGAGACGTAACTGCAGGACCCGCACTTATCGAAGTTTTCAATAAGGATTCGTACCAGGAAGTCCGATATGGAGCTGCAGACGCCTTGGGCAATCTTAAATATGCGCCAGCCTTTGAGCTCCTTGCGGCAGCGTTGCAACAGGACAAACGATGGCGCGTAGCGTGGGCGTTAGGGGAGATAGGCGACGCAAGAGCTATTCCTGTACTTATAGCAGCGTTACAGCTGAAATATGAGAATGACGCAGAAGAAGAAAATGTTACTGATGAGCAATTCGAACGAATGATCAAGGGTAATATTGAAGAGGTTTTGCTCAAGATGACAGGGCAGTGTTTTGGACAAAATGCGGACAAGTGGCAGAAGTGGTGGGAAGCAGGAAATACGGAACAAATGCCTGCATGGACTCAAAGCTATTACGCGGGGCTGGACAAGGATTATCTTCTGAAGAAATTGCAGGCTGGAGAACGAGTACCTGAAATTATCTATCTTGATGATCCGAGAATGGTAGAGATTCTTACGCAGGGAGTGAAGAAGAATGGCGTCTTCAGAACAGATTTTAGATGGGCAGTGAACCAACTTGTACGCATACAAGGAAACAAAGCTTCAGACATGCTTTTTGATTTCATTGAGAATGATACCGAAGTATCAAGAGAAGCGGGACAAGCTTTGAAAAAAATACTTGACGATAGCATGTTTACACGACTGTCTCAAATCGCGTTGAGTGGTAAGAATCCCGGAGTTGAAACTTCTATACCGCTTCTCGGTTGCTATCGCACAAAAGACGCAGAACATATCTTGTGTGAATTATTAAAGAGCAATGATGATTGTCTTGTAGAAAGTGCCTTAAATGAACTCGAATACGTTGGTTCCAAGGACTGCACAGAAACGATTCTTCCGTTAGTAGATTCCAATAATACGACAATTGGCACATTTGCCGTGGAAACCCTCGGCAGCATCTGGGCAGATAAGACACGATTTGAAATGAATCAGGAACAAAGACAGAAACTTAGTTTCAAAAAAGAAATCTTATATTCTTCTGGAAGGATTTCTGCGACTCTTCCGCCAGATAAAGAAGAAGAACTCAAAACCAAGGTTGTCGCAGTCATATTCGAAGGAATGAAAAACCCCAATCCTGGAATTGTCAGTGCTTCCATACGAGCGATATCTGCTTTGAAATTAGAACAGGCGATACCGGAAATTGAAAGAATAGCCGAGACATGGGACGTGAATTACTATTATGATGCGTTAGAGGCCTTATCATATATTGGAGGGGATAAAGGTGCTGGAGCACTGGTCAGGCTTTCGTATAAAGCCGCTGCTGAAAAAAACTACTACAGGAGGTGTGAAAGACTTTCCAGCGTCCTGCATCATATGAAATACGTAAAGAGCTACATACTCATTTCGAGGCTTACCGAATTACTTAGGGATAAGAGTGGAATAGAGAGCGATTGGAGTTCGACACAAAATCTTGTTTGTGACGAAAGTGCTGCAGCACTGGTAATAATCTGTCCTGACGGACCAGGATTTGAAATGTATTTAAACCGTCAGAATCGAGATAGAAAAATCGATGAATGGAAAAGACATATCGCGATGAATTACGGATATGTTATTTCTAAGGTAGTCCCGCTGATTAAAAAGCAAGAAACGCGACCTGCGTCAAATGAATCTCAAGATAATGTAACAGAGATTGAGTGTCTGAATAATCTGAAGAATATCGGTAAAGCTCTAATAATGTACGCGTATGATCATGACGGCAGACTACCGGATACCCTTTATGAACTCTACCCTTTGTATGTAAGAGATCAAATTTGTTTGCAGTGTCCGGGAGGTAGAACAGTTGAAAAAAAACCGCAAGAAATATATGGATATACATATGTCAAGAATCTCAGATGGGGAATGGCTACAGCAAATGAAATCGTAGTGGTCTTCTACAAATCCAGTGCAAAACGTTACGATGAAAAATACTGCGTTCTCTTCCTAGACGGGCATACGGCTATAGTATCTGAAAAAAATATGAAGAAACTCCTGCAGCATTCTGCTATTCAAACAAAAGCTGGAGAATGGTATTCCAAAGCGGAACAGACAGAAGTTAAGGAAGAAAAAATTAGCTACTATACAAAGATAATTGCTCTTGATTCACAGGCCGCTGATGCATACTGTAAACGTGGAGAAATATATTTTGATAATGAAGAATTTGATAAAGCGATTAAAGATTTCAACAAGGCCGTTGAAATTTCACCCGAATCTTCTTATGGATATTTAGCACGCGGAAGAATATATCTCAATAATATGGAATCAGATAAAGCGATTAAGAATTTCAATAAAGTCATCGAGATTTCACCAAATTATCCGACAGCATTTAATTGTCGTGGGTGTGCTTTCTTGGATAAAAAATACTATGATAAAGCACTTGAGGATTTCAATAAGGCAATAGAACTCATTCCTGAATATGTCAGCGCTCTCTTCGACAGGGGAAACCTCTACGGAATGACTGCAAAATATGACCTTGCACTCAAAGATTTTTCCAGAATTTTGGGAATAACTCCCGAGGATGCAGACGCATACATAGGAAAAGGGCATGCGTACCTCTGCCTGAATGATTATGGAAACGCGCTGGATGCTTTTAAAAAAGCCATGTTGCTTAATCCCAAAGAAGGATATTCGTATCTCGGAATGGGGGTATGTTATCGTGAAACGGGCAACCTTACACAAGCAATCGAATACCATGACAAAGCAATAGCGCTTATGCCTAACGAGGCAGAAGCCTATGGGGAACGTGGCGTCACTTATGCGAAACAGGGAAATTTTGAAAAGTCGATGAAAGATTGCGACAAGGCATTTGAATTGGACAAAAATGATAACTACCTTTATTATGACAGGGGACTTGCTTATTATTCTCTGAAAAAATATGATTTGGCGAGCAAAGATTTTAAAAAATACCTGAAAGATGCCATAGATCTGGGTGCTAAAAAAGACGCGGAAAAGAAGTTAATGGAATGCATTGCAAAACTCAGAGAAAGATTTATAAAATATGAAAGATAAAAAAAGAATGAATTTTGTTCAATTTCTCCGCCAATTTACCACCAGTGTATCTCATGGAATTAAAAATTTGTTAAGAAGGCAACTGATATTTGCTACACTACTTGTAGTCTTCCTTCTCATCATTCATGCAATTCTTACCTTAGCAGCCAGTATCAAGTTATCTCTGGCGCTTCACAATGTACGAGCACAACATATTCCTTTGACGGCAGCGGAAATAAGACGGCCGACTATTTCCGACCAGGAAAACGCCGCTATTTATTATCAGCGTGCATATTCTGTTTTGGAATTAGACCCGAATTTCCAGAAATATAATGAAAAAGGCAATTGGTATGCTACGCTTGAGGAAAGAAAGTATACAGAGGTTCTCCCTGCTCCAGCCGCAACGGAAAAAATCATTGCTTTGATAAAAGAAGGCGCCTCCAAAACAATCTGTAATTTCAGCCTTAACTATGAAGCGGGATTCAACATGTCCCATCAACATCAAATAATCATTGACAAGTTATCCCGCCTTCTCATGGCAAACGCCATGCAGGAATCTTCTGAAGGACGAAGAGAAGAAGCTTTTGAAATGATCCTTCTGGGTCTCAAAATGGCAAATCATCTTGGTCAGGAACCCGAACAAGGATGCCAGTTGACCCGTCTTTCGTGCACTTTTTATCTGATGCGCGTCTTTCAGAAAATTTTTGATGAACAATGCATTCCATACAAGCAAACGGTATTGATGCTCTCCGAAATGAAAAAATTCAACAGAACACAGTTTGAATGTTTTGATACTACACGGATTACTTTTGTATGGCTGTTCCAAAGTTTAATTGCTCACAAGATATACCCTGACCCGACACTGAGCATGCCCGAGAGTTTTTCCTGGGAGAAACCCAAGGGCTTTAGTCAGCATTTTTTGCTCTATCTCTGCAAACCTCTTATCAAGAACGACTTCAGTACCTATCTTGTCCGATTTCCGGTAGTAGAAAAACTATATGGCGCTCCTTATTATCAGGTATCCGATCAGTTATCCTGGGATTCCGAACATTTCTGGTGTTCTTATGTAGGACAGGATGAGAAACTCAAGAAAAAATCTAAGCTTTATTTTTTCACAAGTTGGTACTTATCGAACTCGATTAACGGGTTGGAAAGATTTTCCATGGGCAGTGCGAATATAGATTTTTGTTTGATTGGAATTGCATTAAAAACATACCAGGCAAAACATGGTTTCTTCCCGAATTCTCTGTCAGAATTGGTCCCGGAAATTATCCCTGCGGTTCCGATTGACCTCTTTACCGGTAAACCGGCGTATTATCTGAAGACAAAGAATGGATTTACTCTTTCTTTCATTCGCTGGGAAAATCAGGATGAAAAAATTTCCATCACTAAGGGTATCAGTTTCTACCCGCCCATATGGAATGAATAGATATTGAAATACATCATACAGATAAAACAAAAATATCATGAAAAAATTAATAGTTTTCCTGACCTGCGTTGCCGTTGTCCTGCTTTTTATTCTTTTCGGATTGCCTTTCATATCACCGAAACCTGGTCGGTCGCCTTCCTTTCACGCAAAATCTGAAATGGCCGCTTTCGCATCTATAGAAACCTTGGTTAAGGAAGAGTACGGGTTTTATGTGCGATTAGCCGATCTCGGTATACGCGATATAAAAACTACTCCCCCGTATATCTTCAGTGAACGTGGTGCCGTCACCTCGACTCCGCCTATAACTGATAAAGCTCACATGTGGGGTGGACCATATACGGTTCTTCGGACTGAAACTGTTACTTCAAAGAAACGGGGTTCTCTTCCTGTTTTAGATACTGATGTGATTGGTTGGACGGTCGATCTTTCTCCCATGCCCTCTGTCAAAGTGCCATATGGTACGCCTCTTGACCCATGGAAACATCCATATATGATAGCATACAATGACAACAAGAAAACGATGGTTATATATTCAGCGGGACCTGACGGGAAATTGCAGACCGGGGAAGGTGCACTCACGGCCGGAGATGCAAAGGCGAATGGAACGGAGATATATCCACATTCAGACGATCTGGTGTATTGTTTTAAGTGAATTTCACAATGCTTTTCAATTGCTCCAAACCTGAACTATATTCTCTGGTAGCCTTCTGAGGGATACGCTGCTTCAGATCTGCATAGAACTCATCAAACGCCTCCGGCAGTTTCCAGTCACAAAGCGGCTTTGCCTGCAAGAAGGCTCCGGGTTTGCGCTCCAGCACGTTGAGGTAATGCAGCGGGTTATATATCTCCTGATAACGGCCGTAACATCGCGGATACTGCGCAATGACCTTTTCCTGCCGGGTTATCCTTATCTGGAACGGATACGCCTTGCAGAAAAGCGTCTGGTGGGCAAATTCAGCAGGTACGGAGTATTTGTTTGTCTCAAACTGTATCCGTGAGCAGCTGTCAGACTTCACAGGTACGCTTCTGCAGCAGTCAAAGGGATGTTTCGGCAGTGGTAAGAAGTGTCCTCGTTCTTCTCCAACATATGCCCGATGTTCTTGCTCCTGCCGGGTATTGTGCGGTTCAGATTTGCACGGCATCGCTGGTATAAGACCTCGTTTAATTTCTCGAAAGAGTCTACATCGGGTAACGGAACGAAGTAATTACGCTGGACATACCCTACAAGGTTCTCTACTCCCCCTTTCTCGTTTGCTTTGGCAGGCTGGCAAAAGACGCTCTCAAATAAAAAGTGGCTGCGGAATGCTATAAAAGACGCCTACTCTTTGCGGTCCCTGCCGGAAAGCACCTTCTGTACCGCTGTCTTAAGGTTGTCGTAGAGGTTTCTTCCGGGCACTCCTCCAAAAAACGCAAAGCCTTTCTGGTGACCATCAAAAAAGGCTTCCTGCTTCTGGGTAGGATAGGCAGCTACAAAACAGGCGCCGCTGTAGCAGGGGCGGATTGCGAAAAACTGCACTTTTACCTCTTGCCCGTTCATCAGTATCTTTGCTTCGCCCCAGTCTATCTGTGCATCCTGCCCGGGTTTGTAAATCAATGGGATGTAAACTTCCGGTACTACCAATCGTTGTCCTCTCACATAACGCCGGACACAACTCTCGCTGCCGGTAAAGCCATGTTCTTCTTTCAACCGGATCCATACACGGCGGGCTGTATGACGCTGTTTCTTCGAACGCTCTTGGTCTTCCTTCAGCCACCGGTCTATTATCGGGATAACCGGTTCCAAGACAGGATAGATGAGAGTAGCGGTACGCTTATATACCGGCACTCAAGGATCCTTTATCGCTTTCCTGACCGTGTCTCTGGAATAATTCAGTTCTTTTGATATAGCTCGTATTGACTTCTTATCTACGAAATATGCCCGTCTTATTTCCTCTTTCTTTTCCACCGTTACCATCCTTGCCTCCTGTATAATTGCCGTCCCTTATCGTTGGCTTACTATTATACAGGAGATCTCTGGTAGGGTGGTCTACTTTTGCGCGCTTATTTCTATCTGAAGTGGTCTATTTTTGCAGGCTTATTTACAGGAAAAGTGACGAAAAGGTATTACTAATACGTTGCTGAGCTACACATGCCAATTCCTGCGATGTAATTATAGAGGTGTCCCACATGCGACACTTTGGGAGTAAAAAATATATAGGACTCCACTAAAATAGGGAGGATCAACCTGTGATTGTGGTATTTTCAGGATAGGCTGTGTGAAAGGGTATTATTATGACCTGTAAAAACCACGTAAAATGCGAATTTATTGGAAAAGTTTGTCAGGTTTGGATTCGCTAGGAGATGAGGGGCTGATGAAGGGTCTTATAAAACAAGGCGTCGTGGGTAGTTTAGTGGACGGAAAAAGTGTGACGTAAGTGTGACGCATGTCACAGTTTTCGGGTGTTTTAAAAAGGTCGGCAAGATTTTGCCTGTGTGCGTAAAGCGTTGAGAGTCAGGGGTTCTACCGGGTTCAGAGCAGGAAAAGGTCTCGGTTAAAAACTGCTTAAGCCGGACTTAGGATCCAGTGCCGCAAGGCACGGGGATTCAACTGCCTCCAGAGAAATATTATCTGCACCGGAAATACCTACGATGGATTTTCTATTTAGTGGAGCGACGCAAAATAAAAGTTAAAATATTCAAACGAATATGGTTTTTGTGTCCAATAGGTGTCCATCCTGGATGCAAAATGGTCTACCCACATTTTCTGATAAGACGGGTTTTATTGACTTACTGAGTATGAATGATAAAATAAAATTGTGAAGAAAAAATTCATGGTCAAAATCTTCTTGATTCTTTTATCTTCACCTTTTGTGCTTGCTACTGCTTGTTTACTTGCTCTTACTTTCTTTATGCCCCTTTTTCTTATAAAAGGCTTTCACATCATATCTTTAGGAATTTTAATTGCATTGCTTATCTTACTAGCAGTTTTCATATTATATTACGTCCGGAGACAATATTTATCAGGCATGAAGACTCGTAGGAAAGCATTCATAGTAGGTGTCGGATTAGTAATATTAGCTGGAATTATCGTCCATACAGCATTTAATCTCTCAAGCACCTGGGTGTTGAGACGAACAGCCAAAAAGGCACAGCTTGCAGGGATAAAATTAAGATTAGAACAAGTTATTCCCATTGAAATTTCTGATCAGCGTAACGCTGCTGTTGTTTGGTCCCGTGCTTTTAAATTGTGCCACAGCCTATACCATGAACATATAGAATTACAGGAAGCGACTATTCGATTTAATAGGGAGGATCCTTTTGAAGAATTAACTCTGCGAGAGAAAAATGTTTTGAGGAAATTATTGTTGGAGAATCCTGAAATTTTAGCCCTTTTCAATCTGGTAGAAAAAGCTACAAACATGCCAGAATGCCGATTCCCTGTTAATCATGAGGAAGGCCCTAACGCTCTTTTGCCTCATTTGTCCGAGCTTCGTGAGCTGGCAAGGCTTTTTGCCTTGCGGATATGGTTTTTGACCTACCAGGGAAATTACCAATCTGCATGGAAATCCTTTCAAACCGCTTTCGCTATTGGAGACTCTCTCAAAAACGAACCTTGCCTTGTCTCGCAACAAACTCGTTTTGGGATCGAATCTATGATAATCTCAAGTTTTACAGATAACTTGTTAAAAAAAATTGCGCCTGAGGACTGCGGGAAATTGATTTCCGACGTAGAAGGAAAGAGCACAACACTTGTTGATGCGTTGAACGGTGATATTACAACAATTGGTGGATACGTGTTCGGAGATATTTGGCTTGGACAATATAAGAGAAGGAAAAATTTTATTCCATTCGTAGGTGATGTGTCATCGGAAGAAGGAGGTGTCTCGCTATTCTGGCGTATATATGGAAGTTATTTTTTTAGCCCAATTTTTAAAAGAGACGCTTCATTCTATCTTGATTATTCCACAAGATTCAGTGAACTTTTTCGCAAACCTTTTTACATTGCGGGCGAGGAATTAAAAAAAGTTGAAAAGGACTTCCGAACAAAAAACCACAGCTTCATAATAGCTGGTTATTTTACAGGACAGAGCGAACATCCATTTTATAATATATATGTACAACAAACCATATACACAGCCTATCTGGAAACACTAAAGATTGCGTGTCTGCTTGAAAAATACAGGAAAGAGAACGGTCGCTATCCAGAAAGTCTTGAGCAATTAGTTCCTGCTTTTGTGAAAGAACTGCCCATAGATCCATTTACTGACAAGAATTACATATACAGACAAGAAAATGCAGGTTTTATTGTCTATAGCATAGGTAAAAATTTAGCAGACGACAGGGGAATTCTTGATCATCAGCAGGGATATGACGACGTCTCTTTCAGGGTTTCAGATTAAATCAGTTATAAGGAAGTGGAGTATTTTTACTATTGGGTGGAATGGATTTTATCCTATGTTTGAACAGAAAGCAGTTCTGTAGATGGAAATGTTTTTAGGTAGGCATTTTTTTGAAGCCGTCACCTTTATTTAACACCCCGAGCCCGAAAATGTCAAATTCGAGTTTTTTCTCATCCTAACAGAAACACGCATGAATAAAAATTCTCATGTTTAAACAAGTATGGTTTTGGTGTCCAATAGGTGTCCATTTGGTGTCCGGAAATGGGGTATTATAGGGTAAAACCAGGGGAAATGAGAAACGTGTAAAAGCCTTTACCAGTAAGGATTTGCTTGTGTTTTCAAGGGTTTTTGAAATATGGCGAAAAGGCATTACGAATGCGCTGCTCTGCCGCTGAGCTACACGGGCTGAATGTTATACTAACCGGATATTGTTATACGAAATTTCGCTCGGACAGGCAACAAAATTATTCAGCATTTTATTTTTTCTGTCCCGCCATGCAGCACAGGGCCCAAACGGAAATTGCCAACCCTATTAATAGGAAGAGCCACAGCATGGAGTTTTTATTCATCAGCGGTATCCGGTCAAACAATGTCCACAGGCATTTGAATATGAACACGATGCCGATTATCAATGAGAGCTCGTTCCTAATAAGTTTTTTGTTTTTCATTTTAGAGTTTTTTCAAAAGGGATAAGATAATTGTCAGTATGATGCTTAATATGATGCCTGTCGTCAGAGGGAAATAAAAAGCGAAGTTTTCTTTCCTGATAATTATATCGCCAGGCAAATGGCCGAATGGCAGTTTTATCCCTTTTGAAATAAATACAGCCGACAATATAAAAAGCGTTCCTACAATGAACAGCGCTCTGGCCAATAAGTTTTTATCCATATTTATCTCAAGCTTTTATTACTTATTTATTGGGGAGATTCCTTTTTGAATATATAATTTCTCCAACCCTGGTTAATAAGGATTTTGTCCAAATAGCCTTCTTTCGTGAATTGAAGTTTTGCATCCCTGGATATATTGATTAAGAAATCTTTCGTGTAACAATAAACCGGTCTTCGAAGTTTTTACCTTTTATATCAAAATCACTCCACTTCTCGTTTATCCCCTGCCCTTCCTGGACTATCATAAGAAAAAAGCCGTTGTTTTTCAGTAATTCCGTCGCATTTTTGATAACTGTCCCTATCTTGTCATTCTTTGCATGTATCAAGGAACCGGAGGCGAAGATGGCGTCAAATATTCCGAGGTTATTTTTATTCATGGCATAAAAATTCATTATCTCAAACCTGCATTGCGGACATCGCTGTCTTGCAACCCTTATGCATACAGGGCTGAAATCAATTCCTGCCACTTCCGCTCCTACTGATGCCAGCCTCATACTTTCATGCCCCGGTCCGCAGCCAAAGTCCAATACGTGGGGTTTTTCCGGGAGCAATGACATGAAATCCTTTATGGTGGGCATCAGGATGTCATTTTTATACCATTTCTCTGCAGTTTCTTCAGCCGTTAAATCATAAAATAACCGTGTATCGTCTTTCATTTGGTATTGTTTTTATTGCTTAATTATTCCGTATCTTTCCAGTTCCACCATTTAAGTTTTTCGGGATCGTGCTTTTTATTTTCGGCAAAATATACCGCTTGTCGAAAAACATACAAAAGACATCTGTCCTGTACTCTGCCTTCAAAACGATTGGACATTTCATACAACTTTTCCGGGTTTTTGCCTTTTAAATCCGATACCGTTTGGATTCCGATATTGTTCAAATCCCTGGCAATACTTTTGCCTACTCCGGGAATTGTTTGTATATCGTTGCAATTTTTAGAGATTGCCATATCTTATTTTGTCCGGTTTGATAAAAATTGTTGAATCTGTGTCTTTGTTTCATTATACCATGCTCAAGATTTTCGGGTAAGTCAGTTTGACGAGATGAAAAGATTACGGGAGGAGAGCAGAAGAAAGCCCCCCTCACCTTAATCCTCTCCCCCAAGGGGAGAGGAAAATGGAGGGGAATAGATACTCTCCCC
>Ga0302245_1001201_pt1 | contig 18388 bp, 14 predicted proteins | sample AAG_UR_Thr_MG_FD_193512 | JGI IMG/M metagenome (GOLD analysis project Ga0302245, IMG submission 193512) | Enriched activated sludge microbial communities from anaerobic digester in WTTP, New Holstein, Wisconsin, United States - AAG_UR_Thr | ecosystem: Engineered > Bioreactor > Anaerobic >... | reverse complement strand
TTCAATGAAGAGTAAGATTGTAATTAGACATCAAATCATTTACTCCGAGCATGATTATAATGAAGCCTGTATGCTGATTTTGTTCATTGATGGGAGTAACCTTATTGATTTTAATGCAGTTCCCATGCGGGAAGCTATCCACAATTATGATGAATTGAAGAAATATAAATTTCAATCCTTCTCCGTAAATTAATTTGAAGTTATGATAACGACAGAAGCAATTAGAGCACGATTTGGACATCAAGAAAAATATTCACTATTGTCAAGAACTGAATATGCTCAAAGATATGATATTCAGAGGATTAAATTGATTTTGTCAAGGATAGGCTAAAGACGACATTCACTTTTGATTTAAAAACCACATAACTGAAATAATATGAGTGCCAAATTTTCAAGTACAACAGCAGATTATCTGGAATGGAATGAAGCCATGAACCTAATACGGAAGTTATATGCCGATGAAAAATATACCATCTCACTTTACATAGCTTGTTCTGTTTTTTTTGGTTTGCGTGCCAGTGATACTCTCAAATTAAGATGGGAAGATTTGCTTGGCAAAGATGAATTCCAGCTTATCGAGAAGAAAACCAAGAAGAGAAGGGACATTCGAATAAATGTGCAATTAAAAAAGCACATATCGGATTGCTACAACAAAATTAAGCCAGCCAGCTTGAATGATTTCATGTTTATCAGTCAGAAGGGAACTGTTTACAGTCTACAACGGCTTAATGTGATTTTGAAGGATTTGAAGAAACAGTACAATCTTAAAATCAAGAACTTCAGTACACATAGTTGCAGGAAGGCATTTGGAAGGGAAATTTTTAACCGTTCTGGGTCAAATGCGGAACTGTCACTCGTGAAGTTAAGCCAACTGTTTAATCATTCGAATCCTGCTGTGACACGGAGATATTTGGGTATTGCCAAGGAAGAGTTGATGGAAACGTATGATATGTTGAGTTTTTAAAAAATGTATTCATACTTCAGGAATGAACCATCCCCCAAATAATTATCGGGGGATTTTTGTATATCAATACATACGACCTCCCCAGTTATTTAATATCATAATTCCCTCCGTTTGCTTACCCTTATTAGAGTGAGAAATTATTCTATCATATCCCTCATCAATCTCAGGTGTGCTGAAATTTTCTCACTGGAATTTTGTGTACTTTTGCTAAATTATTGCTTTATAGGACATCCATAATTGCAATGCAAAAAGATATAGACAGTAAGCTCAACGCAAAAAATATTAAACCAACCGCAATGCGACAGTTGGTATTACAGGTATTGACCAAGCAAAGTACAGCAATTAGTTTACCAGAATTAGAAAACAAATTCGAAAAGGCTGATAAGGCAACTTTATACCGTACACTTAAAACATTTGAAAAGAATAAACTGATACATAGTATTGATGACGGTACAGGTTCAATAAAGTATGCTCTGTGCAAAGATTCTTGTGAATGCCATCCAGATGACCTCCATGTTCATTTTTTATGCACGCATTGCAATCAAACATATTGTTTAAACGACATTTCTGTACCAAATATAAATCTTCCCAGTAGTTTTTCTCTTGAAAGCGTTAATATGGTGGTGAAAGGTATTTGTTCGGTTTGTAGCAAATAATCTTTGCAACCCAGTTGCATGAACTTTACTATATTTTTGCTGTTGTATTCCTAATAAGAAATAAATCGGGTTTAGTGAAGTACGCAGCAATGATATTATCAGTGTATATAGTGGTTTTAACAGCCATGCCCAGTAATGATATTCATGCCATAAATTCTAATAATATTGCCTTGGAATTGTCAGAACAAAACGCAAATCAAACCAATGATGTTGATTTATGTACCCCCTTTTGTTTTTGTCATTGTTGCCAAACACTTTCTTTCCCTTCATTTTATAATGTAGTTTTAACCATTTTGGCAGAAAATCCTTTAGACAATAGCTTTATAGAATCTGCATACTCAAGTCCTGTAGCCTCAATCTGGCAACCTCCCAAAATTTAATCCATTCATACTTTCAACTTAATTAAGTAACAAGCTCATGTATCATTTATTTTAGATGATACTGTGCAATTAATTAGTCTACTTTGATTAACCTCATGGAGATAATTACCTTATTATTAATTAATAAGCCAAGTAAATAAAATGATAAATAAAATAATATCTTTTTCAATAAAGAATAAGGCACTTATAGGTCTAATGACATTAGGCTTAATTATTGGTGGAATATTTTCCATTTCCAAAGTGCCGCTTGATGCCATGCCTGACATCACAAATAATCAGGTTTTGGTTATCACTACTGCACCAAATTTAGGTACAGAAGACATCGAACAGTTCGTTACCTATCAGGTAGAACTGGCAGTTGCTAACCTTCCCGATGTTACTGAGATACGTAGTATATCAAGGTTTGGACTTTCTGTTGTGACGATTGTATTTAAAGAACGTGCAGGAACATATCTTCCCAGACAATTGGTAAGCGAGGCATTAGCTGAGGTGAAGCAGAAAATCCCAGAAGGTTTTGGAGAACCATTCATAGCACCAATCAGCACAGGGTTAGGGGAAATATATCAGTATACGCTGGAAGTGCATCCCGATTTCGATACAATTTATGACGATATGGAACTCCGAACCATTCAAGATTGGATTGTAAAGCGACAAATGGCTATGGTGTCGGGAGTTGTGGAAGTAAACTCCTTTGGCGGCAGAGGTAAACAATACGAAGTCTCTATTAATCCTGATAAACTCAGAAGTATGGGACTGACGATATCCGATGTATTCAACGCCCTTGAAGAAAATAACCAGAATACTGGTGGTGCATATATTGAGAAGAACTTTCAAGCCAATTTTATCAGGGGTGAAGGTTTAATGAGGTCTCTTGATGATATTAAAAACACTTTGGTAGCAAACATAGATGGACAACCAATATTTATAAGGGATGTAGCTGAAGTAAATTATGGAAGTTTTGTCCGTTATGGTGCTTTTACGAAAAATGGCAAAGGTGAGGCAGTTGGTGGAATTGTGATGATGTTGAAGGGGGAGAATTCTAACGATGTAATTAAGGCAGTGAAAGAACGAATTACCTTAATTCAGAAATCATTGCCTGAAGGTGTTGTCATAAAGCCTTTTCTCGACCGCAGCAAACTCATAAAGAGTACAACCTCTACTGTTGCCGAAAATCTTTCGTTAGGTGCACTTATTGTAATATTTGTTCTGGTCATATTCTTAGGAAACCTCAGAGGTGGTTTAATCGTGGCATCGACCATTCCACTCGCATTGCTATTTGCATTTATCATGATGAATATTTTTGGAGTATGGGCAAATCTAATGAGTTTGGGAGCACTTGATTTCGGAATACTGGTAGATGGGGCAGTCATTATCGTTGAAAGTATGATTTTCTATCTGCACAAGAAAAATTTAATTGGCACAAAACTCGACCAATCAAAACGTAATGAGATTGCCTACTCATCTGCAAGTAAAATGATGAATTCAGCATTTTTCGGTCAGTTAATCATCCTCATTGTTTTTATACCAGTATTGGCACTTCAAGGCGTTGAAGGTAAGATGTTCATTCCTATGGCAATGACATTTGGTTTTGCCGTTCTGGGAGTTGTAGTCTTGTGCCTTACTTACATTCCAATGATGGCATCCCTATTTCTTCAACCGCCTAAAACGGATAAAAAATCTTGGGGGGATAAACTAATTGGTTTACTTGAAAAGATATACAGTCCAATGATTGATTGGGCACTTAAAAGAAGTCGTATCGTAATCGCTATTGCTGTTGCATTATTAATTTCTGGTGGTTTTCTATTTACACGTATGGGTGCTGAATTTATTCCCAAACTCGATGAAGGTGATTTCGCTTTTCAAGCGTTTCTGAAACCGGGGACTTCTTTAACCGAGGTCATAAAAACCTCTACTCGGTTGGAACAAATTGTTTTGGAGAATTTTCCTGATGAAATAGAAAGTGTTCAAAGCAGGATTGGGGTAGCAGATTTACCAATGGACCCAATGCCAATAGACATCGCTGACATTTTTGTGATATTGAATCCTCAGGAGGAATGGACGAAAGCCGATTCAAAGGAGGAATTAATTGATAAAGTCAAGGAAAAAGTAAGTGTTTTGGCAGGAATAAACTTTGAATTTACCCAGCCTATTGAAATGCGTTTCAATGAATTATTGACTGGTATCCGAGAAGATGTTGCTGTTAAACTTTATGGTGACGATTTGGAAATGCTTGCTGATAAAGCCGAAGAAATCTCTGGATTAATTTCGGGTATTGATGGTGTAGCTGGTCTTAAAGCTGAAGCTACAAGAGGATTACCTCAGATAACTGTTAATTACAACCGCAATAAGCTCGGTCTTTATAATTTGACAATAAAAGACCTAAATACAATAATTGAGTCTGCTTTTAGTGGTGGTGTGGCAGGAAGTATATACGAAGGTGAGCGGATGTTTGACCTTGTGGTGAGATTGGATGAGGAACACCGAACAAGTATTGACGATATCCGAAATTTATTCGTTAATCTCCCAGATGGCAATCAAATACCATTGAAAGAAGTTGCTGAAATCAGTTACCAGCAGGGTCCCATGCAAATAAGTCGTGATAATACCAACAGGCGAACTTATGTTGGGATAAATGTTGAAGGAAGGGACGTTAAATCTCTTGTGGAAGAAATCCAAAGAACTTTAGATGAAAAACTTGTATTACCGACAGGTTATTATATTCGATATGGTGGTGCTTTTGAAAACCTCGAACGTGCTTCAAAAAGGTTGTCTCTTGTAGTTCCCCTTGCTTTGGCATTAATTTTTATGTTGGTGTTTTTTGCTATTAAATCGCTTAAACAAACACTCATGATTTATGTGGCAATTCCTTTTGCCGCAGTGGGTGGAGTATTTTCGTTGTTTTTTCGGGATATGCCATTTAGCATCTCTGCTGGGGTTGGTTTTATTGTCCTGTTTGGTGTTGCAGTACTAAATGGATTGGTATTGATTAGTGGATTTAACGAACTAAAAGAGGAAGGGAAACTCCAAATTAATGAAATCATTAAAAAAGGGTCGATTAGACGAATACGTCCAATCTTGTTAACTGCTTCTACTGATATTCTTGGCTTTTTACCAATGGCAATATCAACTTCCGCAGGCGCAGAAGTGCAACGACCTTTAGCAACTGTTGTGATTGGTGGTATGCTAACATCAACATTGCTAACTCTTATCGTGCTACCCATTCTATATAAGTTTGTCGAATCTGAAAAAAATGACAGAAGGCTTCCAAGAATAGGAAAGGTTGGATTACCAGCGATATTCATTATTACTCTTTTCATATTTTCAGGTAGAGTTGAAGCACAGGATTCACCGATAACATTGCAACAGGCAATCGAACGGGCATATGAAAAATACCCTTCTATCAAAGCAGCCAGTTTGGAAGTTGACAAACAAAAAGCATTAAAAGCTACTGCTTATGAATTGGGTTCAACCTCGATTTATACAGGTAAAGAAGAAGTCTCCAACAACTCACTCGGTATTCAAAATAAGATTGGGATTGAACAGTCGAACATTGATGTATTTGGCATTTTTGCAAAGAGTAATTTATACAATGCTAAAAATCAGCAAGCTATGTCAGGCATGAATCTTGCTGAGTACGCATTAGCCCGTGATGTTAGTCTGGCATGGTACAATGCTGTCTTTGCTAAGAAGCAATGGTTGCTTTTCAACCAACTTGATACTTTGTATACCGCTTTTCAAAAAGCTGCTGAGTTAAGGTATAAGACACAGGCAACTTCCAAAATTGAATATCTCTCGGCAGCAGCCAAGTACAAAGAATTACAGGTTAATATTAAGAAAGCTGAGAGTAAGTATTTGGCAACTTTACAACTTCTTAATCAATATTTATTATATCCGAAAGCTGTCGATGTTAACATCCAGAATTTAGGAGGGCATGTATTTAATAATTCTTCCGAAAGTGATTCTTTGGATGAAAGTCCGTTACTTAATTATTATTCAACAGGAGTCGATGTTGCTGAATTAGCATGGAAAGCAGAGAAGTCAAATATCTTACCAAAGTTTAGCTTGGGATACAAAGTGCAAGCAGTTGATGGCAATTCAGGTTTTTATGGATGGGAAGCAGGTATTTCTGTTCCATTGGTTTTCTTTTCTCAATCTGGTAAAAATAAAGCATCGAAAATAGATTTCCAGATTGTGGGTCAACAATATGAACAAGCACAACTGGAATTATCTGCTGTTTATAATCAGCAGATTAGCAGACTTAATGCCCTAAGCCAAGTTATTGACTATTATCAGACTGAAGCACTGCCGTTAGCGGATGAGCAAATTGAGGCATCGAAACTGGCATATCGGCTTGGAAACATAGACTACATTCAGTTTATTCAGAATGTAGAAGCCGCTATCGACACAAAACAGGGTTTCTTAATGCAGCAGGCAGAGTACTTTGAATTATCTGCCCAACTGAAATATTTAACAGGAAAATAATCAACAAAATAAAATAGTTATGAAAACAAAAATATTTATAGTATTCATTGGCATTGTAACCATTATGTCATGCAATTCCAAAAACACAGGTGTTCCTGAAGGTGAAGAACACGAAGAGCAAAGTCCTGAGGGAGTGGTTATGCTGAATGAGAAACAACGGGATGCACTCAATTTAAAACTTGGAGTATTCCAGATGCGGAATTTAACAACGGTAGTAAAAACAAACGGACAATTAGAAGTCCCACCATCCAGTACAGCCAATATTACCCCGATTATTGGTGGTAATGTTAAAGAGATTAAAGTGTTTCATGGTGATAAAGTAACTAAAGGGCAAGAACTTGTGGTGCTCGAACATCCTGATTACATAGTTCTTCAAGAGAATTTTGCTGAAATAGCAAATAACCTTGAATACTTAGAACAGGAATATTTACGCCAAAAGGAATTATTCGAGAACAATGTTGGTTCAGGACAAGAATACCAACTGGCGAAATCGGAATTTAATACAGCAAAAGCTAAATACGAAGGTTTGAAATCACGTTTGCAAATGGTTCATCTTTCTCCTGAAGAAGTTAAGGATGGGAAGATATCAAGTACCATCAGTATCGTATCTCCCATTAATGGTTTTGTGAATGATATTAATATTAAAGTAGGTACATATGTTGACTCAAAAGACATAATATTTGAAATAGCTGACAATAATTCAATTCATGCTGACTTTATGATATATGAAAAGGATGTTCACCTTTTAAAGGAAGGTCAAAAAGTTCATTTTACTGTTTCGAACAGACCAGAGGAAGAACTTACAGGTACTGTCTTTGCTATTGGAAAAGAATTTGAAGCCAGTTCAAGGGCACTTCATATCCATGCAAAGATAAATGATAAAACTTCCAACCTCATTTCAGGGATGTATATCTCAGGTCATTTGCATACAGATGAAAAATACACCCGAACTCTTCCAAACGATGCCATTGTTACTGAAGGAACAAAATCGTTCATCTTTATTTTGGATAATGAAGCTATTGGAGAACATGGGCGAGACGAATCAGAACAAGCAGGACATGATGAGGATGACAAATCTCAGTTGGATGAAGAAAACCATAAAGGGCATGCCCATGGTGACGATGATGATAATGATGGAGAAGAGCATATAATGGCATTCAGGATGATAGAGGTCATTACTGGACTTAAAGATGATGGATATACTGAAATCCATTTGATTAACTCTTTGCCAGAAAACACACAAGTTGTGATGAATGCAGCATACTATTTACTGGCTGATATGAAAAAAGAGGAAACCGAACACGAACATTAGAATTAAATATCATGAAAGAAATAAAAGCAATTGTAAGACCAAATAAGGTTAATGAAATTGTTCAACAACTCAAAGATAATGGTTTTGAGAACATTACAATTTCATCAGCAGAAGGAACTGGGAAGTTTCAGGATGAAAAGGCATTCGTTTCTCAGATTTTTTCTATTACTGATAGCCCAATGGCTAAAATTGAAATTGTCGTAAATAAGGAACAGGTGAATACCGTAGTGAATATCATTTCGGAATATGGTAAAACACTTCACTCAGGTGACGGGTTAATATATGTATCCGATGTTGAAAAGACATACCGAGTAAAAACTGGTATGGAAAACGGGGAGCACAAATATTAGAATAATAGCAAGTTATCCTAAAAACAGGGTAACTTGCCATTTCAATTGTTTATCATTAGCAAGTTATAGATAATGTTTAAGAGTACCTATAAGATTTCCAAACTGGATTGCCCTTCTGAAGAATCACTAATCAGGATGAAGCTGGAAGGATTATCCAGTATTAAAAGTTTGATATTCGATATAGAAAACCGAAATCTCACAGTCTTTCATTCTGAAGACAGTGGGGAAATCGAAAAACGTTTAAATGAACTAAATTTAGGCTCAGAACGTAAAGAAACAACCATCGTCAAACAGGAGGAATTTATAACCAATCCATCAGTACAGTCAAAACTTCTTTGGACAGTACTGATTATCAATTTTGCTTTTTTTATAATCGAAATCACTACTGGATTTATTTCAAAATCCATGGGTTTGGTTGCCGATTCATTGGACATGTTGGCAGATGCTATGGTTTATGGTCTTAGCCTCTGGGCAGTTGGTTCAACGGTTTTCCGAAAGAAAAAAGTAGCGAGACTTAGCGGGTATTTTCAACTGGCATTAGCTCTAATTGGTTTGATTGAGGTAATACGCAGATTTATAAGTGTTGAAGCCGTCCCAGATTTTAGAACGATGATTATTGTATCGATACTGGCATTAGTTGCCAATTCAATATGCCTCTATTTATTGCAGAAATCAAAGAGTGAAGAGGCACATATGAAAGCTACTATGATTTTCACTTCGAATGATATAATAATTAATACTGGTATTATTGTAGCAGGTATATTAGTTTTGTTGACCCATTCAAAATATCCTGACTTAATAATTGGTGCAATTGTTTTCTTAATCGTTGTCCGAGGCGCTTTCAGAATTTTGAAACTTGGGAAATAGATTGTATATGGCACATTCACATGAACATAAAGTCGGTACAGGACATAGCAAGGCATTTGCAATTGGTATTGGTTTAAATATAGTCTTTGTAGCTGTAGAAATCTTTTACGGACTATTGGCAAATTCTTCAGCATTATTAGCCGATGCAGGGCACAACGCCAGTGACGTTTTAAGTTTGATATTCGCATGGACAGCAGTCTGGCTTGCTACTATGAAGCCAAAAGGAAAATATACATATGGCTTGCGCAAAACAACAATCCTTGTATCTATTCTGAATGCACTCTTGCTTTTCGGAGCGGTCATCGCTATAGGTTGGGATGCAATTGGGAAATTAAAAAATCCAGAACCAGTCGCAGGGACTCAAGTAATGATTGTTGCAGGAATAGGTGTGGTAATTAACACCATTACAGCCTTGTTTTTTATGAAAGGTCAAAAAGACGACCTGAATATCAAAGGGGCATTCCTGCACATGGCAGCCGATGCGGGAGTTTCTTTAGGGGTAGTGATTGCTGGACTACTGATAAACCTCACAGGAATTCAATGGATTGACCCCGTAATGAGTTTTATTATCATTCTGGTTATTCTCTGGGGTACATGGCGTTTATTTACTGATTCCATTGATTTAGCACTGGATGCCGTGCCTAAAAATATAAAACTTGAAGAAGTACGGAAGTTTCTTATATCTCAGGATGGGGTCGAAGACATTCATGATTTGCACATATGGGCAATGAGCACAACTCAAGTTGCCTTAACTGCCCACTTGATTATGCCAAAAGGACATAGGGACGATTTTATTACTAACCTACAGGAGCAGTTGAAACACAAATTCGGAATTGGACATACTACATTTCAGACTGAAACTAAATCACTGCAAGAAAACTGTTTGACAGATTGTTAACCATGTAAATTTAATTAAGAAAATAATGAGTTCCTGCTATCAATGTTGATAAGCCTTCATTATCATGCAGACCCATATCAAGAACCATCAAGGCAAGTTCATCCAAATGCTCACCAAGAACATCCTGATTGGCTGCCTGAGCACAAATAAAACCGTTTAATACCTTAATTTTACCTCGGACAACCAAACAATAAGGCAGCACATCTTCCTATAATCGTAAGGAAGTGCAGAAATACAACGAGTACAGCATCTTTTTTTTGGTCTGAACTGAGAAGGGACGCATCAACACATATCAAAGATTAGTGTAATTACCATTTACAAAGTAATTTTATAAGGCAGTTGTTTGATAAAATGATATTGCCCTTCCAACAATGAAAAGAAACATAATTACAGGTACGAGTCTTGGTGCGATTGCAGGAATTATCGATGTGATTCCGATGGTTATACAGAGACTAACATGGGATGCTAACATTTCAGCATTCTTAATGTGGGTTGTGATTGGATTTATTTTATCTATAACAGAACTAAAAATGAATTCGATACTCAAGGGGATTCTGATATCATATCTGGTATTGCTGCCTGCTGCAATCCTGATTGGCTGGAAAGAACCAGTATCGCTTGTGCCTATCTTAATGATGACAACAATCTTAGGTGGTGCACTTGGTTATTCATTTCATCGATTTAAAAAATAGCAAGGATATAAAATGAAATTAATACAACTCAAATCCACCATAACCTGCCCTGAATGTGGTTACGTCAAAGAAGAGACCATGCCAACCGATGCATGTCAGTTTTTTTATGAATGCACAAATTGCGGAAAGTTGTTAAAACCAAAGAAGGGGGATTGCTGTGTTTATTGTTCATACGGCACTGTAAAATGCCCACCGATGCAGGAAACAGGTAAGTGTTCCTGCTGATAATAGTATTTTATTCTCTATTATGCGAGTTGGTCAGTGTTTCAAAGTCAGCCAACGACCAGAACCACCAGTCATCATCGATTTCCATATTCCAAGTAAGGTTATAGCAGCGATTGGTTTTAGTGTCTTGGACATTAAGATAAACCATACCCTCATAATCTTGAAAACCAAGCAGCCTGATGGCAGCTATTTCTTCTCCAATGTTTTTGTTCGCCAGCTTCAGGTAAGGCATTCCTACGGTTAATCTTTTGCCAGTGGTCATGATAAAATGCAAATCAAGAACAATGGTGTTAGGAGAAAGATACTCAAGAACCTTATGCCCTTTAGCATTTATGTATGGCTCATTATTCATCTTCCAGTTCTAACAATTCATCATCAATATAATCACTGGCGATTTCATCAAAGACCATATTCTTGATGTCGCTCCAGCGTAGGCAATAATTCTCTGGATGTTCATTATTCACATCCAGATTGACTTCAGCAAAACACCCTGTGTCAGGGTTTGTAAACAGCATCTGGAGAAAGCCGCTATTGTAATCCACGCTCTTGAGTTCGTACAATCCAAAACCCGAACTGTTTATCAACAAATATCGCTGACCAAATCCCACATCAAGGGAGGATTTGTCACGATACAAGAAAATTGAAAGGTGTTTATACTTTCCAGCTTGCATTGCCTCAATCAGTTCAGGCAAATCTGCTGGGTATATGTTATAAATTGGTTTTTCCATTGAATGCCATTTTCTTATAAATACTTTCATAACCTGAATAGGGATGACATGTTGAAGCCTGTAATCAGAATCGTGGGGTTAGTAATAACATAAACCAATACATTCTTTCCAGCACCATTGGTATATAACCTTTGCTGGATATTTAAAGCGTTATTGTCTGGTTCATTTGCCATAGAAGGCACAATGCAAAAGTGTACAATACCCTTTGAATGTATCCCCCCGTACCCATCCCCCGTATACCCCCGCCCCCCGTATGGTCAATGGGTGCTACGTAAAAAACCTTTTTAATTAAAATCCAGACAGTAACAAAACAATTTCGAAATCCAGAGCAGGTGGAGGAAGGGCGAAAATTCCGACTCAAAAAAATTTTACAAAAATGAAAAACGGAAATCCAGAAGAACTTGATTCTTCGACAACGACCTCTTTCAAAAAAAAAATCCCAAAAAATTTGAATTAATATGGGGGTATAAGCCTTAAAATATTGACTAATTTTAAATTAAATGGTTAAGTGTTGCTGCAAAGAAATAAGAGATTCTACTTCCTCTTAGTAGGTTGGCGTAAAACTCTCGATTTATATAACTTGCCCATTTCACGTTTATTAAATTCGGGAGATAAGTCAATATACCTGTCCATTATAGTATAAGAGGATTGCCCTACCCAAGTTATAATACTTTTAAAATTGATGCCGCTTTGAACTGCTTGGCTGATAAATGTGTCCCTAAAGTTATGTGAAGTGTGATTGGTCTTAAACTGTAATTCTTTACAATCATCTTTTCCAGCAAGGTTCTTTAACATAGATTGTATTGCCCGATTATATGGCTGATTCTGCATTTTGTAACAACTGGTATCATAATCTACTTCTTTAAATAATGAGTCTGCATATTTATTAAGTGGTTGTGATACCTCAATATCATGATGAGAGGTTTTAGTAGGCATGAAAATTAGCCACCCTTTTTCTTTAAAATGAGTTGGTCTGAACTTTTTTATATCATCGTACCGACACCCAGTGAAACACTGTATAAGCACCATTTTTCTTACGGTCTCAAAGTGCTTATCTTTCTCAGTGAAACGATAATTAAATAGAAACATCACCTGTTCGTATGATAATGGATTGGGTTTGTTTTTGCTTTTTTTACCTCGTTTGAATGATTTGTATGTAAACTCTTCAGACAATTGAATATTCAATTTCTTCCTACGTTCAAAATAAAAGTACAGAACCGTTTTAAGAATGGTATATGTTTTTTCAATCGTACCTTGGCTGTATTTTTTACCAGTCATCCATAATTCAAAAGCATCAGACCATAACAAATCAATATCTTTCAGGTACGTTATTCGGTTATTTTCGTCATCAAAATTCTTAACTCGATTCATGACAGTTTTAAACTCCTTAACAGTCCCTACTGCATGTCCCAAGTTCTTTCTGTTCTTATGATATTCTTCAATGTAATGAACCAGATTCTTTTGAGATTTAAGAGAGCGTGGAGTTGGGAACACTTGTTCAATTAAAACAAATTCCTCTTTCTTTAATTGGGCAAATTTGTATTCCCCATCAGGGTTAGAAACGTACTTCCTGATATCACTTTCCTTCTCTTGTATGAGCCTATTCTTTTGCTGCCATTCAAAATCAGATTTAAGTACTTCACCTTTCTTACTGCTCCATAGTTTTGGTTTAACACGAACTCCCGTTGGTATCTTTTTCTCTTTTTCATCCTTTCTGGTGCGGGGATTATACCTTCTAAGACGGATATAAACCATACATGCACCTTCACTATCAGTCTGGTTTGAAAAGATTTTTCTTGATATCTTTAAATCCTGTAGGGAGTAATACTTATTGATAAAAGCTGCCAGTTCATCATCCGTTCTGTGTGACATAGTAAGCCAAATATTAGAGGAAAAACATAGAAATATTACAACATCTTATATTATGGGCATTATAAACGTAAATATAAGCCAATTAATTACAATTTGCTAATTTTGTAAGCCAAATAGGAATATTGAATATCAATGCGATATGAAAAATATATAATCTTCTCACCCCGACTTTTTAACACTTAACCCATTGATAATCAATGGGTTTTTTGTTTGTGGTGGAAAATATGGTGGATTAAATAGTTACTTTAAAGAGGTAACTTTCTGGCTTTTTGTAAATTTTCCATAAATTTTCAATCAATCCATTAAGCCTTTTTGCATTTATAACAGTGAAACTTCCTTTTCCAAAACCTTTTAATGCTCGACTATTGGAAAAAATATCGCAAAGACAGGCATTAAGATTGTTCCAAGACCAAATCCAGAAAAGAATGTAAGGATGGCAGTAAAAAAAGCAGCCAAACTAATGACAATTATCTCCATGTACCGATATTTAATTTAAACCAAGATTCCAGCAATAAGATTCAAAATGTAAACCACAGGTCAGGTTTCTGTCATCTTATAGTTATTGGGTATGTCAGTTTTAAGAATCCAATATATTTGTTTTGAAATACCCCGTTAGAGTCCATGTATTCGGTGTGATTAACAATGAAATACAAGTAGCCAAATGGTGGCTTAAACCGCCATCCAGTCAAGCCATAGACATATATTTTGTCAGTAGAACTATTTGTTTGGCAGATTAATTTTATCCAAAGATTATTTGTGAAATTGTAAGTAGTCGAAATACTATTTATAAAAGCAGTTTTGAAGTCAACTGTCTCTGGAGAAAAATGTATATACCTTGGCTTCAATTCAAGTGCCAGTTTGTTTAAAACCTTTAATTGCAGAACAGACTCAATAGAATAATAATCAGAACCAAAACTACGACCCTTTCTTACCATTAGTGCAGCATGATTATAGGCTTCAGTATTATAACCCAGTGTTGCAGAATAATAGAAGTTATAGTAGTCTGTATTCTCAGAGGTTATATGCCTGTATTCATTATTATACCTGAAATCAAGATTAAATTTATTAGTAAAATATAATTGGACTGTTTCATTAATGTTCCAACTCATGAATTTTGAAAAATCATCATTCCAGTAAATATTGTTTGCAGTGCTAAAGTTGATGTATTTAAAAACTGATTCTTTAATCCACCATTTATATGACAAATCTGAATCAAATTCGTTTCGATTATCGTCATTAAGATATCCAGTCTCATTGAAAATATCTTTTAGTCCGTCTCCTTCAAGATAAGAATACCTGATATGCCAGTGGAAAAAGTTGTTTTCTGCCGCAAACCTTGCATATCCAGTATTTCGTAAAACATTCCAGTCATCTACTGCAGCAACATACTGACCAGTAAATTTCCAGAGTGAACCAAGATTCAAAACATAATCAGGACTAAATGTTGAAATCATCCTGTTACCAACAAGTTTATTTGTTGCCGTGAAACCAAGACTTGATGATTTCAGAATATCTCTCTTTACTCTGAAAGCGGTATACATTGGCTTAACACCAGTTGAATCAATGGAATTTTTATCAAAGGCATTAATAAGATTGATATTGGTTCTACCTGCTTTACCTGTTAATTTTATACCTGCTGATATATCACCTATGCGTCTCGAATAGAAAGTTTTTAAACGTGTCTGATACATTTCGTTGCCTTCCTGAAAGAAAACTCTTTTCTCAGGATATTGTACCTCATATTTCGTAAGGTCAATAACATCTTCGTCAGCCTCAACTGTTGCAAAATCTGGATTTACAGTTATGTTTGAAGTTAAATTCGAATTTATTTGCCAGTTAATATCACCACCAATCTGATTTTCAAATATATATTTATCCCAATTGGCATTTGTAGTTGTGACTTTCCCCATACCATATGGAATGAGTAATATGGTATTCTTTGTTGCCCTTGGACTTAAATTAAGAAGTTTTCCAGATGACGATATTTTATACTCCTCAGTAACACGATTTGACCAATAGGAGATTTCCGATTCTTCCCGCACCATTCGCCTGAAGTTTATTTGCCAATCGGTTTGATTCTTTATGAATTTTATACTATTAAATGGAATCACCATTTCAGCAAACCAACCCCAATCATATATTTGTGCGCTGGAATTCCATTCAGTATCCCAATTGTAATCAATTGTACGACCATCATCCATTATTCTCGAATCAGTTTGAGTGCCTAATGGATTCAGCGCAAAGCAATAAGCATTCCTGTTGTCATTAAAAGTTCCAAGAATAATAAATATCCCATCATCACTTTGAGCAAATCTATCACGAACCTGAATTTTACCTGTGACAGGTACATTCTGATAACAAGCGATACCGAAATAGATTGCTTTTTCATCCTGCAGGACAATGATTCTTGTGTTTGATAAGGAAGTGTCACCATTTTGCGGCTCAAGTTGAATAAAATTATAATTCATCAGAAGTGAATCAATATCATCATATTTACCATCAATTGCAGGTAACTTTTTTACTGGGAATACTTCTATATTCCGTTGCCCTGAGACAGTGACAAAAAGAAAGAAAAGAAGAGAAGTTAATATTGCTTTTTGTATTTTTTGTGGAAGTGCCATCCGTATTTAATGTAATCTAAAACAAATATAGTGATAAAATATGAATATTAGTAAGAGATTTTTGCGGAGCGAATTTTGTTGCTTGTTTTTTTAGGTTTCGGGGGGCGAGTGCAAAATTGTTACAACCTATGTAAGTGTTGAAATAGAGCATGTCGAGCAGGAGCAATCTTGTGTTTGTTGAGATAATGCACGCTTGCGTTGCACTGAGCATCGGAAACCCTGAGTTTCTCACCAAAACCATTAATCTCTTCAATCAAATACAGCGGTCTTTTTTTGGTGCTGGGAATACTTGTGGATTATTAATCACATATTTTACTTGACAGATAAAGTTATTGTTGGTTGAGGTCTTATGAAGATAGTTTGTGTTTTTATTGCTGATGGTTGAAACCATTACTTGCAGTAACTCATATTGATTTATTTCTTCAACATGGGACAGGCTGTCCCTTTCTTACATAATTATTATATATATATTTAATAATCAAGTAACTATCAAAGGGACAAATTTCGGGACAGGCAAGGGACAGTAGGGGACATTATAATAATCGTCCCTTTATTTCTTTAATAGCACCTAATAAACTAAAAGTGACATTTCGGTATTCGTCCCCGCTTGTCTCGTTGTCGTCCCACTTATTGTCCCTTCTTTATAGTATTAATATTCAGCATTATAAATGATATTCTGGGGACAATCTGGAATATAATGCTTCTGGGTCTGTTTTATCCAGACCAGACCAGTAAAATGCTTATGTTATTTATTAAAGTGTATTGCCAAATGAAAGAATGCATTACCCATTAACTTATTCACATTAAGCAATCACAGGTTGTAATGGATACCAGACAAGAAAATGCGTATATTTTGAAAATGTCTTGCTATTTAGATTGATTATAAATACCTTTGTAAGGTAGAAGCATCACTGAAACACCCCCTACTGAAATGATATTGCTGTAACAACAGCAATCAAGAGCACCACTGAAATAATATAACTGTAAATTCACTACTGAAAGGATTAGCCAAAAGCGGCAATCCTTTTTTTATTGAATAATCACCAGCAAATCTTTAAGAAAAATGAGTAAGAATTTAAAATCTGAGTATTTATTTAAAATCGAAGGTAGTAAAACACCAGATTTTCCCCTCTGGCAGGTTCTGACCATCCCTGCCAGACCCAAGGGGTTAAAAGGTCAGGAAAAATAACATTATTTAATATGGTCAAAAAATGAATGAATTAGTTTTAAGTGGTCAGACCACAAGCAGTACAGGAAACACAACAAATTTTAAGTATGAGAAACAAAGGGTAATCAGAACTACTGGTAAAAGCAAGGCAATTGAGTTACCTACATTTAAAACAATGTCGATTGTTAATGCATTTGACGAAATAAAAGACACAATAAACAACCAGAAAAATATCTTTGGAGACCTTCTAACAGAGGGCGACCTGACTATTTTGTTTGGCAGGTCAAATGTCGGGAAGTCCTTCCTATCGTATCAAATCGCTGAAGCAATAGCAAGTGGTAAAAACGTGTTAAACGTTCTGGACAACATCGGAATAAAAAACTATGGTGAAACCAAGTATCTTAATCTGAACAATGAAACACTTGCGCAAAAGGTTTTGTATGTGGATTTTGAAGCCACCATCGAGAAAGATTACATTAGGTACAGCACCAGAGAATCGAAGTTAGAAGGTAACAACGTAAAGCCATACCAGTTTAACCAGAATTTTATTTCTGCATTTCCTGACAGACTAACTGTTACAGATAATCTGCTCTTTATTGATGCCATTGAACTTGATGTAATAAAAACAGGTGCAAAGGTCTTAATTATTGATAATATGTCGGCAATTAGTCAGGACAATGAGAAATCTGGAAATGCAGCCAAACTAATGAACAAGGTTAAAGACCTGCAAAGACGACACAAATTAACAGTATTGCTGATGGCACACACACCGAAAATTGTGCAGGGTGAAGCAATCATAGCCAACAATCTGGCTGGTTCTTCGAATCTCTATAATCTGGCTGATAGTGTTATGGCTATCAATTTGACGACTATGGCAGATGATGTCAGATACATTAAGCAGTTAAAGAGCAGGTATAACGAAATACAGTTCCACAAAGATAATGTTGTGGCAATAAAGTTTATCACCAGACCTGATGGACTAAAAGGCTTTGAATTTCTTAACTACGAACAAGAAGAAGAACTTATAAAACCTATTGACAAAATGACCAGAGCAGGTGGAGGAAGGGCGAAAATTCCGACTCAAAAAAATTTTACAAAAATGAAAAACGGAAATCCAGAAGAACTTGATTCTTCGACAACGACCTCTTTCAAAAAAAAAATCCCAAAAAATTT
>Ga0302245_1001183_pt1 | contig 18550 bp, 15 predicted proteins | sample AAG_UR_Thr_MG_FD_193512 | JGI IMG/M metagenome (GOLD analysis project Ga0302245, IMG submission 193512) | Enriched activated sludge microbial communities from anaerobic digester in WTTP, New Holstein, Wisconsin, United States - AAG_UR_Thr | ecosystem: Engineered > Bioreactor > Anaerobic >... | reverse complement strand
GCGGGGTTCCTTTTTTTTTCCTGTGCCGGCCCCGAACCGGGCTTCGTCTTCCGCGATGCCGAAGGGCGTGCGGTGGGTCTGAAAACCGAAGGCCGGGGGAGTCTCCTTCCGGGGGGAGGACTGCCGCCGGAAAGGGAGGTCGTCTTTTCCTTCAGAAAGCCCCTGGCCGTGGAGGAGGACGGCATGGCCCTGCACCTGCTGGGGCGCGGCCCCGCGGGGGGGCGGATCCTGTCCGCCCATGGCGTGGGAAGGCGGGGGCCCGGCGACCCGGTGGTGTCGGCCCCCCTGCCGGGTCTCCCCGGAGCGGGTAAGCCCGACGGGACCCTGGAGTTTTTTCTGCTCCTTCCCCGGGGGGTCTACGGCGGCTTCGCCCTTCGCCGGGCTCCGGCGGGGGAGAAGACTCCTTCCGGTGACGGAGGAGGGGGGCCCTTCCAGGTGCTGGAGGCGGGAATACGGGGGCATCGCCGGGAGGCCGGTGTCTCCCCCCGGGGGATTCTGGCCGCCTCGGACCTGAACCTGGAGATCCGCCGGGACTCCTGCGTCTTCCGGACGGCCCCCGCGGGGGCCGGCGGGGGGAACGCCCTGGCGGTGACGCTTTGGCCCCCCGCGGGGGCCGGGCCGGAACTCCTGCTCTCCGGCGGGGGAGGGAGCTTCCGGGCCCGCATCACGCCGCGCCCCGTTCCGGAGACCTTCTATTTCCATCCTCCCTTTCTGGGGTTTCCGCCGGAGACCATCGAAGTCCGGGGCCTCCCCGCCGAGGCGGGACTTCTTCTGCGCTCCCTCCCCCGGCGGGATTGGGAAAAAGGCGCCCCCTCCTTCGATCCCATCCCCACGGACCTCCGCCTGCTGGCGGAGGGGCTTCCGGTCTGGAGGAGGCCCGATTTCGAGGTTTTCAGCTGGAACCTGTTTCCCGAGATTCTTCTCTTCGATACCCGGGACTATGGGATCCAGAACCGTCTCTTTCATCGGCTGGCCTTTTTCACCGAGAAGAAGGGCTTCCGGGGGAGCCTCCAGCCCGACGGGGTCATTCAGGACCGGCACGGCTGGAACGCCCACAACTACAGCGCCGAAGGACTCGCCGCCTTCTTCGAGGCCGCCCGACGGGCTTCCTTCCCGCTGAACGAAATGGAGGTCTGGCTGGGGGAATACCTTCTGTCCCGGGGGGTCCTGAAAAAGAACGCAGACGCCTTCGCGCCGGGGCGGGGCGGGGTCCTCGGCGTCTCCCGGGAGTCGTCCCCGGCCCACCGGAGGCTCCTCCTGACCCACGAAATCTTCCACGGGATCTACTATGAACTCCCCGGGTACCGGCGGCTGGTGGAGAATACCTGGGACCGGCTGCCGCCGGAGCAGAAGGAGTTCTGGAAGCTTTTTCTCTCCTGGATGCAGTACGACGTCACCGACCCGGGGCTTCTGGTCAACGAGTTCCAGGCCTATCTGCTGCAGCAGCCTCCCGGGGCGGCGGACGAGTATTTCAGGAAGACCGTCACCTCCCGGATCCTGGCCCGCTACCCCGAGCGGGGGGAATGGTTCGAGGAACTTTTCCGCCGTCATCCCCGGATGTTCGCCGCCCCGGCGGGGATCCTGTCGGCCCATCTGGAGGCGGCCCTGGGGGTCCGGGGAGGGGAGGTGTTTTCCCTTCATCCGTGAATGAGATGTTTACTCCGCCCCGGTTTTGTATTAACTTTACCGAAAGTATTCAGGAAACAACATATACGAAAATGAAGGGGGACAGAGCATGCGGGGATCCATTCATAAATACGCCAAAGTGGGACTCATCCATTTCATGGCCTATCCTTCCACCGGGTCCGGAGAGGGGCCCATTCTGGAGACTCTGCGCAAGATCGCGCTGGACGAGTACTTCGATGCGGTGGAAATCACCTGGATCAAGGATCCGGCGACCCGAAGGGCGGCGAAGAAAATCCTGGAAACCGCCCACATGGAGGTGGCCTACGGCGGGCAGCCCCGGCTTCTGACCCAGAAACTCAACATCAACGATCTGAACGAAGAGGGCCGGCGGAAGGCCCTGGCCACTCTCATCGAAGGGATCGACGAGGCCTGCGAGATGGGGGCCTCGGGCTTCGCCTTTCTCAGCGGCAAGTACGAGGAGAGCCGGAAGGAGGAGGCCTACCAGGCCCTGCTGAAATCAACCCGGGAAATCTGCGCCTACGCGAAGTCCAAGGGGAATATCATGGTGGCCCACGAGGTCTTCGACTACGACATAGAGAAGTCCAGCCTCATCGGCCCGGCGGCCCTGGCCAGGAGATACGCCCAGGACATCTGCAAGGAGTTCGACAATTTCGGCCTGATGGTGGACCTGAGCCATCTGCCGCTGATCCGGGAGACCGCCAGGGAGGCCATCCTGCCGGTAAAGGATTATCTCGTCCACGCCCATCTGGGCAACTGCGTCGTCAAGGACAAGGGCAATCCCGCTTACGGGGACCAGCATCCCCGGTTCGGTTTCCCCGGGGGAGAGAACGACGTGGACGAGGTGGTGGAGTACCTGCAGGTTCTGCTGGACATCGGTTTTCTGAACGAGAAAAAACGGCCCTTCCTCAGTTTCGAGGTCAAGCCCGTGGGGGACGAGGACCCGGATCTGGTGGTGGCCAACGCGAAGCGGGTTCTGAACCGCGCCTGGGCCCGGCTGTAAAATAAAAAGGGCCGGATCGGAAAGAAGTCTTTCCCTCCGGCCCGTTCCTCCCGGGGCGTCCCCGCCCCGGCGGCCGGAACGTCGTCTTCCCGGGAGTCCGCCTAATCGCTATCGGCGCCGGAGAACAGGTCCCGGATTTCCTTCCCGTAGATGTCGTTTATCACGTGGCGTTTGTAATCCTGTTTCCCCGAGAGTTCCCGGCCGAGTTCGAAGGTCCGGGGCAGGAGGGTGAAGCGCCAGATCGTCTCGAAGCCGCGGAAACCGGTTTTCCGGTTCACCCTTTCGGCGATCTCCGCGCCGATGAGTTCCCTGATCTGGGGGATGCCCGTCAGGGTCTCCCTGTCCTGCCAGGGGAGGGAGTTCTCCCTTCCGTAGGCTTCCAGGCGTTCGAAATCCGGCACGATCAGGGCGGCCAGGTGCTTCTGGTCCTGCCCCAGAACGACCGCGTGTTCGATGTACTCCGATTCCCGGATCCGGGCCTCGATGGGGACGGGTTCGACGTTTTCCCCCCCCAGAAGGACGATGGTGTCCTTGGCCCGCCCCGTGATCTTCACCTCCCCCGTCCAGGTTTTCATTCCCAGATCTCCGGTGTCCAGCCGTCCCCGGGAATCGATGATCCCCGCGGTTTCCTCCGGTCTCTTGTAATAGCCCTGCATGACCTGCTTGCCCCGGGCCAGGATCAGGCCCTTTTCCCCCGGGGGCAGTTCTTCCCGGGTTTCGGGATGGACGATGAAAAGTTCGGTGCCCGGGTAGGCGGGGCCGATGGTGCCCGGAACCGGGCGCTTCTGGAGTCGGACCCCCAGGATGGGGGATGTTTCGGTGAGTCCGTAGCCTTCCAGCACCAGAATTCCCACGGCGGAGAAGAACCGGTCCACCGATTCGGGCAGGGCGCCGCCGCCGGATATTCCCGCCGTGAACCGGCCCCCCAGCATGGCCCGGATCTTGCCGAACACCAGCGCGTCCCCCAGAGCCTTCAGCGGCGTCAGCAGCAGAAACGGAAAAAGAGAGACCAGGATGTCCGCGGCCCGGCGGCGCCGGGTGAACTGCGGCGTCAGACCCAGAAGGAGACAGCGGAAATGGAACCAGGCGCCTCCCACGGAAACGAAGAAGGCGAACAGGGCCTTCTTCGCCGGGCCCCCGGCGCTGACTCCCCGGTAGATCCCGGCGCGCAGGGATTCCCAGATCCGGGGGACGGAGGCCATCCAGGTGGGCCGGATCTTCCGGAAGTCGGCAAGCATGATCTTGCCGACGGGTTTGGAATAGGCCAGGGCGGAGGCGGTGCCCAGGGCGATGTACTGCATGATCCTCTCGAAGGAATGCCATACCGGCAGCACGCAGAGCCAGATGTCTCCGGGGCCGGGGGAGATGACCTTCGGGGCGCCCCGGACTTGATGAAGGAAATTGAGGTGGGAAATCACCACCCCCTTGGGCTCCCCGGTGGTGCCGGAGGTGAAGATTATGGTGGCCGGATCGCTTTCGGCGCCCGCCCGGATTTCCCCGATCACCAGATCCTTCTCCTCCGGGGGCAGGGCTTCTCCGGTCTCCATGATGTCCCGGTACGAGAGGACCCGCATTCCCGCCAGGCCCGTGGCGTGGGGGCTCAGGTCGAAGTCCGCGTCGAAGAGCACGAGGGTCTCCAGCCGGGGCAGCCCCGCCTTTTCGGACAGAACCTTCCTGAGCTGGGCCTCGTTTTCGAGAAAGGCGGTGCGGCAGTCGGCGAAGGAGAGGATGTAGCGCAGTTCCCCCGCCATGGAATCGCAGCCCCGGGGGACATCCACCGCCCCCAGGGAGAGAATCGCCAGATCCGTCACCAGCCATTCCTGGCGGTTGTCGGACACCAGCCCCACATGGTCGCCCCGTTTTATTCCCAGGCTCCTCAACCCGGCGGCGAAGGTCAGAACCTCCTGATAGAGGCGGGAGAAGGTGGTGGGGAGAAACTCCCCGCGGGAATCCTTGCTGTACTGGGCCGGGAGCCCGGGGTGGTCCCGGGCGATTCTTTGCAATAGCTGGGGAATGGTCTGTGTCATGGGTCCATTCTATCGGGAAACGGCGAGAAGGGATACCTCGGAGCCGTCGGGGCCGAAAATCCGTCGGGGATTCAGAGGGTCCGACACCCGGCGGCCCTCGGCGTAAAAGGCGTAGGCGTAGTTCCCCGGAAGAAGGCGCAGGCTCAGCGTGTAGAGACCCCGGTCGGCCTCCCGCATCGGGTGCATGTAGGGGTCCCAGGAGTTGAAGCTTCCCACCAGATGGACGTCACTGTCCGGCGGGCCCTGAAAGGTGAACTCCACCATCCCCGCGTCTTTCCGGATCACCGGACTGTGCACCCGCCTCGGGGCCGTCCGGGGGGGAAGGTCGAACCGTGACATGGAGATCCCCGTGGGGTCCCGGTGCATCAGGGGGTTCGACGGGTCCGTCGTCCACAGGCCGTCCACCACCAGGCGGTAGTCCAGACGGCTCCGCCCTTCCGGCGGGGGGTACAGGAAAAAAAACACGTTCCGGTCGTTCCGCTGAAAAACGTGGATCTCCCGGAAATTCTCGTGAGCGAAGGCGATGCCCACATAGCGGGTGGGGTGGAGGGGCTTGTAGGAAAAAAAGACCTCGTCATTGAACAGATGCGGGGCGGACGCTTCCCTGGTTTCGACGATTTTTACGTGCAGCTCCAGCGTTTCCGAAGCCGGGACCGAGAGTGCGGCCAGCGTGAGAAGGCATAGCGCCAGGCAGTTGCTCTTTTTCATATTCCTGCTATAGTGATTTTCGGTCGGTACATATTTTTCTTTAAAAACCGACAATTTTACTATGCCGCGGCTGGAAGATATTCGACAATTCCTATCCACACTGGCGTCTCTGGGGAACGAACCGGAGGTCTTGGCCGCCCGGGGCGAAAACTACGAAGCGGCGCCGCTGCCCGACCAGGAACTGTCGGAGGATATAAAAAGCCTCTTCAACGATCCGGGCCTGGACCAGGGGGCGCCGGACGACTCCCTCTTCGGCGAAGACGAAACCCCGGACGGGGCTCCCGGAGAGCCTCCGGACGACGGCCTCGGACCTGAGGCGGAGTTCTCCGGTATGTCCTCCCTCTTCGGCGACGGAGAGCCGGGGGAAACGCCCGGGGAGGAGGAAGAGCCGGAGAAGCCGGAGGATTTCGATCTCGGGGATCTGGACTTTACCGACCAGGCTCCTTCCGATTCGACCTCTCCCCCGGAGGACGAGGCGGAGGAGGATGGGGCGCCGCCCAGGGAACTCTTCGACTTCCCCGATTTTCCCGACGATTCCGCCCTGGAGGAGCCCCGGGACATCGGCCCCTCCGACTTCGATCTTCCCGCCGACGGGCGCGACTGGGGAGAGGATCACCCGGAGGGTATCCCGGAGGAGAGCGACGAAGGGCCGCCGCCCGAGGAATCGCCCGGGGAGTCCCGGGAGCCGTCCGACGCCGGGTTCGGATTCGATTTTCCTGCCCATCATGAAGACGCCCTGGAGTTCTCCGACGAGGACGGTTGGAGCGCCGGAGAGCCGGCAGCGGAAAGCGGGGCCGCGCCCCTCCGCCCCGACGCGGGCGCCGGGGAGCCTTCTCCGGGGGACGAGGGGCATGAGGAGTTCAGCCTGGGGGACTTCGGCAAGGAGTTCGGGATCTCCGACGAGGACATGGCTGTCGGGGAGGAGGACTGGGGACCGGCCATCAACATCCCCGAAGGCGCGCCGGCGTATATCGAGTCCGCCCGGGGAGAGAGCGGCGTTTTTTCCCTCACCGAAGACGAGTTCGTCCGGCTCAAAGCCAATCTGTCGCTGCTCCCGCTGAATGTCAAGATTGCGGTCCAGGAGATCGTCGCCGAAGACAAGGGCGAGGAGGCGGCCCGGATCCAGCTCATCCGGGCCCTGGTGCAGGGAAAGACTCCCAGGGCCGTGGCCGCGCTGGCGGGAAGCATCCTGGGGAAGACCCTGCAGATTCCCCGAAGCTACGAAAAAAGGACCGGTCTCGACTACGAGGCGGAGAAGGAATCCTTCGCCTACATTTTTCGGGAAAACATTCTGCCGGTCCTGCGGGTGGCGGCCCTGGCGTCCGCGGCCTTCGCGGTGACGACTTTTCTGGGCTACCAGTACGCCTACAAACCGATAAGAGCGAACCGCCTGTTCAAGGAGGGGGTCCGGAGCATCGAAAAGGATGATTACCGGGGAGGAAACCGGCTTTTCTCTCAGGCCTACACCCTGTGGCGCGACAAGAAATGGTATTTCACCTATGCGGAGGCCTTCGCAAAGAAGCGCCAGTACCGGTTGACCCGGGACAAGTACGAGGAGCTTCTGGCGGAATACGACGATTACATCCATGCGAAGACCCAGATCAGGACGGAGAGAAAGAAGGACAGATATTTCGTCGACGGCTCGGTGGCCTACGCCGCCTTCGAATCCAAAACCATGGAGGATTTCGAAAAGGCCCGGAGCGTTTTGAAAAGACTTCTGGACTCGGACATGTACAACTACAAGGGGCTGCTGGAATCCGGAGACAACTATACCCGATGGGCGGAATCCGACCCGGCGCGGTTCGCCGGGCGATACGAGGATGCCCGCAAATCCTACAATGTCCTCCGGGACGCGCACGGCGAGAAGGACGAGATCCTGTTCCGGCTGGTGGAAATCGCCGTCCGGACCGACGATCGGGACCAGGCCCTCTGGTTCAGCGATTATTTCCGGAACAGAAAGAGGGCGAAGATCGATCCCTACCGGTACGCCGAACTGGGAGGCTACCTGATCGACAAGGGCATGACCGGGGACGCGGCGGAGATCCTCTTTCGCGCCATGGACACGGACAGGAATGTCCCGGAGGCGCACTATCACCTGGCCCGCTACTTCGCCAAAAAAGAGGAGCCCCGGGACGAGAGGCGGGCCCTGGACAACGCGGATCACCTTTTCTCCTCCTCCGGCCCGCTGAACCGCCTCCGGCTGTGGCGGTGGGTGGACACGTCGGGCCGCAGCGGGGAACTGTACTACGCCCAGGGGGAGTACATCGCCGCGGAGAAGGCCCTCCGGGACGGAATCGGCCGCTACGAGGACGGGCTCCGAAAGACCCTGCTGAAAAAGGACCCTGTCCTGGGGCGTCTGTACGAGAAGCTGGGAGATATCTTCTACTACAAAAGCGGCGATCCCGAGGAGGCCCTGTCCCAATACCGTAAAGCGGAGGGTTCCCTGGTGCGGAACCCCGACCTGTTCTACAAGAAAGGCTTCATCCTCTACAACAAGGCGGAACCGGCGGAGGCCCTGAGGGAGTTCGTCAAGTCCGAGGAGGACTACCCCTCCAACCGGAACCTCCTGTACGCCCTGGGGAACGCCAACTATCAGCGGCACAACTACTCCGCCGCGGAGGGCTATTACTCCTTCCTGTCCGACAGGCTTGAAGCGGACCGTCGTCGTGTGGAGGACCTTCTTCCGGACCGGAGGTCCTCCGACCGGGCGCTGACGCTGAACAGGATAAAGGTCTACAACAATCTGGGCGTGGTCCTTTTCAAGCTGGGTGAAAGATCCGGGAACAAAGACCGCTCCTCCCGAGCCATGGTGTACTGGACCATGGCGCAGGAACTTTCGGAGAACCTTTTTCGGGATCCCGAGACCCTGGCCCGGAGAGACGTGACGAATCTTCCGTATATCAACATGCGGCAGATTCTGAACCCTCTGCCGAATTTCGACCTGCAGATCTACCAGGCTCTGCCTCGGGACCTGAGGGAACTCTTCTTTTAGAAAGCCCCGGGTCTGCCGAAAATTATGGCGATGGATCTTTTGTCTGTTTGGGAACCGGCGGAGATAGCCGTGGGGAGCTGCGCCTCATGGCGGCTGGGGAGCCTGTCGGTCTGGGTGGAGCATTACGAAAGGGAATGGCATCTTCTGCCGGTGTATCACCGGGAGGCGGAGGAGCCCGTGGGGTTTTCGCTCCGGGACAAGACGGAAAAACCGTTTTCCACGGAATGGAAGCATTATCTTCTGCGGGAGGGGAACCTGGCGGCCCCCGCCCCGGTGATGCCTGACCGGGCGGTCATCCTCCGGCCGGACCGGGTGCTGGTCATTCCGCCGGACGAGAAGGCCCAGTTCTTCGTTTCCCTGCCCGCGGCCTTTCGTCTGAGTGTGGGCGTTTCCGCCGTCGGACGAATGAAGCTTCTCTGCGAGTATCCCATCGTGCCGATGCCCGGCGCATGGTTCGGGGATCCGGTTTCCGGGGAGCTTTGCTATTTCAGTGAAGCGCGCTTTTTCCCCGTCCCTTCGCAGATCCCCCGGTCTCCCCTCCATGCCGTCTGCCCCCTTCTGATTTCCAACGAGTCGGACAAGGAGCTGCAGTTCGACCGGATCTGCCTGCACACCGAGTTTCTCGGTGTCTACCGGAGCCTGGAGCGGTTCTGGACCAACGAGGTGAACGTTCTTTTCCGGGGGCCGGAGCATGTGACCCAGATCCTGCCGTCAAAAAGCCCTCCCCAGTTCGAAGGGGCGGCGAGACTGGTTTCGCGGCCCCGACAGGCCGTGGAAAACTGGTATTTCAAGAGGACCTTCGATCTTCTGAAATATTTCACCGGGTTTTAGGAGGTCCGGCATGGAGAAGTTTTTTCAGTGGATCGGAGCGAACCCCTCCTCGGCGGTGGGGAAGGGCCTCGTCGTGGCCGGCACCATCCTGGGGGGCGTTCTGGCCATCCGGATCGTTCTCGGGCTGGTGTCCAAGACTTTTCTCCGGCGGGCTTCGGATCACAACCGTCTTCTGGGGCGGAACATCATCATCTACAGCGGAACCGCCATCCTGTTCATGACTGTCCTGGGAGAACTGGGGGTGGATCTCCGCACCATCCTGGGGGCGGCGGGGATCGTCGGTATCGCCATCGGCTTCGCGTCCCAGACCAGCGTGTCCAACGTCATCAGCGGGCTGTTTCTGCTGTCGGAAAAGCCCTTCGCCGTGGGGGATGTCATCCGGGTGGGAGACAAGACGGGGACGATTCTGTCCATCGATCTCATGTCCATCAAGATCCGCACCTTCGACAATCTCTTCATCCGGCTGCCTAACGAAAAGGTCCTGAACACCGAGGTGGTGAACATCACCCGGTTCCCGATCCGGCGGATGGACCTCATCGTCCGGGTGGCCTACAAGGAAGACATCGGTCGGGTCCGGACTCTGCTGGCGGAGGTGGCCCGGTCGGATGCCCATGCCCTCCGGGAGCCGGAGCCCCTGGTGCTGTTCCAGAATTTCACCGACCTGGGGATGGAATTTCTTCTGGGGGTCTGGTTCCTGAAAACGGATTTCGCGGTTCTGAAAAACTCCCTGGCCCAGGCGATCAAGGAGCGGTTCGACGCGGAGGGGGTGGAACTCCCGGTCCCCCACCGGGCCCTGTACGCGGGGGCGGGGACCGCCCCCCTGCCGATCAGGATCGTCGGCGGGGAGGATCGCTGACCCCGGACGGGCCGCCTCGACCGGTTTCAGGACCGTCGCAGGCCGACGGGCTGCGGGAGCGGTCAGGCAGGGAGCGGGTTCCGGTGCGTCCCCCGGGGCGGGCAACCCGCCGGCCCGCCCCAAGAACCGCCCGACCGTCCCCGACGGAAGGGCCCGCCTGCGCCCCGGCGGCGGGGTTCAGTTCGGGACGCCGACCATCCAGCCGTATTTGTCGGGGATGGCCCCGTACTGGATGCCCTTTATGGACTTCAGAAGCGATACGGTAAGGTCTCCCGGCTTGCCGCTTCCGAAGACCCGGGTCTTTCCCTGGTGGGTCAGGGATTCCAGAAAGGAAACCCCTGCGGCGGTGCCGGAAACGAAGGCCTCGATCCCTTCGGACATCACCTCGTCGATGGTGACCGGCCTCTCTTCGGCTCTGATCCCCATGTCCCGGGCCAGGGTCAGAACGGTCATCCGGTTGATTCCCGGGAGAATGGTGTCTTTCAGGTCCGGGGTCACCAGGACGCCGCTCTTCAGCAAAAAGAAGATGTTGCTGGATGAGCCCTCCTCGATGTACCGGCCCTCCCGGGCGTCCAGAAAGACCGCTTCCATGTAGCCGTCCTTCTCCGCCTCCTTCTTCGCCAGGATGGGGATGACGTAATTCGAGGCCGCCTTGATCCAGCCCGTTCCCCGGGGGGTGGCCCGGATTCTATCGGTGGTCACCGCCTTGGAGCTGCCGGGTTCGAAGTAGGCGCCCACGGGGGTGGTGATGACCACCACCCAGGGAAACCGGGATATGCCCAGCCCGATGGCGGGCTCGGAGTGGGTGAAGGGGCGGATGTAAACCGAATGCCCCCCGGTGAAGTGCTCCTTCTCCCAGGCCGGGTCGTAGGTCGGGGCGTAACCGGCCTTCCTGTTGCGCCGGACCGTTTCCACCACCGCGTCGACGAAGAGCTTCTCGGGAAAGCCCGGCATCATGAGCCCTTCCATGGAGCGGCGGAACCTCTTGGCGTTCTCGATGGGGCGGAACAGCCGCAGGCTGCCGTCCTTCTGGGGAAAGGCCTTGAGCCCCTCGAAGCAGCCCAGACCGTATTGGGTGGTGTAGTTCACCAGCGGAAGTTCGGGAAAGGAGTTGCGGCTTGCCAGGAGGACATTCCGGGCCTCGTCGGTGAGTTTCGCCTCCTCCCCGGGGCTGGTGTGGGGCTTCTCCAGATAGGATTCCTTCCAGGTCCCCTTTTCTTCGTATTTCGCGCAGTACACCCAGGGATACATCGCCAGCGAAAAACTCTTGGCCATGATCTTCTCCTTGCTTGTGGATATAATATAATTCTATGCCTCCCGTCGCGGCGCGTCAAGCGCGGGAGGACCTCTCCCTGGGAGAAATTCAGCCTAAACGGATCAGGGCCAGCCCCCCGACCACCGCAACGATGCCCGCGGTCTTCCATCGGTCGATCTTTTCGTTCAGGAAGAAACGGCCCAACAGGACCGCCACCACCACCGAGGATTCCCGCACCACCGCGATGTAGCCCGCCCTTTCCACCTGGTAAACCCAGAGAATCAGCAGGTAGGGGAGGCCGCGGCCGACGGAGATCAGGAGGATCCTCAGTCGGTTGGCCCTGAGGCTCGCCGCAAGCCCCGCCGCCCCCTCCCGGAATGCCAGGGGGGAGGTGAGGATCGAGTTGCCCAGGTTCAGAAAACAGAGGTACGCGAAGGGGTGGATATGGGAGGAGGCGATTTTGTCCGCCCCGGAGTAGCTCATGATCCCCGCCCCGGTCAGGACGGCGAAGAGAAGAGCCCTCCCGCCGATTCCCGAGGCGATGCCGCCTTTCCCGATGAGGAGGATTCCCGTGATAACCAGCAGAATCCCCGCCACTCCCGCCCGGGAAAACCCCTCGCGGAGGATGAGATAACCGAAAACCGCGGTCCCCGCCGCCCCCAGGCCCCGGGCGATGGGATAGGCGGTGGAGATTTCGCCGGTGCGGTAGGCGGAGGCGAGCATCACCGAATACCAGGAGTGGGCCACCACCGAGACCCCCAGAGGGAGGATGCCCCGGGGGTCCATGCCGTCCCGGAGGAGGTAATGCACCGACAGGGGTATGGAGGCCAGGCCCCAGAGGGTCAGGGCGAGCCAGAGGACCTTGTAATCGCCCTCGGCGCCCTTCACCAGGAAGTTCCAGGAGGCATGAAGAAGGGCCGAGGCCAGGACGGCGGCGAAGACAAAGCCCGTCATGGGTCGAGCATACTATGGAACGGCGGGAAAGGACAGGGAAATCGTCCGCGGGGCCCTTCTACCGGGCCTCCGCCAGCCTCGCCGTCAGGTAGGAGTCCAGCTTCGCCGCGTCCAGGAACTCCGGAGTCGTGTCGGGGATGCCGACGAAGTAGACGGTTATCACCGGGGCAGTCCGCCCGACCTCCCCGGGGCCGGAGAAAAACATGATTTCGGTGCGGGGGAAATCGGCGAAATGACTCCGGGGGAGGCGCAGCTCCCGGCTCTTCCCCGGGCCCGCCGCCGGAGCAAGGGTCTTCCGTTCTCCCCCGAAGGGGTCGACGCCGTAGGCCTCCAGCGAGGGCTCCCGGGGGATCCCGTCGGAGGCGGCGTCCCGGACCACCCGCACCACCACCGCGTCGTCGTCGGGGCTCCCGCCGGCGCCGGCCTTCAGCACCCCCCAGGCGAGGCGAAAGCCCTGGGCGGCGAAGATGTCCAGGCTGCCGTGTTCGACCGTGCCCTTCTGGGCGAAGAGCCCGGCGGCGGCCAGAAGGAGAACCGCCCCCAGCGCCGCCCCGCGGATCCCCGCCCCGGCGGAAGCCCCGGCGCTCCCGGGCGATGTGGCGGGCGACCGCGCATCGGTTTTCTTTTTCATCGTTTCCGGCCCTCCAGAACCGCTATGGTATCTTCGTAGAACCTCAGCCGCACCCTGTCGCCCTCAGCGGGGTGGGTGTCCCCGCCGCGGTCGATGGAGACCACCTGAAGGTTCTCCCCGCCGCAGTGGACCACATACTCGATCTTCTCCCCCAGGAAGGTGCGGGAGACCACCCGCCCCTCCGGGCCTTCACTGCCCCGAGACCTTTCCTGGTCCCGGGACCTTTCCTGGTCCCGGGACCTTTCCTGGTCCCGGGACCTTTCCTGGTCCCGGGACCTTTCCAGGTCCAGGGATTCGGGACGCAGGACCAGCCGGACCGGGTCGCCCGGGGCGGGGCGGAAGGACGGGTTTCTCAGCCTCAGCCGGGTCCCCAGGACTTCCACCTCAAGCTTCCCGTCGTGCACCGCCGTCACCCGGGCGTCCAGCATGTTGACCCGCCCGATGAACTGGGCCACGAAGGAATCCGCGGGCCGGTGGTACAGGTCCTCCGCCGTCCCGTCCTGCACCAGCCGCCCCTGGTTCATCACGCAGATCCGGTCCGAGACCGCCATGGCCTCCTCCTGGTCGTGGGTGACGTAGATGGTGGTGATGGAGAGCCGCCGCTGGAGCTGGTGGATCTCCATCCGCATCTGGATCCGGAGTTTGGCGTCCAGATTGGAGAGGGGCTCGTCGAACAGAAGGACCCGGGGCTTGATGACGATGGACCGGGCCAGGGCCACCCTCTGCTGCTCCCCCCCGGACATCTGGGCGGGGAACTGCCGGTCGAAACCGGAGAGACCCACCAGCTCCAGCACCTCCCCCACCTCGCGGCGGATTCCGGCGTCGGGCATTCCCCGCACCTGCAGGCCGTAGGCCACGTTCTCGAAAACCGACAGATGGGGAAAGAGGGCGTAATTCTGGAAGACGAAACCGATGTTTCTTCTGTTGGCGGACAGGCGGGTCACGTCCGCATCACCGATCCGGATGCTGCCGGTGTCGGGGGTCTCGAAACCCGCGATCATCCGCAGGGTGGTGGTCTTGCCGCAGCCCGAGGGCCCCAGAAGGGTGAGGAACTCCCCGGGCTTCACCCGGAGGGAGACGTCCCGGGCGGCGTAGACCTCCCCCTTGACCGGGTGGGTGTAGCGCTTCGATATGTTTTCGACCTGGACTTCCACGGCATTCATCACGGCAACTCCTTGGGGTCAACCACCCAGGACACTGGCGACCTGGGCGCCCCCCGGGGACTTGAACCGACGCATCCCGGCGTCGACGGCGGCCATCACGACGAACACCACCACCACGATGAAGACCGAAAAGGCCGCAGCCGGTCCCAGGGACAGCTCGGTGATGTTCTCCAGAATGCGGACGGTAATCAGGGTCCAGTTGATGGACACCAGAAAGATGGTGGCGCTTATGGCGGTCATGGAGCGGATGAAGACGACCCCCAGACCGGAGAAGAAGGCCGGGGTTATCAGCGGCATGGTGATGCGGCGGAAGGTCCTCCCGCTGGAGGCGCCCAGGCTCTCGGAGGCCTCCTCGATGCTCTTGTCCACCTGCTGCAGCATGGCGATGGTGGTCCTGATGCCGGTGGCGCCGTAGCGGAAAACGTAGAGGGCGATGATGATGGCGGCGGTTCCGGCCAGCTCGATGGGGGGCTGGTTGAAGGCCATCAGGTAGGCGATGCCGACGATGGTGCCCGGCAAGGCGTAGTTGATCATGGAGGCGATCTCCATGGACAGCCGGCCCGGGAACTTTTTGCGGGCCGTCAGGTAACCCACCATGACGCCGTAGAGCCCCCCCAGGGGCATGCTGAAGGCGGCGATGATCAGGGTGTCCCGGATGGCCTTGCGCCCCTCGGTGAAGATGATCCGGAAATGGGAGATGGTGAAGGTGTGGTTCGCCCCCAGGGCCCGGACCAGGGAGCCGAAGAGAATCAGCGCGTAGAGGTAGAAGATCACCAGGGCGCAGAAGGCGCAGAAGGACCCCAGGAGCCGACCCACCGCCGGAGAGACGCTGTCGAAGGGGGTCTGTCCCGCGCCCTTTCCCGTGACGGTGACATAGAAACGCCGGGACACCCAGAACCGCTGCAGGAAGAACACCAGCATGGACGGGACCAGCAGCACGAAGGAGAGGACCGCGCCCCCCTTCAGGTCGAACATCCCGGTGATCTGCAGGTAGGCCTCGGTGGGCAGGACCGGAAAGGCGTTGCCCGCCAGGATCAGCGGCGTGGCGAAGTCCGCCAGCGACGCCGCGAAGAGGAGCAGAAAAGAGTTGGCCAGACCCGGCGCGCAGAGGGGGAGGGTGACGGTCCGGAAAACCCGGAATCTCCCCGCCCCGAGACTCAGGGCCATGCGTTCGATGTTGGAGTCGATGGCGTTGAGCATGGGCTTCAGGGCCAGGTAGGCGATGGGAAAAAAAGTCAGAACCTCGGAGAAGAGGGTGCTCCAGAGCCCGTAGACCGTGGCCCCCTTCATGCCCAGGAGGTGATAGGTAAGAAGCCCCCGGGGGCCGAAGGAGAAGATCATTCCGATGGCGGTGGTGAAGGGTGGCGACACCAGGGGCAGGAGCACCAGGGCGTCCATGAGGCCCGTGAGCCGCCGGGGAACGCCGGCCCGGCAGGCGGTGAAGGCGAAGAGGAAACCCAGAAGGGTCCCGAAGACTCCCACCAGAAAGGCCAGCCAGAGACTGTTGCGGAAGGCGGCGATCTGGTTCCGGTCCGACAGGATCTGCAGGATGTTCTCCCCCGTGAGGCGGCCGTCGGTGGAGAATACCCCCACCAGAAGCACCGCCATGGGCAGGAGGATGAAAAGCCCGATGAAGACCCACAGGACGAGGACCGACAGGGTCAGGGCCGGATCTTTCAGGACCCGGCCCGCGCCGGCGGCGCGGGCATGAGACATCGGAATGAGCCTCCGGGCCTCAGGGGTTCAGGATCTCGGCGATCCACCGATCCACCATTTTTTTGCGGTTGGCGCCGGCGTAGTCCGCGTCGATGGGGATGATTTTGGCTCCTTTCAGGACCGCCGCCAGGCTGGGTTCCAGGGTCACATCGGGGTTGGCGGGGACGAAGTTGATCTTGTAGGTGGCGAAATGCTTCTGCATCTCCGCCGAACTGGCCCAGTCGATGAGCTTCTTGCCCAGGGCGGGGTTCTTCGCCCCCTTGATCAGCGCGATGGCCTCGGCGGCGGCGCCGATGCCCTCCTTGGGGAAACTCACCGATACATCGTAGCCCTTGGCCTTGGTGTCCAGGGCGTCGACGATGAAGAAAATTCCGCCCGCCGCCTGTCCCAGACCGGTGGGAAGGGTGCCGCCGCCGCCGCTCTTGGTGAAAAGCTGGACATTGGGGCGGAGTTTTTTCAGATATGCGAAGGCCTTGTCCTCGTTCCGGCCGTACACCTCCAGAACGGAGAAGATCCGGGTTATGGCGGTGCCGGAGGTCCGGGCGTCGGCCATCTGCAGCATGTTTTTGTACGCCGGGTTCAGCAGGTCGTCCCAGGAGGCCGGGGGGGAGAGCTTGTTGTCCTTCAGAAACTGGTTGTTGGTCATGAAGCAGAGGGGGTCGTCGGCGATGGCCACCCAGTACCCGTCCTTGTGCTTGAACCTGTCCTCCAGCCGGTTGAATACCGGCGGCTTGTAGGGTTCGAACACGTCCTCGGCGATGCCCGCCGCGTGGGTCTCCACCGGCCCGCCGAAGAGAACGTCGATCCGGGGGTTCTTCTTCTCCGCGATGACCCGGGCCAGGGCCTCGCCGGAAGAGAAGCGCACGAAGTTGACCTTGATGCCCGTGGCTTTCTCGAACTCTTCGAACATGGGACGTGCCCAGTTCTCGGGCCAGATGGAATAGACGTTGACCGTTTCCGCCGCCGCCAGGGGCGACAGAACCGCCGCCGCCAGAAGGGCCGCCGTCATCAGAACGGCTTTCATGCGAAATTTCATGATTATCCTCCTTGTGCCGCCATGGTTGGCGGCATAATCAACTTTTTCAGTGTAAACCGAGTTTATGGAAAATGCAAATTGCCGTTTGAGTTTTTCCAAAACTAGGGTTCTATGCCGATGATTACGAGAGGCACCGCAGGGACTCCTCGTCCCTGGCGCACAATATTGTAAAATTCACCTTCATAATACGCGACTCCGGAACTCATATGACTTTGAAGATTTTTCATGGGAAGAATTTCTATCCCCACATCAATGCGATCTCCCACATAAAAGGCCAGGTGTTTGACAAAGAGATCGTAAGCCACGAATGAGTATTTTCCGAATTGAACTTCGATGGCAACGCGATCTTTCACGAAATCGGTTTGATTGTAACTGAAAATTGGATTTTCTCCGGCTTCCTCAATTTCCTTTTTCTGTTCCTCCGGAGGCAATGCGAGTGTCTTTCTAATGAGTTTTTCATTGCGCGTTACCCAATAGCTAACCCTGTTTTCCTCCCAGCCATTCCCATGGAGGAGACGCTTGAACTGGGAGTTCATTTCGATAGGGCTAAATAAAAGTTCTCCCCTCATTGTTTTTTTTTGAGACTTTCGTTCGACAGGCGCTTGCGTCAACATTCGCGATAACTTCTTTTATTTCCTGCCATAATCCCGGTTTGTGAACGATCAGGTATTCAAGACCATTCAGATGCGAGTAGGTCTCGGATATTTTCATGAATCATCCTTTTTTTGGAGATTCGGACTCCGTTCGAACAGCTTTGTTTGAATAGGACCGCTACTCCAAGGAGAAACCGCCTGTTTATTGTTGTGCAGCTCAGGATCATAAACCGGCTTGTCCATCGGGCGTGTTCGCAAAGTGCCGTCGATTTCCTGACGTATTCTTTTCGTTGCAATTTCTTTGTATGAGGGAACGATTTCCGCTCCGGCGCCTTTGCGACCGTGTCGAATGGCCGCTATTATTGAGGTTCCCGTCCCTAAAAAGGGATCAATAACCCAATCTCCTTCGTTGGAGAGTGAAAGTACGAGCCTCTCGATGAGTTCGACAGGAAATTGGCATGGATGTTCTGTTTTTTCGACATGATTGCTTTTCACATTCGGGATGATCCACAAATCCCCCGGATTTTTTCCCAGCGGGTTGCCTGAATATTGCCCAGCCTTGGGTCCCTTGAAATATTTCTTTCCAGGATATTTCTGTGGAATGCGAATTGGATCGAGGTCAAAAATGTAATCGTCCGATTTCGTATACCAGATTATCGTTTCATAACGGCCGGAAAAACGGCGGCTGCAATGGAGTCCATGTTCGAAATGCCAGATGATGCGATTCCTCATTTTAAGGCCCAGGCCGGAAAAAATTGGATAAAGAACCGAATCTAATGGAATAATCGCCCCCTTGTCGATATAATTACCGACTTGCCAGCAAATGCTTCCGGTCGGGGCAAGCACACGGACACATTCCGTAATGACGCGGTTTTGTTGATCGAGGTACATTTCCAGATGCAGTTTCTTTTCGTATTCTTTTCCAATATTATACGGCGGTGATGTAACAATAAGTTGCATTGATTCGTCGGGTATGCTTTTCAATAGGTTAAGGCAATCGCCGGGATAAACGACGGTAGTGTAAACTAAACTGTGTAATCTCCTTTAGTATATATTCATTAAGGAGAGGAGAAAACCAGTGTTATTCGAGCAAGGCGAACTGCGGAAGTTACTGAAAGAAAAGAACATTACGGACCAGGAA
>Ga0302245_1001180_pt1 | contig 18586 bp, 9 predicted proteins | sample AAG_UR_Thr_MG_FD_193512 | JGI IMG/M metagenome (GOLD analysis project Ga0302245, IMG submission 193512) | Enriched activated sludge microbial communities from anaerobic digester in WTTP, New Holstein, Wisconsin, United States - AAG_UR_Thr | ecosystem: Engineered > Bioreactor > Anaerobic >... | reverse complement strand
TCGTTCGTATATCCTGGGCAATGTGCATCGATATATCTCCGGTCAAGATCCGAAATCGATACTTGGGTGTGAAGACAATATGATAATCACACTTGTATACTACATCCGTCAACTTCCTATATTTGCCCATAATGCAAATATAGAGTTTAATTAAAAAAGTTTCCGCAGCCTGTCAAGATTAGTCAGGTGGGCCTTTTCAATATTGAATTCGCTGGATTTGAAAGCCTTGAAAGCATATTCCAGCTGCCAAAGCTTTCTATACAAGGTTTTTGCATCTTACATGAAAGAAACTTTGAAAGCACAGATTCAGAATAATGAAAAGCGTTTTTCACCATGAAGAAGGGAAAAAGCAACAACAACTGGAATATAATTAACCGGGTGTACTTACAGTTGTCGCTGCTCTCTCAAGAGAGTTCCTTCTCTGATATTTTCAAATACCGTACATTGTCCATGAAGGTACTGATTGCATGGCTGTTATCTTTCTCCGAAAAAAAGTACTGATTTCTGAGAAAATATTCATATCTTTGGACTTAAGCATTGGGCTCAGTAATTTTGCTTTTCAATTTAAAAACACTGAGTTTCAGTTAATTCTGAAAGCATCCAGTGCTTTTTTTATTGCTACTTTTTACTTGCGAAACTTCAAATGATTATCGTTCCAGAAAGTAAATGTTGAGTTTAAAACAAATAATAAGGATTCCTGAATGGTGGGATTACATAATACCCCGTTACCTTGGAATTGTTTATTTCCTAATTTTTCACTTTGATCTCACTTATGATAAAGGATTTACAATATATATCCTTTTCATTGCAATTCTCTTTTTTACTGCCTCGTTTGGCTATCTTTTGAATGAGATTACCGACCTCCAAGAAGACCAAAAAGCAGGAAAAAAAAACAGAACCGAACGACTCACTCAATTCACTAAATACTCTTTGCTGTTCCTTTTTCTTCTTCTATCCTTTTTGCCCTGGTCACTTTTACCAGTAACTAAATTGAACTTCGGCTTATTCTGTATTCAGTTTTTATTATTTTTTTCATACTCAGTACCACCTTTCCGATGGAAAAGATATCCGGTTATGGGTGCCGTCCTGGATGCATTATACAACAATGTCGTTTTTACTTTTATTATCATTACGACTGTAGCAATACTGGCAGAAAAAAACTCAGGCATCCAATGGTGGATGTCTATTGTAATTTTTGTCTGGGCTTTTCTTAAAGGATTAAGGGGCATTTTATTGCATCTCATAATGGACAGAAAATATGACAAGGTCGCTGGGAAAAGTACATTCATTACTGAATTTGGACCTGTTTTCACAATTAACCTGATCAATAGATTTATCTTACCAGTTGAGCTTATAATGTTTTTTGCCATAGTCCTTGCCCTTTCTCTCACCGGAATACCTCTCTTATGGTTGATATTCCCATTTTTTTACCTCTACCTATTTCTTTTTTTCAGACTCTGGGAAAGAAATCATCCCTGGAGAAAGAGAGAGGTAAAATTCAGGTACCTATATATACTTAACGACCTGTATGAAGAATGGTTGCCAATTATTGGGGTGTTAATACTTCCGTTTTTTGATTTTCGGTACTGCCTTTTAATCCCCATCCATTTGCTTTTGTTCAACAGAACTGTGGGAAAACTTGTCCGGAATACCAGGATTAATATTAAAAACTGTTCAGACTGGATTGAATTTCTGGACCTTAAAAATAAATTTTTAAGCTTCCATCACCTGATTATAATAAGGTGGAATCATTTTATACTTCAGAAGACTATCAAAAAGGTCTACTGGTATTTTCATGGTCATTTCAAGTACTATATGGATACTTATTTCAAAAAAAAATAAAAAGTGGTCATTTCGGATGATAACAGAATAGTAAATGGTTTGTGGATAGGGGAAAGCCTTTCTTCCCTTGAAATGCTTACCATCAGGTCATTTATTAACCATGGCCATACCTTCAGATTATGGGTGTATGACCAGTTAACCACACCTTTACCCCCCGGAGTACTGGTGATGGATGCCAATATCATTCTTCCTGCAGAAAGGATCTTCAGGTATAAACATAAAAACCAGTATGGACATGGAAAGGGAAGTCTGGCCGGATTTTCTGATATTTTCAGATACAAACTATTGTTTGATCATGGAGGCTGGTGGGTGGATATGGATGTAACCTGCCTGAAAACGCTGGAATTCAAGGCACAATATGTTTTTAGGAGCCACCACGAATTAAAGATGGTTGGCAATATAATGAAGTGTCCGAAAGGAAGCGAACTGATGAAAAGATGTTTTGACCTGGCAAGTGAAAAAGTTACAGCTGATAACCGGGACTGGAACTTGCCTATTCAGATATTGAATGACCAAATAAAATATCTTGACCTTGAACGAAATATTATTGAAATATCCAATGAAGATAGCTGGTTAGTAATAAAGAGATTCATTTTAAAGGACTTTGAAATTCCGGACAACTGGTATGTAATTCATTGGGTTAATGAGGAATGGAACAGAAATGGAATTAATAAGAATTATGCCGCACGAAGCTCATTGCTTAACCGATTAAAGACGGAAAATGGGATGCCTCCCCCAAAAATAGGCCTTAAGGAAATTATAACAACAAGAATGAAATTAACTACATTCTCTGTTGCTTCCCGTTATATTACATCAGGAAACTCCTTTGCTTTGGCTTATTACTTAATAACCAGAATGATTAAAAGTACCTTATATAAAATTTACTTTGTTGTGAGAAGGATTATCCTTTGGGGCTGGGGTTATGTCGATTATTATATTCAAAAGTACCTGAAACGAACGGATGGTATAGAAAAAGAAGAAAAAATTAAAGGAGATTTAACTTCCCGGATAAAAAAATACAAAAGGTACAGGCGCCTCGGGAATTCCGTTCCAGTCTGTTTCGCACCTTTTAAAAGCCTATACTTTGGATTTGAGGGAAAAGTAACAGCCTGTTGTTTTAACCGATCTTATGTGTTGGGGCACATCCCTGAATCCTCTGTCCTGCAAATATGGAATAGTGAACGTGCGGATAAACTTAGGCAAATTCTGAAAAAAGATCAACTTGAAAATGGCTGCATGAACTGCAAGGAATGGATCTGTAGCGGAAATTATAATGCCGTAGGGGCAAACTTTTATGATAACTACCAAGAAAGGCTTGACACTCCGGTAATGGTTGAATTTGAGCTTAGCAACCTTTGCAATCTTGAATGTATTATGTGCGAGGGATATTATTCTTCGCTAATACGTGAACGCAGAGAGAAACTCCCCCCGTTTAAAATGCCTTATGATGACACATTTGTAAGTCAGTTTGATGAGATTATTCCCCACCTGGAACTCACCAAGTTTATGGGAGGTGAACCGTTTCTGATAGACATTTATTTTAAAATCTGGGAAAAAATAATAAGAAAAAATCCCGGCTGTATAATTGATGTACAGACAAACGGCACCATTCTGACAAATAAAGTAAAGGATATTCTCGATAAAGGCAATTTCCAAATAGGTATATCTATTGATTCATTGGAAAAGGGGACTTATGAAAAGATAAGAAAAAACGCACGTTTTGAACAGGTTATCCGAAACATTCGTTTCTTTTCGGCATACAGTAAAGAAAAGGGGAATCCGATGCATATTTCTGTATGCCCGATGAGAATCAATTGGAAAGAAATACCAGCTTTGATGGAATTTAGCAATGAACTGGAAGCTTACGTTTTCTTTAACCTTGTATGGAAGCCGGCTGACCTGGCTCTCTGGAACCTTCCTGCTGAAAAGCTACTGGAGATCTATGATTATCTACACTCATATTCTCCCCGTACATCCAACATGATTGAAATGCAAAACGAAAAAAGCTATAATGGATTATTAACCCAGTTGCATTACTGGTACACCAAAGCCCTTCCTGTAAATGATACCACCGACCCAAATAAAAAAGAAGAGGAAATCACTGTAATTGAAAACAGAGTTTTAAAAAGAATAAACAGGTTGATAAAAAAACTAAAAGCCGGGGAGCATGAAGAAACAGGCACTATCAACTGTTATCGCAAAGATACCATCAATAAAATGATTGAAGTTTTTTCCAATAACCCCTACTACAAAAGAGCAATGATTGAGCTAGACAAAGTACCAGATGAAATCATTTTGGGATTGATCAGACAAAATTCACCGGAAGAATTATTGCAGAAGTTTAAAAATTACTTCGGTGAATTAAATGCAGCAACAAAAACTGACCATGAAGAATAACAAAATGATAAAGGAGTCAATTCCTTATGATTCTCAAAAGGGATGTCCTCAGGATAAGTGTCTTCAAGTGACTTCTTTCAAAGGAATTAATAGAAATCAACAGATTAAGTAAACATGGGCTATTTTCATTAAACTGTATTTTCCCGGGATTATGAAATACAGGCGATCCTTAATGTTATTTATTGCCATTTTGTTTACGTTGGCTTTTATTTTGATACTGAACAGGTACCTGACAGAAGTTAAGATTTGCCAACCTGTTGTTATCCGGGTTACAGGAATATCCGAAACAGAAGCCGGACAAATTGGTTTTTTGGGAAACACTCCACTGGGATGGGTACTGAAATTGAAATATGCAAATTCGCTCCGGTGGGAATTCAACAGTTATGGCAGCTTTACCAATTTAAAGATATCGGGAGACCCGTCTTTGATAAAAAAGATAAGCCGGCTTGAAATTTTCATTGGGAATGTGAAATACACTATTATAAACGAGTTAAAAACCAGAAAGAATGAAGAAAAGGACCTCATTCAGTATATTGATCCTTCTGTTTCCAAAACAGACATCCTGAAATCATTTCTGCATTGGAATATTATCAGGTTACTTTTTATTGCAGTGGGAACCCTTACCCTCATTTTTCTTTTCCGCCTGGCAAATAGAAAACTAGCCTTCAGAGCCACTTTAATCTCACTTTTAACCAGCTTTTATCTTCAGATTAAATCAGGTCATTCAAATTTGATATCCTTACTGTCCGACCTTTACAAACTGGTTTATATTTTTCTCTTTTGCTTTATCCTGATTCCTGTATATATCGCATGGTTTTTCCCTAAGACTGATTACCCTAATATAGTGGAAATTCAGGGTGACACTTGGTATTATCAAATACGGGGTGTGAACCTTGCTTACGGAAAAGGATTACGAAACACAACATTTTTTGAAAAATATGCATTTAGTCATACTGACATTCATAAAAGTACGGAATACGAGTATTTTAAAGATGGTGAAAATATAGATCCGTTAAAACAACTATGCCCTCCGGTATATCCAATTTTTTTGGCGATTGTGTATAAAACTTTCGGGGTTTCACCCAGGATTGCAAGATACATTCAATTGCTATTACTGATATTTGTCGCTGCTTTTCTTCCTTTGTTCGGGCATTGCTTGTGGAAGGGGAAAGGAGTACTGATCGGGACTGTAGCCGGCTTGTTTTTTCTGTTCAAACAATACACACAGGCCGGTGAATTAATGACCGAAAGTTTACAAATATTTCTGATTTTTATTCTTTTGTTTGCCTTTTATTTTTACAACAAAAGAAAATCATTTTTAACATCTGCATTTGTTGGTGTATTGCTCGCCATTAATTTGCTGGTGAAGGGGATTATCATTTTTATTCCGCTATTCTATTTTTTTTACTTATTCAGAAACGACAACTACAGGCTGTCAATATTCATCCGGACAAAATGGCTCATGCTGATTTCATTTGTTTTTGTTGTATCACTTTGGACTTTCCATTTGAATTCGATAAACGGATGTATTGAGAAGGTAAAAGAAGAAAGAGAATTACAGGAACTCAGGAAACAATACAAAGAATTTGTATCATTTTCCGAATCATCGGGCATCCTATCTTCACAGGAATTTTTTAACCAGCTCTATGAATTGGCAAACCGGAAAACTTCAGAATATAATTCTGATCTGCAGGTTATAGAAGAAAATGTTGTTAAAAATCAAATCCTTACCGAAAAACAAAGAATTGATTCCTTGAATTCGATTATCAAATCATTTGTAGAACCGCTTTGGGAAGCTCCGGTTGCTGGAATAAAAATACTGGGACATAATTACATTTTACATCCCGATCGTTTCATGCTTATTTCTTCCAATCCGCGAAGAACATTATTGGAGGCTAACTGCATGAGAAGTATAAACGGGGATGTTATTATTGATAATAATATCAAATATACGTATGACGAGCATTACGACTGGTCTCCCATTCGCCGGGTAGTCAATTTTTATTGGAATAATCCACAGATTATTCCAATCATCTTTCCAAATAAATTATTCCGGGGATTTAGTGCTTTCCCGTTCTTTATCCTTCTCTTTGTTCTGGTTTTATTTGATTTTTCGGTGCATTTAGGTCACAGGATCAGGATATGTCCGGCATGGTGGCTAATCCTGCTGGCAGTGGTATTTATATTGATTATACCTATTGTGGTAAATAACAAAACCTTCTTTATTCTTTGTTTAATTACTGGTACAGTAGCTATTGTTTTGTCGTATCCTTTAAAAATCAAGCTTATAATGTTTGATGTACCGTTTTATCTGAATATGTTTATTCTGAATTTCGTATTAATTGCCATGATACATTTTGGATTAGACCGGTTAAATTCTATTGTTAATTTTATTGTTATTCTAATAGCACTATACTATTTCAGCGAGTTAATTGAAAAAATGATCAGTTGGAATCTTAAGAGACAATATATAAGACCTGGTTCCTAGTACTTTATTCAAAAACATCAGCAGATTGAATGTAAGCATTCGGCCTGGTACATATTGCAGGTGAAACTTCGGGGCTTTAGTTTACCGGAAAAACATAGTATGACTGAAGTATCATTTCTGGAACTGGTAAGCCGCCGCAAAGAGACCGGATTATAGGTTCGTGATTTTTTTTCAAATGAGGGTATTCCTCAATCGACCTATTACTATTGGAGGAATAAATTGAATAAAAAAGCAGCGCAACCCAAAAGGTTCATTCCTCTTGTGGTTAGTAGCAACCTTGCCGCTCAAAAGAAAGATCAGTTTTCACATTCGGATCCACACATATCAGCAGCGGATTTCTTAGAAGATAACAAGTTTGAGTTTGTTTTTCCAAATGGTGCTTCTCCAGGAGCGCGATGAGTTGTATGCGGAACTGTCCCGTTTCCGGGAAATGGACCATCGGACCTTGGTCATCTATTTTTTACTGGGATGTTGCAATGCCAGTGGTGTTAATCCCAGGGAGTGGTTGACCGATATCCTCACAAGAATCCCGGAATATAATAGCAATTATAATCTTGACCTGGCCGACTTATTACCGCACAACTGGAAAAAGCTGAAGAGTCTACAACAAACTCCAGATTCTTTTGGAGTCAATTAAAGTTCTTCAGAAAAATCCCTGGCAAATTACGCCACTTCACTACAACTCAAATAAAATCCAACGAAATCCAATCTTAATTGGAAACTCCAAAAAAATGGGGAAATCTACGTCATCTGCTGTATGCAGGAGGCCGAATGCTTATGGGTGGCCGCTACTTCACAACCACCCACTTAACTTCAAAATTACTCTACTTGCCAATGTCCCTGACAATACTGCGTTTGCCTTTCCCCAGGTCAATTCTATCCGGTTTTAAATCCTTTTCATTCAGAATCATCTAAAATAAAATTGAATTGAGCCAAATAATTTTGGGAAATACTTCTCCAATTGAGAGTATTACTGATTTGTCCCAGATCTGTTTCAGGTACTGGCCTTTTTCCCCGGTATTGTAAGTAAAATTCAGTTAATCTCCCTGATAAATCCTTTGAATCCCGGAAATTCACAAACTCCCCGTTCACACCTTCCTTTATCATCTCCTCAAATCCGCTGGCCCGGGTGGAGATCAGGTACACCCCGCAACTCAGCGCTTCCAGCGCTGAAATGCTCATTCCTTCATTCAGCGAGGGAGCTACCATCACATGAGCCGACTGGTATTCTTCCACCATCTTTTCTTCCGCTATTTTCCCCAGGAACTTCACATTGGGCGACAATCCTGCTTTTTCCATAAAGCGCTCCATCTTCTTTCGAAGGGAACCGTCCCCTACGATGTGCACTTCAAAATCCGTTATTTCCTGTGAAAAAACCTTAAGGGCTTTCAGGAAAGTCATGGGGTCCTTCTGGATAACCAGTCTCCCGACAAAAAGGATGCGCAATTGTTGTGGCCGTTTGCTGAAGTCGGGGAAGAACCGGGAAGTATCCACCCCATTGGGGATTATCACATTCTTTTTTTCATGATTCTTTCCCAGAAACCTGTCAAGGTTGGCCTTCATCATCTTCGTCTGGATGAAATTGATGTCAGAATGCATACTGACTTTCTTTATCCAGAAATAGGCTCCTAGGTGGAGAAAGAACATCTGGCGGGGATGCACCCAGGGGATTTCATGCCCATGAGAAACCTGAACATAAGGCAATCCGTATTTCATTTTCAACCACCGGGCCACTTCTCCCCCGGGCAGCACAAAATGGGCCATGCAAATATCAAAATCCACAAATCCCGGGTTCTTGCGAATAAACCTTTTGGTAGTCCGGATCCAGGATAGCATTTCCACAGGATTGGACTGGAAAGCGTTTTTACGGAGGGAAGGAAGGCGGATGACCTGGGGATTAAGAATTTCGGATTTCGGATTGCGGACTGTAGATCGTGGACTGCGGATTGCAGATTGCGGCCCTTCGACTCCGTTCAGGGTAGAATTGTGGATTTCGGATCGAGGTAAAGCTGTGGTCAGAATGGTGACCTGGTTACCCGATTTTGCCAGGTTTTCGGAAATATATTTACAGATAATTCCGCCCCCTCCGCCGATGGGGGGGTATTCATACGAGAGGACAAGAATCTTCATTTTTATAGATTCCCTTTCTCCCTGATCAGGTAAATGGGCCGGTTTTTGACTTCATTGTAAATCTTCCCGATATATTCCCCTAATATCCATATCAGGATAAATAGTAAACCGGTTAAAATAAATGTAGTGATGCTAAGCCATTTGTAAAGCTGGTATTCCACTCCGTTAAAAAATGCGTCGTAAGAGACATAGAGGAGAAAGAGGATACCGGTCAGCACGATAATGGCGCCAAGGATCAAACCTGCACGGAGTGGCAGCAGGGAGAAATTAAGAATTCCGTTCATGCCCAGGCGCATCATTTTCAGGAGGCTGAATCCTGACTTTCCCCTGGTCCGGTTGGGGCGGTCATAATCAATAAAAGTGAATGTATATCCCATCCAGGAAATCATTCCTCTGAGGTAACGCGTTTTTTCCTTCAGGGTACGTAACTCCTCCCCCACTTTTTTGCTTATCAGCCTGAACTCTCCCACATTGCCCTGTTGTTTGTTGTCCGAGAATTTATCCAGCAGGAAATAATAGAGACCAGCGGTTATTCTTTTAAACAAGCCGTCGTTTCTCCGTCTTCTGCGCATTAACACGATATCATTGCCATTCTGCCAGGCCTGAATCATTTCCGGGATCAGCCGGGGAGGATCCTGTAGATCAGCGTCCATGGTAATGATGGCATCGCCGGTGGCAAAGTCAAGGCCGGCAGTCAGGGCAGCCTGTTGTCCGAAATTGCGGCTGAAACTCAGGTATTTGATCCTTTGATTTTCACCGGACAATTCCTTGATAATCCTTAAGGAAAGGTCTGTGCTTGCATCATCTACAAAAATGATCTCATAATCCGGCATTTCCGGTTCAAGTGCTTTGATTAAAGAGTTTGTAAGCACCCTGATATTATCCTGTTCATTATAAACAGGAACAACGATTGATATGCCGGCCATTGCGATATTGCGATATTTTTTAACAGTTGTAAAAATAGGAAAACTGATCTGAATTTGCTAAGGGCGAGAATTTATTCATTGAATTCCGGCGAGCGCATTGACTACTTCCGTTCTTTGTGCCAGGTTAGCATTAATGCCTGGTCTTTGCTTATGGCTGATCACGTGCGGAAACCCGTCGAACTCATCCCGGTTCTCCGAGATTCGTTTCCCCGCTGCTTTGCGGCGGGGTGTTTCAATAGAGATCAGGGCAAGGGATTTAATTATACAGCTGCTGATTCTCCCTAATAGTCGCGTATCACGCTGGTACCGCGGCCGTTATTCCGGTCCCAGATAATCTGGTCGTTGCTGTTGGTGTCGCCGTTCAGGTTATAATCTCCCGGACGGTAACCCTGCTTTCCGTTGTGGATTTCCCTCGTGCTCTGGTCGTCGGCGTTGATGTCGGTATCCGAGTTGCCAGTCTGCGACTGGTTGCCGTTTCCGCCGAACATGAACCAGATGCCGCCGGCCTCCTTCTGTCCTATGGCGCCCGATCCCGGCAACACATAGCTGTTCTGCGTTGTGAAGTCATAAGTCAGCGTTCCGGCCACGACCTGTACCGGCACGTGCGACATCACCAGCAGGTGGTTGCGGTGTTCGACCACCAGGTAGTAGTTGCCATTCATGTCGAGGTCGCAGCAGTCGAAGCCTTCAAGCATTTCTATAGTTCCATCGCTGAGCAAAAGGGCCGCCTTCTCACATATCTTCTGGTAACCCGCTCCGGCGGTGTTCCGCAGGGAGACCAGCACCCAATCAACTGCCGTCGCCGGATAACCCGCATCGCCCACCGATCCTCCCGTGTCAAAGAGGCTCCCTTCAGCGCCGTCGTAGTTCCAAGGCTCCGTGTTGTAAGGCTGTCCCGCAGGGGTGTAAAAGATAGTCGCCCCATCCTGGTACGCCTGTCCGGGCAGCATCTGCAGATCGTTCAGCGTGGTACGCATCGGCACGGTGTATTCCGCCGAGGTCACCGGGTTGATCAGGGCGCCTTCGAGGTAGACTTTGGCGTCAATACGGATACATGCCCCCGGATCAATCACTGCTACGGAGGTAGTGGCTTCCGGGCCCACGCAACCGGCCAGGGTGGCAGTAACACTGTATTCGCCGGCATTGGAGAAATCGGCATTTCCAATCACCGGATTCTGTTCCGAAGAAACAAATCCTCCGGGACCGCTCCAGTTGTAGGTGGCCCCCGCCACCGGCGTCGCCGTCAGCAGAATGGTTCCCCCGACATTCACGGGAGAATTGCTTCCGGCCGTGATCACAGGGCCTGCCCCCGGATTTATCTCTCCGTCGATGAAATAGTCCGATTTAGGGCTGTCGGCAAGAGGGGCATAACCGGGAGGCGGTCCGCCATACTGGCACGTCGTGGAATAGGTATGATCAAATGCCAGGGCTGACACACCCCCCTGAAAGGTAAAAGAGAGGGTAAAAAAGGTGGCGCCGTCAGCCAGGCTCACCCCTCCCGCCGCGGAGGTGAATCCCGACAAACGGATAACGCCAGGCGTCGTCAGAGAGGAACCCAACGATATCACTCCGGAGGTGTTGGTGAATTGTGGTTCGGTCAATACCTGGCTGTTGTACAGGATCGTCAGGGATACCGCCCCGATACCATTGAAGCCGGTGACGGTGACCGGAAATTCCACCCGCTGTCCGGGACAAGCCTCCTGTTCCGGAATCGTCGTCACTGGCGCAACGGTCTGGGCCGGAGATGGCGAAAGGGTAAACACCAGGTTCAGGATCGCCAGTAATATAACAACGGCTTTTTCTTTCATTGCAGTTCGTTAAAACAATTATCAAATGCTTTTACCCCACTATTGAAACTCCCCGCCGCTGAGCAGCGGCGAATCCGATTCTGTAGAGGACTTCTTTAGTGTCTTGCTCGTTAATCCCGCGGCAGAGCCGACGGGGAGTGCGCAGTCCGGAATTCACCGGACAGATTGCAAGGATCTGCCGGAATCAGATGGGCGGGCATACTCAGGTTGAAATCACCGGTTACCAAACCAAAGAAGTGTTGGGTGACATCCGTTGTGCCCACCATGATTTCGGGGTAAATGCCTTCTGTTGTATAGTTTTGTGAAATGATTTCTCCTGGTTTCCAGAAACTCCACATTTCCACAGGTGCCTCCCAGGCGGGATTTCCATCATTCAAAGAAAACAAATTGATTCTTCCGGCATCGCCTGAATTTATCCTGTTGTCGAAAACGACATTTCCTGCTTTAAACCTGAAAAATTCGATCGCAGACTGCGGACCAACGCCCCAGGCATTGACCATTCCGGCATCGAGGGCGTTGACTGCCCCTCCGGTTTCCGCATTGTAAGATGAAACCACCGTATATGTTCCGGCCGGAAGGTCGTCAAAGCGGTATTCCCCGTTTTCATCGGTCACGGCCGTATATGTTTGTCCTCCTCCCTGCAAGGTGACGGTTACCCCTTCGAGTGGCGGGGTATACGTGATGAATTCTCCGTTGCAGATCACCTGGCCGCAATAACGGTATGTTCCCAGAACTGCCGCGCCTGCATCATCAATGCCGAAATTGATTTCGGCCGAAAGGTCATCAATATCAATATCAAAGGATATCATCCCGTCGGCCAGGCCGTCATGCGGCGGTCCCCCGGCAAAGTGCTCGCCGATGTATTCCCATCCCGGCGGCAAAAGTGTTGACGGGGCGCTGTTCCCCACGGCACCCTGGTGGATGGTAAGTTGCAGCGAATGGCTTGCTCCTGCCAGCGCCTCCAGGGTGTAGCTTCCGTCGGCGGAAACAGGCGCAGAAGCGGAGACTATCCCGTCAGCGCCGAGCAGGTTCACATACAGGCTCCCCCCCGCATTGGTGCCCGTACCATCCACCATACCGTCTTCCAGGCGGTCACCGTCGTGATATACCGTTCCCGCCAATGTGACATAACTGTCGATGACATAATTGGCAAGTGTGGTGATACTCATTTTTGACATTTTGTATAGATAGTTCAGGTTCAGCGTGCTGTACCTGTCGGAGGTCGTATGATAATATGGAGTGAAATCGCCCGATTTGTAACCTTCAATCAGCAGGATGGCTGAAAAACCCTTGTTCCAGAAGGAGGAGTGATCACTGTTCGTTACTCCCGGATATTTTATGACCGGATTTAACCCGACCTGGTAAGTGCTGTTTATCGTCACCATGTCATTGGCCAGTTGTACCGAACTTGCGTAATTTTGCGTGTGAATTTCAGCCAGTCCGTCGTTGTTGCTGTCCCACCCCAGCATGTCAAGATTGATGACCCTCCTGATGTCCATCCCGTTTGATTTGGCCCACTGGGCGAAATATTTACTTCCCACCAGACCATTTTCCTCCCGGTCCCAGAGCGCGTAGATCACGGTATATTCCGTCGTGTAACACGACAAAAGCCTGGCGGCTTCGAGGACCGCAGCCACCCCGGTGGCATTGTCATCGGCGGCATAATTGGTCACTGCATCGTAATGAGCGCAGATGATGTACACCTGGTCGGGGTCCCTTCCCGGTTGAACGGCATAGACATTGTAACCCGAATAAGTGGCACTGAAATATTGCTCGTGGGTTTCCAGCCCATACCCCTCCAGTTTCGATTTGATGTAACTGCGCGCGATCGGATAGGTGGTGGTTCCGGGTCTCCGGCTGGTAATGTACCAGGTTTGGGAATTAATGGTTACGGGATCTTCCCCCGACAATATCCTGACAAAGCTGTTGATGCTGTCACCGCTAACGCTGTTTGAAATAGCGGTTATCCTTGGCAGGGGAAGCTGCGCCAGCAGGAGACTATGGGTGAACAATACAAATAGTGACAGAATCCCGATGCTCCTGAAGGCTCCATTACAAGAAATAGTGATTGGTTTATGCACAATGATCCTTTTCATCTGTTTTAAAATATTAGGTTGTTATGGTCCATTCCGAGAAACAGATGTAATATCCATGTGGGTTAATCATGCAGGATGGTGCATTAATGATGCATGGATATTTCATATGGGTTTGCTTTAACTGGTTCATCCTTGCAAAGCTATAAAATTTTAAAATAGTTGATTACGACAACAAAATAAAACCCCCGCACTTCCCGGAGGAAATGCGGGGGTTGTTCTTTCACTGATAACAAAGTATTAATCAGAGCCGGAAGCCGGTTGTTACGCCAGCTACCGGCCGATTCTCACTAATAGTCGCGGATCACGCTGGTGCGGCCGTTGTTCCTTTCCCAGATGATCTGGTCGTTGCTGTTGGTATCTCCGTTCATGTTGTAATCTCCAGGACGGTAACCCTGCTTTCCGTTGTGGTTTTCCCACGTGCTCTGGTCGTCGGCGTTGATGTCGGTATCCGAGTTGTCAGTTTCCGTCTGGTTGCCGTTGCCTCCGTACATGAACCACATGCCGTTGGCCTCCTTCTGTCCTACGGCGCCCGATCCCGGCAACACATAGCTGTTCTGCGTCGTGAAGTCGTAGGTCAGCGTTCCGTTGACAATGGGAAGGGCCTCATGCGACATGACGATCAGGTGGTTACGGTGTTCGACCACCAGGTAGTAGGTACCCGTCATGTCAATGTCGCAACAGCCAAAGCTTTCGGGCATTACGATGGTTCCGTCGCTGAGCAGAAGGGCGGCCTTCTCACAGATCTTCTGGTAGCCTGCTCCCGGTGTGTCCCGCAGGGAGACCAGCACCCAGTCGACTGCCGTCGCCGGATAACCGGCATCGCCCACCGATCCTCCCGTGTCGAAGAGGCTCCCTTCAGAACCGGAATAATTCCAGGGTGCCGTGTTGTACGGTTGTCCCGCAGGGGTATAGAAGATAATCGCCCCATCCTGGTACGCCTGTCCGGGCAGCATCTGAAGATCGTTCAGCGTGGTGCGCATCGGGGCAGCATAGTCAGACGAGGTCGCCGGGTTGATCAGGGAGCCTTCAAGGTAGACTTTGGCAACGATGTTAAGGCAGCCACTGATGACCGTAACGGTCTGGAGGCAGGGAGCCGAAAGGTTTTTGCATTCGTCGGCAGCCGTCCAGGTGATGGTAGTTGTTCCAAGCGGCCAGGGATCGTTCAGCAGTTTGCCGTCGGAACGAACGCCCGTGAAGACGATCAGGTCTGCAGGGCTACAGTTGTCACTGCCCGTCAGGTCGGGCGCCACCCAACTGGTACTGGTGGCCGTCCCCGCGGTGTAGAGTGTCACATCGTCGGGACAGGTAAACTGAGGTGCCAGATTGTCATTGACGATGAATGACTTGCTGGCGGTAACCGTGTTTCCGCAGGCATCTTCCGCAGTGAAGGTCACCATTACCGTCTCATTGCAGTTGGTCAACGGCGGGTCGTACGCAGCGTACACCTCAATTGTCTCTCCACAGGAGTTGACAGCCGATGCTCCAGCAATCCAGGCATCCACTTCCTCAGCATCATAGCAGTCGAGCGTCAGGCTGGCGGATGGTACCGTAATCACGGGATCCCCCAAAGTCCCCAGGGTGAAGCTGGCGATTGCCGATGCCGTTTCACATTTGTCCATGACATTATAGGTCACGGTCACTGTTCCTCCGGTGCAGAGCCGCGGTGCCACCGGGGTACCATAGCTTCCCTCCAGGTTGCACCCTCCCGTCACTCCGAAGCCTTCAAGCCAGCTGGCGAACGCTGCATCAATCTCCGCCTGGGTATCATACTGGCAGGCAGGAACCGTCAGGTTACCCGGACTGGTGACGACAAGTTCAGAAGGAGCGTGAACCGTGTAGGTTGCCTGGACACTTCCCGAGCCGCACACATCGGTCACCTCATAGATCACCCGGATAGAACTTTCGGCACAGAATACCGGAGTAACCGTCGTGCCGTACGTTCCTGATGGATTGATACCGCCACTCACACTGAAGCCTTGCAGCCACAGGGCGAAGTCGGCTTCCAGATCCGCCTGGTCAGCAAAGTCACAGGCCGAAGCTTCCACATCGGAGGGATAGCTGATAACCAGCTGGTTTGCAGAGGTGATGGTGAAGGTTGCAGAAACCACATCGCTCTCGCAGAGGTCGGTCACCGTGTAGGTCACCACTTTGCTTTCCCCGCAAATGGAAGGTGCCGACGGAGTGCCATAGCTACCCTCCGGATCGCATCCGCCCGTTACCGTGAAACCGGTAAGCCAGGCGGCAAAGGCTGCGTCTACTTCATCCTGGCTGAGGAATTCCTCCGCAGCCTTCGTATAGTCGGCGGGTTTGCCAACCACGATGGGTGCCGGTTTGTTGACCGTAAAGGATGCCGTCACGGTGCCGCTCTCGCACACGTCACTATAACTATAAGTCACCAGGGTAGAGCCGCCGGCACAGAGGACGGGAGCCACAGGCGTGCCGTAGGATGCCGTGGGTGTACAGCCACCGCTGACAGTGAATTCCGTAAGCCACATGGCGAAAGCTGCATCCAGAGCCGCCTGATCCCTGTATTCGCAGGCAGAAACGTTCATATCAGCCGGCTTGCCGACCACCAGTTCAGGAGTGGCCAGGTAGATGGTGTGCAGGATGGTACTCTCGTTGGAGCACTCATCCATCACCGTGTAGGTACGGGCGATTTGAGTCGGGCAACTTCCGGAGATGACATCGTCGTGTCTCACCTCAAGGAGGTCGGCGGCGGAACAGTTGTCACGGATCGAGAGGCCCATGGCTTCCAGTTCGGCAACGGTCGTTACTGCCGCAGGCACTGCGGCCATCGAGCAGCCGGTCACGGTGGTTTCCGTGAGAGTGCCTGAAATTGCCGGGGCGGTATTATCCTGTCTCCAGGTATAAGTAATGCTCACCGGAGAGGCTGCATTGCCGCAGCCGTCGGAAGCATTGGCTGTCCAGGTCTGGGAGTAATCGCAGCCATCGTTCTCAGGACCGAGGGTTGTGACAGTCACTGAAGCAATGGTGCCTTCACAGGCATCCACAGCCGTGAATACCGGAGTAACATCGTCAGGGTTGCAGCCCAGGTCGCCGCTTTCAACATCCGCGGTGATCACAGGACCAGTGTTATCTACAACGTTAATAATCTGGAAAGCACAGCCAACATTGCCACAAGCATCTGTGGCAGTATAGTACCGGGTAACCGTGAATTCACCCGGACAATCACCAGGCGTGCGACTGTCGAAGAAGACAAAATCCACATTATCGTCACATGCATCCGTGATCACAGGATCGGCGAAGACAGGATCTTCATGGCATTCGATGGTCGTTGGACCTGGTACGGTAACAACGGGCGGTGTGTTGTCTACCACGGTGATCGTCTGGTACTGGTCGCATGCGCAGTTGTTGCAGTTATCCCTGGCATACCAGTACCGGGTTATGGTGTATTCTCCCGGACAAATACCATCCTCTCTTTTGTCAAAGTGAAGGAGTGTCACATCATCATCGCAGTTATCTGTAGCCCAGGGTTTGCTGAAGTAATCCTCCGGATCTTCCGGGCAATTGATCGTAAGATCAGGACCAACGCCATGGAGCACCGGCGGGGTTATGTCGCGCACTACGATGGTCTGGGTCCTGGTGGCTTTATTGCCGCAGGCATCCGTGTAATCCCACGTACGCGTTATCGTGCCTTCACAATCGTCGCCAATGTAAGGTCCGTCAGTACCTGTTACCGTCCCCTGACCATCACAGTTATCGGTCCAGCCCAGGGCGATCATCGGTGGTACCTGGTCAAGGCACTCAACGAAAATTTCAGCATCAACATCCGCCAGGACCGGGGCGGTCTTGTCATGTACTACGATCTTATGGGTGCAGGAGGCCAAATTTCCACTGAAATCGCTGATCGTAATGATACGGGTGATCGTTACAGGACAGGTGCCTTCACTAACTTCGTTCACACTATAGGTCGGAGTATCGACACCACAATTGTCAGTGATGTATTCCAGATAGCTCTGAGCATCGGGAACCTCGTCAAAGCATTGGACTGACAGGTCAGAAGGACAGTCAAATGAGGGTGGCACGTCGTCAAGGATGGTTATCGTATGGGTGTACGTCTGCTGGTTGCCCGCGCAGTCCGTGTAGGTCCAGGTGTAAACCATTTCCCCATTACCTACCGGGGGAGTCGGGGCTGTCCCTGCAACGCCCGTAAGCACGTTGCCGCACTTGTCCTTTACTTCCGGAAGAGTGGGAATTTCAATCTCATCCACACAGGCTACTGTTGCCGTAGTCGGGGTAATCGCCTCAAAGGACTCAAGCTCGATGGTTATCGTATGGGTGTACGTCTGCTGGTTACCCGCGCAGTCCGTGTAGGTCCAGGTGTAAACCATGTCGCCTTCGCATTCCGGAGCCGTGGGTGCTGTTCCGGGAACTCCCGTAAGCACGTTGCCGCAGTTGTCCTTTACTTCCGGAAGAGTGGGCATCACGATGTCGTCAACACAGTCGAAAGTCGCCGTGGTCGATTCAATGGCCGGGAACGGAATGTATTCGATAGTGTAAGTGTACGTCCAGTCATCAGTGTTACCGGCACAGTCAGTATAGGTGTATACCCATGCCATCGAGCCTTCACAGGCAATCGGATCAGGTAGGCTCTTCAACACAGGAGTGATTACATTCCCGCAGGCATCATTAACCGTGGGCAAGGTCGGAGCCACAAGGGCATGCGTTACACAGCTGACCGTCGATCCTCCATCCGCTGCCGGCGTGAACATAGGCATGTCGATAGTGTAAGTGTACGTCCAGTCATCAGTGTTACCGGCACAGTCAGTATAGGTGTATACCCATGCCATCGAGCCTTCACAGGCAATCGGATTCGGCTGGCTCTTCAACACAGGAGTGATTACATTCCCGCAGGCATCATTAACCGTGGGCAAGGTC
>Ga0302245_1001168_pt1 | contig 18688 bp, 19 predicted proteins | sample AAG_UR_Thr_MG_FD_193512 | JGI IMG/M metagenome (GOLD analysis project Ga0302245, IMG submission 193512) | Enriched activated sludge microbial communities from anaerobic digester in WTTP, New Holstein, Wisconsin, United States - AAG_UR_Thr | ecosystem: Engineered > Bioreactor > Anaerobic >... | reverse complement strand
CTTTCCCGATTCAATAAGCTTTTTGGCAAGTCCTATGGCAGGCAGTTTCCTGTAATTGAAGCATACGGCATGCTTGATGCCGTATTTTTCAGCGGCCTCCAGCATCCTGTAGGAATCCTTGAGCGTAGAGGCAAGAGGTTTTTCACAGAAGACGGCTTTCCCTTCCCTGGCGGCCTCAACGGCTATCTCCATATGTGCATCGGGAGGGCTGGTAATGTCAATCAAATCTATATCCTTTCTCCTTACGACCTTTTTCCAGTCAGTCTCACTCTCTTCCCAGCCGAACTTTTCCCTCGCGGCCTGCAGGGGACCTTCAGACCTGCCGCATATCACCTTCATGACCGGCACGACGGGCAGGTCAAAGAAGAGCCCGACATCCTTGTATGCGTGCGAATGGGCCTTGCCCATGAACTTGTACCCGATAAGACCTATTCTCATTTCTTTCATTCTTTCGTCTCCTTTTCGGGTTTGGCGGCCTTTAGCCCCGCCTGCTCCCTAACCCTGGCTTCTATCTCGCGGTAAATCTTTGCATCCTGCCGCAGAGTTTCCACCGCATTCTCCATGCCCTGGCCTATCGAATTTCCCCCGTACTGTATGTAGCTTCCCTTCTTTTCAAGGATCTTGTACTGCAGGGCTATATTAATCAGGGAGCTTTCCCTGCTTATTCCCTTCCCGTAATACATGTCGAGCTCGGCCTCCTTGAACGGAGGCGCGACCTTATTCTTGACAACCTTGACCCTGACCCTGTTTCCTATCATCTCCTGGCCGTTCTTTATGCTCTCTATCCTTCTGACATCCAGCCTGACTGACGCGTAAAACTTCAATGCCCTTCCCCCGGGAGTTGTTTCAGGATTTCCGAAAAAGACCCCTATCTTTTCCCTGACCTGGTTTATGAAAATGGCTGATGTCTTGGATTTGCTTATGTACCCTGTAAGTTTCCTCAATGCCTGGGACATGAGTCTTGCCTGGAGACCCATCACGCTCTCACCCATCTCTCCTTCCAGTTCCGCCTTGGGAACAAGAGCGGCAACCGAATCAATGATAACCAGGTCCACCGCATTGCTCCTTATGAGAGACTCCGCGATCTCGAGGGCCTGCTCACCGTTGTCAGGCTGGCTCACGAGCATCTCATCGATATTGACCCCAAGCTTCTTTGCATATCCAGGATCAAGGGCATGTTCGGCGTCTATAAAAGCAACCTGCCCGCCCAGTTTCTGGGATTCGGCAAGGACATGAAGGGCAAGGGTCGTCTTTCCGGAAGATTCAGGACCGAATATCTCCGTCACCCTGCCTCTCGGAATGCCTCCGACTCCCAGGGCAATGTCAAGGGAAATTGCCCCGGTGGGGATGACCGGGATATCCATATTTGTTTTTTCTCCCAGCCTCATTATCGCGCCTTTTCCGAAATCCTTCTCTATCTGGCTTATGGCCATATCAAGTGCTTTTTCCCTGTCCATTATTTTATTCCCCCTCTTTTTGGATACCTTCTTTTCCTTGTATCAATATAACACTTCGGGCGTCAGCAAGTCAAATGAAAATCCCCCGGCAAGGGCATGCAATAAGGGTAAATATGGATACCGGCCTTCAGGAAAGGAATATGGAAATCTGTTAAGAGATGGAAGTTTTCCACCTTCACAGGATAGGGGCCATGCCCGATAAATTACAGCAGGACAGCTTCAAGGGTTTCGTAAACCGGGCTTCCTCCAGAGAGGATGCTCCTTATGATATCCACCTTCTCAACATTCATCGAGCCGAAAACCGTACCTCCGTATTTTTCGAGGAAAAACTCCGCGGCTGTGATTGATGGGACGGATCTGAACCTTGCGACTGTTATATGCTCTTTAAACCTTTCCCCGGCAGGAAAGCCAATGGCTTCAAGCCCTTTTTCCATCCTGGAATTCATTCTCCTGAGGATCCCCCCGGAGTCAGCGCCTGCCCAGAAAATTCTCATTCGCTTCCTGTCGGGAAATACCCCCGTCCCCTTCACGGACAGGACGAAAGGCTCAAAGTTCCTGCATGACTCGGACAGAACATCTGTTATCCTGCCCACCCTTTCTTCTTCAACCTCTCCTATAAACCTGAGTGTCAGGTGAAGGTTTTCCGGGGGAACAGGCCTTGCCTCCCTGATCTTGCGGGAAAGAGCCGTCCCCATTTCAAAAAGGTTCCTGCTTATCTCTTCCGACAATCTGATGCCTGCAAAAAGCCTCATCTCGCCCCCAAAAAGAAAACCCCCTCGAGAGAGGGGGTTTCTCATGCTCCTTTGTCATGCCCTGAAATGGTATGATTATTTACCCTTAAGCCAGGGCATCATTTCCCTCATTTTCTTGCCGACCTTCTCTATGAGGTGTTCCTCGGACTGCCTCAGCATGGCGTTAAAAACCGGCCGCCCGACAAGGTTTTCCATGATCCACTCCCTCGCGAAATTTCCGTTCTGGACGTCCTCGAGAACGTACCTCATGTTCTCCTTGACTTCCTGGTCGATCACCATCGGCCCGCGGGTCATATCCCCGTATTCCGCGGTATCGCTCACTACCTTTCTCATGCCCTGTATGCCCCTTGAGTTTATGAGGTCCACGATAAGCTTAAGCTCGTGGCATGTTTCGTAATACGCCACTTCGGGCTGGTAACCGGCTTCGACAAGTGTCTCAAAAGCATACTTTATCAGCTGGGTAACCCCGCCGCACAATATTGCCTGCTCTCCAAAAAGATCCGTTTCGGTCTCCTCCCTGAATGTCGTCTCCACGACTCCGCACCTTGTACCTCCGAGACCCTTGGCGTAAGCGAGGGCCACATTGAGGGCATTCTTAGTATAATCCTGTTCCACCGCAACCAGGCAAGGCACGCCGTTTCCCTGTTCAAACTGGTCCCTCAGCAAGTCTCCCGGACCTTTGGGGGCGACCATGAACACATCCACGTTTTTGGGCGGAACAACCTGGTTGAAAAGTATCGAAAAACCGTGGGCAAAACCAAGGGCTTTCCCTTCCTTCAGGTTCGGTTCGATAGAGTTCTTGTAAACCAGGGGCTGGAGATTATCCTGGACCAGGACCATCAGAACATCAGACTTCTTCGTAACATCAGCTATGGACATGGGTGTGAAGCCGTCCTTTTTTGCCGTCTTGTAATTCTCTGTGCCTTCCAGTTCGCTTACAAGCACGTCAACGCCGCTGTCCCTGAGGTTGAGCGCATGAGCCCTGCCCTGACTTCCGTAGCCGAGAACCCCCACCTTCTTGCCTTTCAGATGCTTCATATCTGCATCTTTCTCATAATACATCTTAGCCATTTATGACCTCCCGTATGGTTGTACTTACAGATTTTAAGACTTTACGTTTTTCTGCTGTCCGAATTCCCTTGGAAGGGCTATCCTGCCTGTCCTTACAAGCTCCTTTACGCCGAATCCCTTCAGTAGCTCTATAATGGCGGAAATCTTTGACATGCCCCCCACGACTTCGAGAGTCAGGGATTTCTTTCCTATGTCTACCACCTTTGCCCTGAAAATGTTGGCGATCTGCATTATCTCCTGCCTGACGGCGGGATTGAGAGTCTTGACTTTTATCAGGACCAGTTCCCTGTCGATAAAATCTCCGTCTGTAAGGTCCTGCACCTTTATGACGTCTATAAGCTTGTTGAGCTGCTTGTAGATCTGTTCCAGTATCCTTCCATCTCCCTTAACGGTCATGGTCACCTTTGAAATGGAAGAGTCCTCTGTCTCTGAAACGCAGAGGCTGTCGATATTGTAACCCCTCGCTGAAAAAAGGCCGGCTATCCTGGCAAGGACTCCCGTCTTATTTTCTACAGTTATTATAACCACGTGCAGCCAGTTTTCGATATTATTTTTCATTTTCAGGTTTCCCCGCAGAACAGAAAAACATCTTAATCTCCTCTTTTTATGCCGTAATTGACATTCTCACGCTACCCTGCTACGCGATCCCCTCGAGCATCTGGTCCAGGGATGCCCCCGTCGGAACCATGGGGAAGACGTTTTCTTCTTCGACAACCCGGCAGTCGAGGATTACCGGCTTTTCCTTCTCTTCCAGGACCAAGGGTATCACCTTTTCGAATTCCCCGATGGAACTTACCTTGTAACCGATGGCTCCATAAGCTTCGGCAAGCTTTGAAAACTCGGGCTGGGCATTTTCCACGCAGGTGTAAGCATACCGTCTTTTGTAGAAAAGCTGCTGCCACTGCCTGACCATGCCAAGGCAGCAGTTGTTCAGTATGATGATCTTTATCGGGAGCCGGTTGAAAACAGCCGTGGCAAGCTCCTGTATATTCATCTGTATGCTGCCGTCCCCGGCTATGTCAATAACCATCCTGCCCGGGTTTGCAAACTGCGCCCCTATGGCCGCCGGAAATCCGAATCCCATGGTGCCCAGTCCCCCCGATGTAATCAGAGTGCGGGGTTTTCTGAACTTGTAATACTGGGCGGTCCACATCTGGTTCTGCCCCACCTCGGTGCATATGATGGAGTCTTCCGGAACCAACTCGGAAATCCTCTCTATAACATACTGGGGCTTAAGGGCGTTCTTCTCGTATGAAAGGGGATACTTCTCCTTCCACTCGTTTATCCTTTTAATCCAATCCTTCCTGGGGTTCTCCTTTATCCCGTTCCCGAGCTTTTCAAGGATGTTTCTTGCATCCCCGACTATAGGTATGTCTACTATTATATTCTTGCTTATGGATGCGGGATCAATGTCAATGTGGATAATCCTGGCATTGGGTGCGAAGTTCTCAATCTTGCCGGTGATCCTGTCGTCGAACCGGCACCCTGCAGATATAAGGAGGTCTGATTCCACAACCGCATAGTTTGCATACTTGGTCCCGTGCATTCCGAGCATACCCAGGGCAAGGGAATGTTTCACCGGGAGGCTTCCCAGTCCCATCAGGGTAAAGGTCACGGGTATGTTTGACTTCTCCACGAATTTCCTGAGTTCCTCCGACGCATCTGAGCTTATAACTCCTCCACCTGCTATCAGTAACGGCTTTTTAGACTCGTCTATCATCCTGCACGCCCGCTCTATCTGTATCGGATGGCCGTCGTATACAGGTTTGTAACTCCTTATGTCGACATCATCAGGGTATTCGAACCTGGCTTCGGCCCTCTGGATATCCACGGGCAGGTCTATCAGAACCGGACCCGGCCTTCCCGACCTGGCTATGTAAAAAGCATCCTTAACCGTCCTGGCGATTTCTTTGACATCCTTTATAAGGTAGTTATGCTTAGTTATGGGCCTTGTTATTCCCGTTATATCCACTTCCTGGAAAGCGTCGCTTCCTATAAGGTTGGTGGCAACCTGTGCCGTTATGGCCACCATGGGGATAGAATCCATGTATGCCGTTGCTATCCCTGTAACCAGGTTGGTCGCTCCAGGGCCGGAGGTAGCCATGCATACACCCACCTTTCCCGAGGACCTCGCAAACCCGTCGACTGCATGAGCGGCGCCTTGTTCGTGCCTTACGAGAACAAACTTTATGCCGCTGTCATACAACTGGTCGCAAAGGGGCAGCAGAACCCCTCCCGGGTACCCGAATATTATCTCTATCCCTTCCTTTTTCAGACACTCTACCATTATTCGCGCGCCATTCATTTTCTTCTCCCGTACATTCACTTCGATATTGTCTGTTCCCTTGACGATCCGACAGAAATCTTCGAAATGGGAACCTCTATCAACTGCTCTATTCTCTCTATGTACTTCTTGGCGTTTGCAGGAAGATGCCGGTACTCTTTTACTCTGCCGATATCATCGCACCATCCTACCATCTCCTCGTAAACGACGCTGCAGTTTGAAAAGACCTTGCTGTTGAACGTGTAATCATTGTGTATCTCTCCGCCAAACTCGTAGGCTACTCCTATCTTTATTTTTTCCTGCCCGGAGAGAACGTCGAGCTTTGTCATTACGAGTTCGTCTATGCCGTTTACCATGCAGGCAAACTTTACGAGAACAGAGTCGAACCAGCCGCACCTTCTCGGCCTTCCGGTAGTTGCCCCGTATTCGTTTCCGGTTTTCCTCAGATTATCTCCTTCCTCACCGTCAAGCTCGGTTGGGAAAGGTCCCATGCCAACCCTGGTGGTATACGCCTTTACTACCCCTATAATGCGGCTGATCTTCTTGGGAGATACTCCCAGGCCGGTACATGCCCCTCCGGATATGGAGTTTGAAGCTGTCACGTACGGGTAGGTTCCGAAATCTATGTCGAGAAATGTTCCCTGTGCCCCTTCTGCAAGAACATGCCTGCCTTTCTCCACCTCGTCGTGGAGGTAAAGCGAAGTATTCCTGACCATGCCTTTCATGCCTTCTCTGGCTTCCTTATATTCCTCGTATATCTTATCCTTGTTAAGCATCTTTTCCTTGTAATATTCACGGAAAAGATAATTCTTGAGTTCGAGGGCTATATCGAGCTTGTTCCTGAAGATATCGTCGTCAAGGAAATCTACGGCCCTTATGCCTACCCTGTTGAACTTGTCGGCATAGGTGGTTCCTATGCCCCTTCCGGTCGTCCCGAGGCTTCCCTTTCCCCTGAACCTGTCCTCGATCTGGTCGAGAAGCTTGTGGTACGGCAGGGTGATATGGGCATTTTCCGCTACGAAAAGCCTGCCTTCGACATCAATCCCGTTATCCTTGAGGTAAGATACCTCCTCCAGGAAGGAAACCGGGTCTATAACGACTCCGTTTCCTATGACACAAACCTTATCGGGATACAGGATACCCGATGGGACGAGATGAAAAATGAACTGCCTGCCGTTGACGACAACAGTATGTCCGGCATTGGCTCCGCCCTGGTACCTCGCCACTATATCAACATCTTCGGCAAGATAATCTATAACCTTTCCCTTTCCCTCATCTCCCCACTGAGTTCCCAGAACAACTGTAATCATCTGCTCTCCCGTATTTGTATGATTAAACCTGGTACAGCCAACCTGATAGTTTTACCATACTTTTCACTCTTTTGCAAGCCGTTTCAAGGAATGGGCTATTCTGCCCGGGAAGGTTGCATGAAGGAAGTCCTGACTGCAATAAAAAAGTCCCTCAGGTTGTCCGGGAAGAATTGTCTTTCCGGACTTTCACAAATCGTTCTTGGAACAATTCAAGGTTTATTATATAATAAATGTCATTATGGAAAAAATTACAAACAGGCTGAAGGAATACGACAGCGTCAGGAACATCTCCGGTCCACTGATGCTCGTGGAAGGAGTAAAAGGGGCAGGTTACGGAGAACTCGTCGAGATAACGACGGCAGAAGGGGAAAAGAGGCTGGGAAGGATCCTTGAGATACACCGTCAGAATGCCCTGGTCCAGGTTTTTGAAGGCACCACAGGCTTGAGCACTTCAGGAACAAAGGTGAGGTTTACCGGCAAATCAATAGACTTCGGGGTATCCCCCGGAATCATGGGAAGGGTATTCACAGGTATGGGAAAAGTAAGGGACGGCGGGCCTGCCATTATCCCGGACAAGTACCTCGACATAAACGGCTCTCCCATAAACCCTACCAGGAGAGATTATCCGTCAGAATTCATCCAGACCGGGATCTCTGCCATAGACGTGCTCAACAGCCTTGTAAGGGGGCAGAAGCTTCCCATCTTCTCCGGGGCAGGGATGCCTCACAACCTTCTTGCAACCCAGATAGTCAAGCAGGCGAAGATACCTTCCCAGAATAAGGATGTAAAGTTCGCGGTGGTATTCGCAGCCATGGGGATAACCTTCGAGGAGGCTGAATTTTTCCAGAAGGAGTTCAGGGAAGCCGGGGCCATCGAGAGGTGTGTCATATTCATCAACCTTGCAGACGAACCCGCTATAGAAAGGATCTCCACCCCGAGGGTTGCCCTTACAACCGCAGAATACCTCGCTTTCGAGCTGGGAATGCACGTCCTGATCATCCTCACTGATATGACCAACTACGCAGAAGCCCTCAGGGAGGTCTCGGCCGCAAGGAACGAGATCCCGGGCAGACGCGGCTACCCATCCTACCTGTACACGGATCTCTCAACAATATACGAAAGGGCAGGCAGGATAAAAGGAAGGGAAGGCTCGGTAACCCAGATCGCCATCCTTACAATGCCCGAGGATGACAAGACCCATCCGATACCCGATCTCACCGGTTATATCACGGAGGGGCAGATAATATTTTCAAGACAGATGCACCTCAAGGGGATCTATCCCCCGATCGACATCCTGACATCCCTCTCGAGGCTCAGGGACAAGGGTATAGGCTTCGACAAGAAGACCGGGACCGAGCTCACCAGGGACGACCATCCCGCCGTTGCAAGCCAGCTCTTCGCATCCTACGCAAAAGGCAAGGAAGCCGAAGAACTTTCCGTCGTCCTCGGTGAAGCATCCCTGACGGATATGGATATTGCACACCTGAGATTTTCGCGCAGGCTTGAGGAAAAATTCATAACACAGAGCAGCAAAGAGGAAAGGAGCATCAAGGAAAACCTCGATATTGGCTGGGACCTCCTGAAAACCCTCCCCAGAACGGAAGTCAAGAGGATTCCTCCGGAGATAATGGATAAGTACTGGAAGGCAAAGAAATAGGAAGCCAATGAAACTGAATGTAAATCCCACGAGAATGGAGCTTCTCAAATTGAGAAAGCGCATGCGCCTTGCAATGCGCGGACATAAACTCCTTAAGGACAAAGAGGAGCAGCTTCTCATCGAATTCAGGACCCTCACATCGGAAGTTAAGCGACAGAGAAAATCCACAGAAAAAGAGATCATGGAATTTTACTCCAGGATGGTAAGGCTTAAGGGACTGGTTGATGAAAAGACTTGGGAAAGCCTCATATCGGGCCATGCCATGGAAACTGAATTCAGGGTCGCTATCCAGAGGATATTCAACATCCCAGTTTCAAGGATAATCTTCACGACGCATCCGGAAATCCCCCCCGAGAACCATCTTGCTTCGCCATATTTCAGGCAACTTGCAATACTCTGCGGAAAAGTGATGCAGAGTCTTGCCGAGTTATCTTTCCTGGAGAACAAGCTCATAAGCTTCGCATCCGAGATTGAGAGGACCAGGAGAAGAGTCAACGCGCTCGAATACGTCCTTATACCAAATATCAAAGAGACTATAAGGTTCATAACATTCAAGCTGAACGAGAACGAACGCACATCCCTTGTCACTCTGAAGCATATACAGCTCACCAGGCAGAATTAGCCTCCCTGACATACGAGTGAAAAAGGCCGGTCAAAACAGCTGCCCGTTTCTGCATGGAACCCGGGCGGCTCTTATTCTGAAATGTCACCGCTTTCAGGGGATACCCTGCTCCGGAATACTTTTCTCGTTCCATGCCGCCTTGCGTGAAGAAGGATTCCGATAAAGGAAATATTCCCGACCCTGGCTTATCAGGATTAAGGCCCATGCGCGGGACTTTCTGCTTTTCTCCCTTATCCATGTATGAAGTTCATAAGTTAATAATTAAACCATGCAAGGATGGTCAAAAAAAAGAAAGCCCGGCATTTTTCTGCCGGGCTTCCCTGATTGATTTTTCGACTCAGTTACCCTTGTTGTCCTGCCCGTCAACCTCCTTATACTCGGCATCAACCACGTTCTCCCTTCCCGGTTTTCCTTCTTCCGGGGCTGGAGGCGTTTCAGTAGACGCCTGCTGTCCGCCATTTTCCTGCTGTGCCTGCTGGTATATCTTCTGGACGAACTTATGTGAAGCTTCCTGGAGGTCTTCCATTGCCTTCTTTATTGCATCGACATCCTTATTCTCGGCCTGTATCAGTTTGTTAAGGGCATCGATTTTCTCCTGTATATTCTTCTTTTCATCCTCTCCTGCCTTGTCTCCCTGTTCCTTGAGGGTCTTTCCTACGGTATAGGCAAGGGAGTCAGCCTGGTTGACCACTTCTACAGTTTCCCTCTGTTTCTTGTCCTCTTCTGCAAACTTCTCCGACTCCTTTACCATCTTCTCTATCTCTTCCGGAGAAAGCTTCTTGGAAGAAGATATCTTTATTGACTGTTCCTTTCCCGTGCCCTTATCCTTTGCCGTAACATGGATGATGCCGTTTGCATCGATATCGAAGGAAACCTCGATCTGCGGCATGCCCCTGGGCGCAGGCGGGATGCCTACCAGCTGAAAATTCCCCAGGCTCAGGTTATCCCTTGCCATCTGCCTCTCACCCTGCAGAACGTTTATCTCGACAGAAGGCTGGCTGTCAGAAGCCGTTGAAAACACCTGGCTTTTCCTGGCAGGTATCGTTGTATTCCTGTCTATTATTTTGGTGAATACGCCTCCGAGGGTCTCGACTCCCAGTGAAAGGGGCGTAACATCGAGAAGAAGTATATCCTTGTCCTTCATATCCCCCGAAAGTATGGCTCCCTGTATCGACGCCCCCACTGAAACGCATTCCATGGGATCAACTCCCCTCTCAGGCTTTATGCCGGTTATCTCCTCCACGAAATTCTGAACTGCCGGTATTCTTGTGGGACCTCCCACGAGTATGACCTTGCCCAGTTCAGACGACTTGATCCTGGCATCCTCCATCGCTTTTCTCACGGGACCCCTGCATCTTTCAATTATAGGGTTTATCAATTCCTCCAGCTTGGCCCTCCTGATTTTCATCTGCAGGTGTCTCGGACCCGACTGGTCTGCGGTTATGAAAGGCAGGCTTATCTCTGTTTCAATGGTCGAAGAAAGCTCTATCTTGGCCTTCTCGGCGGCCTCCCTGAGCCTCTGCATGGCCATTTTGTCCCTGCTCACGTCTATCCCGGATTCCTTCTTGAATTCCCCCACGATATAACTTACAAGAGCTTCGTCCATGTCCGTGCCGCCCAGCTGGGTGTCGCCGTGGGTTGACAGAACCTTGAAAACACCGGACATCATATCCATAATGGTCACATCCAGAGTCCCCGCCCCGAAATCGAAAACGAGTACCTTGAGTTCTTTTTCAAGCTTGTCCAGGCCGTAGGCGAAAGAGGCCGCAGTCGGTTCGTTTATCAGCCTGACGACCTCGAGTCCCGCTATGGTACCGGCATCCTTGGTTGCCTGCCTCTGGTTGTCATTGAAGTAGGCCGGCACCGTTATAACTGCCTTTTTGACAGGCTGGCCAAGGTACGATTCCGTATCCTTCTTAATCTTCTGAAGGATAAACGCAGATATCTGTTCAGGGCTGTACGTCTTCCCGTAAATGTTATATTTGTGGTCCGTCCCCATCTTCCTCTTTGCGGCAAATACCGTCCCCTCGGGATTAACCGACGCCTGCCTTCTCGCAGGCTCGCCAACGAGGACCTGGCCGTCTTTTGTAAATGCGACATAGGAAGGGAACGCCTTGCCTCCAACTATCGTAGTTCCTTCGGCGCTCGGAATGATAACAGTTTTCCCGCCTTCCATGACGGCGGCCGAAGAATTGCTTGTCCCAAGGTCTATTCCCACGATTTTTTCTGCCATATTATTGCCTCCAGTTTGTTTGATTCAAAACTTTTCGAATGTGTTTATAGAGTTTAGATGAGATTTTTAATAAAGAAGTTTCATAAAAAGCAAAACATGGATCGGCTCGTTTCAGGCAAAATCATAACAACTATCACCATACCCTTTGGATGCCTCGGTTCAAGTCTTTTCAGACACCTTCTCCAATTTCCAATTATGGGTTCGCTTATTAAAACAGTGGGCGGTGCAGGACTTGAACTGCGTCATCTCGCTTAAGCTCTTCAGGAGGGGGCGCTCCCCCCTTCCTGAATTCTCCCCCCAAAACGGAATACCCGAGGGAAAATCCTTTTCCCTCTTACCCTTTGGATGCCTCGGTTCAAGTCTCTTCAGACACCTTCTCCAATTTCCAATTATGGGTTCGCTTATTAAAACAGTGGGCGGTGCAGGACTTGAACCTGCGGCATCTACCTTGTAAGGGTAGCGCTCTTGCCACTGAGCTAACCGCCCCTGTGCCTTTCCTCTCTTTAACTTGCTTTTTTCTGCAAACATGTTATATTATACTATCTTTTATAATTTTGACAATAAATGGAAGCCTTGCTTCTTTTCGCCTGACCTTACAGAAATAAGGGGGGATTTCAAATGGCAGACATTCTTCAGTCTATCAAGGAAAATGTAATAGCAGGTAACGCACCTAAAACCAAGGAATGCGTTGATAAAGCTCTCCAGGAACAAGTGGATGTGGGCCAGATCCTGAGAGAAGGGCTCATAGCAGGCATGATGGTGGTGGGCACAAAATTCAAGAACAACGAGTTTTACGTCCCTGAGGTGCTCATAGCCGCCAGAGCCATGAGCTCGGGAATGGAAATACTTGAACCTATGATAATACAGGCAGGCATAAAGCCCTTGGCAAAAGTGGCGATAGGCACAGTAAAGGGCGACCTGCACGATATAGGAAAAAATCTTGTCGTGATGATGTGGAAAGGCGCAGGTTTCGAGGTGGAAGATCTCGGTATAGACGTTGATGCCTCGAAATTTGTCGAAGCGGCAAGAAATGGAGCCGACCTTATTGGAATGTCGGCCCTTCTGACAACCACCATGGTTGCCATGAAAGATGTGATGTCAAAGATGAACGAAGCCGGAGTTCGAAACAGCGTGAAAGTTGTAATCGGAGGAGCACCCATAACCCAGAGTTTTGCAGACGAGATAGGAGCTGACGGATACGCCCCGGACGCCGCCTCCGCAGTTGACAAGGCAAAAGAACTATTGAAGATATAAAATCGTGGCAGAAATTCTTCTTTTCGTTGCCGGGTACTTGTCGGGCAGTATACCGTGGGGTTATATCCTGTGCATGCTTTTTACTGGTAAAGATGTCAGAAAGCATGGCAGCGGGAACATAGGCGCGACCAATGTTTACAGGGTGGCAGGGGCGCCTGTCGCTCTTTCAGTATTCATCCTTGACATGTTAAAGGGATTCCTGCCCGTCTACTTTGCCACCCATTTCTTCGGGTTCAACCCTTTCCAGGCCATACTTACAGGATTGCTGTCGGTTATCGGACACAACTTCTCCATCTTTCTCAGGGGCCGGGGAGGCAAAGGGGTTGCAACGAGCTTCGGGGTGATATCAGGGCTCTTCCCCATGCCCGCCCTCATGTCCCTCATGGTCTGGATAGCGGTATTCCTTGCCACCCGCTACGTTTCCGCAGGTTCAATATGCGCTTCTCTCGCCCTCCCGCTATTCATACGCCTCTTTGACAAAACCCCGGCTTACACGGTATCAGGAATAATCATTTGCGGCCTCATACTCTTCAGCCACAGGGGAAATATCAAAAGGATTATTAACGGCACTGAAAACAAGGTAACGATGAAATGGCAAAAAAAATAGTCGTCCTGGGAGCGGGAGGCTGGGGAATAACCCTTTCAATACTCCTTGAAAAGGCCGGCAACGAAGTAATACTTTGGGAGCCTCTTCCGGAGACCTGCGAAATTCTCCTGAAGGAAAGGCAGAACACCCTGTACTTCCCCGGTTTTTCACTCCCGCCGGCCATTCATATCACAGGGTCCATGGAAGAGGCCATTGGCAATTCAGAGATAGGGTTGATAGCGCTCAGGTCGGTCTATTTCAGAAAAGCCGTTTCAGGCATAAGAAAGATTGGAAAGGAGATGCCGTTTGTAATAGCTACGAAAGGCATAGAGATCCAATCATGCAAAACCATGTCCGAAGTACTGACAGAGGAACTTGGAAGTGAAACGGTATGCGGCTCGCTTTCGGGCCCCACCATTGCCAGGGAGATAGCTTCGGGGAAACCTTCGGCCGCGGTCATTGCAACCAGGAACAGGCGGCTGGCCAGGATCTTCCAGGATCTCTTCGACCCCCGGATGTTCCGCATATATTCAAGCACGGACATAAAGGGCGTTGAGATAGGTGGAGCTTTCAAAAATGTCCTTGCCGTGGGTGCCGGTATCATTGACGGACTGGAACTGGGAGTCAATACAAAGGCGGCATACCTCGCAAGGGCTCTCAACGAAATGATAAACATCGGTTTGGCGCTCGGCGCCCGTGAAAAAACATTCCGGGGGCTTTCAGGCATAGGCGACCTTATCACGACATCCTTCAGCATGGACAGCAGGAACAGGTCTTTCGGCCAGGCCATCGTAAAAGAGGGAAAGAAAGAGTACCTTTCAAGAACCAGGACGGTTATCGAAGGCATACCGGCCACGGAAGCCTTTTACCGCATAAGCAGGAAGGAATCTGTTGAAATGCCAATAACCGGGGCCATATACAACATAATCTTCAGGGACAGGGATCCGCTCGATGAAATAAGAAGTCTCATGGACAGGCAGCTGAAAGACGAATGATGGAAAAGAAAAAATTCTATTACATAGGGGATTTAAGCAGGATGGTAAGCCTTCCCGCCCACATACTGAGGTACTGGGAGAAGGAATTCACCTGCATAAAACCCATCAGGGACGGCAAGGGGAACAGGTTATACACTGAACGGGACGCTTCAACGATCAGGCACATAAAATCACTCGTATACGACAGGGGATTCAGCATACGCGGCGCCAAGAAGGAATTGAGGGAAGAGAGTCCAAGACAGCTTTTACAGTCCAACAAAAACTTTCTCAAGTCGGTTTTGAGGGAAGTCCGGGAGCTTAAAAAATGTTTACGATAGGAGTTCTTGCTTCGGGCAGGGGCAGCAACCTGAAAGCCATAATAGACTACATAAGAGCCAGGAATCTTCCGATAAGGATTGGAATCGTGTTAAGCGACAATCCTTCCTCCGCTGCCCTGGACATAGCACGGAAAGAAGGAATTGAAAACTTCTTCCTTGATCCGGGAAGATACAGGACATTCATGGAACCCCACGCTGAAAAGTCGTTCATCGAAACCCTGCGGCAAAAGGAAATCGACCTTGTATGCCTTGCCGGCTTCATGAGGATACTCAAGAAAGAATTCATATCAAGCTTCGAGGGGAGAATCATAAACATACATCCTTCCCTGCTCCCGGCTTTCCCCGGCCTTGAAAGCTGGAAACAGGCGCTTGAATACGGTGTCAGGTTCACCGGGTGCACAACCCATTTTGTTGAACATGAGATAGATTCAGGTCCCATCATCATGCAGTCGGTTGTGCCCGTAATGAAAGACGACACCCCTGAAACCCTGCACAACAGAATCCAGGAGAAAGAACACTTAATATTCCCCCTGACCATACGACTTATCTCGGAGGGACGTATCAGCGTTTCAGGCAAAAAGGTCTATATACACTCATGAATCGGAGGATAAAATGGTTCAACCAGACATAAAGATGAGGAAAGCGCGGGTAACTGATTCAAATTACATAAAAAAACTCGTCAATCAGTATGCGGAAAACGGCGTCATGCTGCCAATATCCATAAACATGGTGTACGAAAGGCTTCGCAACTTCTCAATCCTCGAGAAGGACGGGAAAGTAATCGGCTGCGGCGCTCTCAAGATAGTCTGGAAAGACCTGGGAGAGATAAGGTCTGTGGCCATTGCCCCCTCTCAGAATAAAAAGGGATACGGCAGGATACTGATCAATCATCTCCTCGAAGAGGCGGAAAAACTGGAAATCAAGAAGGTTTTCGTACTCACATACGTCCCCGGCTTCTTCGAAAAGATGGGTTTCTCAAGGATATCAAAATCAAAGCTTCCCCACAAGGTATGGACCGACTGCATAAACTGTCCTAAATTCCCTAGGTGTGACGAGATAGCAATGCAGTTTGAACTTTAATAAAAATGAAAAGAATATTTTTTTACCTGGTCTCCTTTTTCACTTTACTGGCGCTCCAGGAAAAGGCGGAATCAAAAATCCTGGTTGGCGACAGGATAAACATAGATAAGCCTGCCCGGGCGGAAACCCTGACACTCGGCGACGAGATAATCATAAGCCAGCCGCTCCTGAAGGAATTCATTGGTATCGGAAGAAAGATGTCGGCCAGTACTGACTCATACAGGGATTTCATCGGGGCAGGAATCAGGATCGATTTTTCCGGACGGGCCCGCAAGGACCTTTTTCTCGTGGGAAACAGCATCCTCGCGGAAGGCAGAGGCGACGGAAACATGACTGCTTTCGGCAAGAATCTCCGCCTGAAGATGTCCCTTGGCGGAAACATACGGGCAAGCGCGGAAACGATAAACCTGGACGGAAACATAAAAGGAAAGACAGCCCTTTGGGGCAAGGACATATACATCAAGGGAAAATACGGGGGTGATATGGTCATATACGGGAATAACATCTCCTTCGATCCGGATACTGTTATAAAGGGAGACCTGTCTTACAGCTCTCCGGAAGAAAAGGACCTGTCACACATCAGGGTCTCCGGAATAATATCCTGGAACAAGCCTTTCACCGACAGGATAAAGGAAAAAGCACCCGTTGAAAAGCTTAAGAAGCTTTACCTTTTCTTTTCGCTCCTCTTCCCGGTACTTCTGATGCTATGGCTCTTCCCAAACCTTTTCAAGCAGACAACATATATCTCGGGTCACAATTTTATCAAGTGCTTCATGGGAGGGCTGGCTCTTATAATACCGACACTTCTTGCAATTCCGATCATATTCATCACCATAGTGGGAGCTCCCCTTGGACTGATAGTGACATCATCCTTCCTGTCACTTATATATGTTTCGAGGGTTTTCCCGGCCATATACATAGGAAGTCTTATCTTCGGCAGGATGAAAAAAGGAAACCTTCCATGGGTAATGGCTGCTTTTACCGGCACACTGCTTTTTACTGCAGTATCCCTGAATCCGACGGCCAGGTTATTTCTTAACCTTCTTTCCATCCCTGCCGGATTCGGGGCAATCTTCATGGGCAGGATAAAACTCGTGAAAAGGCTCAGGAAAGAAGGCATTCTTTGAAAGTGACGACTTTAACAGGAAGAACAGGCCCTTGCCTCTGAAATCAAAAAAGGGCGCAGGATAAGGCGCACCCGGATTAACGGAAGGTTTAAAGGGTAAAGGAGAGAGAATAATGAAAATAGTGCTTGCATATTCAGGAGGTTTGGATACGTCGATAGCCATACAGTGGCTTAAGGACAAGTACAAGGCCGAAATAATAGCCTACACGTCTAACGTAGGCCAGACAGACGACCCTGTGAAGCTCGAAAAGAAAGCCATAAAGACGGGGGCTTCCAGGTTCTATTTCGAAGATCTGAGAAAGAAATTCGCCGAAGATTACATAATGCCTTCCTTAAAGGCAGGGGCCGTTTACCAGGACAAGTACCCGCTCGCAACCGCACTTTCCCGTCCACTTATAACTGAAGGGATGGTAAAAGTCGCCATCAAGGAAAAGGCCGACGCACTGGCCCATGGATGCACAGGGAAGGGTAACGACCAGGTCAGGTTCGAGCTCTCAACCAGATACCTCGCACCCGAAATAAGGGTCATCGCACCCCTGAGAGAATGGGAGTTCAAGTCGAGGGAAGAAGAGATGGACTACGCAAAGAAATACAACATCCCTGTCCCGGTGACAAGAGCGAAACCTTACAGCATTGACTGGAATTTATGGGGGATATCCGTGGAATGCGGCATCCTTGAAGATCCCTGGAACGAACCTCCCGAGGACGCTTATCAGATAACTTCATCTCCCGACAAGGCGCCAGCAGCGCCTCAGTACATTACCATCTCCTTTAATAAAGGCATCCCGGTTGCGCTGGACGGAAAAAAAGTGTCGTCCCTGGATCTCGTGGAAAAGCTCACATTTCTCGGCGGAAAGCACGGGATCGGGCGCATAGACATGGTAGAAGACAGGCTTGTAGGCATAAAATCCAGGGAGATATACGAAGCCCCGGCCGCGGTTATACTCCACGCAGCCCACAACGAGCTTGAAAAACTCGTCTTCTCCAGAGACATGTACGAGTTCAAGAAGATCATTTCACAGAGGTATTCTCAGCTCGTATACTTCGGCCAGTGGTTCTCCCACATCAAGAACTGCCTCGATTCATTCGTGGATAAGAGCCAGGAATTCGTCACGGGAGAAGTCAGGGTAAAGCTCCACCGCGGCAACTGTTCGGTGGTCGGAAGAAAATCGCCTTACTCTCTTTACAGCGAAACCCTCGCAACCTACACAGATAAGGACATGTTCGACCACAAGGCCTCGGACGGCTTTCTTGAGATATTCGGACTGCCTTCAAAACTCGAAGGTGCAAGGGAGAGGAAGAAAAAGATTTAGCGGTTTCCGGCCGCTTCTTCAACTATACGGGGCAACCGGTGCCCGGGCAATTTTGCTTTCGTTAAAATCTTTGCAAAATTCCCGGCAAGTATTTTCTTTTTCTCTTCAAGGCCGAGCCGGGTATGGATGCACCAGCCCAGTTGAGGCCTGGGATCGCGCATGGAAGCATCCGTGCCGAAAATGATGCGTTCCGCGCCGACCGTGCGGCACAACCATTCAATAATGCCGTTGGGAACGCTTGTATAAGTAATCTCCGCCATTATATTGGGATATTTCAGTATTGATTCCGCAACGAGCTTTACGAACTTCCAGTGAGAACAAGAATGGGCGATAAGAAAAGTGGCATTGGGATATCTTGCGGCAAGGTCTTCAACGCAATTGGTGCCGGCCTTGTTTGAGTCGATATGCAGAAGTCCGTATAAACTGTGCCTGTCGGCAAATTCCCAGTAGGGGTTATATCCCCTGCCATTATAAGGCATATCCCCGAAATGGTAGGGTTTGCATCCCCTGAATCCGAGTTCAAGATGAAAATAGCGGCATAGTTCAATGATTTCTTCTTCAGACTGCTGAACGGGATTGCAGGTTGAAAGGCCGGCTATCTCTTCGGGAGCAGCCTTTACCGCTTCGGCAA